>JABAOC010005999.1_pt1 | contig 54622 bp, 83 predicted proteins | sample 7062161 | NCBI WGS metagenome assembly JABAOC01 (sample SAMN14538625, study PRJNA623070) | marine sediment metagenome | biome: marine biome [ENVO:00000428]; feature: marine pelagic biome [ENVO:01000023]; material: deep marine sediment [ENVO:00002113] | place: India: Gulf of Khambhat ... | reverse complement strand
GTTCTTCCGGACTGAAGATTTTTGGCCCGGTGAGCTTCATCCAGAATGATTAGATCTGGGGAGAGGCGTTCCAGAAGCTCTGCGTTTTTTGCTAAAGAAAGCTCGCTGTATCCGAAGATGCGCAGACCTGGATGTAGCTTCCAATGTTGCCGCATATCGGGCAGTACGTGCGCTTTGGTCTGTTTGCGTACCTGCGCCGGTACGAACAGCACAGGACGCTGCGCCCGCAACGCGACAGGAGCCAGGAGAGAGATCAGGGCTTTGCCGCCGCCGACCGGAATCGGGAAAAATCCTCCATAGCAAAGCACGATGTCCCGAAGCGCAGCGGCCTGTAGCTTCCACAGACGCATCCCACCACAGGGCCGCGCGAGCTCTTCTGTGAGGATCTCGGTGGCTTGCGACAGGCCCGGCTCCGCGTCCCATTGGCGTCTAGGTAATGCTTCGATTCTCTCGAAGTCTCTGGTCCTGGAGACTGCGCCTCGAAGCCCGTGCTGGCGAGCGTTGACAGACTCAGTTGTCGTTCCGGCATGACCGCAAAGTTTGGAGAGAAAGGAAGACATTACCGATGGTGTCTGTATCCTCGGCAAGCGACGCGTCGATCATGCTCTTCTTTGCAATAGGTGCACCGCTCTGTGTTGTATTTTCGGATGGTTTTCTTCATCTCGCTACGAACAGCGGCTCTATGAATTTCGCTGATCTCCAAGTTGCCCCGCGCGGTCTTCAAAGCCATCAATGCGGTTCTGTAATGCTTTCTCGCCTCGATCACGAATTCCAGATCGTTTCCGAACTCCATCGCTCCTATCGGATTGCCGCCAGAGTCGAGTATAGCTTTTCCGTCTGAGCACCATTCGTCCGGGCTGTGATGGCCAAGGGCTTCCAGGCGTTCCTTGATCCAGTCGTCGATGTTCATAGAGGTCCCTCGACAGGTTCTAGCTTATTCGTTTCGGGATTCATCTGATCACTTCTCCTACGTCGTCAAACACCACAGGAATGCGCTGACGGAATTCTGCTAGCAACGGCCGCGTAAACTCTCTCAATTGAGGGTGCGCCGCCGAAGCGGTGCGTAACTCGAAAAAGTGCCGCCACTCGCGGAAATTGCAAGTCATCACGATCTCTGTTTTCAGACTGTTAGGCAGCACCGACCGGGCCATCTGAGGTTTACTGCCGGCGTCCAGTAGTTTGAAATACCCGATCTCAGCGCATCGCACCGTCGCCACCCATTCCACGAATTGTGCTTCATTCATGTGCGGCCTTGGATCGATGACCGTGATCTCTCTGTCGAATTTCGCCTTGCTGTAGTTGCAGTAACGCGTAGACTCTTGCGAGTAGCTAGCCAGACGGTGACGGACGATTTCGTGCGTGACTCCGCGATCGCAAATGAAGCGCACGCTCGCCGACTCGTGCTCTAGTACGCTGTGGTGGCCGCGCCTGATGATGTCGGCCACGAACTTGACGGCGCTCTCCGGAGTAATTCGATCTTCTGATTTGTAGCAAGTGCGTCCGGCTCGCTCGATTCTTTGCAGGGCTTCGTCGCCGTCAGGAATCGATTCGATTTCGTATGAGGCTTTCACGATTCGCATATGTCTTTCCTTTCGGTGTGGTACCCGTCATCGACGGGAGAGAAGTGCGGCGCCGGATGACAGCACTCGCGAACGAACTCGACCAGCGCCAGATTCGCCACGTCGACTAAGTGCTCCTGGTTTCCGTCTTCGAGATAGAGCTGAGCTCGTCGGATGAGGCTGCCGACGTTATCGAACTTGGGCGTCTTAGGGTCGCGCAAGAGGCCGTACCGGTAGCCTCCCATAACCATCCGGTTCCGCATGTATCGGATAAACTCGTCCGACCATTGCGACTCTCGCATTTCTTCGTAGGAGACGATCGACGGCTCGCGAAGGATGCTATCGCGGATGTGTTCGAAAACAGACTTCATGAAAGAATGCCTCCCAGAGATCTTCGGTTTCGGTTTTCGTTAGTACGACCTCCGCAAGACGCGGATCACGTCACGTGCGTCTTCGAGAGCGTCGTGGGCGACATCCTTATCATGCAACAGATCGTTTAGACTCGGTGGTTTGTCTTCGAGCCAGCGCGAAGGCTCAGCGCCGAGCATAACGCTGCCGACTTCGATTGATCGATAGTGAACTCTCTTTCGAAAATCCTCACCCATGAATTGAAGATCGAAAGATCCCACATTTTTCCCGGCTATGATCGGTTTTTTGTCGAAGAAATGATCATAAAACCAGATATTCAAGTCGTAGATAACACTGGAAAGATTCATACTTACATCGATCTTTCTTCCCAAATGTAAGATCCGACGCTCTTCGAAGTTGTATTCAGCCATCGCAGAGATCAGCCCGGCATTCATCGCAAGAGCGGCCGGATCCCCCGACAATCTAGGATGCCGGATCACCCGCTCAAATGTCGGGAGATCTTCGACGTGTACTTGAGGCGCTGTCGTGTCTTCGAGCACCATGGCGATTTGAAGAATCTGGTCCTTTTGCGGATCAAGGCCTGTAGTCTCGATGTCAAGAGCAACGTACTTCATGCTTTCGTCCTTTTGATTTCGAAGTGAGTCCCTACGCGGCCGGAGTCCAACCACTCCAGATATTCCAGGGCTTCTTTGCGTGTAAGATTGTGCGACCCTTGATAGGCCACGTAACAAACACGAACGCGACTCCCAGCCCTGGCGGCATAAGCGTGATAGTACTGTTTAATGCCTCCAGGAACATCCAACCATTGGCGGAGGGCTTTGTCGTATTGCCTGGACGGATTGAGGCCCGGATTCCCCTCGATCCTCTTGAGGTGCACGTGTATCCTTTCTGCGATCTCTGTGAGCTTCATTCAAAACCCCTCGATCACTGTTGAGGCGTGCTTGACCAACACGTCCCGAAGCGCTTTCTCGAGTAGGCTATGTTTGTCGACCAAGACGATTCCCCAATGCTTCTTAGATCGTAAAACCTCATCCACCTTAGCGGCCAGCATGGGCGCGCCTTTCGCGAAATCGATCAGGCCGAAATGCTCGACGCCGTTTGCTTTGGCTACTTCGGCTGAGATCCCATCGACCCAATCCGCCAGATTGATCACCCCGTTGAATCCCTTGGGACGCTTCCGGAAAGCGCAGCCAATCAACACCACGAATTCTTGGCCGGCGGAGGGATTTTCTGCGGGGATTTCGGTTGCAGTGGGAGGTGTGGGACCTTCAACGGGCGTCGGGGGGATCGCCGGGGGGATCGCCGGGGGCGTCGCCGGGGGCGTCGCCGGGGGCGTCGCCGGGGGCGTCGTCTGTTTGCACTTGTGGCGGGCGATGTGTTTGAAAGCCTTCCCGCACTCCGCACACGTTCCGCTGGGATCCTTGCGCTTGGAAGGCTCAGAGGGCGACTCTGGCGCCGGCTGGGCTGGCGGTGAGGGCGTTTGTGCAACGGGCTCTGCGGGGGGCGTAGCGATCGGATTGATCGCCATGCCGTCACCGATGGCCTGTAAACGGGCCAGAAGTGCGTTTGGAGCTCCCGCGGGCGCCTGTGTGGGTGCAGGTGCAGCTACCTGCGGAACGGGCGCCGCAATCTGGGGCTCGGGAGCCGGCACTTGCGGGGATTGCTGGGCTTGGTGCTGCGTCAGTTTTTCAAAGAGATTAGACATCTTGGATCCTTTCCGTTGCATGACAAGGCGTCACACTATGCTAAATGTCAGATTGTGTCAATAGGTGCGCCGCAGGACACACAGCGCGTCGCTTTAGATTTCGCTGGAGTGCGGCAATAGGCGCACGATCGTATTTTAGTCCTGGGCGGATGAGGCAAGGGGAACTCTGTGAAATGCTTCAAGGCACTTCTGTCGCCGTCGGCCAGAACTTGATCCGTTATGACCAGCTCACACCGAGTGCACTCCCATTGCATTCTCATTTCAGAACGAGTGAGAACCCCCCGGCATCGCTGATTGTCTTTTGTGCGATGGGCTAGGTGCATTCGATCAGGCCCCCTAGATAGTCGGCCCCCGAGAGTTCACAGGTTCCGCCCTGTGCAGGCGAATGGGGACAGCCGCCATAATCAGAGCACGATCCCGGATTCGGCTTCAAAGAGTTACCCGGGATCTTCGACGCTCGAATGCGGTAGATTTCTGCTATATCTCTTTGCAACTCCGCCCATGCCGCAAGATATGCGGGATCATTCGCCCGGAATATCGTTTCCACCGGGCGAGCTCCGGCAGGCTTTCGCTTGCCTGTCTTAGGATTCGAAGCGGCGTAGTACACCCACCGCGCGCACACTTCCGGAGCGTTCCATTTCAGCATCGCCCAAGCCGAGTATATCAAGCTTTGGGGTTCGTTTCGCAATTCTTCGACAGTCATAGCGTAACGCATATTCGACGTTGACTTGTGATCGATTACGACAGGCATCGGCTGCAAGAGAGTTGGCGGCTCGACGCAGTCGATGATCCCTTTCGCCTTGATCTCGGGGAACACGTGAAAAGCGAAATGATGCTCGATCAAAAGCTCGGGCCCAGGCGTCGGCAGCCATCCCGGGCGGATGCCTTGCTTCGCGGTCAAGCCTTCGGGAGTGTCGGGCGGTACCGTCCCGTGCTTTAGCCAGTTCTCAAGGTGGGTGTGCACGTTCGTGCCGAAGCGCTGCTTTATGGACGATGGCGGACGACGCCCTTCGACGTATTCAAACCCGATCAGTCGATCACATTGGCGTTTCTTTTTGACTTGGGAAGGGGAGATGTTCATTCGCCTTCTCTTTCCTTCTTCACCGCCATCATCGCCTCAGCCCAGCCCGGTGATAGCGAGCGTCGGCGAGCGTTGGCGAGCGCATGGCTCTTTCCTTCTTCACCGCCATCATCGCCTCAGCCCAGTGATAGCGAGCTTTGGCGAGCGCATGGATATAGGCGATGGTCTTCTCGGCGGCCGTTCGGTGTATGTCTCCTCCGTCGTCGTAAAGATCCCTGGCCAATTCTGTGACCTCATCCATAGGAGCGTGCGCGGCGAACCAATCGACGAGCTTCATCCCGTGGCTATACGTTCCTGGAAACGCGCGAGGCTCTAAAGAAAAATCGGCAAACACCGACATATCAAAACCCTTTCCCGATCAAATACCCGATCGCCAATCCCACGACGGCCACCCCAGAGAACAGAAAGGCCCAGAATAAGACGTCGTGTTTCGAGACATCGCAGCCGTCACAATTCGAATTTGGTTCCTTCGATTTCGTCACTCTCGCGCTCCTCTTTCGCTTCTCGGATCTCTCGTAGCTCTCTGCCTAGTCTCAAAGTCCCGTTCTTCTTCCGCTTTGGTTTAGGCCCGGTCTTGCCCCTACGGTGGAGTTGTTCCCGCTCGAACGCTTCGAAAATCCTTTCCCGCACCAAGTGATCGACCATTCTCAGAACCTGGCGAACGCTGATCGGAGGCTGCTCCGGCAGACTCTTCCCCGTGCGCCGGAGGTGTTCTAGCCTCTCGGCATCCCAAACCACGATAACGAGTTCATCGACGTCTTTGATGCGAACCATCAGGCTTCCTTTCGATTTGGCGGGCGCCCGAGAGAGCTTCGCTTTTCTCCATGCTCACCAAGGGCGCCCTATCCGACATCTTTGATACCATCTCTGATCGCCGGAGTTTTTACGCTTCTTCGATCTCTATGATCGTATCGTCTGGAACGCTGATTGTCAGATACCCGTAGGCGGCGTACTTGGTCATTTCAATCATTCCTCCGTTTTCTTCAACACACTACTCAAGAAGCCCGCAAGAGGATCATTGGGTAGATGGATCGGGCGGCGGCGAGCCAACTCATCCCGAACTTTTTCCAAAGCGTCTATCAAAACTCGTTCCCTAGAGACGATGATGTCAACGTCCGCCTGAACGACCTCCGATACAGACGACAGGAAGGTATGATCACGATTGGCCAATGCTTGGAACACTTGAAAAAGATGCGACGCGACGGCCATGCCTTCGAAAGCGCGTCATCTCCGATGCTGAAGAAACCCGGTGTCAGCGTGTTATCTTCGTTGGCGGCAACGTCGAAATCGAACTCGAATCGCCGCATCAACAGATCACGAAACCACGCCGGCGTGCGATAGTCTTGCTTGCTCTTTGTGCTCTTGGGGATCATCTCGTTCGAACCTCCGATGCCGCGTGCGCGTGATCACCGCATTGCGAATGCATGAAGCCTAGAACCACGCCGAACAACATGCACAACAACCGAGAACGCGTTGTCATGCGATTTCCTCATTTCGGCGGCGTACATGCCTCAGCCACTGATCGAAAGACCATCCCGCCACTTCTCTTTGAGCTTTGGCGCATTTATTCCAAAGCTTCAGATTTGCTAAAGGCACCAGACCAAACCTGTGACGCATCCTATTGGCGTTATCGTCGCACAATCTGCGTTCGTTAGGCGTCGTTGGAATGGCCAACCCATCGGGTGTCCTGTGGTGGCACACGGATCGATCAAATCTTTCGCATTCGATCTGGCAGCGGCACCAGAGATACACGTAGTGTTCGTAAACATCGTCTCGAAGGAAGACTCCTAGAAGCTCTTGAATCAACCCCATCGCTTTTCCTTTCTGGCTTAGCGCAAACCAAACACAACCGATCCCCGTTGAGATCAAAAACGGCTCAACGAGATCTGGATTTCTGCACACACAGAACTCCGCCAAGTGGGAACGTGGTCCTTTGGAGCTCGCCAAAACAGATCTACTAAGAATCGCATGCCGTCCATCCTATCGCACCTGTCAGATTGTGACAACTTTTTTTCGAACATAGAATCGAGACGGTGCGCGTCATGCTTTGGTACTTCCGGAGCGGTAGGCCTTCGATATCATTCATTTGGACACCGCATCTGCGATCAGACTGCGCAACTCCATACCTTCGCGTTGCAGCCTCTTTATGGTGTGTTCGTCAATCTCGTCGAGATCGAGGGGGCGGTTTTCAAGCCGCGCCTGCGCGATTTTTTTGAGGGCTTCGATTTGCTGCTGTAGGCGCTCGACCTGAACCAGGCGCCGATACGCAATGAGTCTCAGATCTCGGTTGTCCTGTCGAGCCTTCAATAAATACCGCAGAGCCTTGGGGTAGCCTGTGCGGGCGGCGGCAACGAAGCGCCTATCGGCAATGTCGTGCATCGTACCTACGCCTATAAGATAATCAGGCCCCCACACAATGTCATTCTGGGCGTCTTCAGGAGCGTCCCACGGCCCCGGCGTCGCCACATCGCAAATCGCAAGATCGGCTTTGATTTCGTCTTCAGTCATCTTCATCGCTTCACAACTCTCGGAGCGATATCAGCGTGGGATCTTTCACAACCAGAGATTGACACTCTGTATAGAAATTTCATAACGGTCTCCCTTCTGGGTTTGCGGCGGGCATCGTACCCAAGTCTTCAACGGGATTTTTCTCCTTGCGCGGCTTCAAAAGAGAGTTGCCTATCGCAGCCAGCAACACCTCCTTGTCGCCTATATTGAAACGATCGGACCACGCCAGAAGGTGCTCGGCATCGATCGTTCGGTATCGGATTCGCTGATCTTTGTAACGTAGCTGCTTCCGTTTTCCAGATTTCGAAATCGCTCGAAGTGCCGCGCCGATCTTCGAGGTCTCGGGTTCTATTCGCGTCGATTGGATATAGAGGCTCCACCCATCCATTAACGCTTGATCATTGACCAGAAGCTCGCCATCGCCGCGGCGGATCAAGCCGGTGGATCGCGTGTCGAACGGCTGCGGTGTCATAAGGTACCGCACCAACCATTCGCAGGCGAGCGAGTTCCACCGAGAACCGGTCATCAACAACCGGTGCATCTGTGACACGTCGCCTTCGACGTAGAAGCGTTTGCCCGGCTCTTTAACTTCGTGGTTTTGCAGAAGCCAAAGCGCATGGCGGGCGATCCCCTCCGTCGCCCAGTATTCTTTCTTCGCTCGCGGCAGCGTGTTGAGATAGTCGGTGGCTTCCTGAGGCACGGGAACGTAGAGAAAGCGCTGGGCGATCGCATCGAGATCTTGAGAGCTCGACACCTCTCGATTGTCCAACAAGAATTCGTTGTTCGCGGCGAGGATCAATCGCACGGCGCCGCGTACCTCAGACGTCGCCCGGTATTTGCGTTTGAGGGTACGGCTCAGTGTCGAGAGCATCGATCTAAGCGTCGTAGTGACGGTCTGGCGATGGCGTTTCGGGATTTCTTCGTCGGCGAGCACCAGCGGGCACCGGCAAAGCTCGTCGTTGAAATCCGACAGTACGGCCTCGATGTCTGCCGGCGGCCCCTCAGTCCAGATCTTCGATAGTCCATAGGCGAAAAGCGTCTTTCCCGAGCTCGGGGCGCCCTCGAAGTATATCGCGCACAGCAGCTTGGACAGGTCGGGCGCCGTCGCCATCCAATCGACCAGCTTCCCGTACAACGCGCCGGCGGCGATGCGCATCCACGTATCGAATTCGGGATCGAAAGTCGGGGCGATGTCTCGCATCGGGGATATCGCCTCGTGCATGGTGCGGGTCTCGGGGTCGAATTTGGTACGCTGGAGGGTGAGATCGGACACCACACGATCGGCGAGCGAGCCCGACTCGCGTACGACGTCGGAGATCGACCGGTAACGAAACCCGTTGCGCGTCGCTTCGACGAGTCGAATAGGCGCCCTCGCCAGATATTTCGAAGCCGCCAACGAGAGATCGTCTCGCCCATACGGCCCGGCATATTCCCCGGTACCGGTGAGAAACCAGGCGGTACCGTCGCGCTGGACCACCCACCGATCCCGCAACCGCTCTTTGGTCCAACCATTCGCGGCCGCGATCGCTTCGAGCTCGGGCGGTGTGTAGGGCCCGTCGCCGGCGTTGATCTGGCGGATCTGCTTCTCCTGGGCTCGTCGCTGGGCCTGTTCGCGATTGTGTGCGTCGAGGGAAGACAATTTTTCCACGGCGCCCTGGTACGCCGCCCAGACCTCTGAGAGGTCGGGTGTGTCGGGCGCCACCTCTCGCATGGAGTTGAGAGACGCGCTGAAGAGATGGGCTATTGACGCTTCGCGTAATGAAGCGTTGAGACCAGCGATCCGCATCGTCAGCGCCAAGATCGTGTTGTGCCGATCGCCCATCTCGGCGAACGATTCGCCAGCCACGAGAGCGCCGGCGGCGTCTTTGATGGCGTCGAATTTTGGGATCAGGCGCAGCTGGTGCGTGATCCGGTTGAGGGCCTTTTGTTGAATGATGCCGTCGAAGGCGTCAGAAACGGGTGGCGACGCCGCGTCTGGAAGGGCGGAGAGATCAATACCTAAGTCCCGAGGCTCGATCCAGCGCCCCCGATTTCTATGGGCCCACGGTAGCGACGGATCGAAGGTCGACGGTAGGAAATGCAGACGGGCGATATCCTTTGTCTTTCCGTCGTTGAGGTTGCCGATGAGGCGATCGAGTGCCAACCATGCGGCGGCGTGCGCCGAGGGCGGAAGTGGTTCGGCGAGCGGTAGGACTACTCGGAGACGCGGAGCGCCGCCAACTTTCGATCCGTGTTTGTGGGTGGTCCACACAACCCATTCGTAGGGAGCCAACGCCTCCAGAGCGGCGGCAATAGCCGTTTCTGGGTGTTTTTCGAGGTCGAGAGCGAGCGCGTGCACCGACCGCACCAACTCCGCTTTTCTGGGGCCCGGGGGAATCTCACCTAGCACTACTGCCGGCCCATTCTTCGCTTTATCCAACGCTTCGAGATTATCAGTGTCTGACGGCGTACCGCGGGTGGCGTGGCGCGAAAAGAGCTCGACCCAATCCTCCCAGGGACGAGTCACGGGCGATCCTTTGGAAAAGACATTTTGGAACCCCGTGAAAATCAGATCGCGCATGCTCTGTGCTCCCGGCGGCAGTGATCGGCCGGCTGTCATGGCGAGGGAAAGGGCCCCAGCCGATCACTGCCGCGCGGTTTGTTAACAACGAATCGAGCCATGACGCTCGGCATCGTCCTCCATTTGTCAGTCTATGTCAAGAATTTTCTTCCACCAAAGCAATCCGCAAGTTTAAATTTGGTCAATTTAATTCTTAAAAACGATGACTTAACGCGTTAATTCCACGACCGTTCGTGCTATTTTAAGTTTAATTTCTTGATATATCGTGATTAGGTGTGACGGGGTGTGACGCTTTTGAGGCCTAAATACCTGATTTATATAGATCACGTCACGTCACATAGGTATATTTGACCTTTATAGTGGGTATTACCCTTACCCTCTCGTGTCGATTGAGGAAACAAAAGTTTTTGCACATCGAGTGTGACAAAAAAGGAATCAAACTTAAAGAACAATAGAAACAAGCACCTAAAGCGTCACACCATGTGCTTTAGGCCTGTGTCGAGGGATTTGGTAGAAGGTTTTAGCTATAAAGGAAAGCACGCAGGGTGTGACACCTAATGAAATCAATAACTTACAACACACCGAATTCGTGAAAAGCCCAATGATTTCGCTTATGTCACACGCCGGCACAGTTGTTGTGTTGGCTGTGACATTCGAGTTCATTTGACATTTGTTCACAATTTATTAAGGTCCGCAAATGGCCAGAAAGGTTACGGTTCCTGGCGCTCGCGTGCTTTCCTTCTATCTCGCGACCCGTCACATCGGTGTTCTAGACCGATTCGGTGCGGTCTGCGGCGCCAAGAGCCGCTGTGACGCTCTGCGTCTTTTGCTCGAAGCTTTGGACGAGTCGTCAACCCCAGGCGACAGTCGGTGTCAACGAACGTTGGTCGAATCGCGTTGAGTGCGGTAGACTATTCGGTGAGGAATTCATGGGTGGTCCTGGATCAGGAGACAAGGCAAAACAGATCGAGCTGGCGGATGATCGAGAGGCTTACGAGCAACAGCCCAGAGAGAGTGACAAGGCGTATCACGCGTTTCGGACCTACCTGAATCAGGCGAGGCCTCGGGTGTGTCGGCGTGTTCCAGAGCAGCTCGGCAAAAAAGCAGGATATCTCTCGACGGTGGAATCTTGGTCCAAGAGGTTCGGGTGGCGTCAGCGCGCGCGGGCCTGGGACGCTGAGTTGGACGCCAAAGGGCGCGAAGCGGAGCTAGAAGAAGTCGCGGCGATGCGTCGCCGTCACGTGCGCGTAGCGGCCTCTCTCGTCTCGATTGGGCGCGCTGAGCTACGGAAGCTCAAAAAACTCGCGAAAACCGATGAGGGGCGCCAGGTCGCCGTCAAAGACCTAACGAAACTAGTGGAGGCAGGTATCAAGCTGGAGCGGTTGGTGCGCGGCGAGCCCGAGACGGTCACTGCCCAGACCACCACGCACAAAATTTCGGTGGACGAGACCCGAGATTCGATGCGGAAGCTTTTGTCTGACCCTTCGAAGGCGGACGCGATCGACAAATTGCTGGAGGCCGCGAATGGCGATGCTGGATCGTCAGACGCTGATCGATGAAAGCTGGCGATTGCGCGCCGACACGTTCGCGCATCGGATCAGCGGCGGCACGTGGCAGCGGTACGCGTGGATCGTGCTCGTCATGCGTCTGGTGCAGCGGGCTTTGGCGCACGGCGGAGCTCGGATCATCATCAACGCGCCGCCGCGGCACGGCAAGAGCCAGGCGATGAGCCGGTATCTTCCGACTTGGCTTCTCAATTGGTGGCCCGGGATGAGGATTATCCTCACGAGCTACGGCGCCGATTTCGCGGCACAGTGGGGCGGAGTTGTGCGGCGCGAGATGAGCAACGATCTCGTGTGGACAAAAGTCGGAAAGGAGAAGGCGCGCCGCGACGATTGGCGGACCGAGGAAGGCACCGGCGGCATGCTGACTGCCGGTGCGCGAGGTCCCGTCACAGGACAGGGCGGCGACGTGATCTTGGTGGACGATCCCCACAAAAACTGGGAAGAAGCGATGAGCCCGACGATCCGAGAGAAAACGATCGATTGGTTCAACGCGACGTTGTACACGCGGGCAGAGCCGGGCGCGTCGATCATCGTCACTCAGACTCGATGGCATCCGGGAGATCTCACGGGCTATTTGCTCAAGTATCACACCGACGACTGGTTCCACATCAATCTACCCGCTTTGGCCGAAGAAGACGATCCACTTGGGCGCGCAGTCGGCGAGCCTTTGTGTCCTGAGAGGTATACACGAGAGGATCTTCTGCGCATCAAGGCAGCAGTGGGATCGCACATTTTTTCTGGACTCTATCAACAACGCCCCACACCACTCGAAGGCGGTGTGATCAAGCGTGCGTGGATTCGGCATTGGGATGTGTTGTCGGAAGGCCTCGAAGAATGGCTGACATCGTGGGATTTGAATTTCAAGAAAACGAAGTCGGGGTCGTTTGTTACTGGACAGGTGTGGGCTCGTTGCGGTGGCGATTTCTATTTGGTCGATCAGTATCGCGAGCGCGCCGATTTTCCTACGACAATGAAGGCATTTTGCGATCTCGCCAAGAGGTACCCGCAGGTGTCAACGCATTTGGTGGAGTCGGCAGCCAACGGCCCGGCCATCATCTCGATGTTGCGTGACAAGATCCCGGGCATCGTCGAGGTGAACGTGGGCAAGGATTCGAAAGAGACCCGATTGAGCGCCGTGAGTTCGTTTTTTGAATCCGGCAATGTCTACTTCCCTCCGCAGCGATTGGGTGTTTGGGTGGACGAGTTGATAGAAGAAGTCGTGACGTTTCCAAATTCGGCAGAGAATGATCAATGCGATAGTTTGTCGCAGGCGTTGGATCGGTATAAGAAGGCTGAGCTGACGATATTTTCGATGGATTTGAGTGTGGGTGAACAGACGAACCCGTGGAGTTTTCAATGACCGACGAGAAAGTGTTGCCCACAGAGATCTTGGGAACTACCGGACTCAAGCAGGCCTCGGGATATATTTTCGAGGAATTTTTGACGCGGCTCCAGGGAGTCAATGGCGTCCGCTTGTACAGAGAGATGGCCGATAACTCGGCGATCATAGGGGCTGCACTAAGCGTCATCGAGTTGCTCGTGCGCCAGGTTGAATGGCGTGTTGAGCCGGCGGATGAGTCTTCGGAGGCGGTGTCAGAGGCTGAATTTTTCGAAAGCGTCTTGGAAGACATGTCAATCACGTTTCCTGATCTGATCAGCGAAACTTTGTCGATGCTCGTTTTCGGCTGGTCATTTTTCGAAATCGTCTACAAGCTTCGGAAGGGAGATACTAAGGATCCAAAGACACGCTCTCAATTTGATGACGGCAAATGGGGGTGGCGCAAGATCGAGCTCCGTGCGCAGGATACGTTATCGCGGTGGGAGTTCTCTGACGAAGACGGCGGCTTAGAGGGAATGTGGCAGCTGGATCAATATCAAGGCGGCGGACCTGTGCTGATCCCTATCGAAAAGGCTTTGTTGTTTCGGACCAAGGTTGTCAAAGGCAATCCCGAGGGACGCTCTGCGTTGCGCTCTGGAGTGTTGACTTGGTGGCAGTTGAAACGGATCGAGGAATTTGAAGGGATCGGAGTCGAGAGAGATTTGGGCGGGATGCCCGTCATGGAGGTTCCGCCAGAGTTGTTGATGGAGAATCCGAACCCGGCACATCTCCAACTGAAGCAAGCTCTCGAAAAATTCGTGACACAAGTTCGTGTGGATCAGCGTTACGGGGGACTGGTACCCAGCGAAGTGAAGGCCGATGGAACTCCCTCACAATTCAAATTCAAGCTCATGGGCGGAGGCGCCGGCAGACGCATCGACACCGACCCTATCGTCAAGCGTAAAGAGTCGCGTTTGCTGATGTTGTTCTTATCGCAATTTTTGATGATGGGAATGGACAAGGTGGGGTCCAAGGCCCTGTCCGTGAATATGACCGATCTATTCAGTGTAGCGATCGGTACCTACATGGATCAGATCTCCGAGGTCATCAACCGGTTCGGTGTGCGTCGTTTGCAAGCTTTGAACGGAAAACCCAAGAGTCTGGATCCCAAAATCGTCCACGGTGATTTGAGTTCGATCGATCTCGACGTGCTCGGGAAATTTTTGATGGCGCTTTCTACCGCAGGCGTCGATATCACCAACCCGAAGATCCAACGCAAGCTGTTGGAGACCGCCAAGCTGCCTACGGAGGTGGCAGACGACGAGCCCCGTAACGGAGACCCAGAAGCGATCGACCCGCAGGATCCGAATCCGAATCCGAATCCGACACCTGATGCAGACGCCGAGCCAACGGACCCAGACGAATCCGTAGACGCGCGCGTAGAAGAATAGAACCTCTGGAGTTTTCAATGACCGACGAGAAAGTGTTGCCCACAGAGATCTTGGGAACTACCGGACTGTGCGTTGTTTGGATTGCGGCGAGATCGTTCGATGATTACATTCAATATACGGCCATTTGAGCGGAAACGCTTGTATATAAGATCCCCGGCGGGTTCTTTCCCGGTACCGTATATTGAGTGGAATAGAGACGCGTCGCGTTAGGATTGCTTGATGGCGTCTCGAAAACGATATCAGGATCGCGCCGGCAGTCGCGGGCAGTCGACGGCGTGGGGGATAGAGGCGAAGTACGTTCCTCGATTTCAGCGGGTGTTTGTTGACGCAATGCGTTCTCTGTACACGGATCCTGGAACGCAAGCGAAGCTGGTACGAATCGCGAATTCTTCTGGATCGATAGAGGCGGTGACAAGCGCTGTCTCTGATTTGATCGATTCTGAGAAGTTGGCGGAACGATTCGAGCGAGTCTACGTTGCCGCGCTACAGGATACTGGCGAGGCGGCGTTTCGCGAAGCAGGGATCAAAGAACCATTTCAGGCGGTGGCTAAGGCTGTCGAGGGCATCCCGACAAACAGGCACAGCGCGAAGTGGATCAATGAACGCACCGGTGAGCTCATACGCCAGGTAACGGCTGCGGAGCGCAAGCGTGTGCGTCAGATTCTCGCACGCAATTTCGGCAAGCGGGTGAATCGCAAGTTCATCGCCCAGGAGATCGGGGCGACGGTGGGGCTTTTGGCTGCCGAGGAAGCGCGCGTGCACGCCCTGTTCGAGTCCGCTGTTGAAGAAGGCTTACCGGCGGCCGCGGCGCGGATCCAGTCGGGGAAGTTCGCGGCGATATTGCTTCTGAAGCGAGGCGCGCGGATCGCGCGTACCGAAACCATAATGGCCCAGAATCAAGGTAAGCTGGACGCGTGGCGGGTCGCTGGAGATGAGGGGTTGATCCCGCCCGGTACTCTCAAAACGTGGGTCGCTGCGTCAAAATCTGAGCGTACGTGCAAGATTTGCGGGTCGCCTCCCGAGGCGCCAGACGGCCTCGATCGTCAACAAGTCCCTGTCGAAGAATCGTTTTTCTCCGAAGTCACGGGCGAATATTACGAACGACCGCCAGCGCACCCAAATTGCAGGTGCACCATGACCTTAAACTTTCCGGAGGGTTAGCGTTATGACGACACCCAACATTACAGATTTGAGTGCCACGCTCGCCGGCGAGGCGCGGGAGCCTGTGCGTCGGTTGACGGTGGCTATCGCGAAGCAGCGGCCACCCACCACGACGCAGTCTTTGATTTTCGAGAAAGAGAAATTCAAGACGGCGGCTGACGCTACGAAGTGGGCTCGCGATCACGATTTCAAAGCCGACAAGGTAGACGAGACCGAAACGAGCTTTCGGCTTCGCCAGCATCCTCCGGCAGATTTCGTATCGACATCGTTCCGAACGATCGAGCTAGCGCCTGGAGTGAGCGCGGTGATCGGTCGACTTCGTGCGGAGTTTCGTGAGGAGACTTCGAAGGCGGCACCGCAAAAACGGAAACGAACGCGGGAATACTTGGAAAGAGCGTTACAGCTGGCGCGCAAGGCTTTGCCAGGGTGGGCTTACGCCGCGTTGGTGCGCAGCGCTCGAAGCCACGCCGGCGGCAAGACGCGGGCGCGGTTGCGGGCCGAGGAACGTCTGATGCTGAACAAAACGTCGCCCGGGGAGATGACTCCAGAAGAGCTTACGGCGGCGCGAAAGCGGTTGCGGGCGCTGGCGGGCGCTCTCAAACGGAAGAAACAGGACGGATCTAAAATCGAGTCTTTGCTGGGTCGTGTTGAGCGCGAGATGATCAAGCGTCGCTTGCTGAAAACAGAAGGCCTGACATCGAAGGCGGCGGATGAGGTGGTCAAGGGGTTTGTCAGTGGTCAGACCGATGGCGGCGCTCATGCGCATGGGCTGGATCGTGCGGCTGGCAAGACCTCCAAAGACGGTCGCCATCGCCACGTGTTCGCGCGCCGCAGCGGGGAGATTCTCTACACGCATCACGATGGCGATCACGAACACATGTTGGATGGGGGCGATGACGGCGCGCATTCGCACCACGTAGTTTTGTCGGATGAGACGATTGTGGCGACGTCGATCGATGGAGCTCACTCTCATGGGAAAATGTTGGAGACAACACATTTCGATGCGGAACACCGACATACTCTGAAGCTGCCAGACGGCGGCGATCTCGTGTCGATGACTGTAGACGAATGGGTCGAGAGATTTGGTATCCCACCCGCTACCACGATTCCGCAGGCTGACATGATTACACACGTGTTCGCGGAGTTGTGCAGGCCTGCGTCGCCTCCCATTCCGTCGGATTTGGAGAGCACTTTCGAGCTTCCGTCGGTCGAGCAAGCGATCGCTTTGACGGCCAAAGGCGCCGATGTAGCGCCGGTGTTCGAGGTTGTGGGCGAGCTTGTGGATATCGCAGACGACCCCGCGGTGATCCGTTTCGGGGGCAGCGACGATGTGTGGACAGCCTCTATCCACAAGACAGACGATTTCGAGCCTGGGGACCTAGTTCGAATCGCATTCGACGGCCAGAGTTTATCTGTGGTGGATCATGCGCTGGCTGTCGAACCGGCCGACGCGTCTCGGGTGGAGTCGCTTCTGTCAGTCGCCGAAGAGCTTGCCAAGGTGGCGACTCTTGATTTCGTAGGCCCTGAGGTGGCGCCGGTGGTTTTCGTGGCGCATCAGCCAACGCCTCTCGAAGCGGCCCGCGGTGAGCCGTTGGTAGGCCCCGATGGAGTGCAATTTGCCGATCTCTATCTGGCCCCTCTTGGGCTCGCGAAATCACAAGTGGCTGTCGGATTCGCGGTACCAACCGCCGTCGCCGGGGCTGAAAAAGTGGATTGGTCCGACCGTCTAGAGACGCAGTTGGCGAGGTGGCCGGAAGCTATCGTGGTGGCGTTGGGCCGAGAGGCGCGTCGATTGGTCGGAAAACGGGCCAGTGTGTACCTCCCTCATCCAGGGGCAGTGCGCAAGAGAGGCGATCGCGGCGAGGTGGCGAGAAAATTGAAATCCTTGAGAAAGACGCTTGACAAACCGTCAACGGTCGTTGACACTGTCAACAACGCTGGACGTGGATCGATTCCTAAGAGACGCACCAGCGGGACCCCTGCCGATGACACGGGCGGGAGCGGAATCGCGGTCAGTATCGCGAAGTCTGCCGAGGAAAAACAGATCGTCTATGGCGTCGTGCTCGATCCTTATCGTGTCGATCTCCAGGACGATTGGGTTCCTCCGGCGGATGTTGAATCGACTGCGCATGATTTCGCGGCGCGCTCTCGGGTGATCGGGTTTGAGCATGTCTCCAAAGCCGACGCTACTTTGATCGAGAGCTGGGTCGAGTCGTACCCGTCGCCGGAGGATTATCAAGCGGCAATGGAGAATCTGCCGCATAAAGCGACCCGGCGGCAATTTGGAAGCGACAGGATCACGTCGGGATCGTGGGCGGTAGGCGTACGGCTAGGAGATGGACTCTGGGAAATGCACAAGCAAGGCAAACTCAACGCGTTTTCAATCGGCGGGTTCTCTTTCAAGACGAAGGTCACGGAAGCGGCCATGCCAGAAGTTGAGTTTGTGGATTTGGAGCCGAGAGTCTAGCCATGTCAGCCCGTGTTATCACCATGCTCAGCGGCACCAAAACGAGGGAGTTGACTCTCACGGTCGCGGGCGCAAACGGTCGCCGGTTCGCGGTGGCCAAATCTTCAGGAGCCAAAGAGATGAATTTTGCAGAGATCGCAGCCCAAGTTTTGGCGGAGCCGGCAGAGGGCGAAGACAAGCTGATCGAATCGCTCAAAAAGAGCGGCGCGACCGAGGAGCAAATCGAAGCCAGCGTCGGTCACTACCGAATGCAGCAAGGTTTCAAGGATCAGGTGTCACCGGAGATGTTTGGCGAGATTGCCAAAGCCGCCGCGTATGTGACCGAGACGCCCAATCCCAAGCCGGTGATGAAGAAGGAACCCAAACCCGCGCCGACTCCCGACATTCCCGAGGCCGTGCAAAAATCCCTGGACGCCAAGGACACCGAGATCGCCGCGCTTCGCAAGAGTGTGGCGGACGAGAAAAAGGCACGTGAGCGCGGCGAGCTGATTGCCGAAGTCGAGAAATCGTTCCCTCATGTGCCTGGCAAGAGCGCAGAAGAGCTCGCTGATATGCTGTTAGCGGCCCGCGCGGCTGGCGGCGATCTGGAGAAATCTTTGCGCGCGCAGTGGTCTGAGGTCAACAAATCAATCGAAGCGAGTGAGCTTTTGCGGACCTCTGGCAGCGCTTTGGCCAAGAATATCACAGGCGGCGCCATCGATACAATGAATGCCAAAACTAAGGAGCTCGTGGCCAAGTCTGCCGGGGAGCTGAGTTTCGATCAAGCGTTTGTGCAAGTCATGGATGCCGAGCCGGCCCTGTATGAGCAGTATTTGCAGGAGAATCCCGCCCAGCGCCAGCGCTAGGCTTTCGACTTTCGACAAACAGGAACGCCGGGCCCGCTTCGAGCGGGCTTTGGCGGTGCAGGCGCTGAAGACGCCAAGGAGACAAGAGCATGGCATACGAAAACGTGGGAAGCAATCTGCCCGGGATCACAGCCTCCGGCGATTTGAGTTCGAATCAGTTTCGGGCGGTCGTGATCAACGCCAATGGACAGGCGGCAGTAGCTGGCGCTGACGTGGCGGTTGACGGGTTTTTGCAAAACAAACCCGATGCCGCAGGCAAGGCCTGCACGATCTGGGGCCCGGGGTCGGTGACTAAGGCCGTCGTGGGCACGGGCGGAGCCACTCGTGGAGCTTTGGCGACCACCGCCGCCGATGGCGTGAAAGACGCGGCTTCCACCGACATTGTTTGCGGGCGCTTCCTGGAAACAGGGGCCGCTGGCGCAACTGTGGCGCTGTGGATGGGTCCGCAGTGCGGTGGCGCTGCGCCGTAGGCGGCTGAATCGGAGCGAATCTTGGGCATTTGGCCCACTAACTTTTACTTGGAGGATGGGAAATGCCCCAGCCAACCCCCTCAGACGTTCATGTCAACGCACCGTTGACCAATGTCAGCATTGCGTATCTGCAAAGCCAAGATGGCTTCGTGGCGCGCAAAGCTTTTCCGGTCGTGCCGGTCAAAAAGCAGTCGGATCGATACTACAGCTACGACAAGAAGCAGTGGTTTCGATCCGATGCCAAACTTCGCGCGCCCAGCACCGAGAGCGCCGGCAGCGGCTTCACCGTCGACAACACCCCGACCTACTACGCAGGCGTCCGAGCGATTCACAAAGACGTCGACGATCAGGTCAGGGCCAACGCCGACGCCGCGGTCAATCCCGATCGAGACGCTACCGAGTTCGTGACTCGCGATCTCATGCTCGAACAAGAGTTGGATTGGGCGACGAACTACTTCGGTACGTCGATTTGGACAGGATCGACCACCGGCGGCGATATCACACCGGGCACCCTGTGGGATGCCGCCAACTCCACCCCGTTCGAGGATATGCGGGCACAGATACGCAGCATTCAGAAGAAGACGGGGTTTAAGGCCAACATCGGCGTCATGGGCCCAGAGGTTTGGGACGTGCTCGCTGATCACCCAGATGCACTTGATCGGATCAAGCACACTCAGACTGGGATCGTTACTCCGAAGCTGTTCGCTGCGGCTCTTGGACTCGACGATATCTTGATCGCTGATGCGATTCAGGACACGGCGGCCGAGGACGTCACTGATTCGTTGGCGTTCATCTTCGGCAAAAATGTGCTGCTTGCGCATAGAGCATTGCGCCCGGGTCTGTTGACTCCGTCTGCCGGGTACACTTTTGCGTGGACTGGTATGTTCGGCGCGAACGCAGCCGGCATGCGGGTCAAGCGATTCCGGATGGAGCATTTGGCGTCTGATCGTGTCGAAGCAGAAGCCGCCTATGATCACAAACTGGTCGCCGCTGAGCTGGGCGCTTTTTTCTCTGCGGTTATCTCGTAGCCAAAAAGCGAAGACGCCAGGGTTTGTTGCGGATCCTGGCGTCTTCCTTTCGCGGCGCGCAACGCAGGAGAGAATTATGGCACATCGCGCTTTGCGTCCGATGAAATGGGGAACTCCTCAAGGCACGGTCAAACTCAAGACTGACGACGAACTCCCGGACGCTCATTTGGTTTCGCAAAGGGTTCTGGATCGCCTGTATCGTCGCGGATGGATCACGGACACGAACGGCTTCCAGTACAATCGACGGCATGAAACACACGGCCAGGCCGGCCCTGCTGCGGTGCCGGGCAGACAGAATAGGTCTCCCGAACCATCTCCGCCGGAGGCTAAAGAAACGAAGCAAGAGGATCCTCCCGAGGATATGAAGGCGGAGCTCGGCAAGCTATCGCGCGACGAACTCAACGCTTTCGCGTCCGAGTGCGGAGTAGAGGATCCCGACAAGCTGCGCACCAAAAGCGATGTGGTCGAGGCGATTTTGGCGACAGAAGCAGCGGAGTAGTGATCGATGGCGGCGCGCAAGTGGACTTATGGCAACGACCCGGCCAATTCGGATCGGGACGCGGTTCGCTGGCGCGTTGGCGATATCGTAGAGAAGCGCCCTCTGGCGGATGATCGTGAAATCGACTACGCGTTGTCGGAGTATCCCAATGTTCTCATGGCGGCGTCCATAACGGCACGCGCGATCGGTGCTCGGTTCGCCGCCGAAGCCGACGTGACAGTGGGGCAGATCTCCAAAGCGTTGGGGAAGGTCGCAGATAATTTTCGCAAGCTGGCCGATGATCTCAAAGAAGAGGCTTCGTTGACTGCTGGCGTGTCGTTTCCCGCTACAATCGTAGGTGACAAAGAGGCGCTGGAGCAAGACACGACGTTGACAGAACCCCAGATTTCGATCGGGTTGGGTGATAACCCGTGGGCTCTGCAACTCAATGACGATCTTCCGAGGCCGTTTCGTGGCTTCTTCTAGAGTCATAGACCGTGATCGGGGCTTCAAAGCGTTCATTCGTGGGTTGAAGCAGCGCCGTCACCGTGGTGCCGTGGGCGTCAAGGTAGGAGTGACCGCGGACGAAGACGCTCGCCTCGAAGGGGACAGCAACGTTCGCTTGGCTACAATCCACGAATTCGGAGCTCCGAAGGCGAACATACCAGAGCGCTCGTTTATCCGGGCTACCGTCGACACGCATCGTAAGAAGTACGAAAAAGCTTTGAAGAAAGCCGAAGAAGCGGCGATCAAAAACCCGAGGACAGGAAGCCAGCTCGTGAAGGCGAGGCTTTTTCAATTGGGCGAGACTGCCGTGGCCGATATTCAGGATCGGATCGATTCGAATATTCCGCCGCCGCTCGCCGACGCGACCGTGGCGAGCAAAGGCGATGATCTCGCTCTGGTGGACACGGGCGAGCTCCGCGGCGCGATAAACTCGAAGTTGGTGGGTTTCTGATGTCGGCCTATATTGCAGATTTGGCGGATTGTGTGATCGCTTTCGGTGAAGAAGTCGAGGTTTCTCGATCTTTGCCTTCGCCGGTGCACAAAGGCAGAAGGACGGGCCGCCCCGAGGACAAAACGTTTTCGGCATCCCTATCCATCCAGTCTCTATCGACGCGAGAGCTGGAGCAGTTGCCGGAAGGCATGCGCAATAGCGGGGTTGTTCGGGTATTCTCCGACACGGAGCTTTTGACGGTCTCCACATCGGAGTGCCGGGTTGCTGACAGATTCGTCTGCGGTGGTGTATCGTACCAAGTGCAAATGGTTGAGGATTGGAACAGGGCAGCGGGCTACTACAGTTGTTTGGCGACGAGGCTTGGACAATGAGCTTCACGATTCCGAACCAAGATCGCCAGCCGGTGGATTGGCCTGCGGTCGAGTCGGCGATACACGATTTCGTTGACGATGTTCTCGGGATCCCTTTCATCTTCGAAAATCAAAATCTTCCACAACCGGAATATCCATACGCTAGCGGCTCCGTTTCTTCGATTTTGACTGAGGGCGGGATCAAAGAACAGCGCCATCAATTCAACGCGGCAAATGACGTCGGAGAAGAGATCGACGTTTTGATCTGCGGCACCACTGAATTCACCCTTTCGATTTCGGTCCACGTAGGTCCAAACGCCGGGGCGTTTGATCCTTTCAACGACGCCAAGATGTTCGCCAATCGGTTGCAGTGGTCTTTGGATAAGACATCGTCTCGGGCGTTTTTGAAGGCGGCGCGGATTAGTATAGTGGAGAATTTGGCGTGTGTGGATTCCAGCGTCGTGGTCAATGGCGAATGGCTATCTCGGTACACGTGGGATGTTCGCTTGCGTGCGCCGGCTGTGGTATCTGAGAAGACGACCTATATCGACAAAACAACTGTGTCGGGGACTTTCGCCGATCACTCGGCTTTGGATTTTTCCGAGACTTGGGACAGCACCGCATAGGAGATCAGTATGAGCATTTCTGATATCGTCACCGTTACGATCACAAAGGCGACGACCGGTGTCAGCCGGGCCGGATTCGGAACGCCGATGATTATGAGCACTGAAGCCGCGGTGGATTCTAAGTTCGCCGAGACCACCAAAGCCTACACAGCGATTTCGGAGCTTGGGAGCACAGGCGACGACTACGACATCGACGGAGTCACCTACAAGAAGGTGCAGGCCTTGCTGAGCCAAAACCCGAAGGTGGGGTCGGTCGTGGTCGGTAAGCGCGCTCTATCGCCATTGATGACTGTGATCCTGACTCCGATCGCCGTGAATTCGACTCTGTATCGAGTGACCATTTCGGGTGCTCACACGGCGACGACACAGACAGGATCTACCGCGTTCGATTTCACGTCTGACGCTACCGCGACAGTAGCCGAGATCACTGCGGGCCTGACTGCGGCAATCAATCAGGCTGCGTGGACGATCACCACTGCGTACGCGGTTGGTGATTACGTGAGCAATAACGATAAGGTCTACATTTGCACTGTGGCGGGCACCAGCGCGGGATCCGGCGGCCCGAGTGGTACCGGCTCAGCTATCGTGGACGGTACCGTGACGTGGGCATACAAAGGTCCGACTCAGAACGTCAGCGCTACCGACAACACCACGACGCTCACAGTCGAGAAAGCGGTTACACCGGGCGGCGCCGGTACCGCCGGGATCCCGTTTGGCCTTGAAGTCAACGATCGGTCGAATCTCACCCAACAAAACACGACCGCCGATCCAGGTATCGCCACCGATTTGACCACCGTCCGGACGGCGGTTGATGGCAACGACGATTGGTATCTCGCCCTTGTCGACAACGCGGGCAAGGCCGAAATCAAAGCCTTGGCGGCAGCCATCGAGGCGATCGGTACCCCAGGCAAGGCGTATTTCTACGCGACCGCCGATCAGGACGTCTTGACCAGCGCCATCGACGATGTCATGAGCGAGCTCCAAGATCTCTCTTACGTGCGCACTATGGGGTTATGGCACAAAGATCCCCACACCGGCCCGGACGCGGCTTGGGCGGGTGTCGGTCTCCCGAAAGACCCGGGATCGATCACGTGGAATTTCAAAACGCTCGCCGGCGTCGCGGTATCGACTCTGACAAACACGGAGAAGAACAACATCGCGGCGAAGGACGGCAACTATTACGTCACGATCGCGGGCGTGAATTTGACACAGACCGGGGTCACCCACGGCAACGAGTTTTTCGATGTCACCCGAGGGATCGACTTCATCGCCGCGAGGATGCAAGAGAACATCTTTGCTGTGTTGCAGGCCGCCGACAAGATCCCGTTCACCGATGCGGGGATCGCGGTTGTTGAGGCGGAGGTGCGTGGGGTGTTGCTGCTAGGCATCACACAAGGCATTTTCACCGACAATCCCGCGCCGGTGGTCACTGTGCCGGAAGCCGCGGACGTGAGCACCGTGGATCGCGCCAATCGGCTATTGCCTGACGTTGATTTCACGGCTCAGCTCGCGGGAGCCATTCACCAAGTCACCGTCGAAGGTCTCGTGACGGTCTAAGGAGTCATCTGTGAAAAACTACGATCCCAAAGATATTCTGTTGATCGTGGCGGGTTCCCCAGTCACGGGGCTGGCCGAGGGTACGTTTGTTGTGGCGGCGCGCAACAACGACACCTTCACCACAGCAAGCGGAGCCGATGGCGAACCCGCGCGGGCGCAAAGCAACGACAAATCGGGAACGATTACGATCACGCTTTTGCAAACCAGTGCGGCAAACGATGTGCTGTCCGCGGCCCACGCGCTCGATGAACGCCAGGGAGACGGGGTGTTTCCTGTCTTGATCAAAGATCTGAACGGAACGACTTTGGTACAGGCTGAGACCGCCTACGTCGCCAAGCCTGCCGATGTCGAGTACGGACGCGAGATCGCCGAACGCGAATGGGTGATCGCGACCCCGGAGCTAAACATATTTGCCGGAGGCGCTACGTCGATATAGAGTAGCGACATGGCACAGATAGACACCAAGTCAACTATCATCGATGGGGTGACCTACAAGGTCGCTCCTCTAGATCCGTTTGTTGCCAACGACATTTTGATCGACATAGGCCATGTATTGGGCCCGTCGATCGGTGCGTTGGCCGCCATCGATGAAGGCGCACCCGATCCGGCGGCGCTGAATGAAGCGATCGGCGGTCTTTTCCAACGCCTCGAAAAGGATACGATGCGATCTTTGATAGGCACGTTGGCGGAAGTTACCGAGGTTTGTGTTGGTGGTGGGCGAGACGCCCCTCAGCTGAACAACATCATGACTTTGCATTTTCGCGGCAAGCTCGGGACGATGTATCAGTGGCTGTGGTTCGCTCTGAAAGTGCAGTTCGAAGATTTTTTCGCCTTGGCGGCTCCCGCTATCGCGCGCGCCGGCGCGTTGGTGGGGGCCGCGTCCGACTCCCCCGACACGTCGCAGATCGATGGTTTATCGATCGATTGATCCTGAAGAAGGTGGTGACATACGAAGAATTGCGGAGGTTTTGGGATCTCAACGATGTGTTGAGGTGGCACGAGATCTTGGACGCTCAAGAGGATCAAGAGTGGCTTGATACAAGACCCAAGCCCTAAAGGAGCCCGCCGCCATGGCGCTTAGAGAGATCGTCGCATTCCTGGGCTACAAGGTCGATTCCCGAAGCGAAGCCCGAGTGCAGAATTCCCTCAAAGGGATTCGCAAACTCGCGGTAGGTTTGGGGGCTGTATTCGGGGCTCGTGCGCTGGTACGCGGGATCAAGGGAACGGTTGCAGAAGTCCGGGATCTAGGAGACGAGATCGACAAAACATCAAAACGCCTTGGGGTGAATGCGCAGGCGTTGCAAGAGCTGCGTTTCGCGGCCGGCCTCGCCGGTGCATCGGCGCAAGATGTCACCAAGGGTTTGAGGACTTTGGCTAAAAACGCCCTCGAAGCCCAGCAAGGAACCAAATCATTCGTTGAAGATTTCGAAGCGTTGGGGGTATCAGTGACGGATGCGCGCGGCGCGTTGAAGCCCACCGAGCAACTTTTGCTTGAGGTAGGCGAGGGATTGCGGGGGCTGTCTTCGGATAGCCAAAAGCTAGCTTTGGCGCAGACGCTTTTGGGCCGATCGGGGGCTCAGCTGATACCGCTTTTTGACGAAGGGGCAGAAGCGATTGCGGCGCAGCGTCGCGAAGCCCGAGCTTTGGGAGGGGTGCTAGAAGACGATGCGATAGCGGCCGCTGTGCGATTGACAGACGATACGGCGCGCCTGAATTTTCTTATGCGTGGGTTGAAGGTCGTGATCGGGTCAGAGGTGATTCCGGTTGTTCTGGAGTTCGTTCGCAAGCTTACGCGTCTCGGGTCGACATTTCGCGATGATGTGAAAACAGGCGCCGAGGTCTTGGCGGTGGCTTTCGAGATCATGGCCAAGGCGATGCTGTTGACGATTCGAAATCTGCCAACGGCGATCGCTTTGCTAGGGGCGTTATTGGTTCTAGCGTCTCCTTTGGCGGCAGTGATCACCGGCGTATCCGCCGCTGTGCTGCTGTTGATCGATGATTTCGAGACAATGGGGGAGGGCGGGACTTCGGTGACGGGGTCTTTGATTCGCGAATTCGAATTTCTACGGGACAAAACAGGATCGATATTTGGCGCGATTGGTTCTATGCTCGTTACAGCGTTCAAGTTTTGGGCGGATCAGTTTTTGGCGTTGTTCGGAACGACGCTAGAGAAAGAGATTGACGCCATGTTTGATCGCGTTCAAAAACGCATGGAGTTGTTTCAGCGCTTTTTCTCCGGCATAGCGTCTTTTTTAGGACGCACGGTAGACACTGTTCAGGAAGGGTTGAACAGAGCTGGAGAAGGGCTAGGGGTTCTCCAAACACTTCCGCGCGCCGGCGGCGGGGTGTTAGCCAGCACTCCCCAACTCGGCTCTGGTTCTAGCAGCGTGATCAATAGTTCGCCTCGTACCAACGTTGAAATAACAGTTCAGGCGAACGAGTCAGCGTCGGCTCTCGATATTGCGCGCAAAAGCGCGACGGAGTTTAAGCGTGAGCTTTCGGACATCAATCGTTTGGCGATCAGGGACTTGGTGCCGAGATGAGCAGCATTCTGGGAGTCATTACCGGCAATCAACCTCAACGCGTCCGTGTAGCTCAGAGGATTGGATCGTCTCTCAACACACTTCTGAATATAGAAGCGACGCTGAACGAAAACCACTTATCAGAGTTGGATGTTACGGATCATCCTGTTGAGGTCGGAAGCGATATCTCTGATCATATTCGGTTGCGCCCAAATTCACTCGAACTCACGGCGTTTATATCTAATCGACCGGTCGCGATCTTGGCGAGTCAAAACGCATCGCTTGGAGTCAAAGGCGGGTCGCCATTGGAACGCGCTGAAGATGCCTTTCGGGAGATGCTACGGTGGCAATCCGAGGGGCTTCTCTTGACGGTGGTCACCACGTTGCGAACCTACGAGGATATGGTGTTGCAGCGGGTTTCTCCGACGCGGGACGCGTCTAGCGGAAAGGTGCTGAGAGCGCAGCTATCCTTCCGCGAGATCATCACGGTTGAGACTCAGATAGTCGACATCTCCGACACCGAGCGGCCACAAGATCAAGCGCGAAAGGACAAAGGACGGAAAACCAAACAACCCGCTAGCGCAGAGGTAGAAGCGAGTGCAGAAACTAACACGAGTTTGCTCGCGCGCGGCGTCAACTCTTTGTTCGGGCCGTAACGATGGCGATCACTCAAATCCCCACTTTCACAGATTCGGGCAACTACGAGATTTCGATCGATTTGGATGGCGTGGTTTATCTGTTGGTATTCACTTACAACCCACGCGATTCTCATTGGTATGTGTCTTTTCAGAACGAAGCCGGCACGGAAATTCGTTCTGGATTGAAGCTCGTAACTGGAGTCGGTTTGTTGTTTCGTTGGCGGGCGGAAGGAAGGCCGCTAGGCGAACTCTATATGATTGATCCATCGGGAGCAGATCGCGAAGTGGGTTTTGAAGCTATCGGTCGGGATGTGTTTTTGACCTACGTTGATCGCGCTTCTTTGCTGGAGTTGACGGCGTGACGCGGCTTTTGAATCGAGATTTTTTACTGAACATCGGCGGCTTGGAGATTCGAGCCAGGACCGAGGAAGGCCAATCTCGCCCCACGCTGCGCGCCACTTTTCGGGTGGAACTTAGCTTAGAAAAAAGCCTGAACTCGGCTGAGGTGGCGCTGTACAATCTGAACAAGGATTCTCGCGCATTTCTCCAGAAAAGCGATTTGCTGGCTACGAGTATACAGGCTGGCTATATTGAGAATATTTCTCAAATTTTTATAGGGGATCTCGAATACAGCAACACGGCGCGTGCTGGTGTTGATTGGGTGACGTCCCTCCAGTCTCGCGACGGGGCCGTGATATCTCAGTCGACGATCTCGGAGTCTTTCAAGCGAATCCAAATCGGAGAGGTTTTAAGGCAGTTGGTGGAAAGGATCGGGCTCGATCTGGGTAATACGCTGGAGAAAGCAGCGGCCGGGCCCCAGAGAGGCAGCGCTACAGAATTCATCAAGGGGATCGTTGCGCACGGTGTAGCGGTTGACGAGATCGACAGGGTCGCGCGCCAGATGGGTCTACGTTTCTCGATTCAAGCGGGCGAGGCTCGTTTTTTGGCTCCTACCGAGACCCTGTCTACGAAGGCTGTCCTTTTGCGTGCGGATTCGGGGCTGATCGGGTCGCCTGAACCCGGAGAAAAAGGCATCGTGAAAGCGCGCTCTTTACTGCAACCTGGCCTGGCCCCGGGTCTTCGTGTGCAGCTAGACTCTCTCGATATCGATGGGTTTTTCAGGATCGAAAAGGCGGTATACCTAGGCGACACGTGGGGCGCGGATTGGTACACTGATCTGGAGCTCAAACCGGTGTAGGCATGACACAGACGATTCCAGAGGCCCCTAGATCTCCTACCTTGGCCGAGGTGGTGCAGCTAGCTTTGGAGTCGAGGCTGCGTAGCGTACATGTGGCTTTGCCGGGGAGGATCGAGAAATACGACGCGACGCAGCAAAAAGCTGACGTCAAGCCGATGGTGTCCGATCTCTCCCCGACACGAGACGGCGAAGAAGTTGAGGAAAGTCTTCCGATCATCCCCAATGTGCCCGTGGTGTTTCCGCGCGGCGGCGGCTACTTCGTCACCATGCCTTTGGCGCCGGGCGACTTTGTCTTGCTCGTGTTCAACGAGCGATCGATCGATACGTGGGCGAGCGGCGACGGAGCGGAGAAAAACCCGGACGATTTTCGTACCCACAACCTTACTGACGCTGTGGCGATCCCAGGCTTCTATCCGTTTTCCCAGTCAGTGGGCGAGGCCTCGATCGACACCAATATGGTCATGGGAAAGGACAGTGGTTCAACCATTCACATCAAAGACGACGGCGAGATTCATTTGGGGAGTGAAAATCCTAGCGAATTCATAGCCTTGGCGCAAAAAGTACTCGATGAGCTCAATAGCGTTAAGACGGATTTGGATGGTTTCAAGACGGCTTACGACAGTCACATTCACAATACGACAGCGACAGTGAGCACTGGTTCCCCGGGTGTGATCGCGCCCACCGCGTCATCGGCGCCGACGCCTCACACCCCCGCGTCGGTCGCTTCGTCGAAAGTGAAGGCGGAGTAGGCCATGGCCGATATCAAGCTCGATCTCTCCGGTACCGACCCCGATCTCGATGTGTCGGGGGCTGATCTCGCAATCGTGAGTGGAGACGACGCGATCGTGCAACATCTCACGATCCGATTTGGGCTTTTCAAAGGTGAATGGTTTCTGAATCGTCGCGTGGGGGTTCCGTATTTCACTGATATTTTTGTGAAAAATCCTTCGTTGTCAGATATTCGGACCATCGTGTCTAGAATAATTACGGGTACGCCCGGGATCGCGTCGTTGGATTCTCTGGCTTTGGAGGTAGACGCGGCGGCGCGGGAGCTTTCGGTCGAGTTCACGGCGGCGAAGGATGATGGGGGGGTGCTGGATTTCTCCCAGGTGTTCATTTTGCCGGGCGGAGTGCAGCCGTCCGATTTCGATACGGAGACGCCCTCATGAGCTCGTATGGCGTTCTGAGCACTGGATTTGTCCTAAAGACGGTGCAGGACATCTTGGATGACATAGAAACCGGGGAGAAGTCCGCCTTTGGCTCTGACATCAATGTGGCGGCGGATTCGGTTTTTGGCCAATTGAATGGCGTCATCGCTGGATCTCTCGCGGAAGCTTGGGAGCTCGCCCAGGCTGTCTACTCTTCGCAGTATCCAGACAGCGCTAGCAACGCGAGTCTAGACAACGTCGCGGCGATCACGGGCACCACACGATTGGCGGCCACCGAATCAACAGCTACGATCACGTGCACCGGTACCGCAGCGACGGTTTTGCCAGCTGGGCGTGTGGTGTCCCATGTCACGACAGGGACGCGATTCGCTAGCGATGCGTCTGGCACTTTGGTGGCGGTGACTGCGTGGGCCCCCACGACCGCCTATGTGGTCGGTGATCGACGCAGCAACAGTGGCAACGTCTACGTGGTCACGGTGGCCGGCACCAGCGCCGGGGCTGGCGGTCCGTCCGGGGAAACAACGGGGATCGTCGACGGTACCGTGACGTGGGATTTCGTTGGCAACGGCACCGCGGCGGTGGATATCGCATTCACAGCCGAGGACACGGGACCGTTGGCCGGGCCGGCGGGCTCGCTTACCGAGATCGAGACCCCGGTGACGGGGTGGGATTCGGCGAACAATCTCCTGGATGCGACGCTGGGCACAGACATCGAGACCGACGCCGCATTGAGAACCCGACGCGAATCCAATCTGACGGTTCAGGGCGCGGCGACGCTTGAAGCCATTCGAGCCGACGTCTTGCAGGTCACGGGTGTCCGTAGCTGTGTCGTGTTCGAGAATGCTTCCGAATTCACCGACGGGGACGGGCGACCACCGCATTCTATCGAGGTCGTGGTGTTGACGACCACGGGTGACACCCCAGACGCTACGATTGATCAGGCAATCGCCGATCAGATTTTCGCGAGCAAAGCGGCCGGTATCGAGACTTTCGGCTTCCCGGGGCGCATCGTTACCAAGACGGTGACGGACTCGACCGGTACCGCTCACACAATCAATTGGACACGCGTCGAAGAAATCGAGATATATTCGGACATTACGGTGACCACGAATACTGATCCGGCCGTTGGCCCGATCTATCCCACTGACGGCGACACGCAAGTGGCGACGGCGATGGTCACGCAGGGCAATCTGTTGCTGGCCGGCGAAGACGTGATCGCTGAGCTCATCAAGTGCCAGGCCTTCGATGTGTCGGGGGTCACGGATATAACAGCTTTCACGATCGATACGATCGCGTCGCCGGTAGGAACAACCAACATCGCGATCGCGACGCGACAAGTGGCTTCATTCGATACTTCTAGGATCACGGTGACCAGCTGATGGCGGTGACGCAGAGCATAACCGCGGTCTCAGATGTCGCGGCCAGGATCCTGGATCGGTTGGCTGAGCAATTCACTGAAGCCGACAACAATTTTCAGAAATTGCTGGATGTCTACGCGTCCGAAATCCAAGAGCTCGAAGCCGTTTTCACGCAGATTTTGAACAACGCTCATTTGGATCCCGGCGATACCAACGTAGTAGGTGAGCAATTGGATGGGATCGGTCAAGTAGTGGGGCTCTCCCGGGGAGGGTTGCCAGATTCGACGTATCGCGCCCGTCTGCGAGCGAGAATTCTGACCATCAAGTCAACGGCTACGCCAGAGGAGATCATAGCGATCGCGGAAGCTTTTTTGGCCGATACGTCCACTGTGACCTACGAGAGCGAAGACAACACGATCGAGGCCGGATTTGAGATCATCGTTGATGATCCGATCGCGACCGGCGTTGGTGTTCAGCTCGGGGTTACAATCGGTGAGGCTAAAGCGGGCGGCGTGAACGGATACGCTATCTATCAGGAATCGGCGGATTCGGCGACTTTCGCGTTCGACGGGGCAAACAGCGCAACTTTTGACTCGGGCGGCTTCGGCTTTCGCGGCGCCGCGGGCTAGGAGAATTGGACGATGGCAGTCACAAAACCCACCGCCTTCCCACGCTGGAACACCGGCGGCGCGAATCGAACAGAGCCAGTCACTGGGAAAAAGGACTTGGGCTGGGTTGTCAATGAACAACCCCCGAGTTCGTTTTTCAACTGGCTTCAGCATTTCGGCGGGCTCTGGGACGAATGGGCGGATGAGCGTCAAGACGACGGGTTGCCCAACGGCGGCGGTGATTCAGAAGATTTTTGGATTCATCCCCCTGCCGCGGCGACCGCTGGCGGCACCATGTCGGTCACTGGGGCGGATGGCGTCAGCACAGGCGCCGGAGGGCCGCTCAGCTTGCTTGGAGGGGATGGGGCGGGCGTCGCTAGCGGCGGGGCGGCGTCCCTGGCTGGCGGTACCGCTGGGACGTCTGGCGTCGGAGGGGCAACGACTGTACAGGGCGGTACGTCTGTAGGCACTGATCAGCTAGGTCCCACGACGATCATCGAGTCTGGTTTCGCGACCGGTAGCGGGTCGGCGGATTTGCTGCTTCGGACGACAGAAGCAGGCGCTTCAGGCACTGCGCTACGATCTCCTACCACATTCGCGACTTTGGACGGCAGCGCCAGGCGAATAGATGCAGTGCGCCAGATTCGAGTTATCAGCGCGGTTACGAACCAAGCCGCGATCATCGGCACCGGTGGAGCGGGATCGTCGGATGGAGTGCAAGGCACCGGCCAGGGGAACGGCACCGGTGTGCAGGGTACTGGCGGGGGGACGAACGGCTTTGGGATTTCTGGCGTAGGCGGTGCCACCGACGGGATCGGCGGGAATTTTCAAGGCACTGGATCAGGCGATGGCGTCAATTCTGTGGGCGGCGCCACTTCCGGGATCGGCGTCCACGGCACCGGCGGAGCTTCCGACGGCACCGGCGTGCAAGGCAACGGGGGAGCCACCAACGGCATCGGGGTCCAGGGCACTGGCACTGGCACCGGCGTGGGAGTAAAAGGCATCGCAGCATCTTCTGGTACGGCGGTGCGAGGCGAAAATCTCGTAGGTACCGGTTTCGGAGTCGATGGAGAAAGCGCTGGAACCGATATCGCGGGCGTCCGGGGGCAGGGCCAACCGGGGGTTTTGGGGATCGCGAATGCGGCGACCAAGAACGGCGTTGAGGGTACCGGCAGTACCACAGGATCGGGCGTCAAAGGAACCGGCGGCGTGTCGTCTGGGGCGGGCGTCGAAGGCGTTGGCGGCACCGGTGGTGTGGGAGTTTCAGGCACGGGAGACGGCGGTGCCGCAGGCGTCTTCGGTACCGGCGGCGGCACCAACGGCACCGGCGTGCAAGGCAACGGCGGCGCCACTAATGGCGATGGGGTGGTGGGAAACGGCACCGGTACCGGCGACGGTGTGAAGGGCACCGGTGGATCGACCAATGGCGCGGGGGTGATTGGAAACGGCGCGGGGTCTGGTGATGGCATACAGGCCACCGGCGGATCGTCCAGCGGCCGCGGTGGTCTTTTCACGGGCGGCGCTACAAACGGCATCGGAGCCGAATGCATAGGCGATGGGACAGGCGAGGGCGTAATCGCCACCAACACCCAAAGCGGTTACGCTTTGCGCGTTACGACAGACACAACTTCCCCCGTTAAAGCACCTATCCACATCGATCCACAGGACGCAGAGCCAACAGGGGCTCATCTCGTCGGAGACTTGTATGTCACTTCAGCGGGGGTTTTGAAGATCTGTACGGTGGCGGGAACGCCGGGCACCTGGACTTCAGTAGGAGCACAGACGTAATGGAAGCAGGAACTTCAGCCTTCGCCGACTATCTCTTGCAGGTAGAGAATCTGTTGATTGTTGCCGCGTGTTGGACGTTGATGGAAACGATCCACAAGATCTTCCCGCGTGTCAAATCTCACTCTATTTGGGCTCGATTCGCGCCTGCGGCACCGATTCTGCTTTGCTCGGCGGCTGTGTGGATTCCGGGAGCCGTGGCTTCTGAAGTCTCGGTAGGTACTCGAATTTTGCTGGGCATCGTTTTGGGGGCCATGACGGCAAACGCACACAAAATACTTAAACAAACTGCACTGGGGCACGATGATCGCATTCGCAAGGGGCGGCGTTCGTGAAAGTTTTGCGTTGGCTTGGGAGGCATTGGTATGTTCCGCTCGTTATTCTCGTTGGTGTTTTCGCCTTCTTCGCTGGCCGTTCTCCCCGTGCGTTCATTCGAGACGAGCTCGATACCATCGATGCCGGAGAAAAGGCACGGGTCGACGCAGCGAACCGCATGCACGATGATGCGAACGAAGCGATCAACGACGAGTATCGAGAGACGATTGCTGTACTGGACGAAAAACAGCGCCGCAAGGCTGATCGTCTGCGCTCTGATCCTGGGGCTCGGGCCAAGTGGCTCACACGCCTTAGCAAGCGAAGTGGATGAGGTTTTTTATCTAGAACGAGGCGATCAAGCCCCTTTCTCTGGCGATCTGTTCCCTGTTCGGCTTTCCCTGTCTTTGGGTTTGCAACTAGAGCGTTGCGAACAACAACACGAAGCCGTCGTATCTCGATTGACGAAATTACACACGAACGATCTCGCTTTGGAAAAGGAGAAAGCTCGAATCAAAACAGAAGCCGCGAATCAGCGGATCGCTGTGCTGACTCGGAATATGGATGAAGCGAAAGCCTTCTACCGACAACCATGGTTCGTTGCGTCGGTGAGTGTGTTTCTCACAGTCGCCGCGGTGATGTCTACCGTTTACGTGTACGACGCCATAGCCGGGAGTCTGAGATGACAGCGAAAGAACTCGCCGAAATGCGTGATCTATTCAAACGCGAAATGAAAGGGGTGAAAGAAGATATCGCGCAAGAAGTGAAAAACGAAATCACCCTCTCGGAAACTGGCGGAAAAAAGAAAGTCGAATGGGCCAAGTGGATCACCACGGCTCTAGCAGTGACTGGGTTTTTGTCCGCGTTCGCTATGTTCATGTTTAAGACCAATGCAGCGGCAGATTTGGAACACCAAACGACAGAGGCAACACACAAACACGATATCTCTCTTCTTCAGGTAGAGGCGAAGCGGCAAGGCGAAGTCCAAACAGTGATCTTGAAGAAATTGGAACGGCTGCACACGAATCAAATCATCATAGGCGAAAAGCTCAACGTGCAGGGGTTGAAAAATGGCGACCGATGAATGCCCGAAGTACCCCGTTGTTTGGTATGCCGGAGACGAACTCCCGACTATCTCGGGGGTGTTCAAAGATGTAGACATTACCGGGTGGACAATCGAACTTCATTTGGAGAGACCCACGACGGTGCTTGTCAAGGCCGCATCGATTGTTGACGCGGCTCAAGGGCAGTTCCTGATCTCTTGGGCGTCCACCGATTTGGTGGCCGGCAAAAATCAACTGGCTGTGTTGCGAGCCACCAATGCATCGGCAGAACCACAAACACCAGTTCGCTTTCTCATCGATGTGGAGGCGTTGCCGGCATGACGACTCTAATTCTGACATCTACAGTCACCGAGTTGATTCTGGAATCAGCCGGACAAAAAACGACTCTGGGTATTCCCATCCAACAGAATCCCAATACCCGCGAGTACCCAAATAGCGCCACCAACCCAACGAGCCCCACTCCTGTTGACGGAGATCGCTACTACAATACCGCTCTGAACATGCCAATGCGCTATGACGGCTCTCGGTCCAAATGGCTCAGCGTCGAATCGTCTGTGATCCACTTCGGCAAAACAGGGAACGTGGCAGCGGGCAATTACTTCTGTGGGGCAGACAACCAGTTCTATAGCGCGACGAGCGGTCGTTATGCTGAATTCGCAGGTACGGTGGTGGGATTAACTGTGACTCGATCTGATACAGACGCCGCTATTGTTGAAGTGACCGCAGATGGCGTTACTCTTTCATCCATGGCAACCTCAGCGATCGCCGTGAACGATGCGTCTTTGAATGACGATTTTTCGGCCGACGAAGTCCTAGCTGTGAGAGTCGGCGCGGGCGGGGCGGCCATGTCGAACATCTTGGGCTGGGCAAAAGTGAAGTGGCGAGTGTAGGAGAAAGAAAATGGCGGTTCCTCAAGTTCTCTATGTCGAAAGCGATATGCTTCCGGATCTCTCGTTTGAGTTTGAAGGAATCAATTTGTCGATCTACACGTCGATCACTTTGCGTGTTCGTCGCGAGGACGGCACGCTATTGACCCGCCTGGCTACGATAGACGACGCGGCAGGCGGCCTAGGCCATTTCGCCTTCGCTGCCGGAGAGATCACCCCCGGGAATCACGAAGCCGAGATCCGGACTATAAGGGCCAGCGATTCCAAGGCGGAGACGTATCCCGACGATCAGCCTATTCAATTCATCGTCCGAGAACAGGTGTAGCTATGTCGACGATCACCATCAAACAACCCGCCGACCAGCTTGTCATTCGACAGGGCGGTACAACTCTGGTGGTCGGAAACATCTCTACAGGTGGCGCGACCACAACACCGGGCGGGACGAACACCCAAATTCAGTACAACAACATAGGCTCGTTTGGGGGCGCCGCTGGCGCCGCATGGCTTTCCGGCACCAGTCAACTGCAATTATCTGTTCTCGACACACCAGCAACACCGGCGTTAGCCTTCACTGCGAACGATGGAATGTATTCGTCTGTGGCGGGGAATGTGAGTGTCGCTACAGCTGGTGTCTTGAGAGCTGCTGTGAGCGCGACAGCCTTCTCTATTGTTCCGCCGATCGTTGGCAGTAGCTATTTGTCTCTTGCCGAGTTGGCTTCTCCTCCAACGGGAGCATCGTCCGGCGTCGGCCGTGTTTACGTCGATCAGTCGGACAACAATCTCTATTACCTCGACGAGCTCGGGTCGGCTTCTCAGCTCAACAATCAATCCTCGCCCCCTGGGGGATCGGACACGCAAGCGCAGTTCAACAACGCTGGTGTTTTTGGAGGGATGGCTGGCGTTACGTGGGTGGCTCCTACTCTCACTGTAGCGAGCACGGCGACGCTTCAGCCGAGCGGGGCGGGTGTCAACAGCACACGCATCGGCACCGGTTCTGTCGCTTCTGGGGCGTCTACGGTGGCTGTTGGGATCACGGCGTCCGCCGCTGGAGACAATGCCACAGCCGTAGGACATAACGCCCAAGCTATCGCTGGCGGCGTAGCTGTAGGACAAACGGCCGACGCGTCTTTGGGAACGAACGCCACATGCATCGGCTATGACACATACTGCGATGGGTCCGGAGCGATCACCATTGGCTATTTCGGTGGGTCCGATTTGGCTGGCAGCATCGGCATCGGTCAGTCGGTTTGGGGAGGCGGAGCCGATTGTGTGGCGGTTGGATCTTCGGCAGTGGCTGCTACTGGCACAGTGGGTCGCAATGTAGCTGTCGGCGGCAGTGCGGCTGCGAACAACGATTATTCTATCGCGATCGGATACAACGCCGCAGTCGATGCGGACGGGGCGATCGCTATCGGTCGAGATACGGACATAAGCCCAGGGGATACTGAGAGCATCGCGATTGGTAGATCAGCCACTACGGCTGGATTAGCAACCTCAACATTCATGATAGCGCTGGGCCCTAGCGCGGTGGTCAACAACACGCACGGGATCTCTCTCGGCTATCAGGCTACTGTATCCGGAGATTCGTCTTTAGCGGCCGGTCGCGAGAGCCTTGTTGATTCTGCGAGCTCCGGCGGTGTGGCTATAGGGTATCTCTCTTTGGTTCGACCCAATAGCTTGAACGCGATCGCGATTGGCAGAAGCGCTGCGGTGGGATCTACCGCGACAGGTAATGCAGACTACGGAATTGCTATCGGAAACGGATCATTGATCCAGGATTCTATCGCGAATGGAATGGCTTTGGGCCGATCCACTGTTGTTGGACACGCGACTTCGGTAGCATTGGGTTACACGGCGGCCACGACCGCGGCTAATCAGCTCATGATCGGTGATCCGGCCCAGGTCCTCAACCCTAGGATTCACGGATTTTTCTCGTTCGCCGAGCTCGGCAGTCCGCCGGCGGGGGCAGAAGCTGGATTCGGAAAGCTGTATGTCAAATCGTCCGACTCGAAATTGTATTTCCTCGATGATGGCGGGACCGAGTTCGATTTGACAGCGTCTGGGGCTCCTGGGGGAAGCGACACCCAAATACAATACAACAATGCCGGCGTATTCGGTGGCGCGGCCCAGCTTACCTGGGATAGTGTTAACAACCGCGTATCGTTGGCTTCGTCGGGCGCTGCGGCAACACCCACTTTGACCTTCGGCACGAACGACGGGATTTATCAAGCCGGGGCTGCCGATCTTCGAGTGAGCCTGGCCGCTACTTCTACTTGGGGTTTCGATGCCACGGATTTTTCCGGAGTCGTGAACGCGGATAGTCCCGCGATCATTGTGGCGAATTCCGCCGCAACGACCCCAGGACTACAGCCGGCGAGATCCGATCCTGACACTGGTGTTGGTTGGGCGAGTGCAGACATTTTGACGATGGTGGCCGGTGGTATTGAAGGATTGCGTATCGCTGAAGCGGCCAGTGCGGTGACTTTGACCCTCCAAGGGAACACGATCACCAATGGGTATCTTTCGCTATCGGAGCTCATCACACCGCCTTCGGGCCCTGATGCGGGCTTTGGAAAAATCTATGTCAAGTCTTCGGATTCAGGTCTGTACTTCCTTGATGATGGCGGTACTGAATACGATTTGCTGGCTAGCGGCGGTACCCCCGGAGGCATCGACACCCAAGTTCAGTACAACAACGGAGGCGCATTCGGTGGAATGGCTGGAGTGACGTGGGATGACACGGGGATTTCTCTCGCTATTGCTTCGACTGTGGAGATCACATCTCCAGGTGTTGGCGCTTTATCTGAGAAATTCGGAGCGAATTCTGCCGCGGCTGGCGCTGATGGAACCGCTTTTGGAGAGAGCTCAAACGCTAGCGCAAGCGGATGCACCGCCATCGGACAGAACGCCCAAGCTACGGGAGTTTTTTCAACAGCTGTTGGAAACGAGGCTTTGTGCGACCAAGTTTCTGCTGTGGCTGTCGGCAACGACGCCGAGTGTACCGCTGCCAGCAGCGTGAGCGTTGGCTATATCGCGAAATGCCAGGGAACGAACGCAGTAGCGATAGGTAGAGACGCGAATTGTAATGCGACGGGCGACTTTGGAATCGCTTTGGGCAACGCCACTGATTGCCAAGCGAATAGCGGGATCGCCATCGGAGCTTCTACGCTGGTACAAAGCAATGCCAACGATTCGATCGCGATTGGCAGAAGCGCCAGAGCTGGGACAGGATCGTCTCAAGCGACCGCCATAGGTCGAGACTCGGATGCCTTGCATGATGGCGCGATCGCCCTCGGATACCTTGCACAAACAACGGCGAATTACCGATGCACCATAGGCACCGTGACTGGGGGCGGGCAAGATTGTGAGCTTCAGATCGGCAAGGGCTTTGCTGCCTGGGCTGCAACCCCGCCGGCGGCACAACCTGTCTACACCGTCACCAACGACACCACCGATAGGACGTATGACGCCAACTCAACGACGATTGATGAACTCGCCGATGTGTTGGCTACAGTAATCTCGGATCTTCAAGACACGGGGATTTTCGGATGACTCTTTTAGGAGCAATCAATTCTGGCACGAACATGAACACCGAAGAAGCCGCGCCGATCTTGTCGGGCGAAGATGGGGTGACTGGGCAATCGACAACCAGCGCAACTCTCGAAGATATCACGGGCTTGACGTTCGATCTCGTAACAACTGTTACGGGAAGGATCTTCGCTTGGATGTCGGTGGGGAATTCGACCACAGGAGGTTCACCAGCTACAGGCGGATGGGCAATCAGTATCAATAGCGTTGACGGAACCGAAATCCAGCGCTATTTGAGTGGGTCGAATGATGCTGGATCGGTCTCGTGCCAAGGGCATTCTGCTTCTTTGTCTCCGGGGACCTACACTGTCAAGGGACGCCATCGTAGAGTATCTGGATCCGCCACTGTCAACACCGACGTGGCGGATTTGCATGCGATATTCGTTGCCGCTTGACGCGCCGACACTGTGTGATACACAAAAAGGAATACAATCATGCCTTACGCCATTCAATTGACCACGCCTTTGAATCCTGGAGATCTAGGGAACGCGGTGTATGATCACGTTCGAGTGACACGATCGAGTCACGACATCAAACGCGGACGGATTTCTTTGGTGCTAGAGTACGGCACCTACTCTGGAGAAGATTGGGTTCCCGCAGACAATTCTCCGTCTGAATCGTCCTCGTATCCCGCACATGCCGAGATCACCGACGCGGCGTATACGTCTCTCGTCTCGAGCATTGTCCCCGATGTGCAACCGACCGATCCTTCTGATTCCGATTATTCGGAGGTCGAGGGGGTTTGGGTAGAAAAAACCTACGTAGCTGAGGAAAAAGGCTACTATAGATGGCTGAAAGCGGTCTATCCGTCTTTGGCCGGAACGGTGGTGTGATGTCTGCGCAACGAAAAGGCAAAAGAGCAGTTGAGAAGATGGCAGAGCTCGTAGAGCGAAGAAAGCCGGCAGACCTCGGCAAAGTACCTCAAGAGGTCTTGGATGAGCTTCGCAGTACTCTAGATGATGCCACTCTACACGAAGCGCATCATCGATCTTCTATGGCTCGTCATAACGAGCTTAGGATCACGGCGGTGCATGGCAAGAAAGGCCGGCCCGACGGTATTTGTCTCGTATGCGGCGCTCTCTATCGAGTAGACCCGAAGAATCCGCAGGCGCCTCACTGTGGATAGTTTCCCGAAACTCGAATGCATCGAGAATATCATTTCAGCGGTCAAAGACCGCCGACAACGAGAGCGTGATCCTGAGTCTACCAAAGGCATAGCGATTCATCGTTGCGGCGTCAATAGACAGACTGGGGTGGTTCTCGGCTATGACGCCAAATCGATATGCGACGCTTTTTTGGGCCGTGTACCGGAATGGACGGAAGTAGCCAAAGCCACCGGCGGAGAAAACGCCTACACGTTCTTCGTTGGGGGGAATCTTGGCCCAAACGAGCTCGACGGTGTTGTGTGGCAGGCTCTGCCGCTGTCGGAGGTCGGATACCACGCCAGAAGGTTCAGCAAATCACATATCGGTGTGGCTTTGATTTTCGATGGTCGGTATGACCAGCCTAGTCTAAAGCAGTACTCGATGGCTGTGCGTCTCGTTGCAGAGCTTTGCGAAATGCTCGGCCTCGATCCTTATCGAGACGTCAAGGGACACGGAGAAATCAAAGGCGCCCACAGCGGGTCAAAGGCGCCTGGACAACCGGAGGCGTGTCCTGGCCATCCAGAGAATATCAATTTGAACATTTTTCGGGACGATGTGGCTATTCGGATGCATCCAGGAGCTCGTCGGCGTCTGTATGAACTCGGTCTGATTTTCTAGGGTTGTACGGCTCGACGCTTTCAATCATCTCGAACGGATCACCGATGCCGTCTTGCTCCGTTTCCATACGTAGACGATTCCTTGTAGCCAGGTTCACGCATCGATGACATTGGCACCCCAGGCGGTGCCCTTCGACCCACGGAAGCTCCCATTGATGCGGAGGCGTCATCGCTTCACTCTCGAAGGCGTGACGACGGCACTGCGCTTCGCTGTGGCAATCCATCCCGGTATTCCAGGATCTGCCTTGGCGGCTTTCGTGAGGGCTTTGAGAGCCGCTTGGTTGGGCTCTAGCAAATCCCTTCGGTCATTCGCGATACACCAATCGATCAGGGCGCCGGCGTCTTGCACCATTCCTCCCCACGTCTCTCGCTCTTGTAGGCCGGAGATTTTGGGCAATCGTCTCGCCTCTGCGGCTTCAATGATCTTGGCTTTCTTCTGCCGGTTTCCGGCAATGTGAACGTACGCTAGCAAAGCGTCTCTCTCTTTTCCGAGATTTTCGCTGCGTTCTTGGATTTTGCCTTTCAGCAAGGTTTCCACTTCCGCCAAAGAGTTGATCGCCGGTTGAAAGAACTCTTTGATGCTGTCGATTACCGAATCCAGAGGCTTGGTCCAGCCGTCTCGTATTTTGACGATATCGGCGTGTTGTTCTTTGACGTCTGCGATCCAAACCACCGCCGTTTGAATTTGCTCCGGCGTCTCGATTTTGGACTGCCGAATCAGATCGAGAACCTGTTTAGCGTCAGCGTTGATGGGGGCCGCTTGCGTTTGCACAGCGGAAAGATCAGGCAATTTGATATCGGGAGTCATGATTATCTCCAATATATTGCGGCGCTTTGATCGAGATCTAGTGCGGTTTTGCAGACCGACAACAACTCTGATAGGCGATCTCTCATGAACACGCGGCGCGCGCTGGGTTTTTGAAACACTGGCACATCGAGTTTCGATTTGCACAGCGGGATGAAATCTCGGACAGGAACGGCTGGAACATCCCAGATACTTCTCCCTCGGAAGCCAAAGCCGATCCACCGAAGTAGTGTTTCGGCGTCGGCGACAGAGAGACTGATCCCGGTTTCCAGGGATCCGTCGTTGATTGTTTGTACGTAAAAAGAGAGGGTCATTTTGATCATCCGATCTCGGATAGAGGTTCAAGCCAGCGCTCGGCCTGGACACATGCCGGGCATAGGAAACCGTCAACGCACCCATCTCCGAGCAGATACTCGACGGCGTTTCCTTCGGCGATCTGTTCTGGGGTGATCGCTTTGTGACAATCGCGGCAGTGATAGGCGAAAAGCTCATTCACGATTTCGCAGAAAAGCCGATCAAGTCTAGGAGTGATCAGCCTCGGCTCTGACTCGGGCCAGAGGCAGACCCAGGCTTCTTTGATGCGTTGCCGGAGCTCTCGACCAGAAACGGGAGCATAGGATCGGCCGCACACGCATACCCATTTACCCCAGCGCTTTTTGAGAGTCCGTGCTTGAGTTTTTGTGAAGCGCAATCCGCAAACGCACGAGATTTCGAATCGGTTTGACATATGGATTCCTTTCCCTTGCGACGATGCTCCCATATCTGTCAGACTGTGTCAAGTCTTCGCTCGAAAATTTTTGGTGGCGGTGGCAGTCTTTCGCTTGGTGGGTGTTCTGCGACGCGGTGGATCAGTCCCTATCGATGGGGGCACGATTGCGTGTCTGAGAGTTAGAGAGCGCTGGGCGGCGAGAGAATCTAGACGAAGCCGGGCACGCTTCTCGGCCTTCGACTCTTCTGTGAACTCGTCTTTCGCGTCGAAGAAAGGCCCGTAGAGAAACTCTCGAAAGGCCTCTATATCGCAGTCGTCGTACTCGATTGTGTATCGTTGATCCATGCCGATATTCTATCTTCCCGAGCCGCCGAAACGAAGATCCCACATTTCGCGCACGGCGGCGGCGCTTTCTCGCTTCAACGATTCGAATTCCGATTCGAACGCCATCTTGATCAGATCAGATACCTCGAAGCTTTCGGCTCTGTCTTTGGCTAGATCACGGCGGAGCTCATCGAAATCGGTTTGTTTTTCTGCCAGGGCTTGCTTGGATTGCTTCAAAAGATGCCGCAAGCGCAACACCTCGGCTTCTGCGCGAAGGCGTTCCGTGAGTTGCTGCGATGCGCTGTCTTCGAGTTCGGAGATCCGGGCTTGGAGATCTTCGCAGCTTCGATCCCGTTCTTTCCAGACTGAGAGCTGGCGTTTGAGGTCGGCGCACGATTTGCACTTCGGAGACATCAGTGACCGCCCAGGCTCAGCCCTAGCTTCTTTCTAAGGGCTTCGACTCTGTTGTCTTGGATCTCTCGCAAACTCCGGCGTAGCCATTTCTCGGCCCTCTCGGGCGATTTCGTTTTCAATTTCTTGAACGCGTATCGCAATTCCCAGCATGGAGAACACACTCGTGTGCCATCGTACGCAGTCTTGGAGCCGCATAGGTCACATGTCTCGGCCATCTCGCCATCCAATGAATTGAGGGAATCGTGGTTTGTCTTCGCTTCCGTGTGGCTGGTATTTGTATTTGGCAATACGGCCGCTGTAGAGTTCGCGAGCTCTCCAGATCACCTGGCGTTGTGACTGCGTGAACCCCCCTCCGATATTGAACTCGATACCGGTGGAGACGTCCTTAACGATCAAAGCACCAAGCCAACCGGCGGCCTTTTTGCCCTCTTTCGCTGTGGATCGTTTGGCGTAACCGAGGGCATCTTTTTCGAGTTCGTTTTCGTTGTGATGGGCTTCTTCGAAGCCGATCACTTCTGCTTCTGCATCGGCGAAGCGTTTGATCTTCAAAAGCCAGCCTTCTCTGACTGTGCTGCGCCCGAATTTGTAGGGCCCTTCTGGGTCTCTCACCATCGCGCCCTCGAAGCCTTCGCTTAAGCAACGGCGTTCGTACGCCTCCAGTTCAGATGGATTGTTGATGTCGATACAGGGCAGTAGAAAAATTCGAATCGATGATCGCCCGATCGCTCGAAAATTTTTCGTGTAGAGATCGTGCCAATCCGCCATACGAATCAGTCGCTCTTTGTAGGGCGTCGCTGGATCATCAACGAGATCGAACATAAGGTAAACGAACTCGGGGGTTCCTCCCCTAGACATGATCGCTCGTGTCGTGTCGTTGAATGACGCTCCTGCGAATAGCTCGCCGTCGGCGCCTTCGGGCAATTCGTCCTCCAGGTAGGTTCGGGTGTATAAGTTCGGAATCGGCTTGAGCTTTCGAGAAACCACTTGATGATCGGTCTTCAGGCATCGGATCCCGTCGATCTTGGGAGTCGCGATCAGTGGGTACCGAAGCTTGTTGAAATCTTCTGGGGCCGCGACGGCCAGCATGGGCTTTTCGATCATGGCGATATCCCTAGGAGGCAGATTTGCAAAACTGCAACGGCTAACGCATTGCAGAAAAGACGGGCTTCGAGTTCGGACATTGGAGGTCGATACATCGCAGATCACCTTGGCATGTTTTGGCATAGTGTGCCAGAGAAAGTTTGGCACACTCTGATAGGTTAGACCAATCTAGAGGCCAATGTTACAGCCCTCCGAGAATTCTTTGAATGCAGCTGGGGTGGCGGGGTTGTGGGTCACAAGGCTCGTCACTTAGCCTCCGTCTCCGCAATGCGTTTGTCTCGGTCGCAATCGCATCTGCCCCGCACCCCCGGCCCTCCGCACACCCTGCACTTGCCCCGATCGTGCTTCACGGAGTGGTTGTTCATGAAACGAAGCTGCTCAACGCATTCGTAGCAGCGCCACACGCGCGAGTCGCACCATATATCGCACGGCACCATCGCCTTGAGGGCTTCGATCTGCTCCCTCGCCGCCAACAACTCCCGCAGCGCCGCGGGGTAGGCAGTCAGCAGCGGTAATAGGTCATCCATGTGCGGCTCCTCTACAGTCTCCCAAATCGCGAGCTGGGTTCTGATTTCGTCTTCAGTCATCGGATTTCTCCAGCCGTTACCTCCTGGGATTTTTCGGGGGGGTTACTCCGCCGCCCTCATGATTTCGCAAGAGGACTTCACCTTGGATTCATCCAGGCATTGGCGCCAAGGCCATACGCAATAGCTGTGCGGATGGAGCAAGGGAGGGCATTCCTGGCAGATTCCAGGCGCGATTGGATACAGGCATAGGGGTTGCTCCGGATCGACGCCACAGGCGCCTAGGAGGGCCAGAGAGAGGATTGCCAGGGCGGTCTTCATTGCGGGTCCCTTTCGTCGTCGTCGGTGCCTCCGAAGATCTCATCTCGGAGATATTCTAGCTCGGAATCGTCGCAGACCATATAGCCGAGGTCTTCGAGATAGGCGGTCATGGCTTGTCGGGCTTCGGCGCTCATGACAACACCTCCACGCTAAAAGGAAGCCCGTCGAATCCTGGGGCGATATCTGGATGATCTGCCGCGATGATCTCGCGCCCCTCCGAGGCGTCTCCGCCGCCAGCTTGGCGGCACGCTTCCGAAAAGAAAACGCCTGTGCGCTCGAAGTAGATCGCGGCCGCTTTTTCGTAGCGATCCTGTGCTGTTATGTGTCCAGAGGATAGTGAGAAAGTGGGATACATCACACGCTCCGTGAGTGTTTGGTTGTTGTCGTGACGACCATCACCGGGCGCGCGGCCTGGCCGGACAACAGAACCGTTGCTACCAGGATGCCGCTCAGTGCTTTCGTCAATGTCTTCATGATTCTTAACTTGTCACAGTGTGACAGATGATGCAAGAGAAAAACGACACGAGGCCGATTATTTTTTGATCGCTTCTTTGCACGCGTTGCGGATTTGGTAGAGGGTAGGCGCTGCGTGGTTGACCTCAGACGAGATTGACACACACATTTTGTGAACCTTCCCGTAGGCCCTTTTGGCGGCAGGAGATTTCGGAAATTTGAGGATTGCAACGGCTTTGAACAAGAAAGATTCGAGCTCTGAGGTATCTGCTCCGAAGGGGGCTTGTTCGATTACGGATTGAACCAGCGCGAGGTTTGCTTTTGTTTCGTTGTTCATGATTCTTAACTTGTCACAGTGTGACAGATGATGCAAGAGAAAACGACGCGAAAGACGGATTTTCTCAAAAAAGCTTGGGCGCCGTTCGCATGCTTCGATAGGTCTTTCTGAAAGTCTCGACGTACAAGCAGGCTGTGCGAACACAATCGTGCCATGATATCTCTGAGCCGCCGTGCGCCGCTACCCAGGCCTTGTAATAGCGCCTGGAGGCCTCTAGAGATGGCTCACCCCGGGCGAACTCTTTGCTTCTGATCCAGCTACGGCAATCGCTTTCGGCGCACTCGATCGTGAATTGTTGTTGTTCGGATGTCATATCGATCTCCTAAAAGGCGTCGATCAGGTGGCGAGTCTCGGATACGATGCCCCGGCGAAATGCCTTGGCGATCGCGCGTTTCCATTCGCGCCGTGCTTCGGCAGCCCAGACCGGCACCGGTTCTGGGGCGTAATACTCGGGATCTCCAAGCATAGATCGTTCTGCGAGTTTTCGCAGATCGGCGCCCGCCGCCCTTCTAGCGTGCACCCGGGAGAGTCGAGAGAAGCGGCGGCGGACGTGACGTCGGCCGAAGTTAGTCGCGAGATTGATGGCGGTTTGCTGCGTCATGTCTGTCTCCTTAGAAAACCAACGTGATAGAATCTGGGTTGATGGCCGGGGTCGAGACTTCGCCGCGCTCTTCGCGGGCCTTGGAGCAACCGCAGCGCGTCGAGCCGTGTCCGAAACCGGCGTTGAAGGCGCCGCAATGGCGGCAGATAGCGTTGTTTGTGTCGGCGGTTTGTGTGTTGGCGTTGTTCATGATTAGTAACTTGTCACAGTGTGACAGATAGAGCAAGAAAAAACGACACCCAATCTCATTTTTCTTTGGCAATCTTTTCGACGCAACGCGCCACATCCAATCGCCCTTTGGTGCCGGCGTGCCGCATCATCCAAAGAGACCAGTCCAGAAGCGTGTCGCCCTTGTCTGCGCGCCGTTTGTTGGGGTGGGGAGACTCCGATAAGGCCTTGCGGATTTCGGCCGTTTCCAGGGCTTCCTGTGCGGCCTGGATGCGTACTTTGGCGCGTTCTTTGCGGCGCTTGGCTTGCATGTCGAGTCGGTACCGCTTCGCTTTGGTATAGACCGGCGTGCCCTTTTTGTGGGTCTTTTCGGCGCAGTCGCACCCGACTTTGAAGCAGGCGCCGCACGCGGCTTGGATATCGACTACGTAGCGAATCCCCTGGCCGCAGTAGTCGCATGAAGTTCCCGGCTGGATAGGGGCGCCCTGACAGGCCTGGTAGACTTCCTCGCGGTACCCGACGACCACGAAAGGAGCCTTACCGAGGCCGGCGGCTTCCCAGGGATGCACATGACCGACGATCTTTCGCTCGGCGTCAGTCTTCTCTTTTCTCAAAAGCAAGGCCTGGGCTTGAATGCTTTTGGCCAAGCCGTCGCCGACGATCTCCGCAGATCGGTCCGCTTCGTTCATCATTTGCAGGTCTCCAGCGTTGTGCCAGCGGCTCATGTTCTTTCCTTTGTTTGCGTTCGCCATGTTCAGTAACTTGTCATAGTGTGACAGATAGCGCAAGAGAAAAACGCCCTCTCGGGAATTTTCTTTCAAAGCCTTTTTGATGCAAGAGAAAATGACGTAGGTGGCGAAATAATTTCGATCAATCGTCGTCTGGGTGGGGTTATCGCTGGGCTGGCGGATTAGCCGTAGCCGGAGCCTTCGCCGTAGCCGGAGCCGGAGCCGGAGCCGGAGCCGGAGCCGGAGCCGGAGCCGTCGCCGTAGCCGTAGCCGGAGCCGGAGCCGGAGCCTTCGCCGTAGCCGGAGCCGATGACTGCTTCCAAGAGTTTTCGAAGCCCTACGGTGGTTTCTGGATGCGGCGGGGATTTCTCGGCCATCTCGCCGGCGAGCTCACAACAAGGTCTAGAGACTTCTTTCAGATCATCCGGAAGGTGTTCGTACTGGAAAAATTGCAGCAAGCTTGCGATTGCGGGATGGTGTTCCATGGTGTATTCCTTTCGTTCGAGCCAGCTCATCGGATTTGGTATTCAGTAGGGCGTCCTAGATTGACTCTTTGCACATCGTGGCCACGCTCTTGTAATACAGCTAACCACCGAAAAATAGTGCGGCGAGAGACATCGACAGCTTCCGCCAGTTCGTCGACGGTGCGAGGGCGTTTGAGCTTTTTACGAACCGCTTCTAGCTTGGTGTCATCGATCGTCATTTCAGTCTCCCAAGGCGCCAGAGCCCAATCCCTATTGCATCTATCACATTGTGTCGCTTGCTTGCAAATACTCCGCATTGTTTCAAGGCCTGTAGTTCGTCGGCTTCCAATTGGGCCAGCACTCGCGCGTTATGCAGATTCTTTTTGACGCCGCCTTTCCATTTCCTCGGCCAAACATATTGCACTTCTGAGGCACCACCAAACACAAGCGCGCATTCAACGAATCCAGCCGTCAAAGCCACGCTAATCAGATCGTTGGGATCGCCTTTTTGTGCTCGTTGTTCGTAGATCTGTGGCTGTTCGATGACAGCATTGACAGACGGAACGCGAGAGAATAGGCCGTCCAACACACGCTCTCGATCCGCCATACCGCATTTGCGGAGTTCTCCAGATTCGAACGACGCCCACCCAACCGCGTGGGCGCCAGGATCGATTGCGATCAGCCGATGAGGCTTAGCCATTGGGCTTCAATCCACAGAGAATGCCCGTAGCGTGAAGAACACGGGCGCTAGCGTGTCTAGGCAGATGCCTCAAAGCTTCGAAGCAGATAGCGAAGGCTTCCATGGTAGCCTTTTCTTCGTCTTCTTTTTCGTCGTCTGAGATGCAAGGCGCCGCCATGGCTCTGACTTGCTCGTTTAGAGATTCGCAGCGGTCCTCAAGGACTCGATTCCGCTCTCCGGTCTCTTGAGCGAAGTCGGCCAAGTCGCGCACGATAGCGGGATTGATCGGAGAACCCGCAGCCAGGGCGGAACGTAGATCATCCAGGTTGATTGTGGTCATGGTTGTTTTCCCTTTCTGAGTTGAAGATCGCCGAACTCAAGGCTAAAATTATGCAAGCCTTTCGTAGAGACGCTTCGATTGCGTCCAAGGATCCTTCCCCTTCGACGCGAATCAAATTGATTTGGGCCAAGGCGTCAGCGGTCTCAGCCCAGGCTTCTTGGTGTGCTTTTTGGATTAATTCGATCGCTTCTTTCAGATCGATCATCTCGATCTCCCTCCGTAGATTCTAGGTACATCGCGCCGCATTGCGTGCACCAGAATACGACAGCTTCGATTCCGCGGTACCTGTATTGAAACGCTGGGATCAGAGTGCACTCTATCTGTACGGCGCAGCCGTCGGATCGAAGTTCAGCGTGTTGTCGAAGGGGCTTAGCCACGGGCTTTCCTCAAACGCTCTTGGCATTCGTTGCATAACGCATCCCCGGATCTGTTCTGTTTCTGCATTCATTGCATTTTTCAAAACGGCCGGGCTTCTCTCCTGCTGAATTCTTGTATTGCTCTAATGTCTCCAAAGCGTGAATGACCTCGGGGCTCATATGAAAACCGAGAGCCAACGTGCGCCGTTGCTCGTGGTGAATGCACGCGAGTACTCCCGCCTCTCGAATCTCCGACGGAGTGAATTCAGCGCGACCGATCATGTGAGAGAATAGATTCACCAACTGCGCATACATCGGATCGTTGTCGTATTTCTCTTGCGGTGTCTTCATTCGCAATCTCCTGGTGTGTCGCCGTCGCCGTGCCGCTCATATCGAATAGCGTACTTCAGGGACGTGGCCATAGATTCGCTCATGACTCTGTTTATGACTTGCAAAAATTCGGCCGTAGTGAGGTCGAGCTTGTGTAGTTCTATGATAGCGTCTCTCAAGATCACCTCAGCCTTTCTCGTCTGTCTCGTGCGATGGTGTTCCATGGGCAAAGGTCCTTTCGATAAGGGATAATCGATCGTAGAGGCGGCGGTGTCCGTTTTCGGTCCTGTCACGCTTTCGTTCTGGCTGGGAACCTTCGCGTTCCCGCCACCCCTAGTCACCGGTCTTTCACCGGCTTTTGTCATGGTAACTGCCTCCTTCGCCACATCAGCGCTCTCATAGGATTCTCACGGGGTTGAGCGTTGCGCTGTGGCGATCGAATCATTTGACGGCGTCCTCTACAGGGATCATTCTCCCGTTTCGGTCGTATTCGGGATCAGCTTTTTGCCATCGCCGCATGAGCATGGCCCCAGCCGCGGGCGGAATGTTTGGCGTCCATTTAGCCATGGCCTCGACCATGTGCTCGACGATTTCGGTAGCCGCTTCGTGTCCGGCTTCTTCGGGAGTCTCAAGGATCACCTCGTCATGAATGAAAAGCCAAGGGCGAGATCCGTACAACCACGAATTTCGATTCGTATAGGCCTGTTTGCAGATCCGGAAAAGGGCAGCCTTTGAAGAGTGCGCCGCCAAGGTCTGGAAGTATCCATTGGCCGCGTCCGTGTACCCACACCCGCCTCGTCGGTACCCGGATTGCGTGTTGATGTGCGGCAGATGCTGCTCCACCAACGTCGACACGTGATCGAAGTAGGCGCGCATCTCCGGCCGTTGCGCCATCCAGTGATCCCGAAGCTCTTTCGATCCTTCGAGAGACAGCCGAACGCCGTATCCTCGGGCATATCGGATGAACGTTTCCGCTCCCATGCCTCCCGGGTACCCGAAGTTGGCGGCCTTCGCACGTTGGCGAAGCTCTTTCAGACGCGGATTTCTCTGCTTCTTCAAACGTAAAGCGTCTTCTACGGAGATACCAGCTAGGCCGGCAGCGAATTCTGTGTGCGGGTCATATCGAGGGTTTTCGTTGTAGCGATCAGATAAAGACGAACTCCCCGTGATATCGAGACACGCCTGTCCCAATGTCCTCATTTCTTGGGAATCGAAATCAGAAGACAGCAACACGCGCCCTTCGCGAGCGTTGAAGCACTCCCAAAGTTCTTGAGCCGTGTTCTGCATGTTCGGCCCGCTCGCGGATGTTCGATCCGAGGTGGCGCCGATGGCGTGAAATCGCGCATGGATGATCGGAGCGAAGAACTTTTGGAGGTACGTCGAGACCATCTTTTGCTTGTGTGTCAGCTGCACCAGCCTCGCCAAGTCTGGATGATCGCATTCTTCCAAGACGTCTTTGGTCGTCTGTATTTCCCCGGTAGGGGTTCGAGGGGGATTCGGGTGGCACTCTTCTACCAATGCTTTGATTCGTTTCGTATTGCGCTTGATTTCCGGAGCCGCGGGTTTGTTGTTATCCCGAGAGAGATCGAAGTTCTGCGGCTTCTCGTATACTAGGCCTGACGGTTCAAGGGTGGCGATCAATTGATGCATCTCGCCTACTATTCTCGAATGAACACGTTCGACCCTTTCTTGATCTGGCACCACACCGTTGACGCTGGTCAGACGAAGCGCGAAATCCGCCCGACCATCTTCGTACAAAGTGGGTAGGTTATAACCGAGAGATTTGGCGCGGGTCTGCTGATCAATAAGCAGAAACAGAACGGCTAGCGAATCGTCGACCGCATATTCGACCGCTGGATAGGGCCACCAAGACGCCGGTGTGTTGGCAAGTTCGTCAAATCGTATTCTCCAGCTGGCGGCGCTTTTGTCCAGATCCATTTCTAGCCGACGCTTCGCGATGAATCCGAGCTCGTACGTTTCCTTGCCAGCCCAACGAAAGCGGCCGCGAGCGCAATCCAAAAGACGCTCCGCCGTCGCTGTGCAAACAACGCGATCCTGTTCGTAGGCTGACCAGACCAAGCCCATCAGGTCTGAAAATTCGTTAACGATGCACGAAAAATCATAGGCTGCGAAATGTGCGGCGAATATGACTGTCGGATCTTGAAGATGGCGTTTCAGCCATGCGTGAATCTGATCTTTTCCCACTACCAAGAGATCTCTCTTGTCCTCTGGGTTCATGGTTTGTTTTGTCGCCCAAGAAAGACAGATGATCGGGGGTGCCATTCGGAAAGGACCGAAGCGCTCCGTCTCTAAGTCGAAGGCGACGATTCGCATCTACCAGGATCCTTTCCCGAGATCAGAGGGATCGAGTTCTGGATACAGAGGATCGCGGCTCTCTTTGAGGTCGATCAGTTGTTGTATGTATTCCGAGGCTTGTGCTTTAGTGAGATCTTCTATGTTATCGAAATCGGCGTTGTTGTGGATTCCAGTCTCCTCCAAGAGCTTTTGGATGAAACAGATTTGCTTTTGCGTCGCCTTCTGCGGTTTGTTGTCGCGCCACTGGACATCACGCTGAGCGCCTCCCTGTTTCATGTCCAGAAGCATTTCGATGTATTCGCTAGCCTGTGCTACCGTCAATTCAGTAATCCCTTTGGGCTCAGATTCGTTGAGCTCTCGCAACAGCTTGCGAATGAAGCCGATTTGTTTCGTGGTCGCCGGCGGGCTGTCTTCGTTCGACGGCGCGTTTCCGATCATGTCGAAAATATCATTCATGAGGTCCCCCGAAGGGGCGGCCTTGTCGACGTCTTGCCACGTCGACCGGCGAGAGCTGGGGAAGGACTCGCCGCCTTTCCAGGGTCCGACCGCAGAAAGAGAAAGAGCTAGAACGGGATTCCGTCATCGCTCATCGGCGGCGGGTTGTAGAAGCCCTGGGCCGGATTCTGCTGTGACTGCTGCGGCTGCTGCTGTGGCTGTGACGCTGCGATTTGCGTTTGGTTCATGATGCTTTGCAGAAGCTGTTGACCAGCGGCTTGTTGCGCGTCATCAAGGCCGAAGAATCGCGTTTTTGTGAAGTCTGACCCGTCCTTGTTGAAGGCCTCCACACGAACGATCCGCCCCCGAGTTGGGTTCTCGGGACTGACTGCATAGCGGCTACCCGAGGCGTCAACTTGCTCGACGGCACAATTCATCGTAGCAGCCAGCAAGCCTCGAACTTCGCCGGCATTAGCCTTGGGGTACCGACCATCGAGATCACGTACCCACCCGACCTTGGTGCCAGCCGGGCGAGCCTGGTTGTTCGATTGCAAGATGATGAATTCGGCGATGAATTTTCTATGGTTGTCGCGCTCCGTGCGTCGCATGGTCATGAGCTCTACCGACGCGATGTAGATTCCCGGCAGGAAGTACACCCCGCCTTCGTTGACCTCAGCGGTACCGATCATCTCAAACGGATCTTCCACGGAGGACATTTGTTGTGGAGGTTGTTGTGGAGGTTGTTGTGGATTCTGGGGACCAGTTGGAAACATTTCTTTCTCTCCCGCGCAATCGCGCGCTACTTCGGGATGATTCCCGCTTCTTTGAGTTCTCTTTTTATCCTACTAGTCAGATTGTGTCAAGAGTCAGCACCGGCTTTCTGTCGACATCGCCTTAGGAGGCGGCATCGCGACAGGCTTCTCTGATAGGATGGAGTGACAACGCCTGCATACTTTTCGCTCGAAAAAGCGTGTAACGATCTCTCCGCGTTCAATTCCGTGTTCAGCAAAGGTGACGGTAACAGAAGCGCCGTTGTGACCGCGCCACACGCAAATCGTTTCTTGTAATTTCTGCAAAAAGTTCATCAGTTCTTCTTTCACGATGCTCTCCTTTGGATGCTCTCAGGCACCGAGAAGTCGGCGTAATTTAGCTTTTGGCGTTCGCCCGTGTCTTCGAGGAATCGGGCATCGTCGATCGCTTTTTGAAACGATGCGAGAAGCTCGGGGGCGTACAAATAGACTTCGTTATCAACCTCGTCGGCCAACTGCCCCGGGCGATGCGATCGCCCTAGTAGCTGCTCCCAAGTCTTTCCGGCTGACGGCGGCGCGGTGATCAATCCTCGTCGGAAGTGCTGTAGATTCTTGCCTTCGCCATGCGCCGCAATGCTGGCGATGATCACCGACTCTCTCGAATCCAAGATCCGATCGTCGCCCGCCCCGTGATAGATGGCCCCGGACTTTTCAGACAGCCTCGCAGCGAACGCCCCGTGCTCGGTCCAAATGATACCCGGCTCTTTGTCTCGCCGGCGCGCGTCGGCCCATCGGCAGCAATCTTCGATCGCGAAATCCGAAATCCATTCAGCTACAGTGTTTGGCTTGAAGGTGTCGCGTATCGTGTTCCAGGCTCGCCATTCGTCAACGCCTTTTCCCGAACCTCTCTTTTTGCAGTCGTTCCAGACTTGCAATTCGGTATCGAGGCGGCGCCGGTTCGTTCGTAGCGTCTCTCGAACGTATGACTTCCAGGCCTTGCGAGCCTCCATCCAAGCGTCGGGCGCCGGAGGATCCCAGCGGTACCAGAAGCCGAGGGCGAGCTGGCGCATCTGTCGCCAGACTTCGATCGCCTCTGTCAGATAGTCGCCATTGGGCGTCTCCCACGACGCTCGAACTTCATCCATTATCTTTGCGGCCGAAGGCGGAATCCGAAGCGGCCGCGCCCGTATCCGCAAAGACACCCCAAGCCGCTCTTTGCTGGAGGACACGACACCGGGCGTTTCCATCAAACGGCGACGGAATCCTTGGCGGGGGTTCTCGTCCTCTCGGCAGAACCGGGCAAGGGCTCCGGGAGCCATCCGGTTTCGTTCCGGAACGTCAGCGTCGAGACAATCCGCCCAATCGCAGAGCTCGTGCCATGACGTCGGCAAAGGCGATCGTTCTTTCAGACACCATCGGATTATATGGGCGAAGTCTTTGATTGATCGCTTCGCAATCGTGCCGCTCAGCGCGATGCACATCGTCTCAGGATGAGATCGAAAATATCTCACGAGACGCTTT
>JABAOC010000433.1_pt2 | contig 55191 bp, 50 predicted proteins | sample 7062161 | NCBI WGS metagenome assembly JABAOC01 (sample SAMN14538625, study PRJNA623070) | marine sediment metagenome | biome: marine biome [ENVO:00000428]; feature: marine pelagic biome [ENVO:01000023]; material: deep marine sediment [ENVO:00002113] | place: India: Gulf of Khambhat ... | reverse complement strand
AAAAAATTAAGGCGGCGGAGTATGCTTTTCTATGACCTGTAGTCGCATCAAGCCTTATATGCCGGTTTACTGTATAATAAGTCTTGAGATATGTCCCAAAGGGGACATATTGTATACGCGGTGAACAACCTAACTGTTCAACGCGTCTACAAGAGGCAAAAAAAATGGGGCAAAAAAAGAGAGAAGTTCAAAACAAATTGATGAAAGGACTCCTAGACCTCGTCATACTGCAGTTCCTAAATTCCAATCCAATGCATGGGTATCAGATAATATCCAGCATACGCAAGAACTTCGGCGTCTACTTCGGCCCCAGCACTATATACCCTCTCCTTAACGGCCTAGAAGAGAAAGGCTACATTAGAAGTCAATGGGACCTCAACAACGAAAGACCACGAAAGGTTTACGAACTCACAAACGAGGGACAAGGGCTTCTGAATTATACAGAAAACACACTGAATCACATTTGCCGCAAGATCAGCAATATCGGGTTAAGCAATAACTTGGTAAACGGCCTTAACGGCATCCTGCACAGACCAATGTGCTCAACAGCAAAGAACACCGTCAAGAAATAAGCAGGACCTCCCAAACAATCCTTCCTGCGAAACGAGTTCTTTCCATCGTGCACGGTGAATGATTAATATGGCAACTAGTGCTTTCGACGTGCTGATAGTTCATCGCAATATCAAAAATAGCCGCCTACTCGGTATGTCGAACAATACTGCACAAATCTCTTGTTCTCGCAGAATCTGGAAAGCACGACTTCTTCGACAATCAGTAATGGCTAAGTATTTATCTATTGAAATCTTCCATTTCATCTAGCTCTAGAGAAATTCAGAATCAACGAAGCAGTTGAATGTGCCTATAATCCACACTGTCAATTTGACAAAGCGGTTCGAAGATCTTACTGCAGTGGACCATTTGAACCTAGACATTGAAGAGGGCGAGATTTTTAGATTGCTGGGACCCAATGGCGCAGGTAAGACAACCACTGTGCTCCTGCTTTCCACCGTAATCAAACCGACGGAAGGAACGGCTGCTGTTGGTGGATATGACATAAAGCAGAACCCAGACGATGTGCGAAAGCTTATTGGGCTTTGTTTTCAAGAACCCAAAATTCTTTGGGTAAGCACGCGCGCGCAGCCTATTGTAGTGTTGGCTGAGTTCAATCCCCTAAGTAGTGCCACCGATCTAATGAGATCATTTCTCGTAGGCACTTCTGACTTTACATTTAACATGATCAGAAATCTAGTTGGTTTTTCGATAATCTTCACGGTCGCAGCCACGTTTGCCTACATGAAAATAGTTGAACGAAAATAAAGCAAAAATGCTGGGCATGCTCGAAAAGCTTTTATTCAAAAACGTAGAAATTGCTCATCGAGGCCCAAAATTGAATCTGACAACAAGCAAGAACTTAGGCGGAATAGGAGCAATACTCATGTTCATAACGCCATTACTCTCATTTGCAGGCGTTTTTGGCAGCTTACTTGGCATTATTGGCTTCATATTAGTGTTGATAGCTTTGAAAGGTTTGGCCGACTATTACAACGAAAATGGCATTTTCAACAACGCCCTCTATGGCTTCGTCCTAGGCATAGTAGGCAGTGTTGTTTCCGTAGGCGTTTTTGTGGGGACCGCTCTGACCATAATTGCTGATTTAGGCATCAGCGACTGGACGAATCCAAATGACTGGGTGACAACGTTTACAGCAGAGGCCGCGCTAGACTCTCTCTTAACTCTCCTTGGCGCTATTGTTATCGCTCTGGTTATCCTTTTCATATTCATCATCTTAATGGCTTGGTTCTACAAGAAATCACTGAATCTGCTCTCTGACAAGTCTGGAGTGGGTATGTTTAACACGGCTGGATTAATCCTGCTGATAGGCGCTTTTCTAACAATAATCATAATCGGCTTCTTGCTACTTTGGATTGCCATAATACTGCTTGCTGTTGCTTTCTTCTCACTTAAAACCACCGATAAGCCTGTCGCAGAAACTGCGCCGCCAGTCCCGCCTCCCTAAAATCTCTATCTTTTTTTCCACTTTTCTACCTGGATTTCTGCAAGTAGCTGTAGAGGTCTTTGGCGTAGGTTGAGAGGCTGTCAACACGTTTCGTGATTTCTTCAATTTTGACCTCGAGGCGGACAACCCTTTCGCGAAGTTCGGTTATCTCTCTTCCAACCTCAGTTTCTTTTGCCATCTAATCACCTCTCTTATCTCATAGGGAAAGCGGTATTTATGCTTTGGAAACGCTCTAAAACAGGGAGGGCGGGAGCACCTCCTATGATAGCCTTTTAACATGGTAAAGGTATAATCTGGAGCAATGAACAGCAAAACCTGCAACTATGACTCGATTGAGGATGCCCGAATAAAGAGATTCTGCCGAAACACAGTAGACTCTAAAGTTTTTGCCGCTTGCTTTTATGGTCCGAAGACGTATGGCTACGCGAATGAATATGCCGATGTCAACATCTTGTATATTGCATCCCAGTACTCTCGTAATATCAATAACTTCAAGAAACGAATGGACCACACCAATCTCTCCATTCTCGCCATTGACAAAAAAGTCTTCGAAAGCGATGTTAATGATGGGCAGTTGGGCGAGTCGATTTCAGAAATTATGATCCTTCCATATCGCCCCTGGATAAATCCGCGCTATCTAGAAAAAATGGAGGTGAGAACGAAAAAGCGCCTCGTGCTTGAGTTGCTTAGAAACGTCATTCTGCAATATCCGGAACTCTCCACCGAACTCCTCATCAAGCCCGAATTCTTCATGTATGAGGCTATTAGGAGAAGAACCAAGCTATTCCCCCCGAAAACTTACGGCTTTCTGAACGTATTCAACGCAAAGACAAGAAAGCAGAACACAGCCTTCATAATGAAGGGATACCTCAAAGCTCTCAGAGAGCTTGAAAAAGAAAACTCTGTAGTTCTGTCGAATGGCTACATAAAAATCGACAAAGATTTCATACAAGCCACAAAGCGCCAAAGAAACAAGCTCTCCACAATACAAACATCCATGTACAAGGCTTTGCTCCCCTACATTCGGGGAATACGCTCACGAGTATCCACTGCCTTTCTGCAAGACCAAAGAATCCTTGCAAAAACCATTCACAGCAAAGCTAAGAGACACCTATTCAACGATCTCGACGAAGCAGAAAGACACCTTTTAATGCCTACATCCTTAGGGCCCGTTTCTCTCTCCGATAAGACAGACATTCAAGACTTCGTTCGGAAAACAGTTCCTGGCGGAGAAAACCTGAACATGTCCATTGAGCAAATGGGCGGCGTTCTGAATAGTGTTTTTTTACTCCACCTCCAAAAAAACCATGAAACGCAAAAAATCGTCGTCAAAAAATTCGAAGACTGGCTAGGTTTCAAGTGGCTCCCTTTAGCCCTTTGGACATTCGGAACCCAGTCGTTCGCTGTACTGGGACAATCGAGACTTGAACGAGAATATGCCATCAACCAATTTCTCAAGAAAAATGGCTTTACAGTTCCACGCATTCGCTATGTTAGCCTAAAAAAGCGGCTAATTTTCGAAGATTTTGTTGCAGGCGAAAAAATCAGCGAAGTAGTTAAGCGAATTATCGCTTCCTCGCGAAAAAATGGCTACACCCGAAACAACCAAATCATTCAAGCTGTGGGAAAGGAAATCGCTAAAGTACACTCGATAGGCGTCTCTATAGGAGACTGCAAGCCCGAAAACCTACTGTATCTGAAGGATGGGAAAGTGTGCTTTCTGGATCTCGAGCAAGGCACGAGAGATGGGAATCAACCCTGGGACATCGCCGAATTCCTCTACTACTCGGGTCACTATATTCTGCCAATCCATTCCGACCAATCTGCCCGCACGATTGCGTCCTCCTTCATAGAGGGTTATCTGAATTCTGGAGGAAAAGGAGAAATCATAATAAACGCAGCTTCGCCCAAATATACAAAGGTTTTTAGTGTGTTTACATTGCCCCACATAATTTTGATAATGGCAACACTCTGCAAAAAAATGGGCCAAAAGCGGATAAACGAGGAAGTCCACTCATCCGGGCCAAGCAGTTGAAATAGGCTGACGCAAAAGTCTTCAAGACAAGGGGATTTTCAAACTTCTGCTCGTGGTTCTCAAACACAGCAGGCTGCGCAGGCGCATGTACTTGCATGTGGCCAGTGAGGCTCATGTTTGAAGTCGAATTTAAGATACTTTAAAGAACGCGTCATAGCTATTTAGAATCTAAAAGGGAAATTATTATGATGTATGTGGTGCTGAGTTTCGTAATGCTTAAGATACGCGGTTTCTACTTTACTTATGATGGCTTTGTTTAGGGCAAACGTCGGTCCTCGTCTGCGAAAATTCGTCCACTGTGTAGGATTCAGTTGTATTGGAGGATCCATATTTCTTCAGATTCTTGTTTTTACTGACATTATTACTCAAGGATATTTCATGGCAGTGGAGAAAAACAGCTTCATTCTGACCGTCGAAGTCATATTAACTTTCTTTGCCCTTATTTACTTCTTATACGTATACCAACGTTTCATCCGAACATTCTAACCGGAAATTTTCGATAGCAAAAATTAAAAATATCTTTCAAACAGTTTTGGTTTTTAAAAATAGCGCTAAAAAATCGTTATATATCCTTGAATAGAACGCGCTAAGCACCTGGTGGTAAAGAATCATGTATGTTAAGAAGCCAATTGCTTTGGCAGCAATCCTAGCTTTAATCGTCACTGGCATGAACGTGTGCACAATTGCATACTCTCAGGCCGAAGAGCGAAGAGTTTGGCACTCTTTGAATTGGGGAGTGTTCCTTATAGAGATTACTGCCCCTGTACAGGCTTGGCCTGGAGATCCGCTAAACATCACTATAATGAGTAAAGCCTCAACAGAGATTCACGTCGAGTTCATAAGAGCGTCCCTCTCTTGTTTGAAAGAGAATCTGACTGAGACGCCGATCGGAACGATTGATTTTTTGAGAAATGCCACCTTCTCCCCCGAAGAAACGAGCAAGCAACATTACGAAGTAACCATTCCTAAGGATGCATTGCCCGGTTTGATTTATGGAAAACTGCAATATAGCTGGTACATACAAGGAGACATCCAAACTTCTTTTGAGGATGTCGAGGCTTTTCGGGTTACATTCGTTCAAAACAAAGCCTACGAAGAACTAAGACAAGCATATGATGTTTTAAATTCATTTGCGGAAGACTTGCAGGCTAACTATACTTCACTAGAGGCGAATTATACTGACTTTTTGCAGCAATATCAGCAGCTTGCCGATACCCAGATTATGCAGAACAACGCCACAGGTCTGATGTATCTCTTCATAGTGACAACCGGGGTTTTCGTGGTGACTACCATTCTGCTAATGGTTAGACGCCCCAAAACCGCTTGGTAGCTCGGGGTAATCCTCTACTGTTACTGTTGGTGTAGTCTCCGAGAAGCGATGAATGTTAGACCTTGCTTCGTGAGGGCTTCAGCGGTTCTGTTCATCGCATCATGCTTGTCAAGATAGTTGCGCGTTAGTTTGGGCATCAAATCCTGAGCAAAAATCTCGCTCTTCGGAATGAAGTAGTCTAAGACATCTGATTTGTGTTCTCGCGTTTTCTCAACCTCAGGGGTGCCTCCTTCATGTTTGGCGCTAATGTTTTTTACATGACCTGCAATTTCCAGAAGTTCATCAAGCCGATCGTAGGGCTGCCTCACGATGCTCTTGTAGGTTTCGACAATGTGATGTTCAATACGCACAACGTCTTCAAAATCAAAAGCCTTTCGGATGTAAGCTGAGAGTTCGATTGTTTCGTTATTGACGGAGTTTGAAAGGTTGAATCCTATTAACGGGCTTGTGCCATCATCGCGACTAAAAAGCTTGGCGGTCATCATTGTCCAAAGACACGAATAGGGGTTGTCGTTTCCTAGAAACACTGAGATCTTGAATTCAACGTCGATTCCAAGCTTGTGGAGCATGTATCCTAACAACACGCTTCCTGAGTTTGTGTTCAACACCTGTCGGATCCCGTATTCAGTGTAATAATGCAGGAATTCGTCCACCCACTTCAAAGCGTAGTCATTAGGCATGCCAACCCCGCCGAAGTACCCAGTAATCGTCTCAGGACCCATTAAGTGAACGTTAATAGGTAAACCGTCCGACCCAGGGATGGTTCCCTTCGTATCAAGGGTCTCCACGTAGGAGGCGCCAATAATTTGCATTGCTGCTGCAAAAGCGAGAACTTCGTTGTCTTCCACTTGCTCTTTCATGGGTCGAACACGGATGAAACGAGCCGGCATAAGGTCTTGCTGCGTTATCGCCCTCTTTGCTTCTTCTATCACCCATGGAAAAAAGTTGCAGGCGCTAATTTCCAGAGTCACTGCAAAGGACTCGTCAAAACTGTATGAGTCAACTTTTTCTCCCAAGATTTTTTTTCTATAGTCAGCTATGCTCGTAAAAGCACTTTCATCGCGCTGCTTCGCTAGCCATTCTAAATCACTGATGAATGGGGAGTTTTTCGTCTCAAGCCTTTCTAGAAGGTTCTCGAGCTTTCCAGCGTCTTTGGCTCGGCGGTTGATTTCATCTACGCCCCCGAATTTTTCGATAATCTTCAGTAGAGAAGTTATAAGCGGATTATCTTCCTTCAGAATGAAATTATTAATCTGTTCTACGGTTTCTTCTTTTATCCTTAATTTTCGCCTCGTTTCGTTCAATGATTGCACCGCTTCCAGACATTTCTCGGTAGTCTAGTAGGTCTGCAATATTTATAAAAATAGCTTCAAGAAGGAGCAAAATGTGAAGTGAAGCACTTAAATGTGGAGTAAACATGTTAAATGCCGAGGAATACATTCCAATGTTTAAGCCCAAAGGAATTATGCCTGCTCTAGTGACGCCTTTCACCAAGGACGGACGACAAGTCGATGAAGACCAATTGCGATTGCTTGTGAATCATTGCATTGAGCTTGGTGTTCACGGGGTTGTGCCATGTGGCACGACTGGTGAGTTTGTTAACATGACCACAGAGGAAAAGAAAAACGTCATTGATGTTGTTGTGGACGAAGTTAACGGAAAGGTGGCTGTTGTAGCTGGTGCTGGGGCTAGCGGCACCGAACAAGCTTTGGAGATGGCCAAACACGCTCAGGACGTGGGCGCTGATGCGGCTTTGATTGTGACGCCCTACTACTTGAAGCCCACAAGCCGAGGAATCTACGAGCACTACTTCACAATCGCTTCCAAAGTAGATGTGCCTTTACTCCTCTACAACATACCGCAATGTACAGGACTGCCGTTGCCATGGCAAATGGTTGAGGACTTGGCGCAGATTCCCAACATTGTTGGATTAAAAGATAGCAGTGGACAGCTAAATTTTATTCTGGCGGTGTTGGAAAAGGTTCGTGATAAGATTAACGTGATGTGTGGTCATGATGAGGTGGTGGTGGCTGCTCTGGCTGCTGGAGCATCCGGAGCCATCTTGGCAAGCGCCAACTTCATACCTGACACTTGGATAAAGATCTACAATTGTATGCAAAAAGGCGACTTACAGAAGGCTCGGGAGCTTCAGTATACTGTTCAGAAGATTGCACGAATTACTGCCCAGAGTGGAGCAGTCGCAACTAAAGAAGCTTTAAACATGATGGGCTTAAACGTTGGACCTGTACGGCTGCCTCTCAGCGTCGGTGGAGAACTCACTTACGAGGCAAGAGAAGAACTTCGTTTAGACTTGGAAAAAATCGGAAAAATAAGCCCCAAGAAAGTCAAATTCGCTGTGGACGATAGAGTCTTAGAAGAGAGATTCAGAGCCGTGCACATAACGCCTAAGATAATTCGTGACTTCAAACTGCGTGTAGGCGAGGCTCTTGCGGGAAAGGATTCAGAGGTCGCCCACATAGATTTAATGATCGGAAAGAAAGATGGCCCCGTGGGAACTGCTTATGCCCACGCAAAGGCAAATCCGACTCCGGGCCACGAACCACTAGTAGCTATTCTAGAGCCCAACGTAATCGTGAAACCAGTTACGTTGATGGTGCCCACAGTAACAATAAAGAATATGCGGCAGGCTAGCATGGTTTATGGACCGGCGCAGGCAGGCGTAGCAAAAGCGGTTGCTGATAGCCTAGCCGATGGCAGCATCCCTGAAACCGTTTCGGAGGACTTGATTATCGTAGCCAATGTCTTCGTCCACCCGTCGGCCATTGATAGACAAAGAGTGTACATCAACAATTACAAAGCAATGCGCCATGCGATTCGAAAGGCTATTGAAGGTCGTCCGAGCGTAGATGAAGTTGTGAGAAACAAAGATAGGTCAAGGCATCCTTTCAAATACACTCCATAAGAGATGACCTATTCTGTGCGGGACGAGCACAATCTATAAAAGCTAAGTTGACGTGTAAACTATCAAAGCTTGGAAAATCATGACTCAAGAATCCAAAGACAACGAATCAACCCCACCAACGAAGCTTTTAGTTGACAATCCATCTGATTTTCAGTTTCACGCCGCCTTTCTAGCCTACTCTGAAGCCTTTGAAAACGTAAAAGACACCGAAACCAAAGAACAATTAAATCAAAACATCCTTGCTCTTCAAAAAAATGAAATCGACTATCCAACTTTTTATGGCGCCCTCAGCCAATATCGCGAAGGTGGCGCCAGCCACCGTGGCTCCAGAGCCCTTATAAAAACCCAAAGAAAAAAAGAGTGGCGTCGAAACACTCAAAAGCGCGAAAGAAACCGACGATATAAACGATGAAGAGAGAACAGGCTCTTCAATGCGTGTGGCTGTCTCGCACTAAGAGACAGTGGTAGAGGCATTTTTATCTCCACACAACCCTATTGTTTGGGCTTGCTTTCTAATCGAAGCCTTGTATTCTTGGAAATGTTAAATAGCTGCGCTTTTTCTTACTTCTTGTGAAGGCGTGCCTAGAGTGAGGGTGAAAGTCGAATATCTGGGATTCATCAAGAACATGCTCAACAAACGGCTCGAAGAGTTCGAGCTGAATGACCGCGCCACACTTCAAGAATTGTTGAGTAGACTGTCTGGTCTCTACGGAACACCATTTAAGAGGGAAGTTTACGAGCCTTGTGATAAAGATGTCAAGTCGGGATTCGTGGTCACAGTGAACGGAGTGCTAGTGGGGCAGCTCGACGGTATTAACACGCCGCTCAAGAATAATGACCGCATTATTCTAATGTCATTGATGAGCGGGGGCTAATTCAACCCGAAAGGTTATAGTCTCATTCGATTAACTAGCATTTTCTTCAAGGAGGAGAACTATTGAGGAGCAGAATTAGAGCTGTCGAGGATGCTTTCCGGAACGAGTTTGATGGCTATCTAGTTGTAAATCCAATTAACATACTCTACTTCACTGAATTGGTGGGAGCTGCTGACTCGCTAGGTTCTGCCATGTTATTGATTCCGGGAGGAGAAGAAAGCACCCTTCATATTCATGGCGTAAATTATGAATGGGCCAAAACGGAAGCGAAGAACTGCAATGTCCAATTGGTGAAGCGGGGAGAAGACCTGGTCGACCTAATCACGGAGAAAATCAGGGAGATGAAGCTCATGAAGATTGGCTTCGACAAAATGGACTTTCAGACGCAACAAAAGGTTAGCAAAGGCTTGAAGAGGAGAGCTCAACTTGAAGCCAAGGCTGATTATGTCTGGGATCTTCGGAGTGTGAAAGATGGTGGCGAGGTAGATAGGATTCAAAGAGCGGCACAGCTGACGACTGAAGGCATGCAAACCGCTCAGGATACAATTAAGGCTGGGCTTCGAGAATTTGAAGTTGCCGCTGAAATTGAATATAAAATGCGGAGCCACGGATCCTACGGTGTTGCCTTTGACACTAGCGTAGCCTCAGGCCTTTGTTCAGCTTTCCCCCATGGAGGGTGCAGCGAAAAGAAACTGCAAACCGGAGACGCCGTTGTCGTTGACATTGGTGCGAAATACAAAAATTACTGTGCAGATATGACACGAACTTTTGTCGTGGGTAAGCCATCTGCCAAGCAAGAAAAAATCTATAATGTCGTGAAGGAAGCTCAAGAAAAGGCGTTTCAGAAAATAATGGAGGGCGCGAAGACAAAGGACGTAGATGCTGCTGCCCGAATGGTGATTGCGAAAGCGGGGCTAGGCGAATTCTTCGTTCATGGTCTTGGGCATGGCATTGGACTAGAAGTGCACGAACAACCATCTCTGAATAGCGCTAGCAAAGCTGTCTTGAAGGCTGGAAATGTAGTTACTGACGAGCCCGGTGTCTATCTTGTTGGTTACGGCGGCGTTCGAATTGAAGACACTGTCTTAGTGAAGCGAAGCAAAGGCCAAAGATTAACAGAAGGACTCGGCTTTTTAAAAAAATCATAAAATCAGCCAATTTCTTGCTAAAAATAAAATAAAATCCAAATCAAGGAGCAAATTCCTCAAATCAGACAGCCAAATTTATATATTTCCCTGCAAATTATGAGGACATGCATACTGACAAAATTCCCAAGCTTCTATACGAATTGATTAAAAACTCTCGAAGAAGTGACAGAGACCTGGCAAAAGCCCTTGGCTTTTCACAGCCCACCGTTACTCGGACAAGGAAAAAACTGGAAGATGATGAATTCATCCTGCAATATACTGCTCTTCCCGACCTGACAAAGCTTGGATTCGAAATCGCTGCGTTTACCTTCTTTCAGTGGGAACCCAACATCAAGCCACCCCATGAATGGCTTCGAAAGGATCCTCGTGTAATCTTTGCCGCTGAAGGCGACGGGTTGAATGGGAAAAACTCCGTGGTTGTCACTATCCACAAGAACTACACCGGCTATTCAAATTTCATGTCAGACTTACAACAGGAAACAAATCCTCGAACTGCCAATTCCTTCATGTTGACAATAGTTAACATAAAGAAGCGCCTCAACTTCGTTGATCTTCAAAAGGCTTTGTAGGCAATAGTTACTTGAAGCTTCAGTTGGCTTCGAGATTCTGATGGTCAACAATATGTCCGTCATGGAAATTAACTCTGTTTAACCACCTTTGTGTCTTACGTAGTCTACGATTTTAGGGACCTACTGCCAATGCCTAAGGTTGACGGCTAGACCATTTCAGGCTCCACACGCAGAGCCAAAAGACGAAACGAGATGCAATGAATGGGGGATAGCGTTTACAAGCAATACACATTTCTGTCGTGGGCAGTAAAAGATTTTTAATATTCTTTTGATATCCCTTTAGGTATAAGAGGAGAAGAATGACAGGCTATGTCGTTTTCATTTCGTGTCAAAGTGAATCAGAGCGAAGTTGAAATCTCAGGGGCACGAAAAGATGTGTTAAAGACAATCGAGGAATTGCCGAAACTAATGGAGAACGTTCAGAAAGCATTCAAGCTCGCGACTTTCGAGACTCCAGAGCAGACTCCATTGACGGTCAAGCTAAAGTCGTCTGACGCTTCCATGGCCAAAACATACCCGTCAATAAAAAAAGCAAAAAACTGTAGTCAAGCAGTTTTGAAGCTGCTGGCAACTGAATGGGGAACTTGGCGACCCCGAACGTCGACTGAGATCGTTGATGCATTAAAGGTGAACGCCATTCACTATCCATCAACGACCTTGTCAGGCGTATTGTCTTGGCTTGTCAAAAGGGGAAAGGTGAGACGGTGGAAGACCGATGCGGGATACGTATACATTTTGCCTGAAAAGGAGGTAGTCTGAGGATTGCCAGGACGCCTGCACATCCGTGTGAAGGCACCCTTTGGCGAGGTGGTGGTTGAAGGCGATACGGCAAAGGAGATACTAGCTATGTTAAGGGATATGCCACCGGAGTTCTTGGTTGAAGTTGGAGACCTGATCTCTTCCAAGTTGTCACCTCCTTTGAAGACCCATTTGGGAGGCATTGTGGAGTTCACTACTGAGGGCCCAGTGGTTACGGCGCGAGGGAAGTTCACACACTATGAAGCGATTGGTTTGGTACTATACGCTTCAGAGAATAGGATGAGTACGGCAGCGCTAATTGACCGTCTACTGCAGTCTAGTGGGGTTAGGGCTATGGTTCCTGCGCGCCTAAATGAGATGACGAAGCGTGGATTAGTGTTCAAGCCTGATCTAGGGCGTTCAGAGTTTAGATTGACGGCACAAGGCGAGAAGTGGGTTGAAGGAGAAGTTGTGCCGAAGTTGAAGGAGGATGTTTAATGTGAGTGTGGCGGTTCAGGTTCGGTACAAGAATGTTGAAGAAACGTTCAAGGGTGATGTGAATAGTGTTTGGGTGAGTATTAACCGGTTTTTTGGTGAGATGATTCCGCTTCTGGATGCGGTGCAGGGCGTCGTTTTAACTGTGGATTTAGGCGAGGTCGTTGAGGCGGGTAAAGGTTTGGTGGCTGTTGGAGAAGAGGGGCCGGTGGTTCTGGTTGGGAAGGAGAGGCTGACTGATAGTGAGAGTTTGCTTTTGATGTTGTTGGCAGCTTGGATTGGTGGCCGTCTCGGCGTCTTGAGTAGGGCTTGGTTGTCGAGGGATGAGTTGCGAGGTTGGTTGGGGAAGAGTGGAAAGATTGTGGGAACAAGACTTGGAGAGCTGTGCCGTGAGGCGTTGGTGAAGCGGACGGAAGATGGAGGCGGCTATAGGCTATCAGCATTTGGGGTCCGGCGGTTAGTGGATGTTTTCCTACCTCAGATTCGGGACAAAATTGGCTATGGACGCATTTTGTGATGCAGGACCTGTATTTGTAGAAAAAGAAGAAAGTTCGAAACTGGGCAGCATTTTGGGCTCGTAATTACAGGAGCATAGCAAGCAGGCTGCAGCTCATCGAGCGCGTACGCAAGACGCCTTATTCACACAAAACCTAATAACCTCAAAGCCCAACACCTACACTTCCGAACCTCAAATGGGAGAAGAAACGCGTGAACATCGAACAAACGACAGAAATTGTGGCGGGGAGGCTGCTACGCCTTGCAGTAACGGAGCTGCCAAAGGACATCAAAGAAGCCCTTCAAAAGGCTCATCAACAAGAAACGAGTTCTGCAGGAAAAACACAACTCAAAGCGATTCTCGACAACATCGAACTCGCCGAAAAAACCCAAACACCGATGTGCCAAGACACAGGCACCATAATATTCTATGTCAAGGCGGGGGCAGAGGCTAGAAACCTTGACAAGATTCCAAACGCTCTACGGAACGCAACCAAAAGAGCCACGACTGAAGTTCCCCTCAGACCTAATGCGGTTGACCCTCTCGAACTGAAGAACAGCGGTGACAATACAGGTAGAAACATACCTTTTATTAATTGGGACATCATACCGGGCGACGCAGTCGAAATCACCGTTCAACCCAAAGGCGGCGGCTCAGAAAACGTCTGCGCTATGGGTATGCTCTCGCCTGGCGAGGGAATCAAAGGACTGAAGAAATTTGTCATAGACTCTGTCATCAACGCGGGGTCAAAGCCATGTCCTCCGAACATCTTAGGAATTGCGTTTGGGGGCGGAGCAGACATCGCGATGAAACTAGCTAAGAAGGCTCTTCTACGACCCATTAATCAACCTAACCAAAACCTGGAACTGGCGAAACTGGAAGAAGAACTGCTAGAAGCAGCAAACTCGACAGGCATAGGACCTATGGGACTTGGAGGTAAATTCACCGTTATAGGAGTCAACGTTGACTACGCTGCTAGACATCCTGCTTCCTATCCGGCGGCTGTCGCCTTCAACTGCTGGGCAGCAAGACGGGCAACAGCCCAAATCCATCCAAATGGACAAGTCGAATACATGACACATGATGTGAGGTGAATAATGATTGGCGATTTATAGGCTAACTACCCCCATCTCTGAATCGCAGATACGAAAACTCAAAGTCAACGACGTAATTTATGTCACTGGGACAATTGTAACCGCTCGGGACCAAGCCCACAAAAGAGCTCTCCAACACCATAAAGAAGGAAAAGAACTTCCAATCAACTTGGAAGGTCTAGCCGTTTTCCACTGCGGTCCCATCGTAAAAAAAGAAGATGACAGCTGGATCATTGTAGCTGCGGGTCCAACAACCAGCACACGCATGGACATCTTTGAAGACGAGTTCATCAAAAACTTCAAAACCCGCGTCGTCATTGGCAAGGGCGGCATGGGTAAACGCACTACAGAGGCGATGCATAAATACGGCGCTGTTTATGGCGCCTTTACTGGTGGAGCAGCAGTTTTGGCAGCCAAATCGATAAGAGCAGTCAAGGCGGTTGAATGGTTTGATCTCGGTATGCCTGAAGCCCTCTGGATACTGGAAGCGGAAGATTTTGGTCCGCTAACAATTGCTATCGATTCGCACAACAACAATCTCTTCGAGGACGTTAAAAGCCAAACCCAAAACAACAGAAAGCTCATCTACGAGAAGCTAGGTATTCAGTAGTAGACGCTACAGCGCCTGTCTCACGAGCTCCAAAAGGTCTTTCACGACAATTTTGTCCTCGACATCTAATACTTTCGCAGCATCTTCCAACGTAGTAACACAGAACGGACAGGCAGTGGCAATCACCTCGACATCCAGTTTCAAAGCTTCTTTCACACGAGCTACGCTAGGTCTCTTGTCAGGCACAGAATCCTCTGTCCAAGTCCTTCCAGCCCCACCACCGCAGCAAAAACTATTCTCTCTCGTTCTCTCCAGTTCAAGAAGCTCCAAGCTTTCGATTGCGCGTAGCACCTTTCTGGGCGCTTCGTATATGTTGTTTCGCTTGCCTAAGAAGCACGGATCGTGGTAGGCAACCTTCTGGTTCACGGATTTGGCGGGTTTCAGCCTACCATTATCAACTGCTTCCGCAAGAAATTCGGTGTAGTGTTGAACAGCAAATCGCTCATTTCTGTAAGGCTCATCGTTCTTGAAAGTGTTGAAGCAATGAGGACACAAGGTGACGATTCTCGGCGCATCGAACTTTCGAAATGTCGATATGTTGTGCTCCGCAAGAATCTCGAATAAACCTTTTTCGCCAAGTCGTAATATGTGATCCCCTGAACAGTGTTCTTCGTTGCCAAGAGTGGCAAAGTCAACATCGAGACTGTTAAAGACTGAGACCATTGATCGCGCGATTTCTTGGCCTCTTGGATCGAAAGATGGTGCGCAGCCTATGAAGCAGAGAACGTCCGCCTTCGTGGTCGATGGAAAAGTTTTGATTCCCTGATCCTTTGCCCAATCCATCCTCTTACTGGGATGTGTCCCCATTGGGTTGCGATATCTTACAGCGCTTGTGAGGACTTCTTTTGCCGTCTTCGGAATTTCCCCAGTCTCGACTAGGAGGCCACGTTCGTCAACGATGGAGGATGCGCATCGGATTTCTTTCGGACAGAATAGAGTACACGAGTTGCAGGAGGTACACTGCCATATGTTGTCCGCCATCGCCTTCAATCGTTCATCGGCTCCCTCATCTCTGGAGTCGGAGATGAATCGATAATTTGCAGCGTAAGTTGCAGGGCCAAGGAACTTGTCGTCGAGCACCGCAGGACACGCGGAATGGCAGATGGAGCACTTGATGCAGAGGGAGAGGTCCCAGTACTTTTTGAGATTGGAGGGCGATTGAATGAATTCCTCAAGCCTTCTGAGGGCTTCTTGAGGTCTGATGAGGACATTCCTTATTTTGCTGTAAGTGTCAAAGAACGGGTCAAGATCGACCACAAGGTCTTTAATGACAGGCAGATGCTGCAGTGGTTCAATGATTAATCTGTCAGAATTCAGATGAAGCACTTGAGTGTAGCAGGCGAGCATAGGTTTTCCGTTGACCATGACTCCACAGCTTCCGCATACTCCCATTCGACAAGAGTGTCTAAACGCAAATGTCCCATCAAAGTTGTCCTTGATGAACATGAAGGCGTCTAATAGCGTCATTCCTTTGCGGGCTGGCACTCCAAACGTAGATGTGTAGCACCTATTTTGGTGCGGACTGAAGCGGCGTATTTGGAATTCAATAGTCTTTTCAACTTGGGAATTCATGTTTGTCCATCTCCTAATAGGCTCTTGCCGCTGGAGGCCACTTGGTTATCGTTACTGGCACATACTCAAGTCTGGGGCCATCCTTTGTGCAGTAGGCAAGAGTGTGTTTTAACCAGCTTTCGTCGTCGCGCTTCGAGTAGTCAAGCCTGGTGTGAGCACCTCTCGATTCGGTTCTAGCAAGCGCCCCAGCAATCGTGACTTCACAGAGATCCAAAGTGAAGTCAAGCTGGAGGGCTCCCACCAAGTCAGTGTTAAACTGTTTCTCTCGGTCTTCGATCCTGATGTTCGCAAAGCGTTCTTTGAGTTTCTTCGCCTCCCTCAAAGCCTTCGAGAGTCCATCGCCACTTCGAAACACCCACACATGCTGGCTCATTATATGCCTCAGAGAATCTCTAATTATTGGAACCGTTTCATCTCCCTCGCTACCTAAAATTCCATCAAAAACTCGTTTCTCTTCTGCCGCGATCTTCTCACGAGAGGGCTCCTGAAAATCGTGTGAACGAGCGTATTTTGCCGCCTCCTCGCCAGCAACGGCCCCAAAAACTAGACAGTCCGAGGTCGAGTTCGTTCCCAGTCTATTCGCTCCATGGACATTTAAACAGGCACATTCGCCAGCTACAAAAAACCCTGAAGCCGGCGTCTCAGTTCTTATGTTGCCATGAATACCTCCCATAGAGTAATGGGCAGCAGGCCGAATTGGAATTGGTTCTTCAACAGGGTCAACCCCGCTCAGCTTTGTTGCCACATCACGTATGAGGGGCAGCCTCTCATCGATCTTCGCCTTGCCTATGTGCCGGAGGTCCAAGGCGATGTATGATCCGTAAGGCCCTTCCAGTCCTCGTCCCTCCTGAATCTCCGTAGTTTCAGCTCTGGAAACTATATCGCGAGGCGCCAGCTCCATTTTTTCCGGTGCGTATCGTTTCATAAAACGTTCACCGTCAGCGTTAACGAGGTACCCTCCTTCGCCACGAGCTCCCCCTGTGATTAAAATTCCTGAAGGCACCATTCCTGTAGGGTGAAATTGAATGAATTCCATGTCTTTGAGAGGAAGACCAGCGCGATAAGCCATGGCCATTCCGTCCCCAGTTGCAGTATGGGAAAACGTCGTAAACTCATATACCCGTGCATAGCCGCCTGTCGCCATTATGATGGCTTTAGCTTGAATCACCGCCATTTCGCCTGTTCGAAGCTCCAGAGCTGTTAAGCCCGCCACGGATTGGCCTTGAACCAGCAAAGAAGTAACAAACCACTCATCGTAAAATTCTATGTTATCAAACGTCTTAGCTTTTCCATCCAATGTGTGCATTTCATGAAAGCCTGTCATGTCAGCTGCAAAACAAGCCCTCGGAAAGCTGTGGCCGCCAAATGGACGTTGATTAATAGTTCCATCTTCCGTTCTACTCCAAGGCAGCCCCCAATGATCTAGGGCGATGATTTCTTCCGGAGCCTTTCTCACAAAAAATTCTACGACATCTTGATCTGCAAGGAAGTCTGACCCTTTCACGGTATCCCAAGAATGGGAATCGTGTGAGTCTCCCTCTCTCAAAAACGCGGCAGTCCCGCCTTGAGCACAGACCGAATGAGAACGCACGGGATATACTTTGGAAATCACAGCTACGTCGATTTTCGTATCAAATTGTGCAGCCGCAATTGCTGCTCTTAGACCAGCCATGCCAGCACCCACAATAACTATGTCATGACTTAACGTTTCCAATATGCTCACCTACATTGGCATTGAAGAGAAACAAGTCTCTAGACTAACGTTTATATTAATCTAGCGCCAGAAATCACAAATCTAGGATCTTCTCGGTCAGATTGCTTGAGAAACGAGCTCTGCGACATCCAGAATCTGAAGTTTCCCTTCTAGGCCTGCTGTCTTAACCGCATCTTCGAAGGTCAACACACAGAAAGGACACGCAGCCACCAATATTTCGGCTCCCGCTTCAGCTGCATCTTTGACACGGGCTTCCGCAAGGCGGTCCCCCGGAATGTCTATCCACATTCTTCCTCCACCACCCTCACAGCAAAGGCTCCGCTCCCTCGAACGTTCGAACTCCACAAGCTTTGTGCCCGGAATGCCTTCAATAACTTTTCGCGGTTCATCGTAGATGTTGTTCTGTTTTCCAATGAAGCAGGGATCGTGGTAGACAACTGTTTTGTCTAGCCTCTTCGAAAACCTGAGTCTATCCTCATCAATCAAATCTGCAAGAAGCTGTGTGTGGTGAAAAATCTCAAACTTTGCTTGTCCGTACCTATTCTTAAAAGAATGGTATGAGTGGGGACAGCTGGTTACAACCTGTTTCACTTCATGCTTGTTGAAAAGCTTCATGTTCTCTTCAACTAGAAACTCGAATAGCCCCTTTTCCCCCATTCCATAAACTTCGTTTCCGCAGCAGTTCTCTTCATCTCCCAACGTTCCAAAACTCACCCCTGTTTTTTCAAAGAGCTGCACCAAACTTCTTGTCACGTCTTGGATTCGCGGATCATAAGCAGGCGTACACCCCACGAAATAGAGAAACTCCACGCCTTGAGACACATGCTTAATGTTCAAATCGCGTGCCCAATCCGATCTTTTACTTCTGACTCGACCCCAGGGATTTCCGTTTTTAAAGATGCTTTCTAGGGCATCTCGCAGTGTAGTGGCAATTCGGCCCTGCTCGACAGCAAGTCCTCGAATGTCGATGAGGAAATCGTAGGGAAGAATCTCCTTTGGACATCGTATTCCGCAAGTCGCACAGGTTGTACAGCTCCACAATTCATCTTGTGGATGTATAGTTACCTTACCGCCGACGGAGACTTCGCGCATGTATTTTCTAACATTCAACGCTGCCTTTCTTGCCACTGGGCAACTTCCTGTGCAGATTCCACAATGAATACATTCGAGTAATTTGTGTTTTTGAGTGAACTCTTGCGCACTCATTTTCCATGGCCCCTTTCAGGTAAGATGGAACACAAGGTTTTTTAAGCGTTTTCCTCTGTATCAATCAAAACAAACTATGTGAAACGAGAGAGCTCAAAATGGAGAAAGAGCTGCCCAGAGTTGGAGTTTACATATGCGAGTGCGGTGGAAACATAGGCGACGTCGTGGATGTGAAGGCAGTTCTCGAAGCAGCCAAAAACTGGGAAGGCGTAGTCGACGCCAAATATCAGAAATATCTTTGTTCAAAACCTTCCCAAGAAGTCATCATCACCGCCATAAAAAAGAAAAACCTGGACCGAGTTGTGATCGCCAGCTGCACACCCAGAATGCATCTTGTCACCTTTCAAAGCGCCTTGGAACAAGCCGACTTGAACCCGTACATGCTTGAATTTGTCAATATTCGAGAGCAAGCATCATGGGTTCACGGTCCAAAATACTCAGAGACCGCTACACAGAAGGCCATAAGCTTAATCAGAGGCGGCTATGAACGAAGCCTAGAACTTGAACCCTTAGAGAGCATAAGCGAGAAGAGTTCACGAGAAATCCTGATTGTGGGCGGGGGGATCGCAGGCATCACCGCTGCTTTGGAGCTTGGCTACCTAGGCTTCAAAGTTCATCTAGTAGAAAAGGAGTCAAGCATCGGCGGCAACATGGCAAAACTCACCAAAGTATTTCCCACGTTAGACTGTGCCCAATGCATTCTCACTCCGAGAATGGCTGAAGTGGGCAGAAACCCAAACGTTCGCCTACTCACTTACTCCGAAGTGCAGGACATACGCGGGCGGCCTGGCAACTACGAAGTAAAAATCTTCATGAAACCAAGAGGTGTAGACACCGAGAAATGCCGAAGTTGTGGTGTCTGCTCTAAAGTTTGTCAGATTCTAGCGTCCGACAAGTACAACCAAGGGCTGTCTCAAAGGAAAGCAGCCTACATATCGTTTCCTCAAGCTGTGCCCTCAGCGTACGTTATCGATTTTGATGCGTGCACAAAATGCTTAAAGTGTGAACAAGTCTGTCCAGCCAAAGCAATCAATCTTGAAGACCAAGGCAGAACCTTAGAGTTGAAAGTAGGCGGCATAATTATGGCAACCGGCTATGACCTTTATGATGCAAACATGCTGAAAGCCTACGGTTACGGCGTCTACAAAGACGTCATCACAATGATGGATTTGGAGAGACTAACCTCCGCGTCAGGGCCAACGGCAGGCTATATTAAACGTGCCGATGGCACCGACGTCAAGAAAATGGCAATAGTGCTTTGTGCGGGCTCCCGAGACAAGAATCACATACCCTACTGTAGCCGAATCTGCTGCATGTACTCGCTGAAACAAGCATTCGTCCTAAAGAAAATGCTTGGAATCTCCGTCCACATCTACTACATCGACATAAGAGCCACCGGCAAGGGGTATGAAGAACTATACTGGCGCGATGAAGAAGCTGGGGTCATCTTCACGAAAGGCAGAGTGGCGGAAATTTGGAAGAACAAGGAAGACAAACTGGTCATACTTGCAGAAGATACACTAATGGGCGAAGTGAAAGAAGAGCAATTTGACATGGTTGCGCTAGCCACACCTATGATTCCACCTGTCGGACTTAAAGAACTGGCAGGGAAAATGAAACTTTCACTTGGAGAAGACGGGTTCATTCAAGAAAAACACCCTAAACTTGACCCCGTCGACTCTCTGAAGACTGCAGTTTTTGCCTGCGGATGCGCCCTAAGCCCAAAAGATGTTCGCGACACTGTCTCTGACGCCCTCGCAGCTGCTGCAAAAGCTTCGCTCTTTCTCAAAGGAGAACGCATAGTCACAAGCCCTGAAAAGGCCTTCATAGTCAAAGACCTGTGCACCGGCTGCAGCGATTGTGTTCCAATCTGCCCTGTAAACGCCATCGCCATGGAAGGTGAGAAGGCTGCAATTAACCCCTTCATCTGCATGGGCTGCGGAGCCTGCATCCCTGTTTGCCCAGTTGAAGCCATCGACTTCAAGAACTCCACGAGTCGGCAGATCATCGCCAACCTCCGAGGCGTGCTCGCGGAGAAGCAGCCCGACGAGGTCAGAATTATCGCATTTGCAGACAGGAACGTAGGATACACAGGAATGGACTTTTTAGGACTTGATCGCACCAGCTATCCAGAAGACATTCGAATAGTAGCTGTTCCTTCAACAGCGATCCTGGGCTTAAAGCATCTGCTTCACGCCTTCGCCTTCGGAGCCGATGGCATACTAGTCATTGAAGGACAAGAAGAAATTGATGAACATTTCACGAAAAAGAGAATGATCGAAATGAACCGTTCTCTGTCCGAAAACGACATAAAAGGCATGCGAGTTCGGTACAGCTACGTACCACTACCAGTATACAAGAAAGCAGCTGACCTGTTTGCAAGATTCTCCGAAAGAATAAGGAAATTCGGGCCTCTTCCCATAGAAAAACGTAATAAGCTGAAAGAAAAGTTAGGCATCTGAGAGGAAGCGCTATGGATGTAATCGTGTGTGTAAAACATGTCCCCGAAACGGCCGAAGCCGAAATAAAAATCGACGCAACTGAAAAATCCATCGAGAAAAGCGGGCTAGTCTTTGACATAAACGAATGGGACGACTACGCGCTCGAAGAAGCTGTACAAATAAAAGAAAAACATGGAGGCACAGTCACCGCAATCACAATAGGCCCTGAAGACGCCGACAGCACTTTGCGAAAATGCTTAGCCCGAGGAGCTGACAATGCCATAAGACTCACCGATCCCAAGTTTGAAGGATCCGACAGCTATGCCATTGCCAAAATTCTTCACAAAGCGGTCAAAGATCTGCCCTTTAACTTATTGTTGACTGGCGCCCTAGCAGGCGACGATGGGTACACTGCGACAGGGCCGATCCTTGCAACACTCTTGGGCATTTCCCATGTAACCATGGTTAAGAAAATAGGCCTAAACGGGGACCTCGTCAAAGTCAACCGGGAACTAGAAGGCGGTCTCGAAGAACGGGTTGAAGTAAAACTACCGGCTGTGCTAACAATTCAAACCGGAATCAACGAACCACGCTACGTTTCCATCATGGGAATCCGAAAAGCAATGCAGAAGGAAATTAAAGTCTTAGGGCTCGCAGAAATCGGCCTCGGCGAGAATGAAGTGGGAGAAGCGGGGTCGTGGATTAGAATCAAGAAAATGTACGTGCCACCTGTGGAGAAACTGGCAGAATTTCTAGACGGCAATCCTGAAGAGGTGGCTGGTAAAATTGCTGACATTATCAAAGCGAGGGGGCTAGTATAGGTGACGGCAATCTTTGTACTCGCAGAGCATAGACGAGGACAGATTAGAGACATAACTTTCGAAATGCTGACTAAGGCTAGAGAATTAGCGCAGAAAACCGATGCTGAATTGACTGCAGTGCTTTGTGGAAAAGACGTTCAAGAACACGCAAAAACGCTTTCCGAATATTCAAACAGAGTGCTTCTGGTGGACGATGAGAAATTAGAGAACTTCAACGCCCAGGCCTATCAGATAGTGCTCTCCAATCTAATTAAAGAACACAAACCCTTAATTACGCTAGTTGGACACACATCTTTTGGCATCGACTTGGCTCCCAGCCTGGCTGTTTCACTTGGCTTGCCATTAGCCACTGACTGCATAGAACTGGCGTTTGAAACGGGAACATTAACCGTGACTAGGCAGATGTATGGTGGCAAAGTTAATGCAACCGCAGTGTTGAATAAAGCTGAGAGCTACATCGTCACTGTCCGTCAGGCAACATTTCCAGCAGAGAAAGCCGCGTCCGTTGGAGATGTTATAGAAGTACCCTCTCCCATTTCCGAGGACATCACTCAAAAACTCTTCATCGAGTATCTATTACCTCCCCCAGGTGGCGTTGACATAACAGCTGCAGACGTACTAATAGGCGTCGGACGTGGAATAAAAGACGAAAGTGAGATTCCACAGTTGGAACAACTCGCAAAAGCTCTTGGAGGCGCCCTAGCTTGTTCGCGACCCATCGTGGACAAAGGCTGGCTTCCAAACGACCGCCAAGTGGGCAGTTCCGGAAAAACAGTTAAACCAAAACTCTACCTAGCCCTAGGAATCAGCGGCGCCTTTCAACACGTTCTAGGGATGAAAAGCTCCGACCTAATAATTGCTGTTAACAAAGACAAGAACGCACCCATATTCTCTGTGGCCGACTATGGCGTTGTAGAAGACCTATTCAAACTAGTGCCGCCTTTGACCGCGAAAGTAAACGAACTGAAAGGATAGCAGCCACGGCAAATACCCTCTTAACTGGTTTTCCACCCCGTTCTATTTTCTTTGCGAGCGTCCACCTCACACACATGCAAGTCCAATTTTAACTAGATGAACCTTCTTTCCCTCCAAGACAAGTAGAAGAACCGTCTTTTAGCTGAACTATGATTTAGCAAGACGCAATATTTAATACTTAGGTGTGCAATCTAACTTGTATAGGAGAGCAACGTTGCAACACTTGAAAAAGGCATCATCAAAACTGAAAGGTTCTATGAAGAAGAGCAAGTCCCGAAAACTCCGGGACCAGGAGGACATGCAAAAGATAGCGAAATCTGCACCATCCAAACCTGTGCCACGGGGCTTCAAGGTTGTGGAAAGGTATCCGTTGTATGAGCCTTTTGCCCACGTGGCTATAGTGCAGAACCCAAAAACTGGCGAGTATAAGTATATACTCGACGAGCTCCAATTAGACGCATTGGAACAAGGCATCTACAACCGCGTCTTAGATATTTTGTTAGCAGAAATCGAGTCTCCCAAAGAGGAGATCGACGATCCCAGAAGGTTCTTTGCTACTGAAGCACGACAAATTGTCGATAAGTACCGCATCAGCCTCGGATGGCTACCTGATGTCTCTTGGTACAAAATTCTCTACCACGCAGAGAGAGACCTTGTGGGCTTCGGAAGAATCGATCCTCTGATGCGTGATCCTAACATTGAAGACATATCGTGCGACGGTGTCAAGAAGCCAGTTTATATATGGCACCGAAAATTTGAAAGTATTGAAACCAACCTCGTTTTCCAGGAAGATTCTGAACTGGATAACATGGTCGTGAAACTTGTTCACATGGCGGGGAAGCATGTAAGCTCAGCATTTCCCATCGTCGACGCCTCTCTTCCCGGAAAACACAGGCTCGCTGTCTGTTATCGACGCGAGATCACACCATTTGGGACTGCGTTTACCATACGAAAATTCAGGGAAGACCCCTATTCAATTATCGACTTAATCAATCTTGGAACCTTTTCGGAAGGGATGGCCGCGTATTTCTGGTTATGCCTGGAAAACAGAGCCTCCATCATGGTTCTAGGCGGCACGGCTGCTGGAAAGACAACAGCGCTGAATGCGCTTGCTTGCCTGATTAAACCGGGAAGCAAACTAATCACCATTGAGGAAACAGCTGAACTAAATCTGTCCCACGAAAACTGGGTTTCTTTGATTGCGCGAAGGAGCTACGGGCTTGGTGAAAACCAAACAGGCGAAGTCACCCTCTTTGACTTGGTAAAAACATCAATGCGGCACAGACCAGACGTTTTAGTGGTTGGAGAGATTCGAGGCAATGAAGCCTATGTTCTGTTCCAAGCAATGGCTACGGGACACGGTGGCATGAGCACGATGCACGCGGAAGACATTGACTCTGCAGTCAAGCGTCTCACTCAAAAACCAATGAACATAGCCCCTGCATACATACCGCTGCTAAACATCGTTCTTTCAGTCCAGCGAGTTCATCTCAAACTTGAGGGAGAAACAAAAGCACTCCGACGTGTAATGGAAATAAACGAAGTTGCCAACTACGAAGACTATCGCCTAATTTTCAAATGGAACGCCGCGAAAGATGACTACGCCTTAACTTACAACGACAGCGTCATGCTGCCCTTCATTTCGGAACGCACGGGCTTGAGCGATAAGGATCTTCGTGAAGAGATCGAGCAGCGCAGAAGGGTGTTGCATTGGATGAGAGAACAGAACATTAGAAGCTACAGGGATGTTGCCGCGGTAATCGCAGAGTATTATGCTAGACCAGATGAATTCTACACAAAAGTTGGCCTAAGAGAGGTCGAACCACTTGCCACTACTCGACACTCTTGAAGGTCTCTCATTCCGGTTTTTCGGAAGGATAGCACCCGCATTTCTAAAGAACGTCTTCGAATTTGAAAACTATCTAAAACGTGCAGACATGAGGATCTACCCTGAAACATACGTATCGTTAATGTTCTTTGTAGCGCTTCTAACCCTCCCTGTAAGCGCAGCCGCCCTTGTGCTCCTGTATTTCTTCCATTTCATCCCGCTCATCTTCTTGGTGCCTGCTCCCATTTTTGTGATGATTGCGTTTATGCTCACTCCGATGTCAAAAGCTAGCGAACGATCTCAAAAGCTGGAAAGAGAGATGCCCTTTGCAGCGACTTATGTTGCAGTCATGGCGTCAGGAGGTATCCCTCCATATACAAGCTTCAAGAGACTTGGAGAAGCCGAGTTACTGCCAGCCATGAGCCAAGAAGCTAAAAACCTAATTAGAGATGTGGAGATTTTTGGTGTTGATCCACTGACTGCCATGCAGAACTCCGCAAAAACTAATCCCCTCGATATCTATCGCGAATTTGTCGGAGGCTACGCCTCCACCGTAATTATCGGCGGAGACATCACCAGTTTCCTCGAGGCAAAAGCCGAGGAACTTTTCAAGACGAGAGCGGCAAGAGTGCGAGCTGCCGCAGAACGGCTGGGCATGCTTCTCGAGTCTTTCATCATCATCATGGTTCTAATGTCGCTGTGCTTCTACATTCTGTTTAGTGTGGAGTCAATCTACAGCACAGGAATGTCGACATACTCGGGAATAATCATGTACACTTTCGTGTTTACACCACTGCTTTCATTTGTGTTCATTTATCTTGCGCATGGAATGCAGCCCAAATCTCCCATTACAGACTGGAGACCCTACAAAGCCTTCGGGGTCTGCATCATCATCGCATTAGCAGTTCTGATGCTCCTCACCAACTTCTTCGGCTTATTCCCACTTCCGTTTCTCACTCCTCTAACGAACCTCGTGGACATCCCAACAGCTGTTTCGATAGCTCTCGTGATTTCAGCGGCGCCACCAGCAATTATCCAAATACGACTTTCCTCAGAAAAGTCGAGTACCGAACGCGGAGTCACACTCTTTCTTCAGGATCTTACGGAAACAAGAAAGACTGGCCTTGCGCCCGAAAGGTGCATTGAAACGCTTTCCAGTCGAGAATATGGCAGCTTCAGCAAACATCTGAGGAAAATCACCGCCGAACTGTCGTGGGGAATCCCTCTTAGAAAAGTCTTCATGGATTTCGTAGGCCGAACTAAGAGTTGGGCAACACAAATTGTCATGTTTCTGTTAGTAGAGACCGTTGACGTTGGTGGCGGCACTATCGCGATGATTGAGTCTCTGGCAAAGTTCAGCACCACGACACAAGAAGTGGAGAAAGAAAAGAAAATGGCAGTTAAACCCTATATAATGATGCCATATTTCGCAGCTCTCATGCTAGTGGCCACAACAGTTATGATGCTAACCTTCACAACTAGAACCGTCGGCCTAGCAGGGCCCAACGCAGCAACTACTGCCATCGACATCGATTCGTTGTTAGTCGTCTTTTCCACATCTGTCATAATCCACAGCTACCTGATTGGACTGGTTGGAGGAAAAATCAGCGAGGAATCCGTGGCTGCAGGCTTTAAGCATTCAGCATTATTGACAATAATTGCCATTGTAGCAGCGAAGGTGGCCCCATCTCTGATCAGCATCTAGGAGGCTAACTACTAGAATGGTCCGAAAAGGAAATAAAAAACGCTGGAACAATAAAGCAATCAGCCCTGCAATCTCTGCAGTCATAATGACAGGCGTCATGGTGACACTGATCACAGTTGCGCTTTCATTCGCCAGCAATTTTCTCTTGCTCAGAATGGTCGAAAGCGAATTCAATTCGTCAAAGCAATTTATGCGGACTTTGGGACTTCAGATAGACGATGTGGCGTGGATCATTGGCCGCACAGAGACCGCCCGCTATTCAAGCAGATATGGAAATGTCGCAGTCGCAACAGCCCTCAATTACACAATTTACGTCACCACCGTCAACAATGAAACCCTGAAATTCTATACAAACACCACAAACATCATCTGCTTCAACATGCCCGTAGAACACTACTCTGTTGGGAATAACTATTTTGAGTTACTGCACCCTTCCTCTGATGCAGGCTTCCTGCTAAGTGGAGCAACTGCACCTGTTGCGCGGGTCTTCGCTGTAGAAAAACTCCCTATGGCAGATGGAAGCTTTGTGAGAGTTGTGGTTATTCCAACAATAAGAATGCTGAACCTGACAATCGGCAACACTAAATACATTAGGCTTTACCTTCCAATCCTCACAGAAGGAGAAGCCCCCAAGTATTCTCAGTCTATAACCTTCACTGGCGAATCAATTTCAAAGATTGGAGACACTGTAACGGGCTTCAAAGTTGAAGCCCATTTTCCCTTAGCTGGATTCGACAATCTTTTCTTCAGCTTTCCAGACACAGAAGAATCAATATCCCTGACAGAGGAAACTGTCTTTGAACTCTATGTTGGGAGCGTGGACGTGGCGCTGGGGGTCCATATTTAGATGCCGCATATAAGTATGGAATACGCCATAATGGCTCCTATTCTAATAGTGCAAGTCATTTTAATCCCCATGGCTGCAAGCTGGATGATGGATACCTGGGTTATTCGGCGCCGAGAAACCGCCTTGCAAGATGTTGCGAGCCATGTAGGAAGCACCATTCAACAATTGTACTTCTCCTTGAACCGGGAGGAGGTCTTCGCTGGGGTAACCACCCAAGCTGCTAATGTTCCACCTTACATCGAGTCTATCCCATACCTCATTACGGCCTCTGATGAAAAAGTGGAAAACAGCACCTTCATTGACTTGTATTTGGCACTGATAGGAATAGACACCACCACCACTAACCGTGTCACTTTGGGTCCTAACGTATCATGGAAACAGTCCACATTTGTTAGCAACTCCACAAGTGCCAGCATAGAGGTGGAAAAATTCGCTAATGGCTCTCTCAGTTTCTCGTTCAAATAAGAGGTAAGTAAGAATGACTGGAGTAACTATTGACCATCTGGTGGCCACCACGGCGTTCATAGGGGCAGTACTAGTTTTTCTCGGTTTATTCACTCAAACGCTGCAGGCCGCCATTTTGTATCAGCAAAATAGACACGTTGCACTTAAAACTAGCGATCTACTCGACAATATTCTGCTGAGCCCCGGCTACCCTTATAATTGGGGCGAGACAAACTCGACGTTGTCTAGTTTTGGCCTTCAGAAGCCCTGGGAAAGCGGCTACGTACTCAGCTCGTTTGCTCTCATGAGACTGGCCTCCCTTCCTGGCGAACCAGTCGAGTACCCACGTGGCTCAGGAATCTGGTACAACAATGTGACTTTGGGGCCTGGTGGTTATTTGTTCATACCAGTTACCGACTGCGTTACGTATGAAACAGCAGCCAGACTGCTAGGAGTAAATGGCACCTATGGATTTCAAATCAGCATTGCTCCGTTAGTGGAAGTTTCAATATCGGAATATCAGGCGAACCCTCTGATTCTGAAGGTTGAGGTGAATGGACCAGGCTCTTCTTTTGGTGGCGCTTCCTTAGGTTATTATCTTTATCGGGCGTATAAGTCAGGCACATATGCGTCAGTCGAGCTTTTCACCGGTACAGTGCAGACGGACACTGCTGGTGTGGCCTATCTAAATTTCACCTTTGATGGATCCATCGAATCATACACAGCGGTTGTGTATGCAAGTCTAAGTGGTCTCCGAGGCTTAGGTCGCTACACTCACAGAACCTTCACTCAAGGGGCTGGAGTAATGCCATTTGTGGTAGACTACGAAGCAGGCAAAATTTATCTGGCCCACAGCTGGGATGTGCAGGACCAAGGAGTACCGGTACCCGACTACAAATTCAATGCCACCTTTTTTATGTTGACAGAAAATTTCGAGTTCCAAGCATGGCCTATTGCCAACTCAACTGGCGGGCTCAATTATGGTAGTAAGAACTATGAAATAACGACGCTGCCAGTTGGCTACCCTGGGTTCTTGCTTGTTACTTACCGATCTGGAAACCAGTTGGGAATGAACGTTATGCCCTGGGGCATAGGAACTCTGGCAGTCTCGGTATCGTTCGGCGAACACTTCAGTGGAAATTCTTGGGCCGCTACAGATTTTAGGCAGGTCGTGGTGGACCAATTAACGTATCAGGCGAAGATAACCTGTTGGAGTCTACAGGGGTATCAGGTTTGGCGACCAAGTGGATGGTGGTCTTGAATCCATGTTGCGGACTATCGAAGTTTCAATTGTCATCCTTGTTTTTGCAGTCGCGTTTATCGCTTCTTCGTTGTTTGCGGTTTTACCATCCCCTAGACAGATTTCCTCCCCCAACCTTCGACAACTTGCATTGACAACGCTGCACGTTCTAGACGCAAACAAGGAATTGACTGAGACTGTTTTCAAAGACGTGGCAGACCAAGCTTGGACAGACTTGGAAGTGGCGCTCTCCGCCAGCTTCGCGCCAAACATCGCTTACAACCTTTCTGTCTATGACATGATCAAAGTCGGCGACACCACAACCTACGAGAAGTTTCACTCCATCACAAACTCGGAAAGCGGACTTGGAATAGAATCCGAAGCGTCGAGCTATCTTGTAACATCAACCAATGTAACTTTCACAGTTACACCGCAGAAGATTGCAGGCACACTGTACATTCTTAACTGCAGCGACGCAAACGGATGGTGGATAACCGGCTACACGGGCCAAAGCCTAGCGGCGGATCTGCAGATTCTGCTTGCACCCTATTTCAACACAACTGTTGTGGTGCAAAACACCACAGATCTCGGCAGCCTCTTAGACGGAAACGAAGTTTCCAGTCTTCCTCATGAAAAAATCATGGACGCCGTCATAATCAACACCTTTGGAGAAGCTGCACCAATTCCATCCACATATGCTGACTTGTATGCCCGAGACTCATACGCTGAGTATTGCTATGAAGTTGGCAAGAGAGTTAACCAATACAACTGGACCTGGGTGAGTATTGTCGGATATCCATTCTACTACGTCAGCAACACTGTGAAATTCGCAGCAAGCGACAACGATTGGGGAATTTATGGAATGATAAGAGTAGACGCGGGAGGCCTGAACTCTTTCCTCAGAGGATTAGACGTCGAAAACTACCCGACTTATAACTATGACAGCTCGTGGATCACAGGGAATCCGGGAATTGTCGATTTTTCCCCCGAAGCACGCTATTACGCCAATTATTACGGGATCTACCCTTCCCCTTATCAGACCGCAACCCGCGCTCTCCCCTCTTGGATTCAAGGGACCTATCACACTACTATTGAAGCAAGCGTGTTCAATCCTGTAGGCGGCTGGCATGCAGCTGCAACCTTCAAACACGCAGGAACGGGAGCACTCACAGCTATCGGCTTGACGAGAACACCTGATATACGAATTGCAGCTTTGACGCTTCTCACTTATTATCACCCGATCATTTACAAGACAGAGTTCACGCTCAAGACTGGCGAAAGCCCCACGCAGAGACTCGTGGTGCTGCACCTCAGCCAACAAGGAGGAAGTTGACATCAACAAACTACTCAACAGCAAGGGGCAGTTCTCTATCATTGCTGCTGTTTTGGTTTCCATCGTCCTTGTCACAGCCATCATCACCACATATTCAATAATTCGTAATAATCCTCTCCAAAATCGACCCCAAATTTTAGGGACCATTGATGAAATGAACATAGCGATTGACCACATTCTCGAATTTTCAGTAGCGTATTACGGTTCAATCTTGCAGGTAACTGGAAACACGACATATGCCAAGAGTCTTGCCGCTGAGTACATGCAGAGCAGTCTAGAAAACATCGCATACATACACCCCGATTGGAGTCCAACATTCAATATTAGCCACTTTCACGTGACAATTGCGTGGTTTAACAAAACAAGCTTGAGCGAAGGCGCCATCAACGTAACATACGACTTAACGGGAATAGGCATCTATGGGATACAATATGGAACTTCTGTCAGCCTCACCGTCACGGTCAACCCCTCACAGACAAGTTCAGTGCTTGTGAACGTCACCCGCGATGGCGACAGCTCTTACCCCAGCCTAAGCGCGGGTAACTTCTTTTTCTACAACTACAGCTACACCGAGTCGTCTTGGAAGCTAAACAATACCGGGCTGACGATTAATTCCATCACGTCCTCAGAGTTGCACTCTGTCTACAACCTCACCGTCCCAAGTGGCATCGACGCTTCAGCATACATGATTCAAGTAGTTGATTCCAGAGGCATAACTGTTGCCGCTTCAACTTTTTCCCATTACAGCTATACCCTTAGCTGGAACCAACCATTGTATTCCCCCCTCAGCCAAGACACGCTGGTCATCGAAGTGCTTCAAAATGGCACATTGAAGTCGCTTGGACAAAACCTAGAAATAACCACCGCCAGTAAGCCCATTCCACCAATTCCTGTAAAAGCGTTTCACGTCAACCAAACCATAAACGGACAAAACCGCGAAGTTCCCTTCCAAATCGAAGATTGGGGGTCAAACTATCAAGTTCCCGCGGGCTTGACAAGCAACGTCAGCGTTTTCAGCAGAAGACAAATGTTTGTATTTCTAGCGAATCATAATGTCGAAAACGTTTTATTATGGTGGGATGGACGCGACATTGCAGACCAGACAACTTATGCTTGGCAGAACAGATACTTCACAGCAGACGATCCGGACAATGGCGTATTGACCAATAATGTCCTGACTTTGAGCATCACCAATTTTGTCATAACCTCACAGCTGGGGTCCAGCTCGAGCACTGCAGAGTTTTTGCGAATTAATGGCGAAGACCCTACATATGGAGCTGATCCGTCCTATGTGATCCACCACGGAGTCGTACGAGACATTGTGCAGCAAGAAGCCGAATGGAGCAACGGAATTTTGGGTGTACCTAACGTTTACTCCCAAATCGTGTTGACTCTTCCCGCCAACGCGACGTACTACACGTACATAGCACGGACTATATTCGTGGACTCAGCTCAGGGCAGAACAATCACCAGCTTAAACGCCATTCAACTTGCTGTATCCACAGGACAACAGCTATCTGAGAACGCCACCTCCGGAGGCTATCCGGTCACCTCCAGCGCGGAGGGACTCTTCTACAATTACAGTTCACCGACAGGGTGGGCTCACCATTGGAGCCAATTTATCTCCGGAAACACTGGTGCAGGAGTCATGTTCACTGACTGGGCAAATCAACTGCTCTATTTCTTTGACGACGTTGGCGGCGAAAAAACTGGCGCGTTGAAGGTGGCCAACTCCGGGCGAATCATCGAGATAAACCCTGTAGAGATGGCTTCTGTCTCATTTCAATATGCCCTGGACATAAGTTGGTGCGGAGCGGTCGTCAACTTTGATGGCACCGATCCCATACACCCTGAGTTGGGGAGCAACATTGGGCTTTGGGCAATTGTAGAAGATCCACCGTCAATAGCTGTGGATACTGGGTAGCTCCAATGCTACCCGAGAATTCGGCTGATCACAATCCAAACAACGTCGCCAATCGTCAACGCAAGAATTAGCCCCACAGTTATGAATATTAACATCGGTAAACCCGGAGTGGCCCAAACAGTTGTTTGAAGCTTGCCTTCGCGTTCAGCAGCAACAAGCCGTTCGATAATTTCCCCGCGATTTTCCTCTCGTGGAAACAGTAGCAGGCACCTTTCCATTTCGCCTGACTGCGCTGCTCGAAAATCTTCGAGAGGATACAAGAAAGATTTCTGCAAGTCTGCCACAGAAACCTTGTAGCCACACAGCAAAGTTAACGCCTTACGCCCAAACGATTCGTTTCTGTAGCCTTCAAACAGCTCTCGTCCAGTTCGCTGCCGCCACAGAAGGTTGCGAAACAGAGCGTAAAAGACGCTGAAAGCTGCTACGATGACCCCGTTACTGAACACGGTGATCGGAAAAACGAATGAGACAAACCCTGACAATGGAAAACTAACCTGCAAGGTCGATGAGAAAAAATCTGAGAGGGCCCCAAGTACACTTGGCTCCGGGATCGCTAAGGCGATACACATGAGCGCTTTTGCATCAGCTCCGCCAAATGCTCCAACGTAGAACAGAGCAACCGAAAAGGCCGAAGTTAGTGCAAAGGACAAACCATAATACATCATCGACAACAGCACATCTCCAATCGGCGGAAAAACCAAGAGCTGAACACAAGTCAACAAGAAAGCTGTGGGGGCAAAAACCGCCCAAACGTTATTGCTAACCTCTCTCGTCTTGAAGTCGCTCCACGAAGCGTAGGACAAAAAGGCTAGAGTGATAGTAACGCGCGCCCACGATAGAATCTGATCCATGCCACGTCCCAGTATTCGCTTTCGAGTAGTTTCTCTTAGAAGGACAGCAGTAATAAGAATTTACCTTTCGCAGAAAGAAATCTTTGGATCCTCTGAACTAGTCAGCTGTGTAGGGTCCTTGAGTTATAGGCGATCCACTCTGTGCTGCAACTTTGAAATAGTACTTTTCTCCACTTTCCCACATCGTGTCAAAGGCGTTTGGCCAATCGAGTGTAACAGTTTCAAAATCGTCCACATCGATCGTGACGCCTTCCTCAAGGTTTGTATACAAAGTCACATCAAGAGTGTTCTGCGAAGACACTCCCACATACACGGCGACGATTTTGACTATGCTGGTTCCATAATTCTGGATGTCGATCTTAGTGGTGTTAGTGCCTGTATCCCAATATACGTTTTGAATCTGAAACAGAGTTCCTGCTGTTCCGCTCTGTGCTCCCATAAAGGTCATGACCCAAGCATATGTAACCACTATGGCGGAAACTGCAATTACAATAAGCAACAGTGTGGCGAGAATTGGAGAGATGGCTCTTTCAGATTTCAGTATTTTCGGCAAATTGCTTTGCACCTCTCTGTTACCATTCTGCGAATGCTTATTTAACACATATGAACGCAAAATCAACATGGAAGATCCCCATTTTTCCTCTTAGCGGATGTGACTTCGAATTGAACGAGACGCGTAGTCATAACCTTACTTATCGCAGTCATCCGATATAAATATATTGATTCTTACTATATAATATATATGCATGCATGCACATAATGGAGGGTTAAATCCTCAAAAGCCTGTGCATTTCATCTGTGGGCTCTGGAGTACGCGCCTTTTTGTCATGTGATTTCAAACTCAACTATGTAGCGGGCATAGACCTTGGTGTTTGGCACCAGAATTTCCAAGTAAGTGTTAACATTTGAAGTTCCTGATTCGGATACTTCTACATGCATCCAAATGCATTCGGTAGTTGACGCTGAGAGGTTGTACCATGGGCCAGTTCGATTGGTGTATTCGCCATTTGCGATCACGATTTGAGTTGAGTTGACTCCGCCGTAAATATAGATTGAGCAGTTCGACAGTCGGCTCATGTTTGATTGATCATAGGCATTGAGTCTGATCTTCCAATCCGCTTCATCCTGTTCACTGAAATTTAGCACGTAGTTAAAGTCACCTCCACCTTCGACGCTTACCTTTGCGCTTGTTCTGTTTGTGTATACTATGCTGGTGCTATTTTCAGCTGAACCCCCATGCAGCTCCACAGGGGGGGTGGCAGTTGTCGCGTCAGTTTCCATTGACAATGAAAGATGAGTGCTCCCCGTGGCGTGCCGTAAAACGGATCCGACGATGAGCATTAAAGCTAAGGCTATCCAGATCGACTTTCGAACATTTCTAGATTCCCTATGTTGCTTGTTCATATGCTCTCTTTCTCCGAAAGAAAAGAAAAAAGAGAAGAGTGAGATTAGTCGACATCAATGGTTATTCCAATTGTTACGGTGCTGCTTGCTGTCGCAGTTGCATTTGCTTTGGTCATCACTACAATAGGCCATTCCGCGGCTGCGGCTATGCCAGTCGTTGTCCAGCTTGTGGGGCTGCTCGGGTTATTCCAAGACGAGCCATCTGAAGTGTAATTCAACCATTTGCGATCTCCAGCACTAGTTGCATTCAAAAGGAACTTAATATACACGAAGTTCGCGGCGCTTCCCGAGGGATCTGTTTCAGGTGCTAATCTGAGCTGAACTGAAGATCCTCCATTGTTTCTCACTCTAGCAGGGTCAGTATATGTGAAACTTGCATTGGGGTAGGCTCGAAGACCGGTAAGAGTCGTAGTTGTGTTCTTGTTGCCCAGGGTCACTAACAATCCCTTTGTGTTGTTGTCGCTTCCTACAACAAAGTAGACGTCTGATTCGTAAACTTCGATAGTCGATGTCATTGTTAACGAGTAGTATGTAGCTGCGCTAACAGAAGCTATTATAAGCGTTGATATTAGCAGTAGTATAAATTTCGTCGATTTCCGATAGTTTATTTTCATTTTGCTACATCACCTCTTTTCATTCTTTGCTTTTCCAACCAAAATCTCAGGAGTACGTAGAATCCTGCTCCTAAGACTCCGACGCATGCAATCCCCAACGTTATGTAGATGTAGATTGCACCTGCTATGAAGGCAGTTTCTCCGATTGCTGGCTTCAGTGACACGAAGGCTGTTGCACCTATTAGAATGGCCAGTGTCGGGATGGCGACTTGCCACCACTTTGGCTTTATCAACGCGTAGATGCTTACGCTGACAACTAGAATATCGAACACGAAAATGCTCATGAACATTAGATCTAGTGACAGCTGTGGAAGTTGGACTATTGGATGCGAGGCTGCTACGGCGTAGTTGTGGAGGAACATTATGGATATAGTGAGACTGGGGACTGTGGCGATGGCTGAAAAAAGTTTTGCCATCATTCTCTTCTTTTTATAGAAGTATAAGTAGGCATTGAGGGCAGCGATGTTGGCTATGGCTATGGTTAAGTAGATCACACTGTACCAAAACCGCATGTAATCGGCGAATGAGGTCAGGAACTCCCGTGTAACTAGAAGTTGTCCAAAACCTGCTAGTGCCATCAGCTGATAGAGGTAAGCGAGTCTTTCTGGAAAGTGTTGATCTAAGATGCACGTTAGTAGGCTTGTAGCCAGAAGGAGGTCTATTCCTAACAGCATGAAGAACTCCGGCATTAGGGATTGCATTTTCTCTTTTTTCCTGCAGGATGAATGAACGTTAATTTGTTTGAAATTTAAGACGTATGAATTCGAAATCAGAATTAGAATATGATCTAAATGCGGTTATTTCGAATTCGCGAATTGAATCATTAATTTGAGACATAACACTAGACAATAATTTGTATTAGAAATAGAATGGCTTCTCGAAAAAATTATTCTAACCGGTGATTTCGTAGACGTAAGGTGGATTGGCTGTGCGTGCTTGAAGGTTTATGCCTAGGAGAGTTTCGAGGTATCCACACTGGACTGCGGAGTTGTTTATGAATGGAATTTTGGTGATGATGTACTTGTCCTTTTGGTACAAGTCGCCCATGCCTTGAATGCGGAGGCGTTTGAAGACTTCTGGCCATTTTTTTCTGTCCGTGGTGTCTAGGCTCAGAGTAGCCTCCATGCTTATTCTGGCTGCCTCTCCTGCCTTTCTCCCAACTTCGTGATGTTGGTCGGATGGTATGTGCTGCAGCAGAGTATTGATGAATTCAACGTTGATGAATGCGACGCGGCTTATGCCCGCGTAGTATTCGCCAGGGTATTTCCAATCATAGATCATCATGCTTCGATACACGTCCAGCATCTTCGAAACGAGCTGCTTGATACCTGCCTCTCTTCCATCTTTGATGAGTTTGTCTATGTATTCGCGTTCATCTTCTTCGAGGATTATCGTGGTTCGTCGCACATGTTCTTTCTTGTCTTTTATTGGAGGGGCATCCTGTGGCGTCTGCATATTTGGTATATTTCGCTGCATACCTTATATGCTTTGCTAATTGAAACGCAATGAACCGACAGGCAAGAAGGATTAGCTATTTATCCTATAACAATGATTCTTCCTCGATTCAAATGTTTGGAAGAATAGAAAGGGCTTACAAACGAATAAAGAACGTTGTGGTTTGCACTCCTGTCATGTCTTCTGGGACTCTCAACAAGATTGTTGACTGTGAATGCTACCTGAAATGTGAGAATTTTCAAAAGACGGGAGCATTCAAATTCAGGGGTGCTTATAATGCTTTATCGCAGCTTTCACGCGAACAAAAGAAGAGGGGCGTGATTACTCATTCATCTGGAAACCATGCGCAAGCGCTTGCTTTGGCGGCCAACATTCTGGAAATAAAAGCAGTAGTTGCTATGCCCGATAACGCTTCGCCAATGAAAGTGGCTGCAACAAAAAGCTACGGAGCAGATGTCGTCATTTGCAATTCTTATCCAACTGCTAGAGAGAACGCTGTCATCCCGCTTATCAAAACGCACGGCTACTCTCTTATTCATCCCTCTGACGACCTCAGAATTATCGCTGGCGCAGGAACTGCTGCTTATGAACTGATCAGAGAAGTAGGTCCACTCGACTATGTTGTCTGCCCAGTAGGTGGAGGCGGATTGTTGAGTGGAACTGCAATCGCATCCAAAAGTCTGCTTCCTTCGGTGAAGGTTGTTGGTGTTGAACCCAAAAACGCTGACGATGCTTTTCGGTCATTCAAAGCTGGAAAACTCATTCCTGTGAGCAATCCGGACACGATAGCAGACGGTCTGAGAACTTCTCTTGGACACAACACTTTTCGAATAATTATGGAAAACGTGGATAAGATAATAACTGTCTCCGAGGAGGAGATCGTGGATGCAATGCAATTTCTCTGGGAGAGAATGAAATTAGTGGTTGAACCTTCCGGCGCAGTTTCACTAGCTGGAGTCTTGTCAAAGCAAATCAATCTTGAATCTAAAAAAGTGGGAATCATAATCAGCGGAGGAAATATCGATCTGGCCAGCTTTTTCGGCGGAATGAAACAAAACCTAGCATCGAAACATGTGTGCTCTCGAAAAGATTAGATCAGCACTGTGGAAAAGGCATGAGAGTGCATGCATCACAAGAAAACTGCACTTCACGTCATGCTTCATGGCAAGCAGCGACATAGCAATTGAGATTGTCCACTGTGTTTAACAACTCCGTCTTCAGTTTCGTATTCTCAAAGAGCTTTCGAAAAGCGTTCTCAGAAAAACGCTTCTTGAGACCAGTGACGATGATAGAGGCGTTGTGTTTTGCGGCGTATCTCATTTCTCGAAGTGTCTGCTTTGGATTCGGCATGTTTTGCAGCAGTGTTATCGCAAAGACGGCGTCAAACGCATTTTTACGGAGCGGGAAAGTCGGCGTCAGCTAGAACTAGGTGAACGTTTGTCGCCCTTCTTATAGTGGAATCTATATCCTTTAACATGTTTTTGGAAACGTCTAAGCCGACGACATTTTTCGTAAGAATTCGAAGACGAGATATTAATAAGCCCGTGCCGCAGCCCAAGTCGAGAACCGAATCTTCCATCAAAGGACTCACAGTCGCAACAGAAACAGCAATCTTCGGTGTCTGCTCCTCGGCATAGCGCGTGTTGTAGAGATGAGCGATACAATTGTAATGAATCATGTGTCGGCGCTTCTGCTTCCATTCAGTCATGGACATCAGAAGTCTTATGTAAATTAGATTTACTAAATGTTTGTCGGCGAACTAGCGTGTCCAATCAAAGGCAGATTTGCGTTCTGGAGAACCCAGAAATTAACGAAGGAACCGAAAGATCGGTGAAAGAAACACTTGCTCGACGGAAAGTCCTACTCATAGTTGGACGTTGCTGGGTCGACTACAAAGGTCGCGCCTGCAGCACACTTGAACCAGGAGAACGTATCGTTGTCGTTAAGGAGGATGGGTCTGTCTTGGTTCACAGACCGAATAGTTACGAGGCTGTGAACTGGCAGCCACCTGGATGCATCTTTCAGTCAAAGGTCAGAAATGGCGTTCTACAGATTAAGGCTGTGCGACGCAAGCCCGCGGAGTCTCTAAACATTTGCTTTAACCAAATATTCTTACTCTTTGCCATGAAGATGAGAGACGCAGGAGATTTTTCGCTTCATGCTAGCGAAGAGGACATGCAGAAGGCGGTCCTGCTGCAACCTTCCCTAATAGAAACAGGTTTTAAGCCAGTAAGTTTTGAGAAGAAAGTTGACCCTGGCTTCGTAGATGTTTATGGCATCGACGGCGACGGCAAATTTGTGGTCGTAGAAATCAAGCGAAAAACTGCTGGGCGTAACGCCGTACTCCAGCTTTCCAAGTATGTGAGGGCTGTGCAGAACCATGCTAACCGTGAAGTGCGAGGTATCCTTGCAGCTCCGAACATCGCGAAAGGAACCCAGCGGCTTCTCGACATGTTAAAGATGACTTTCAAGCCCTTGCAGCCTCAAATTTGCGCTGAAATTATTCGAGAATCCCCAAACCGCAAACTTGCGGAGTTCTTCGAAACTGAAGCCTAATGAAAATGAAAAAATCTTTTATGTGCAACACCAAAATGCTTATGGAGATTCAATGACAAGATTAGCCATATCTGAAAGTGAACATAAAAAACGGATTGAACACGTCAGAAAAACCCTTGTCCAGCGAAAACTTGACGCGCTCTACCTCACTAGTGGCGTGAGTTTCTTCTATTTGACAGGGTATTCCTACATTGCTACTGAACGCCCCGCCGCTTTAATTATCCCCCTTGACGGCGAAATTACTTTCATGGGGCCGTTGCTGGAAGTTGACCACATTCCGCTAAAAACTCGTCTAATAAAAGACATCAGAACCTACTATGATTATCCAGGAAAGAAACATCCTGTTGATTACTTTGCCAAATTCATGAACGACATGGGATTGGCAAATAAGAACATCGGAACCGATAACCTGTCTGGAGCAGCGGGCATTTGGGGATATCAAGGGCCGCCTGTGACCAAGAAACTGCCAAGAGCCAAGTTTGTATTAGCAAAAGACATTATTCAAAAAATGCGCGTAGTAAAGTCCGATGGCGAAATCAACCTAATTCGCGAAAGCGCGAAATGGGCAAACTTAGCTCATTCCCTTCTGCAAGAATATGCCGCGCCAAACCTATGGGATTTTGATGTAGCTGCAGCTGCCAGCCATGAAGCCTCGGTAATAATGAAGAGAGCGCTTGGCCCAGACTATGAACCTCAACGTTGGGGGCGATACCCTGCAAGTGCGGGCTTCCGCGGTCAAGTCGGTGAAATGTCTGCTATTCCCCACTCGATAGCGACGAAGCGTGCGATGAGAGAGTGTGATGTGCTTGTAACAGGCGCTGGCGCTGATGTGGGTGGCTATAGCTGCGAGCTTGAGCGCACCATGATTCTCGGAGAGCCCACTGCAAAGCAGCAAAGACATTTTGAAGTTATGTTGAAAGCACAGGAAGCATCAATTAAGGCTTTGAAGCCGGGAGCCCATTGCAGCGATGCTGATAAGGCGGCTGTGAAGGTCATCACAAAAGCTGGACTCAGCCAGCACATGCGCCATCACACAGGCCATGGCTTGGGATTAGAGGGCCATGAACCACCGTGGCTAGATTCTGGAAATGACACAGTTCTGAAGCCGGGGATGGTTGTGAGTTGTGAGCCAGGTATTTATGAATCAGGATTTGGCGGTTTTCGACATTCTGACACCGTTTCGATTACAGAGGAAAGTGTAGAGATAATAACTTACTACCCCCGAGATTTAGAATCTTTGACGATACCTACCTGATGTTGGGGCTGCCTTGAAATGGGAAATCGATAATATTGCGAAAGAAAAAGGAAATTCGAGAAAAAATTCTGGAAACAAACCACGTTAGAAAAATTGCATTTGCTGGCTTAATCATTGGAGCGTCTTTGACGTTTCTAGGGCTGACTTTGTTCACACCACTTTTCGTTGTAGGTTTCACAGTGTTAGTAATCTGCACAGGCGCAGCGTCCTTCCTCACAGCGGTGAAATGGGGCTATTCGAAAGCTCTCAAAATGGAAGTAGAGAAAAAAGTGGTGACTCACACTAAAGTATGCCCGCGTTGCACCACTCAGATCCGAGAAGGATTGAGATATTGCCCGAACTGTGGAAAGAAAATCCAAGCCAAAAAACACTGATTAACGAAGAAAGACGACGTCTTTGGGAGATGAGCCTAGATTTGCCGTCGCTTTCCCCAGTGAGACAACAACTGGAGTTTGTTGCTCAAAGCCTAGTTAAAAAATCCATCGTTGGCTCTAGTAGTGGAGCACAACAGCTAGCCAGAGCTAATTCTGCGACGAGTGGAATAAAAAAATGGCGGCGCAAAGACACTCATGCATACTGAGTCAGCTTTTTTTGCTTTCGAGCGTCCGTAATCAGTCTACTTCGAATTATCCATTGCAGGATAGGAATGCGAAATTGGGATGAGAGCCTTTCTAAAACCTCTTCTAACGTCTTGTACCTCAGGGGACGCTGCCGCATCGCATTCCGCACATTCTCCCGAACCTGCCATACCCCCACAGGCATTGTGTAGCTGGGCCGTGCTTCGCGCAGTACTATGACTGTGGCTTGACGCCTTTCCTTAGTCAGAAGTTCACACACTGCTAATCTAGCTGCATAGTAGCATCCTCCGATATTAGCGTAGGTAGTCCGTCCCTTGTGGCCTTCCCAATCTCCAAATAGAACTATATTTTTGCCCATGGGATTCCAAACGGTGCCTGGATACCAAGCCTCAATCGCTTCGTATCTCCAAATGTCAGGCAACATTAGAATTTCAAACTGGTTGGCCAGATAAGATGATTCATAGAGACGATACTCATTAATCAAAGGAAACGTCTTAACTTTCTGCATCAAAGCACTGGATACCATGCTATCAACAGCTGTTATGCTCCACCGGGTCGGCACCAAACATCTCTGTTGTTTCACCCCAAAGGCTCCAACGCTGAAGGCTCTCTGGATCTGTGTCACCATTACGCCTTGATTATAAAGGTTTAGAACAGCAGGTTTAGCCTTTAAATCACTGTCATAAAAAGCCTTTTCAATACGGTGATCCCACCGATTTGAATTCACCTTTAAATCTTTAATGGGGGCGGATGGGCCAAAGGGCTGGACATCATCATCTAAGCATAGAAAGCCCCTTGGTCGTTTCTTCAAGGCCAACTCCACGTCAGTGGCAGCAGTAGTGAAAGCCAACTCGCGAGTCATCTCCATGATTTTGCCTGCTTGATCAAAGCGATTTACGTGCACTCGGTGCTTGCCTCTAACGAGCATGGAGCGAAAGCCTACGATCTCATCTATAGTCTTGCCAAACCAAAGTTCAGGCAGGTCGTAGAAGCTTGTGTCTTCGTGGATAGGGGGCACCAAAGGGCCTGCATAAACAAATGGATACCCCTTTCGACCTACGAATATACTCGGGGGGGATGCCCCATCGATTTCAAGGCCTTTAATAAATGGAATTGCGCGTATTAAGGAGTTTACGCGAATCATAACGGCGCAGCGAGTTTTGCCACATAGCATTCGTGAACCTTTACATGATACGCACAGGCTTGCGTTGCTCTGTGTTGTTCCCCACGCATCCTTGTTCTCTCTTAGTTCGGCGGCGTCGTTGGGGTTATCGAGAAGCCTCAGTATCCATAGATTATCTCCACTCCTACTTTTTGCAGCTTTAGCTTTGATGAACTCCTTGTTCACATTGGACACTCATTGAAGGTAGGTTCTAGATGCTTATTAAGAAAGTTGATATCGACATGCCTATTTCTGAAAACCGCTGATGTTAGGGGTAGCTTCGTCGTATACTTCGTGGGAATGGAATAGCATCAATTATGTTGTCTAGCTCAAGCATCCACATGAGCAGACGTTCAACTCCAAGCCCAAATCCAACGTGAGGCACTGAACCGTATCTTCTCATGTCGATATACCAATCATAATCTTCCTCTCTGAGGCCAGACTCTCTGATTCTTTTGATTAGCTCGTCCCTGTCATCTTCCCTGGCGCCACCCGTTGTTATCTCTCCAACTCTTGGCACCAACAAATCTACCGACATCGCTATTTCCGATCTGTCACGGTACGTTTTACAGTAGAACGCCTTAATCTCCTTAGGATAATCATGAACAAAGAATGGACGGTTGAAATCTTCAGCTAAAGCTTTTTCTTCATCATAGCCCATGTCTTCTCCCCACCTCACTTTGAAATCCTTCCTATGCAATCTTTCAATTGCCTCTTTGTAGGTGATTCTTGGAAACGGCGGCCTAATTTGCAGCAGCTTTTTAGGGTCAATCCCAAGTTCTTCCAGCTCTCGTCTACACACTTCTGCTGTTTCTTGACAGACATAACTCACTAGTTCTTCCTCAATCTTCATAACATCGTCCATATCTGCAAAAGCCCACTCTGGCTCTATGTGCCAATACTCCGTGAGATGGCGGATTGTTCGGCTTTTTTCCGCTCTGAAGGAGGGGGCGCAGGTGTAAATTTTTTCTAAAGAATAGATGAGAATTTCTGAATACAGCTGGGCGCTCTGCGTCAGGTACAGATCCCTATCAAAATATTTCGTCCTAAATAGGGTGGCGCCACCCTCACATGCACTGGTTATGAACATGGGCGGTGAGATCTCTATGAATCCTCGTTCTCTGAAAAACGTGTGCATGAACCTGAGGACCTCGCTTCGAATTCGCATTATGAGGTTCATTTTCCTGCTTCGTAGCCATAAATGCCTAATGTCTCGGATGAATTCTTCACTTTGATCTTTGCCGATTGGAAACGTTTCAGACAAACCAATGATGTCGATTTTGCTTGTAGTGATTTCGTACCCACCGGGTGCTCGTTCATCTTCTTTCACCGTTCCGCTGAGCTTGAGAGAAGATTCGATTGTTATTTTGTCGGCTTCCTTCCACGCTTCTGTTCCCTTCTTGGAAGTAGTCTGTATTATCCCAGTTGCGTCACGTATGAGCAGAAAGATGGTTTTCTTGCTTGCGCGTTTCCGATAGACCCATCCCCGGATGTTTACGCAATTGCCTTTGCAGTTGCCTGTGAATATCTCTTGAATTGGCGTAATGTACATGAGTATCTCTCTCCTATTTCTAAAATCTACCCTAAAAACTTACAGTTAGGCGCGCGCACGCGTCAACCTATCCGGGTTATCTGGGCATTCTCGCAAATTTCGCATCTAGAAGGTTCCTGTGATAAAAGCCAATAGCCCCGTGAAAAACCACAGCAAATTTCGATTTTTTATTCTTTTAGCGTTTTCCTTCGAGGGATTCATGAGAAGTAAAGCGGAAGCTAAAATTAATCCCATATTTGTTAAAACAACAAACGGCATAAACCAGAAGGACACGATTCCCAGGATCCAAGGTAGTGGAGTTAAGGATACGGCGGAAAGATAAAATGCAGTGGCGACGAACGCCGCCCTCTGCCGACCATAAAGCATGGCGATTGTTTTTATGTTGGCCATCTCATCACCTTGAACATCCACTATTCCCTTTGTAATTTCCCGTCCAGTGTTTGAAAGAAAAACGATAGCGATGAAAATGCTTGTTGTGGCAGGGAGTCCTTCTCCAACTGCAAAAGCCCCGTAGATGAAAGGCACACTAATACAGGCACTTACAAGCAAGTTTCCAGGGAAACCAGAGCTTTTCCCTTTCGTCACATATAGAATGACAACACCCCAAGAGGCAGATGCGATTGCTAAGCACCGTAAATTTGGAGTTGCACCCGTCAGCAAGGCTATCACTAGGCCAAGAGATGTGAACACGAAGCTGAGCAGCAAGGCTTCTCTAGGGCTTATCGAACCACTTGGAATTGGCCGGTTGGGTTCATTTACGGCGTCGACCTTTTGATCGTAGAAGTCGTTGATAGCCATGGCTGCGCCAGTTAAGAGAAAACCGGTTGAGAAACCAAGGAGCGAATTCGAAAATTGGTTAGCAAACATGTCTTTTCCGGTCAACGCTGCGCCCACAATTACAGCTATACCTACCATTACACAGTTGATGGGGCGAATCAATTTGACAAACGCACCTGATCTTTTCATATCGAGTTCCCTGCTCATTCGCGGACTTTAATTAGAAATGGTGCGATCGAAGTAATTATGTTTGTCACTATAATCACATTTGTTGCGATAGCTGGATACAAATACGCATAAGGCACCGTCGGAGTCAACTCCCGATACAACAGGATACTAAGAGTAGCATTAGCCAATCCTATTCCACACATGAAGGTCATGAAATGGCGATACTGAAACATGTTGCTCCTCCACGTAGCAATGGTGGCAGCAGCATGTCGAAACACCAAATTTACAGAAACAATTGCTACGCCTATGAGAATGCCTAACCAGATGGGAAACTCGCCTCCACCCACACCATAAATGAGACCAAGAAAAACAAAGAAAAAGGCGCGTATTAGAAAAGCAAGTTCTCCTTGAGTTTGTTTTACGAAGCTCTTGATTTCGCTCAAATATCCTAGGTCTAATTGAAGTCTCAATGTCTTGAAAATCTCTCTATCGTTTCCTAACATGAGACCAAAGAGCAGAGCAGATAGGGGGCCACTCCCTCCAAACATTTCAGAAGTTGCATAGCAACCGATGAGAACACCAATTGTGAGCATGTAAGTATAGTCTTCCTTCCTTACCTCATAGAGCAGCCTAATCCACAAGATTCCAACAACAGCCCCAAAAACCGCGCCTATCGCGAATTTCTCCAGAATTGTAATTAAAGTCTGCTGAATATCAAGAAGGCCACTCACATAAGTTTGCAGAATAGCCAACACCAAAACAATGTTTAGCACGTCAGTTATTGTAGATTCCAACGACAACGTGACCTCAACCTCTTTGCTGATATCTAGTTTGCAGACGAGTGGGATGATGACCACAGAACTCGTTCCAGCTGTCATAGGGCCCAGCATCAGTGCTTCGAGCCATCCAAAACCTAGGAAGATATGAGCGAACACCGTGACGAAAGCTGCTGCAGAGGTAATGTATAACAAGGCAAGGATTGCAGCCCTGAAGCTCTGAGAAATCACTTTGTATATGTCCATGTTGAGCCCGCCTTCAAAGAGGATCATCATCAAAGTCAGAGTTGTCAAGAAAGGAGTTATAGGATCAAGATCAGCTGTGGAAAAGACTTTCAGTACTGGACCTAAAATTACACCTATTACTATTAAGAACAGGCTGCTCGGGAACCCTGCCTTCTTGAAGAACAAGTTGGCCAGAAAGCCTATGGCAATAATTACAGCCACTATTGAAAACACCATTATAGCATCTACCATGGCTATTTCCACTCAAAGGAACCTGTTGTGGCAACTCTTTAGGTCAACGCTGTTTTTAACAGTTTAGCTTCCCTAAGAGCTGCTCCTTTATTCTACGTGGACCCTATAGAGATCTATGTCTTCCCTCATCAGCCGCGTTAGTTCTAAAAATTCTCTCGCAGACCGCTTAACGTCTTTAGATTGTGTTATGTAGCGTCCCACAACAATGATGTCGGCCCCTTTCTCAATTGCCTCGTTTGCAGTTTCTGGAATGATGCCTCCAGCTACGGCCACTAAGAATCTTTGATCTGGAAAAGCATATCTCAATTCGTTGATGCGCTCTAATCCCAGTGTTCTTCCTGTTTCCATGTCAATGCCTCGGTGCAGAATGACTATGTTGGGCAGTTCCTTCAACGTCTCAAGTTTTTTCACCGGATCCTCTATATTCATCATGTCAACTACTGCATAGATTCCAAGCTTTTTCGCTTCGTAGATGAAACCGTCCAACGTCTCTTTTGCAGCCACTCCGGCTGCCACAACAGCGTCGGCGGTCTCTTCAAAAGCCAAGTCAACTTCAACCTTTCCAACGTCCAAAGTCTTCAAGTCTGCGATGATGAATACGTCTTTTGCATCTTCTCTCAGTTCACGAATTATCCTGACACCATACTTCTTCAAAAGCGGTGTGCCAACCTCGAGAATTATTCTATCGCTCTCTGGGAGTTGCTGCACTACTTCTCTGGTCTTGTTTAGGCTTGGAACGTCCAAGGCGATTTGCAGATATGGCGGTCGCCAAAGTCTGGGTACTTTGAAGCCCATTATGGGATGTTTCGCTCTATCTTTGTCGTACATGATTTTATCAATTGGTGGATACTTGGATAAGGCGCGTTTTAACGCCAACCGCGTAGCACCATAGTTGAAGTGGTATAGCTTTCTGTAATCCTTAGCCTTAGGATGAATAAAGACGCTGCACACAATTACCCAGTCTTCCACTTTATCTTCAGGTACAATCCCATCCTCGACAGAGTCAGCTACTGCCTTAGCCACTGCTGCCTGGGCTGGACCAAAAATCTTCCCCGCTTCTGCAAGGTTTTTAACTGTAACCTTCGGTATGAGAAGAGTGTGTGGTTTTGGGGGAAGATTTGGCCTAATCACGGCAAGAAGGGGTGTGTGCCCTGCTGACAGGTTTGACATGCCTTGAGCAAACGCTTCACCCACTGGGCCATCCTTGTCGCCAACCAACAAGTCAACGTGAGCAACTTCATCTCCCTCGCCCACCAACGCTTCTCCGATGAGATAAACTGGCTTCTCAGTCGTCGTTCTTTTCATGGACATCACGGTTTCTTTATAAACTTGATTAAACTTCACGTCAAACTCTTTCATCCATTGGTACAGTGTGTCTCGGTGAATATCCAAAGATTTTGCAGTGCCTGCAATCGTAGGTCTCTTCTTTTTCTGAATTTGTGTAACAATGGCCCCACCTAACTGTCGGATGAATTCCTCTCTACGCGTTGGCTTTTTGCCGATGTTGCCCGACATAATGAAGTCCTTGTATGATCTTACGGTAATGTGCTATTTAAAATTGTCGGAAATCATGGTTAAACTGGAAAGGTACCGACATCGAAACCTTACATTTAGAGAAAAATCCTGCGGATGGCTTCATCGACCCGACATTTTAAAGATTTTTTGCAGAGCGATTGCGAATTCTTTGGTCGCCATATCTTGATACCCGACAAAGATCACAAACCGTAACAAGTCGAATTTTTCGATATGGTCTTTCAGATTCTGCATCATGATAGCTGCTGCAGTTCTCATTGGGACTCCTCCGACGCCAGTCCCCAAACCGGGAATCGCCATACTCCGAATTTTTAGTCTTTGAGCGCATTCAAGAGCACCTTTCATAGCTAGTGCTACACTCTCTCCGTCTACATGCATAGCAGGACTAGACATAGTTGGTGTGTGGATCACGAATTTGGCGCGCGCGCCAGCGGGCTTGAGCTGGGAAACTATTGGTAATAAATGGCCAAGTTTCAAGAAGGCTTTTGCTAACTTTGCGATAGATGAGGTTGCGAAGTTTGACGAAGGCAATGTGTCGCAGCTAATGTCCAACACAGGCATAGTGCGGAATGAGCGCAAGATTGAAGCAACGATAAGCGATGCTAAAGAATTTCAGAGAATTAGAAGTCAGTGGGGCTCATTTCAATCTTATCTTAGTGGCCTTGATAAATCACAGCGCTATTCTCATGTGATAAAAGAACTTCGTGCGAGGTTTCATCATTTTGGATCTTCTTCAGCCCGCACATTTCTTTACAGTGTTGGAGAAAATGAGGATCATCAGGAAGGAGACCGAGGTTTGAAAGACGGCTGCTGAGGAGGATTCGCATATCAACCACATGGGCAAAGAACATGCAAGCATCTTGCGAAGCAGAACACTATTTTACTAACTTAAGTAATGTGTAGTCTGTAGCTCCTGAGATGTATACTATGGTGGTCATCAGTCGAATTACCCGGTCGGAAGATTTTCGTCAATTTCTTAAGAAGCTGGGTATTCGGGGAGAAATTTTTGTAGTGAAGCCTGATTGGATGAATGCAAGCGCATTCACTTCTGCTGAGACGCTGGATTCGCTTTTTTCTGCTTTAAACGGTAGAATCAAAGTGATTGATGGATACAGTGCATGGCGAAACGAGCTCAACACTGGCTCAAGGCCAAAAGAGGTATTTACTCCAAATAACGCGAAAGCCAAATGGGGATGGATCAAGGAGCAAGATGCGTGGTTTCTCAGGTTTAGTGGCATTGACCAAGTCTTGGTAAGACATGACGCTGAATACATAAATGTTACCGAAGAAGTGTGGTCAGGTAGAACTCTTGAGGCAGATGAGGTTAGAGACTACGTCGACTCCAAATTTGGCGTATTGGTCAGACAAAAAATGTATGGTTTTGTTCCGACGAGAATCTACGAGCTCAAGGGTAGCACTCTTATTAGTCTAAGTAGTAGTTTCCGAAACCGAGACCAAATATCCTTATCCACCAAGAACTTGTTCAGCTTGATCCCTAACCCTGCGCGCTATGCAGTGCATGGCACAAACGAAAGACGCAGTTCTCAGAGCATTGTGGACATCAATAAAATCTATCGTAGCTTTTTTTCTCCATGTTATTGGATCAACGAATTAAAGGAATTGGGCATTCTTGTAGGCAGTAAGAATTCGCTGGAAACGGATGTTGTCTCAGCGGAGCTCCTAGGCCTAGATCATGAAAAAATTGGCTATCTTCGGCACGCGACTAACGTCTTCGGCGGATACAACAAGAAAGTCCTAGAGAATCTGCCGAGCGTATTTTAGCCTGCTGTTATCGACATTCTCGGCGCCCATTCAACTTGGAGTCTGCGATTCTCCCTTCAGCAAAGTGATAGAATCGACAGCTAGAAAGGGATAGGTCAAGCGTCAGCAATTTCGTACTACAGCATTTCTCGTCGATCCACAATATCCAAAGCGCCTGGACCTGTCCCAACAAAAGTAACAGGAATGCTTGTTGTCTTCTCCACTTTGCCAATGAACTCTTTCGCGTCTTCAGATAATGCGTCATAGCTTGTTGCGTTTTTGCATCCAGGATACAAGATGTCCAGCTTAGTTATTGCAGCTTGAGTAGCCCCATGGATTTTCGCTACTTTCCGCGCTAAATCAAAATCGAAAGGTGCGGATCTACGTTCTCTTCCAGTGCCAGCTGCCGTTTCAAACCATCCACGCCTTGCAGCATCTTCTTTGCTCAGCTCTCCCGGCAAAACTCCTGCGCCCACTCGTGTTATGAAGGCTTTGTATACCACCAAAACGGTGTCAACGCGACTTGGACCTACACCTGCTTCGGAACATATAGCTGCGGCGCTTGTATCTCGGCTCGTAACATATGGATAGGATCCATGATAAAGTGAAAGCATCAATCCCTGTGTCCCCTCCAAAATGACATTTGTGCCCGCATCAATAGCAAAGTTCACTTCCTTCGCAGTGTCTCCCAAGAACCTTTTCAATTCTACCAGGTCTCTAGCCAGCCTAGCTGACCGCTTAGCTCTTTCTTGCACCGCCGGACCAACACCCCATCCCGTAGTTCCAAGACTTCTCAAATGACCGTTGCTTTTGTCGATTTCTGAATGTGCTGGCTCAATGATCGAAGCTTGTTCATCCACTCCAATCCGACCTTCAACGCCTGTTTCCTCCACCTCTCTTAAGAATTGACCAACATGGACATTGGCGCCAGGTCCAATTAATAGGCGACATTTTTCGTAAACAAATGCCGCCGGAACCATGTGCAATGCATAACGTTTTCCTTCAAAATGCACAGTGTGGGCAGCGTTAACAGAACCTGTGCGTACGCAGACACTTGGCTTGTCTTTCAAAGCCAAATAAGATATTATTTTGCCTTTTCCCTCGTCTCCCCAAAACGCGCCCGCCACTACAGTGCAACCCACTCTTTTTCACCGCCTAGCANNAACAGCTGTTTTAATAAGAACATGTTAATCTTTTGCGGTCGAATCGAAATGGTTCGCGGTTACCGGCAGCTTGTTGAACCAAGATAGAAAAGAGAACCACTCAGTAGAAGTTGCGGTTTTCAACGAAGGGTCTACAGCAATGGTGCCTCGTGCCTAGTTAGTGCGCGATGTACAATAATCGCAAAGTTCTCGAAGGTGTGACCTACCTGTCCAATAGTATAAACCTACAGTGTCTTTGATTCATGCTAATAGATGCGGATTTAATTGTTCCATCCATCTTATTTCCTTCAAGAAAATTCTCAGGGGGAGTTTTCGATGTTGTGCAATACAATAAACTGCTGGCTTTCTTCCATCTTCCCGCTTTGCATCAGAAATGTAAACGTTGATTAGAACTGACCCATCTTTCAGATGAAGGTTGACATGGCGTCCGATAAATGCGCGAGCAACATTCAAGTTGAATCGGTCCATCCCCATTTTTCAATCTCTCCAATGATGTTCTGCCTCTGCGATCCTACGCCAGCAACGAGCGCAAATGGGTAATTGATGCTCGTTGAGCATTATATAAACCTCAATGTTAGTGTTTCTGCAACTAATATTCCATGGATTTTGACACTTCTCAATCAAATGAGCCACGTGACTACTCCTCACTGCAAGACAGCTTCACTTCTACGTTTAAAGCAGTCGAGGCATCAGCATCCTGCAAAGGGGAGAGACATAGCTGAAAGTGAATTACACGTTTCTACATGCGAGCTCAAAGTGACGCTAAGGCTTACCCTGAGGCGGACGGTAGTAAATCAGAGAAGCACCGTTTCCATTTTTTGGGGATGCACTCATAGGTTAATAATTTCTGGCTCGATTTCTTTCTTTGTTATCTTCAGCAGTGCAACTGAAGACCTGGTTATAAATGGTGGAATTGGATTAGTAGGGCTGCCTGGGTTGATGAGTAACATGCCACTTTTATATTTCAATCCAGGTCGATGTGTGTGTCCAGAAACAAAAGCATTGAAGCCTCGCTTTTCTGTTATTTCCCTGAATCCACTATTTCGAAAAAAGAAGTTTAAGCTGTGAGTTACACCAATTTTCCAATCATAAACATCTACCGAGTTGATTGTTGGAAGTCTCTCCTTGACCTTTCGCGCGTCCATGTTTCCATGGACAGCAATAACAGGCGCCATCTGTTCAAGCTCCTCCAATACACTCACTCTAGTCAAGTCTCCTGCGTGAAGGATCAGGCTGGCGTCTTGAAAAACTTCAAACACTTTATTTGGTATTGCTTTGGCACGCGCTGGGATGTGCGTATCCGAAATCAGACCTACTTGTTTCAAAGACCTCAGCCCTGTAAATGTTTAGTATCATCTATAATTGACATTAAAAGACCAGAGTTATAAAAGTTGACAAAAATCTATCACCTACCAGACTGCTCTGAGGCAGTCTTTGCGTTTCTTCGGCATCTGAACCAGTGCTTCTAGGCATTCTGAAGTGTACTTATAGGAGAACCCGTGGCTTTGCGGCAGAGCCATCAGATTCCCTCTTCTAATCTTATAGTGTTCAGTGGTTGCTCCCAACGATCAAACTAATCCCTTTAACACTAGCACATGCAGAACCATACTGAAAATCTTTATCGCTTCTTCATAATAGTTAATGCAATCCCCTACCAATAGGATCAGGGGAGCTAGAGAATTGCCTTCTAAAAATAAATGCAAAAAGTGCGGTCATAGAGACGTAATGGGCGAAGATGAGCTCTGTGAAAGCTGTAGGTTTATTCTCATTCTGGACAATGTGATAGAAGAGAGAGAAACCGCTGCAACGCCAACCTGACTGTTATGCTCATTAAGCTTCTGCAGGCGTGCAGCCACTCGTATTGCGCGCGCACCGCACAGAACTTCGGTTTCGAAAGCCCCGAATATCCCTGCAACCAGCTCAAACAATTCAGAAGCTTGGCCACTTGCTCTTATTCGATGCTAAAGAGTGGATTAGATTTAAAATTGGAACTTCATGAGCCATCAGAGTCGACGAAGCATAAGAGCATTTACCCACAAGAGTGTTGACGAAGAAGCTTAACATCGCATTCTCGATGCGCGCGCCAACAGTCGTGGATCTCAGGAAATTCCGGTTGAAGTGAAGTAACGTCACGTAGGCATTGAAGAGGCAGCGGACCACTGAGGTTCGGCGCCCAGTTTCCTTCGAACCCACTACTCATCTTTGTCTCGTATCCGCACCCCCTTGAGCGCTAAGCGTCTAGACTTAGGTTGCTCCCTCCCGGGCCTGGCCGGATTCACCTAGCAGACATGGAAACTGCCTCCCTACAGAGACAGCACCATGACCACCAGCCCCAAGGGACGGATATTCACCGCAAGGACAAGCGGAGCTCGAAGCTCTTTGACGTCTCAGCCTCAGATGTCAGCCCATCATGTAGAGGATTTACGGTCAAGGCATTAAGCCTCTCAGAGGACCCCTAGCCCCCCGCCTAAGGCCCGCCACCAAAGGTTCAATTCCTCATCCAAACATTAAAACTTTTACTAATTTCACGAGGCTAGGCGTAATCAGCAGCCTTGCCTCTGGCCAGACATGACGCCATATGCATGCGCTTCCATATACCGAAGCCGTACAGCAAAATCCAGAAACACGCACGAGGGATTGGAAACTGTTAAGTTACATGCCGCATAAGAGTACAACTCAGCTGGGAAGGCTTATGAGTGAAGAGTTCAAGTTTGAGAAATCCCTTATGAAGACTATTGATGAGCAGCTTATGCGGATTTTTGGAAAAAAAGGAACATCAATCATCTACGACTACATGCAGAACGCCCTTTCATTACAGCAGGATGAGATCCCGAAAAGGCTGGAACTCTTTACTGAAGGACTAGATAAATTTCTCAGTTCAGGCGCGAAGGTGGTGGAAAAAGTGATTTTAGATGATCTCTATACTGGCTTTGGACAAGAATTAAAATTTGAGGAAGGATATAACTTTGCCGACTACATACAAGCGTTGAAAGCAAGAGTGAACAAAGGCAACAACAACACTTGAAAAACGTGGGAACAGAATTTAACTTAGCAATGTTTTCAGAACCTTCAGGAGTCAAGAAACAATTCTGACTGAAGATAGTCAGAACGCAGGCATTTTTTGATAAGGGTTCTTGGAGGGAGGTCCATCAGCAATTAAAACATGGGGAGCGTTCATTTCGTATATCCACGACCAGAGTGCGCACGCGCGTGAAACTCACAGTGGAGATGAAGCAGAGTGGTCAAGAGTGCGGGGGGCGAGATTTTAGCGCGAGTTTACTAGTAAAAAAGCGTTTAATGGATTTTGTGGAAAAATTTCAGCGAGCTTGTAGGTATACATTAGACAGTCAAATTATATGGAATTTACACAGAGATGTATGATTCTCTATTTCCACATTTCTGTAGTTCATAATGGTTATATGAATTGGACGCGATGTGGAGCTAGTTAAAATCCTGCTTTCACAAAAAAGTGGAGATATCTCCCGTAAACCCGCTTAACATTGATATAGCGCGCGCAAACCTGAATAAGATGAGCCACATAAAGTAAATGCAGATGAGGAGAATGGAAGCTAGACTTACAATAGGAAAATATCTTCTTCAGGCCCTAAAAAAATTAGGTATAAGGCAAGTGTTTGGCATCCCTGGCGATATGGTCATCAGGTTTTTTAAAATGATTGAGGATGATAAGGATTTAAATTTATGTACTTTTTCTCATGAACCAGGGGCAGGATTCGCTGCTATTGGCTCATCGAGGGCCACACATAGACCAGCTGCTACGTGCATTACATATGGAGCTGGAGGACTAAACATGGTCAACTCCGTAGCTTGTGCTTACGCAGAGAAAACGCCTCTAATAGTGATATCAGGAGGCCCAGGACAAGCAGAAAAACAAAAAGACGTTTTTCTTCACCACGTGGTGAAAGATTTTGATTCTCAACTTAAGGTATATAGAGAAGTAACTCAGGCAGCAGAAGTTTTAGATAGTTTAGAAACAGCTTACACAAAAATTGAGAAAACTCTTTCTGCTTGCCAAGAGTTCATGCGACCTGTGTACATCGAGATTCCAAGAGATATGGTAGATCAAGAGATATTGATACCAAAAGATAATAACGAAATTTTCTACGCAACGGATCAGGGCGCTTTGAAAGAAGCAGCAAATGAAATTTTACTCAGAACTGCTAATTCAAAAATGCCCGTGATACTTGTTGGAGTTGAAGTTGACCGATTATACCTAAAGAATCATATATCTCAGTTCGCAAAGAAACTGAACTTACCCGTCGTCAGCGAATTTCTAGCTCGAGATATCATGCCCATCGACGACCCTCACTACTTTGGAACTTACCTTGGGTTCGCTGGAAACCCAGTTGCGAAAAAACTAGTGGAAGAATCAGACTGCCTTCTGATGTTTGGCGTCATAATCGCTGATATAAACCTCGGAATAAAACTGAAAAGGCTGAAACGCAAGAATTTGATCTTGTGCTTTTCAAGACAAGTCTTAATCGGTCATCACATCTACAATGATGTGCCATTGAAACCTCTAATTGATGAGCTTTTACAAAGAGAAGCGGACAAGAAAAAATTCTCATTTCCTGCCAAAATAGTACCTGCCATCAACCGAACTTGTAAATATATTGACCGAGCAATCACTATGACCGAGGTAATTGATGCTATAAATTGGTTCTTCAGCGAACATGGAGAGATGCCCATAATATCTGATACCGGTGACTGC
>JABAOC010001940.1_pt1 | contig 55439 bp, 51 predicted proteins | sample 7062161 | NCBI WGS metagenome assembly JABAOC01 (sample SAMN14538625, study PRJNA623070) | marine sediment metagenome | biome: marine biome [ENVO:00000428]; feature: marine pelagic biome [ENVO:01000023]; material: deep marine sediment [ENVO:00002113] | place: India: Gulf of Khambhat ... | reverse complement strand
GGGTTCGAGTATGTTACTGAAATGGATGGCGTGAAATTATTCAGGAAAAGGAAGTAGATGTTGACCAAAAAGAAGAGTTTTATAAATCAACCCTAAGAAGATAAGTGCAATGAAAACGGTACACAAAATATTGTTCAAAAACTCCAGTGATATGAAGGATATACCAGACAAATCTGTAGACTTGATGATTACTTCTCCCCCTTATCCCATGATTGAAATGTGGGACAAGATTTTCTCGAAACAGAACACAGTAATTGGAGAAGCTTTGGAAAATAAGGATGGAATTACAGCTTTTGAACTGATGAATAAGGAATTGGACAAAGTCTGGAAGGAAGTTTACAGAGTTCTAAAAGATGGTGGAATTGCCTGCATCAATATTGGAGATGCAACAAGAAAGATTGGAGACGAGTTTAAACTCTATTCCAGTCATTCAAGAATACTCCAATATTGTCTCAAATTAGGTTTCAGCGCTCTCCCTGAAATATTATGGAGAAAGCAGACAAACGCTCCAAACAAGTTTATGGGTTCAGGAATGCTACCCGCAGGAGCATATGTAACTTTGGAACACGAGTTTATCCTAATCCTACGCAAAGGTAACAAACGTAAATTCACCACTGAGGAAGAAAAGAACCGCAGGAGAGAAAGTTCCTTCTTTTGGGAAGAAAGAAACCTTTGGTTTTCCGATGTATGGGAAGGCCTGAAAGGAACCAGACAAAATAACATAAACAAGAATAGCCGAGACAGAAGCGGGGCGTATCCTTTCGAACTTGCTTATCGTTTGATAAATATGTTCTCACTGAGAGGAGATACCGTCTTAGACCCATTCCTTGGAACTGGAACTACAACAATCGCTTCAATCTCAACTGGAAGAAACAGCATAGGCTTTGAGATAGACTCAAACTTCAAGGAGCACATAATTTCAAGACTCGAAAATATTGGGGATTTCTCTAATCAGCTGCTGCAAAATCGAATTGATAATCATCTAAAGTTTGTCCAAGAGCAAACCAATGCAAAAGTAAGATTGCGATATAAGAGTTCGCATTATGGATTTCCCGTCATGACGAGTCAAGAAAAAGAAATTGTTTTTGATAAGCTGACTCGGATTAAAACAAAGGGCAATATAATCGAAGCTGAATACCAGGAGATGAAAATCTCTTGATAGGAGTTGCTTCACCTTGGTATGTTAATTGAAACCAAAAAAGGGGGATATGCGGGTGATATCTCCACTTGGTCGTGGGTTCGAATCCCACCCCGCCCGTTATCTAAGAAAAGGCATAGGCTTCGTACTCAATGCTTCATAAATACGATAGCGCCCGGTTAAACCGAAGCCTCCTGATTTTTAAGAAGTCTTATTAGCAAAAGCAATCAATTTATCCTAAATGAAATCAAAGGAATTAGGAATTTTTCTAATTTTTATACTGATTTCAACTCCCATAATAAATTCTACATCACCAAATACTGCTCAGAGTGCTGAGACAGCTACAAGTTTGTACTTTGGTGTTGATGTCGCGTTTGAAAACTTAGGTGAGACATTAAGGATTATTGATGAAGTAAGTTCTTACACTAATTTGTTTGTGATTGGCTGCTATGGACCAGTAATTCAAAGTAATAATAGTCGCCCAATTTACAATGAAACAAGACTTAGTTACATAAGCGAGTATGTTTATGAAAAGGGTTTAAGTTTCATAGTTTACTCTGATTATCCTGGTTTTCCCTCGACAGAATGGCTTGATAATGCAACAGCTAATTTTGGTGATAAATTCTTGGGAATCTATTACTATGATGAACCTGGAGGAAAACAGCTGGATCAAGCAAACTATCCTGCTTTTTACTACGCAAAAAACTTCAGTGACGCAGCCAACAAGTATGTTTACACCGTAAATTGGTGGTTACGCAGTGGCCCCTACTCAATCGGCAGAAATCTCGGCGACCAAACAGAAATCCAATTGTTTACTTCAGATTACGGTCTTTACTGGTTTGATTATCAAGCTGGCTACGATACGGTATTTGCAGAGTATGGCTGGAACAGTGGCTGGGAAGACTATAGTCGCCAACTCAATGCTGCCCTTGTTAGAGGAGCAGCTACAGCTATGAAAAAAGATTGGGGTATAATGATTACATGGGCTTATCAGCAACCTCCGTATATGGAGCCAGGCCCTGACCTCTACGAAGATATGATGTCAGCATATTTGAATGGCGCAAAATATATCATAGTATTCGACAGCAACAAAGATTGGACTGAGAATGTTCTACAGCAAGACCACTTTGACGCCATGAAGCAGTTTTGGCAGTACGTACAGACAAATCCAAGAACCACAATGCCTCTTAGTACCAGATCAGGGTATGTTCTCCCAGAGAATTATGGCGAAGGATTCCGCAGTCCAGATGATACGATCTGGGGGTTATGGAGAGCAGATTTCAACGTCGCTGAAGGGTCACAGAATTTTACCACCAACATAAGAATGAGTATCGCTACCCTTTTGCAGATGTTTGGACCTAAGCTAGACATTGTCTACCCAAGAGCAGATCAAACCGTTGAGTCAATAGGCTATGAAAACGTTTTGTATTGGAATGACACAAGGTTAATTCCTTATGCGCAGAATATTCCATCCCAGAGTCCAGCTGGAAACGAATCCGCGTGGCAGCTACCTACTCCAACACCAAGTGTTCCACCTATCAGCGGTCTAAATTTAATTGGATTTTATGTTTTCGGAATAGGCATTCTTACCTTAATTGGAGTCTTTGCCTCAGTTAGAGAGCTAAGAAAAAAACGCACTCCGACAGGGTCAAGGGAGACTGAAACGTAGGCTTACACTGAAGCCCTTCCGCGTGTGATAGTGTCTTTTCATCAATTGTAAATTAACAAAAAACGGGATTTTTGCGGGTGACATCTCCACTTGGTGGTGGGTTCGAATCCCACCCCGCTCGTTGGGGATAAGACCTCGGACACTTATGAACTTGGCAACGTTGGCTAGTTGCGTTTCATCAATATTTTACTCTATTTAAAGTCGAGCTTTTTGGTGGAAATTGAAATCTGAACACTAAATTACTGATAATTTTCTCTGCACTATTAGACCATATTTTGGCTAGTTCTATTCTATTACAAGCCCTCACGGTAATTTTTTCTCTCGAAATCACTTAGCTTAAGATTCTTTTCACTTCTTCCTTATCTGCGTCCATTACATACTTAATTCCCGTTGATTTTGCAGCTTCAGGAGTTAGAGCAACGATGTCATCTCGCGTTATGTGCTGAAGCCCGAATTTTCGGGCACCACACATTAACTGTTTTAACCCTTGTATCAATCTCTGATTGTATGTATAAAGACCCATTGCCCCTGTAGGAAGCCCTTCAAAATTTTTCCCGAGCTTCTTCTTCAACCTGCTTGCTTCGACAAATATTGCCTCAAGAGTGTTCCCATATCTTCCGTAGTAGATGGGCAGATTTTCTTCCTCAACTCTCTGACCTACATTTTTACCTACCATTGCTGCAGTAAGGGGCGCTCTAGCCATACCCACAGCTTTTACGTATGGTGAACCAAGAGCAATGGCTTTAAAGATGTGATCTTCCAATGTGATGCCTCCCGCGAAGGCTATGCTTGGTAGATATTCTCCTTTCTTTGCTAGTGTATCTGCATATTGATAGGTTAGTGACCATATGTCTACACTGGGTATTCCCCACTCGTTCATCATTCGCCAAGGACTCATTCCTGTTCCTCCACCAGCACCGTCAATGGTAAGCAGGTCAATCTTAGCCACGGAAGAGAATTTTACAGCACGTGCCAAGTCTGCAGGTCGATAAGCCCCCGTTTTTAGAAAAATATACTTCGCACCCAAGCTTCTCAAATCTTTTACTCTATTTACAAAGTCCTCCCTGTTAACCATACCAACTCGGGAATGCCTTTCAAACTCTGTGAATTGTCTTTTCTCAAATGCTTCAATAACGTCTGGATCCTCGGGATCCGGAAGAACTATGTATCCTCTTTTTTTCAGAAGCTGAGCTTTAGTTAGGTTCTTAATTTTAACTTCGCCGCCAATATCCTTGGCTCCTTGACCCCATTTTAGTTCAACTGCATCTACTCCTAAATCTGAAATTGCGTACTCAAGAACCCCGAGCCTTGTATCTTCTATGTTGGCTTGTACAGCAATGGTGCCATAACCTTCTGTTTTCCATTCATTGTAGATTTTAACTCTTCCTTCCAATTCTGGAGAATGAATTATTTTTCCATTCTTGAATTTTGAGTTAACATCCATGCCACATACATTTTCCCCTATGACTTGCATGGTTCCTGATATTGCCGCGCCGATTGCCAATTCTTTCCAGTTGTCTTTTGCAACTTTTGTTGATCCAAGGCCACAGGTGAACCATGGAACTTTCAATCTTATGCCTTTACCTTGACCGATTTTTGTTTCCAAGTTAACATTGGGAAATATTGCTTTGTCACTATCAGCTTCAATGCCAACGGCCCCCACGGTTGTTCCTAAGATGTTAAAATGGGAAAGGTCCAGTGGATAGTTCTTTTGAGACGCGGTGGTCATTATCCCAAAAGGGGCTGGGTAAATAACCTCGCCGCCTCTTATGGCTGATTTGGCGACTTCACAAGGTCCTGGGCATCCATCTATACAGGTGACGCAAAGGCCACTGATTGGGGATGGATCTGTTCGATTTTTAGTCAGGGTTGCTGGGCTTGCATTTGGTTTTGAATAATTCATACTATTTTTTCTCCTTTTCTACACATGCTCCACATGAGTTTTGTGAACACATGACTTGACTATATTTTTCTAAACACTGAGGGGTTATGACAAGACACGAATTGCATAGCTCTCCGGGAGATTTAACCCCGCGACACTGCAGGTTTACCGCAGGACAGATATACATGCACGCTCCACAGTTTCGGCAGATTTCACTGGCTATGCGAAAGGGAGTGACTACTTCCCTTTTTTGACCTCTACCTACGAAACCTATGGCTCCGCTTCCCATCTGTTCAGCACACATCCTTACACACAATCCACATAACACACAGTCTTCATTTTCCATTTTGAATCTAACTTGCTCTAATCCAATCTCTGAGGCTAGATCCTGCAGGGTCTTTGAGTTTGGGCACTTCGCTATTAATAACTCCAGGATCATTTTTCGCCCCTTTATCACGCTCTCCGTATGGGTTTTCACGCTTATCCCTTCTTTAATAGGGTAGAGACAAGAAGCTACCAATCTTGTCCATTTTCCGTCTTCAACCTCAACAATGCACAAACGGCAAGCGCCATAAGGAGTCAACTCGGCATTGTAGCAAAGAGTTGGGATTTCGATCCCATAGAACCTAGCAACTTCGAGTATGGAACTGCCTTCATCTGCTTGAACTTTCACTCCATCAATAGTGAGGGTTACCATCTAATTCACTTCCGATTTAATCATTATAGCTTCAAATGGGCAAGCATTTCGACAGATGCCACATCTATTACATTTGGAAGAGTCAATCTGGTGAATTTTCTTTGGCTCACCTTGGATTGCCTTTTGGGGACAGAGTTTCAAACAGACACCACATCCCGTGCATTTGCCATCAAGAACTAAATATTCAATAAGATTTTTGCAAATGCCAGCAGTACATTTTTTATCTTTCACATGAGCATTATATTCGTCTCTAAAATATCTTAAAGTTGATAAGACTGTGTTTGGAGCGGTTTGACCGAGACCGCATAGAGAAAAGGCCTTAACCGTTTCCGCCAGTTCTTGGAGAAGCTCCAAGTCTTCCTCCTTTCCTTTCCCTAAGGTTATATCGGTTACTATTTCAAGCATCCTTTTGATTCCTTCACGACAAGGAACACATTTGCCACAAGATTCATTCTGCAGGAAGTCAAGAAAATATCGAGCTACATCAACCATACAAGTATTTTCATCCATCACTATAATACCGCCAGACCCCAACATTGAGCCGGCTTCGGTTAACTTCTCAAAGTCCACGGGAAGATCGAGTAATTCTTCAGGCAAGCAGCCGCCTGAAGGACCTCCCGTCTGAACAGCCTTAAACCTTTTTGAACCAATTATTCCTCCACCTATCTCGTAAATAATCTGCTTGAGCGAGGTTCCCATTGGAATTTCGATTAGTCCCGTGTTATTGACTTTTCCAACAAGGGAAAAGATTCCTGTGCCTTTACTTTTTTCCGTTCCAATTTTTGCATACCAGTCCGCGCCTTTTTTGATAATCAGGGGAACATTTGCCCAAGTTTTAACGTTGTTAAGATTGGTGGGTTTGTTCCAGAGTCCACGCTCGACTGTATGGATATATTTCGCTCTTGGTTCACCCATTTTACCTTCAATTGAAGCAATCAACGCTGAAGATTCACCGCATACAAAAGCTCCCCCACCCCGATTTATTTTGATGTCGAAATCAAATCCAGAGTTGAATATGTTCTTCCCTAAGAATCCGTATTCTCTAGCTTGATCTATAGCTGTCTGTAGTTGCTTTAATGCTAGAGGATACTCTGCGCGAAGGTATAGATAACCTTGATTTGCTCCTATAGCGTAAGCTCCTATTATCATCCCTTCTAGAATGCTGTGGGGATTCGCTTCCATAAGGCTTCTATCGCTGAAGGCTCCTGGATCTCCTTCATCACCGTTTCCAATTACAAACTTGACGTCTCCACGGGCTTTTCGGCATAACCTCCATTTTCTTCCAGTTGGGAAGCCGGCTCCACCACGACCACGCAGACCAGATTTTTCAATAATGTTGATGATTTCTTCGCAAGATATGGTTGTAATAGCTTTTGCTAGGGCTTGATATCCGCCGATGACAATGTAATCAAGTATGTTTGTTGGGTCAATTCGTCCATTGTTAATAAGAACAGGTCTTGTCTGCTTTTTGTAGAAAGGAACTTCATATTCATATACGGCTTTTTTACCTGTTACTGGGTCTGTATAGAGAAGATGGGGAACAACCTCTCCATTTAGTATGGTTTTCGAAACGATTTCGGCAACATCTTGTGGTCTCACTTTCCGGTAGAAGAATTCTTTTGGTCCTATTACAACCACTGGCCCTCTTTCGCAAAAACCGTGACAGCCAGTTTGGATGCATTCTATCTGAATTTGCAGATTTTTCTTTTCAATTTCACAATTGAAGGCTTTTAAAACATCGATGCTGCCACGTGCTCGGCAACCAGTCCCAAGGCATATTCTCACACGTTGTTTATTTGGGTCTCTCTGTTTTAGCAACGAGTTTCGCAGTGCGACTAGTTCTTGAGGAGTTCTAATATTTTTCAATATTTTTATTACACCTTTTTTAACACACTACGAAGCTTTGTTGGCGATGCTTTGTCGAAGTAGCGTTCACCTATAAGAACAACTGGTGCTAATGCGCATGCACCAAGACAGCGAACTGATTGAAGACTAAATTTTTGATCTGGGGTTGTTTCCCCTTCTTTTATTCCTAGTTCTTTTTCCAATGCCTCAGAAATTTGAGTTGCGCCTCTTAAGTAGCAAGCAGTTCCCTTACAAACACGAATAAGATTTTTTCCACGTGGTTTGAGGTGAAATGCATCGTAAAATGAGGCTACTCCAAAGACCTGAATCATGGGAATATTGAGTTTTTCAGATATGTGTCTCAACGCCCAAGCTGGAAGGTAATTATACAAATTCTCAATTTCGTGTAATACAGAAATTAATGCTGACTCTTCCCAAGAATGATTTTTCATGATGTTATCGATTTTCTTGTATTCGGAAAGATCGCTCGCCAATTTCATAGCTCCCCAGGGTCATTCATCTGTTTTTTGTGTTGTTGGATTTGAAGATTTTATTAGGTTTCTGCATTTGAACAATTTGTGACCTTTCTTATGCTTTTGAAACTAAGCGACATTTCTTCAAGAATCTCCTTACTAAAGGTAATCTCATAGACGTCGCTTGAGTTGCAGTTTTCGCATTTCAAGGCTCTCCATCTGCATGAAAAACAATTTTCCGGATCTATACCGATGCGAAGGCAGAGGTCTTCGAATCCCTCTTTGTGTCCTACAATCAAGCCAACGAACTCGATCCACGTTTTTCCGCAGTGAATGCAAGTAACTCTCTTTTTGCTCAGTTCTCCTGTTCTTTTTCTGTTTTCTATCTCCTTAATTACCTCTGTAATCTCCAAGAGGCTTTCCCCACATTGTAAGTTTATTAGCTAAGTATTTATGACTTTTGTAAATTTCAGAAACATTATTTTCTGCATTCTAAGACATTATCACTCTAATAGCTTATTTTGTGGAAACGGAATGGAAAAACATGTTTATTCCTACATCATAAGATTTTGCTGCAAAAATAATATAATTTAAAAACTCTGATTGTATTGTTTTCAACAAGGGAGAAGGTGTCCATGAGTTCCAATGTTAAAATTGATGAGATTGACATTAACATTATTAGAACCCTGCAAAAAGACGCACGTGCCAGTTTTACGGATATTGCGAGGAAATGCAGTGTGTCAACAGATACAATAAGCAAACGATTCAGAAAGATGAAAAAATCTGGCGTTATTAGAGGGATGACAATCCTGTTGAATCCGAAAAGTTTTGGCTATGAATGCGTTGGGAGCTTAGGAGTCGACGTAATCTTTCCACACTTGCGGGAAGTTGTTGAAACTTTGCGAAAGATGCCTGAGATAGTAACATGCACTGCATCTATGGGCAAGCATGACATTTTCTGTATTGCGGTCCTTAAAAATGTTGGACGACTTAGCTACTTAAAAGATCTGATAAAGGGACATCCTGCAGTCAATGAAGTCACAGCTAGCATTTGGGTTGATGAAATACTGTTATGCCCTGAGAACTTTGAATTTAATACTCTATGAAGGTAGCATAGAAGATGGATAAAACTGACTTACTCATTATTAAACGAATGACAGAAGACGCTCGAATATCTTTTAGAAAAATTGCGAAGGAACTTGGGGTCTCGCCAGATACCGTCATAGATAGATACAGAACTCTGCAAGAAAAGGGAGTGATCCGCGGATCAACTGTTGTGCTTGATCCGAAAAAAATTGGATATAAGGGAATGGCTGCATTCATGATAGACACCTCACCAATACAAATTATTGCAACAAAACCCCCTTTGCCTAAAACGTCATCGATTTTAGAAAAGTTGATAAAAATGCCAAACATAATCTTGGCGTCAAAGACTGTTGGAGACCATGATCTATTAGCCATTGCCGTAATCAAAGATGTTGAGCATCTAATTTTTACAGGTAATGATATAGCGAAAATACCCGGCGTTAAGGATTTGCACCTATCCTTTTGGGTTGAAAAAGCAGAACTCTATCCTAAGTACTTCATAATATGAACCCCGAATGTGCGTGTGCATCTATATAAATCCGGTCGCCTTCACGAAATATTTAAGGCATGTTTTCGCCTTTAGTTTCTGACAGAAATCAAATCCACACCTTCAAATGGATTTTATTTTAGAAGCAATACTCTAAAAAAAGGTTATTCCGAAAAAAAGGGGATTTGAGGGGGCAAACCTAAAAATAAGTTGGCTTTGTGCATAAGTTGAAATACGACACGAAGCAAAAAAGAGTTGGTGTAATTGGAGATGGCGGTCCAAGAATCCTTGAACTCAGTAGGCAATCCGAAAACAAGAAAAGGCTATCGCTTTGGATTGAACAAGTTGAAGGTGATGCTTTCACGTAAGACACAAAGCAGGCGCTATTCTATTTAAGCTATTTCTTAGAAATGTAATGGATACACATTGTACCTAATGGTTTTAGCCATTTGAACAAGATAATGCTTTGAAACAGTCTCTTCTAGGGGTTCAATATCTGCGATTGCGAGTTCGATAAATTTGTTGGTTTGCTTTCTGCAATAACTTAGAGAACCTTTGGTTTCTAGATTCTGCAAAATTCTGGAGAGGGAAGTCTTTTTGAGAGATACATCGTTAACCTCTAGAATTTGAAGGTCGCGCTCCAATTCTTCTCTTTCAACCAAGTTACTGAATTTATATAAATGGATTAGGGGAAGAGTAATTCGACGTTTTCTAAGATCTTTTGGAATACCTTCTGTCATGGAAGTTATGTCTGAAAGGTCATCGTTCAGTTGATAGGCTATGCCCAAATGTTCGCCGAAATCTTTTAAGCATATTACTTCTGAGTCAGAAGCACCCCCAGCTTTAGCGCCACAATGAGTTGCAGCTTTGAATAGAGAAGCGGATTTTTTTCTTGTTTTTTCTAAATATTCGATTTCAGATGTTTTAAGAGACGTCATTGATAAATCCATGAATTGGCCATCACAAAGCGATAGACCAGCTTCCGAAGCGATTTTAGTTACATCTTTTCCGTAGTCAGCTAGCAAGTTGATGGCGAGAGAGATCAATGCGTCTCCAGTCAGTATGGCATCATTTGTAGACCATTTTTCATGAACCGCAACGATGTCACGTCTAAATTTGTCTTGATCCAGAATGTCGTCATGAACTAGAGTTGCAGTATGTAATAATTCTACAGCTAAGGCTAGTTTCATCACTTTTTCTCGATTTCCTCCAACGCTCTGGGCGCTGAGTATGACCAATAGAGGTCTCAGTCTCTTTCCATGCGATAATACTGCATAATCTATTAATTCATTAAACCTTAATTTGGCATATCTCGAAACAAGTTTTGAAAGCTCTACTTCAATTTCGTCTTTTATACTGTAAAGCTGTTTTTCAAAAGAACCACGCAGACTATTATTCAGCGAATATTCTTGTGTCAATGTACTGCCTCTATTTTCTTCATCAAGAAAAAATCCTGCCTTATAAATATAACATATTTATTTTTTTTAAAAAAAATAGTGAGGTTTATGGACATCATAGTTAGTGCACACATATCAGGGCTCTAGGTGTCCCAAGGTAAAATTGGCACCTTGATATAGCCAAGCAATTGCAAATATTATTGCAAGAACCGCAAACAGCCATCTCAAGTATTTTTTGTCAGAATTAATTCCGATAGCAGAACCCCATAATGCCCCAGATGCTGACAGGTACCCTAAAGCTGCCAATAAAGGATTCCTAGTGAGCCCGTAGTCAAGTATTGCTAAGGCATCCACTGCAAGGAAAACACCAATGATGGCAGCGAAATAGGACACTACTGACAAACTTACGTTTTTGTATAGAGCCACTGCAACTGCAACGACGACAAGTCCTCCAAGTGTAGCAGAACCACCGAATAGAACTGGCCAGTGGTCGACAAAAGTCCCTAAAGCCCCTGTGAAATTGATATAGAGTCCGTTGATGAATAGGTAGAATCCAGTTGCGCCCAATGCAATTGAATAAGCTATTCTCATGCTCTTTGCCTCTTCTGGTACCGAACCTGCGGAAGCTTTATACGGAAGTCGCACAGCAGCCGTTCCGAGCAAAACTCCTATAACGCCTATTGTCCAAGCCATACTATCTAATGGATTAAACTTTATCCTCTCCTTTTATCTCCATTTTGGATTTTTATAACGCCTTTATACGTATTTATGCTTTTTCTACCATTCGAAAGAAAAACATTATGCGAATATCTCTGAAATGCAATCAACAATAATGAATATCAAAAAAGCTCGCGCTGTATCAATACGTATATATAACATACTTATATTTCATTAAAGTTCAATAAATAAGGCACGCACGCAAACCGAGCCTGCAGGTGGGATTTGAATTGGACATAGGAACCTCCAAGGATATGGATGATATCAATCTTTGTTATCAATGTGGAACCTGCAGTGGCGGATGTCCTGTTACAAGAATAATCCCAGAATATAATGCGAGAAAGATTGTTAAGCAAAAAAAAGAAAATAAAATTAATAGTAATAATAGATTCATCTGGTACTGCTTAACTTGCTATATATGTTCAGAAAGATGTCCTCAAGGTGTCAAACCAAATGAAATCATACATGCAATTACAAATTCTTTATCGAAAAACGGATTTGCTCCTTTATCCTTGAAAGAAGGAAACAAGAAGATTTTAGGTTGTGGCCGTAGCAGTGACATTTCCAAATTCACAGAACAAAGAAGAATGGAACTAGGGCTACCGAAATTAAAAACCGATGTTTCAGAGGATTACAAGGAAATTGCCAAAATAACAGGACTAACAGAGTGGATTTAATGAAATTTGCTTTTTTTCTGGGATGCAATGTTCCTACTCAAGTTTACAATTACGAAGCTTCGGTTAGAAAAATTGCTGAGGCTCTTGAGATAGAGCTAGTTGACATCGCGGATTTTGGTTGTTGCGGTGAGCTAACAGAAGCCCTAGATCACTACACCTCGCTAGTTTTTTCAGCTCGGAATATTGCGCTAGCGGAGAAAGAGGGCTTAGACATTCTAACTCTATGTAACGGATGTTTTGCCTCATTGAATAAAGCAATTTTTGCGTTAAGAGACTCTCATTTGAGAAGTAGAGTTAACGTAACTCTGAAACAAATTGGGACCTCCAAGGCACAGTCTGAGCCTTCACCTATCATATACAAAGGAAAATCAAGGGCTATTCATTTTCACCAATTGTTATACGATATCGTTGGGCTACCAGAGATTAAGGAAAAAATCGTTCTGAACTTTGAGAATGTATCTGTTTCCTGCCACAATGGCTGTCACATTCTTAGACCAAGCGAAATTCTTGGATTCGATGATCCAGAAAATCCGAAAAAACTAGAAGATCTTGTAGCATTGACAGGAGCTAGAATCGTCAAGCCTCTGGGACTAGAACAATGTTGCGGATCGGTTTTATCACTTAGCGATTTAGATACTTCTCAATTATTGGCGGTAGAGTCAATCGAAAGAAAAGGCACAGTCGATGCAATAATAGTCGGGTGCCCATTTTGTTTCAAACAATTTGATATGGGTCAGTTTATAGCTAGAAGGAAATTCAATAAAGAATTAAATATTCCAATTCTATTCTATGCTGAACTTCTTGGGCTGGCTTTCGGAATTGAAGCCAAGGAGCTTGGACTCTCAGTCGGTCATAAGATACGCTTAGATGGATTCTTGGAGAAATTGGGGGTTTCAAATGGGTAAAGTCTTGGTTTTGGGTGGCGGCGTTTCGGGAATGCAAACTTCACTAGACCTATCCGAGATGGGTCACCGGGTATACCTAGTCGAGAAGGAAATAGAACTCGGGGGAAATCTGAGAAAACTCTACAAGGTTTTTCCTGCAAATGCGAAAGCAGAGGAGCTTTTAAACAACTTCAAGGAAAAAATAGAAAAACGCAAGGAGATTTCAGTTCTATTGGATTCAACTCTCATCAAAGTTACAGAAAAAAAACTTGCTTTTGAAGTGGTAATCGACATCTCAGGTAATTATAACACTTTCGATGTTGATACGATAGTGCTTGCAACAGGTTTCGTTCCATATGATCCAAGAGAAAAGATGGAATATGGATATAGTAGATATAGAGATGTCGTAAGTTCTATAGATTTAGAAATAATGATGAAAGAAAGAAAGCTTGCAAGACGATCGAACTCCCAAAAACCAAAATCAGTAACATTTGTTCAATGTGTCGGATTTAGAGATGCAAAGGCAAATATATACTGTTCATCTTTCTGTTGTACCTATACTGTCAAAAATGCACTCCTAATTAAAAAAGAATATCCCGAAATAGACGTAAGGATTATGTTCATGGACATTCGAACCCCTTTTGTCTATGAGAATCTATACTTGGAAGCCAGAAAAATCGGCGTAAAATTTATCCGAACCAGACCTGCTGAGATTTTTGAAAAGAATAATAATTTAATCCTAAATTTCGAAGATACTTTAACAAGTGAAACTCACAGCATTGAATCCGATATGGTTGTTCTTTCCGTTGGAGGTATACCCCCTCCGGAAACAAAAAAGTTGAGTGAAATGATGAATTTGTCATTGGATGAACTGGGTTTTTTTAACGTTAATTATACCCCTTCTAGAACAAACTCGAATAGAATCTTTGTGGCGGGCACAGCATGCGGCCCTAAAGATATAGATTATTCCCTATCTCAGGCGGGTGCTGCGGCATCTCAAGTTAATAAACTTTTGAGGGAACCTCGTGTCAACAGTGAATAATTGTTTTCAATGTGGATTGTGCACAGGAATTTGTCCAAAAAGGCAAATTTCTAAGTATTCTCCCCGCCTTAGAATTAGCAAGTTTATTACAGAGAATGAACGAAAGGTTTCTTGGGAATGTCTTACCTGTGGACTCTGCTCACAGTACTGCCCACAAGATGTTAACTACATAGATTTCGTTCGAGACATGAGAAAGCAAGAAGTTGACGAAGAAGTAGTTGCTCATAAATCAATTTTTTCACTTATCTCTAAAATCATGACCAACTATCCTGATGCCAAAGGAGTGCCGACTGACTTCAAAGGAGAGATAAAAGAAGATAGCAACATTGCATATTTTCCCGGCTGTCTCGGCTTTTTTGATTGTTTCCTCGATGTCGGTGTGAATTTCCAAGAGATTGGCGAGTCAAGCATCAAACTTTTAAACAGAATCGGAATTATACCCTCAATTCTATCATTAAGATGCTGCGGACATGATCTACTTTGGCAGGGTGATGATGCTACTTTCGATGCACTAAGGGAATATAATGAAGATAAAATAAAGAAGGCAGGGATAAAAACTCTTATCACCTCTTGTGCAGAATGTTTCAGAACATTCTCAAAAGACTACGAACTCGACTTGGAAATAGTACACATATCCCAAATACTCGATAAAAACTTGGATAAGCTAAACATTGAGACCAAGAACACCAGAGTTACATACCATGATCCCTGCAGACTCGGAAGACATATGGGAGTATTCGATTCACCCAGGAATATCCTAACAAATGTTAAAGGAGTAACACTGAAGGAGCTCAATGAAGCTCGAGAAGACGCACAGTGTTGTGGCGTATCTGCTTGGATTTCATGCGATCAGCAAACTAAATATTTACTGGTGGAAAAACTGGAAAAAGCTATGGAAACGAAGTCACAAAGGCTAATCACGGCATGCCCCAAATGCCTTGCGCACCTGAATTGCGTAAAGAACGAAAAACCACCGATAAAAGAGTTTGATATTGAAGTTGAAGATCTAACGGTTTTCCTTTCAAAACTGATTGATAAAAGGTGAAACATTGATTTTGAGTGAATTTGAGCCTAGAATTGTGGTTTTCGCTTGTAACTGGTGTTCCTACGCGGGAGCAGATTTAGCAGGAGTTAGTAGAATTCAATATCCGCCAACAGTGAGACTAATACGAGTCATGTGTTCAAGCCGGGTTGACCCCACCCTCATTTTGAAAGCTTTCCTTATGGGAGCAGATGGAGTTTTGGTTGCAGGCTGTCATCTTGGTGATTGCCATTACGTAAATGGCAATTACAATACTGAGAAGAGGATTATGAAAACCATGAAAGCTTTAGAGTACGTAGGGCTTGAAGCCAAAAGATTGAGACTGGAATGGATATCTGCATCTGAAGGACCGAAGTTTGCAAGAGTAGTGAGAGAGTTTACTGAAGAGATCAAGCAGTTCGGACCTAATTCGATGAAAAACATGTGATGATGATGATAGGTAAGGTATTAGTGGTTGGCGCTGGAGTTGCTGGTCTACAAGCTACATTAGACCTAGCAGATTTCGGATACCAGGTTTTTTTGGTGGAAAGAGAAGAAGAACTTGGAGGAAACCTAAAGAACCTTAGCGAGATCTTCCCAACTGGCGAGAACGCGTCGGATTTAATTTCAAATCTTTTGAGCAAGATTGATGGCAAGAAAAACATCACAATCTTGAAGAACTCCGAGGTCTGCGACATAAAAGGAGGATTCCCAGAATTTGACATTAAAGTTAAGAGTTTAAACACTGAAAAGAGTTTATCTGCTAACGCATTAATATTAGCTACTGGGTTCAAGCCTTATAATCCTTCATACTTGAAGCATTATGGTTATGGAAAATACAAAGACGTTATAACTTCTCTAGAATTAGAGGACATGCTTAAGAAGAAAAAGCTTTTGAGACTTTCAAATTCTAGGAAACCCAACTCCATAACGATAATTCAATGTGTCGGCTCGAGGGATCTGAATACAAATTCATATTGTTCTTCTTTTTGTTGCATGTATGCAATAAAGTTCGCATTAGAAATTAAAGAAATACATCCGGAAACTGTGATTACAATAGTATATATGGATATAAGAGCACCGAACGAAGGTGAGCTTGAATATAGAAAAGCTAGATTGCTGGGTGTCAAGTTTTTGAGGGGAAAACCCGCTAGAGTATACGAGCAGAAACAAAAAGCTGTTCTTTTGGTTCAAGTGGAAGATACATTGGAAAATGATCTGATTTTTCTTGAATCGGATATTGTGGTGCTTTCTGTTGGAGGGGTTCCAGATCCCTCCAATGTTTTTTTCAAGGATAAGTTGAATTTAAGTTTATCGGACACCGGATTTTTCGAAGTACAAGAAAAACCTGTTGGCACAAATATAAAAAATGTTTTTGTCGCAGGCGCCGCTAGTGGGTTAAAAAACGTCAGATACTCAATTTCACAGGGTAGCTGTGCAGCCGCCAAAGTTGACATTACATTAAAATCTGAAGAAGAAAAATTATGATTGCAACATATCCATCATTTTCCAGAACCAAGATTCAAGGCTAGGCAACCAAGTTTATCAAGATTTCCTTAACTAAGCATGGAGGTTTTATGCCGTTTCCTAGCATCTTTGTTCCATATTTATTGCTTTCAAACTTGCCTCAATTTGTAAACTTGAAAAATGTTGGGGGGTAATTGCCCCTACAGGGCAAGCAACAGCACAAGATCCACATCCTTTACAGACTACAGGATTAATGTTTGCTTTCCGTGTTAGAAAAACAACCTTCTCTAATACCAATTCCTCAGATTGAAGTTCAATTGCATTGTAAGGACATATTTCAATACAACTCCCACAGCCTTTGCACTTGTTGTTATCCACTATGCTTATGGCACCTTCTGATTCTATATAGTCTTTCGATAATATCGTGCAAGCACGTGCCGCTGCCGCACTAGCCTGTGTTATGCATTCATTTATCATCTTTGGGTAGTGGGCTGTTCCACAAACAAAAATACCATCTGTAGCAAAATCAACAGGTCGAAGCTTCATATGCGCTTCCAAGAAAAATCCATTTGCATTCAAGGGTACCTTGAACATTTGACTTAGAATCTCAGCATCATTTGGAGGCGTCATTGGAGTGCTCAATACAACAAAATCTGCCTTCAGTCGCAGCTTTGTCTCAAGCAAAGGTTCGTATGTCTCAATTACCAAGTCTTTTGGATCTATCTTCGGTAAGTTGTCTTCGTTGTATCTCAAAAAAACGACCCCGAGATCTCTCGCCTCTCGATAGAGAGATTCCCATACTCCATAGGAGCAAATGTCACGATACAGAATATAAACCTCAGTTTTTGGATTAAAACGCCTTATTCGTATCGCGTTTTTTATGGCTTCAGTGCAACAAACTCGAGAGCAGTACGGCCGTTCTTTATTTCTTGAACCAACACACTGAATCATGGCGACGGTTTTAGCATCAAATCTCCCTTTGAGAAGCTCTTCCAAATCCAACTGAGTTATTAACCTATCATTTTCACCGAAGTGGAAGAGGCCTTCTGGTACAAAGGTTTCGTGTCCAACGGCGATTATTGCAATTCCGAATTTAATTTCCTCCGAGTTCTTCGGGGTGTTTATTTTTCCTATAAAGTTTCCAACGAAGCCTTTGATCTCAGCGATTTCAGACCCAGTAAATACCTTAATCTTCGGATGATTCTCAACTTTCTTTATGTTGCTTTCAAGAATTTCTTTCATGGAAGCTCCATCTTGGAGCTTATCGATATTCCGAAGGAAACCTCCAAGTTGCTTTTGTTTTTCCACCAAGAAAACTTGGAAGTTTTGATTAGCCAAATCAAGACTTGCGGTCATTCCGGATATTCCGCCACCAACAACTAGAGCACTTTTTGTTACAGGCACCTGCTGAGACTTAAGAGGTCTTAGTAATTTGGATCTCGAAACTGCCATCCTAACAAGATCTTTTGATTTTGCTGTTGCTTTTTCTTTTTCATGCATATGCACCCAAGAGCATTGCTCACGGATGTTACAGAACTCAAAGAGATAGGGATTTAGTCCTACTTCCCTCAAAGTGTTTCTGAATAAGGGCTCATGCGTTCTGGGGGTACATGATGCTATCACAACCCGATTCAGTTCATATTCTTTTATTACTTGCTTGATGTTTTCTTGCGTGTCTTGTGAGCATGTATAGAGATTTCTCCCTGCATAAACTACACTGGGTAATGTTTTAGCGTAGTCAACAACCTCTGGAACATTTACAACTCCCCCAATGTTTATACCACAATGGCAAACAAAGACTCCGATTCTCGGTTCGTCAGGAATCATCTTTTCATTAGGATATTCTTTCCGAGTGACTAATTGATTTCTAGCTGAGGAAAGAAGTACTCCTGCTTTTGCAGCGGCTGCGCTTGCCTGTGTAACTGAGTCGGGAATATCTTTTGGACCTTCACAGGCGCCGCAAACAAATATGCCCGGAACACTAGTTTTAACAGGATTTGTCAATTGGGTATCTACATATCTGAATTTGTTCAATTTGAAACCCATTACGTTCTTATTTGAAGATAGGGTTTCGGGAGGAACCAAACCTACTGAGAGAACAACAAGGTCGAGATCCATACTTTTGAGACTATTGTCAACTGGATCTTCGTAGGAGACTGCAAGATTCTGTGTATCTTCTTTTACCAGGACCTCAGGAATTTTACACCGAACATATTGTATCCCGTATTCATCCTTTGCTCTTTGAATGAATTCCTCGAATCCTTTTCCATAAGCGCGCAAGTCTATAGAAAAAATTGTAATCTCGAGCTCAGGTTCGTGCTCTTTGGCAATTATTGCCTCTTTGGTAGCATACATACAACAGACTGCTGAACAAAGTTCTCTACCGATGCTAGGATTTCTTGAACCCACACATTGTATAAATCCAAGTTTCCTAGGTCGCTTTCCGTCAGATGGACGAAGGATTGTGCCTCCATAAGGACCACTAGCACTAAGTATTCTTTCAAATTCTGCGCTTGACAGCACATTTGGATGGTAATACCTGTACTTCCTAGTGGTAGAGGGATCGTACAAATCCGCGCCAGTAGCAATTATTACTGCCCCAACATTTAATTCAATTGGCTCATCTTTCTGGCTATAATCGATTGCACCCTTCTTGCATATTTTTGCACAAAGTCCGCAACCTATACAAGTTTTTCGATTGATTGAATACACTAATGGAACAGCTTGAGGATACATTACACTAATGCTGCTTTTCTTGGTGAGATTTCTATTGAATACATCCAGGGCTTTAATCGGACATTCTCTTGAACAATCTCCACAACCATTGCATTTCTCAGGATCGACATATCTTGGTCTCTTTATCAATTTGATTTTAAAATCCCCTGGAACTCCACTGAAGCCAGAAACATCAGCGTTGCCTATTATCTCGATGTTGGGGTGTCTTCCCGTACCGACTAGCTTTGGTGATAGAATACACATTGAACAATCATTTGTTGGAAAAGTCTTGTCAAGTTGAGGCATAATACCTCCAATACTTGACTGGTTGTCCACAAGATAAACCTTGAAGCCAGAGTCAGCAAGATCAAGTGATGCCTGAATCCCTGAAATCCCAGCTCCTAAAACCAATACCGAACCTTTCATTCTTTAGCTTCACCTCGATGTAGATATACGGGATAGTTATCCTCAAACCCAACTGTGTCAACAAGACCCTCTGTTTTCAATTCTACCAAGCAGTCTAGGACTCTTTTGCCTGGTGTATTAAGCTTCTCAGAGAGCTTCAGGAGAGAAGTTGGTCTGTTGTTGATTACTTGCAGTATTAAATGCTTAAGGTGCTGCGTCTCAAAGAAGTCAGCAGAGATTTTCTTTAGTTCTTCATTATCTAACCTTTCCCCGTACACGTTTTCTTCTCGTGTCAATATATCTGATTTGGCCATTAACCATCTCACTGGAAATTCAAGAAACAGACTCTCCATTGCTGAGACTTTGCTAGTGGTTGATATGCCACCTATAACCTCTTTGGATAGAGGTCCCAGTTTTTTTAGCTCTTTAGTGAATTCCCGAATCAGTTCTGCAAAGATCTTTCCTTCTGATGCTGAGATCCAAGCGAGCCTAAACCTTTGGGGCGGAATCTTGCTTTTTTCAATTAATCTATAAACTTGCTCCATTCTTTCTTTCGTGTGCTCGTTTCCGTCAATATAATGGCAATCACCAAGATGACAACCTGCCACAAGAACACCGTCGGCACCTTTGTGAAAAGCCCTAAAAACCATGAATGGATCTATTCTGCCACTACACATAACTTTGATTATTCTTATATTAGGCGGATATTGGTATCTTGAGACACCCGCAAGATCGGCACCGGCGTAGGAACACCAATTGCACAAGAATGCTACTAGCAAAGGCTCAAAATCTTTTTCGGCGTTAGGTCTCTCTACAGCATTTTTCTCCATCAAATCACCATTGCAGAGTCAATTTGCACTACGATTTGCTGGTCGGTAAAATGTGGGGTTGTAATCGCTTTAGCTGGACATGAAACAGCACAGACACCACACCCTTTGCATGTTGCGGCGATAATCTCTGCAACTTCATCTTCTCCAATTTTTATTGCGTGAAACGGACAGACTGATTCGCATACTCCACAGCCTAAGCATTTTTCCCTATCTATTCGGCTTGAGGTCCCCTCGCTGGTTGCATACCCCTTAGAGAGAAAAGTTGTAACTCTTGAGGCTGCTCCACTCGCCTGAGCTATACTTTCATTTATCATCTTTGGGTAGTGGGCTGTTCCACAAACAAAAATACCATCTGTAGCAAAATCAACAGGTCTAAGCTTCAGATGTGCCTCTTGGAAAAAGCCTTCCTGATTCAGAGGAACTTTAAATAGTCGACTGATTTTTTCGTTGTCTTCGTTTGGAATTATCGCGCTACTTAACACAATTAAATCTGGATGAATAGTCAATCTTTCATTCATTAGAAGTTCTGGTACCATCAATGAAAGATTTGCGGGATTGACAACTGGTTTATTTTCGTCAGTGTAGCGGATGAACAAGACGCCTAATTGTCTTGCAATATTGTACAAGGGCTCCCATATGCCATAGGTACAGACATCTTTATACAGGATATACACTTCAGTTTCAGGTTTCCTCGTTTTAATTCGTATCGCGTTTTTTATGGCTTCAGTGCAACAAACTCGAGAGCAGTACGGCCGTTCTTTATTTCTTGAACCAACACACTGAATCATGGCGACGGTTTTAGCATCAAATCTCCCTTTGAGAAGCTCTTCCAAATCCAACTGAGTTATTAACCTATCATTTTTTCCAAATTGATAGTAGTCATGGGGGATAAGCAATTTGGCTCCAATTGCGACGACCGCTGCTCCGAAATCTATTTCCCGCCGGTCTTCCTTGACCCGTATCTTTGCTTTGAAATTTCCACCGTGACCTTGCACTTCTTCAACTTCTGATTCAAGCATCACAATAATCCTAGGATTATTATCAACTTTATTCACAAGGTCTGCTAAAATTTTGCTTGTGGGAGTTCCGTCTTGTATTCTATAGAGATTTCTAAGGAAACCGCCGAGGTTTTTTTCCTTCTCAACAAGATATACATCAAATCCTTGCGATGCGATATCAACACTTGCGGTCATCCCAGATACGCCACCGCCGATCACAAGAACTTTCTGGTTTAGCGGGATCAAGGAACCATGCAATGGTTTTAACAATTTTGCTTTGAAAACCATCATCTCTATTAGGTTCTTTGTCTTTTCTGTCGCCTTTTTTTTCTCTTTTCTATGCACCCAAGAGCATTGCTCACGGATGTTGCAAAATTCAAAAAGGTACGGATTCAGCCCGACCTCTTTTAACGTATTTTGAAAAAGAGGCTCATGAGTCCTGGGAGTACAGGCTGCAACTATCACTCTATTGAGTTTATGCTCCTCGATTATTCTCTTGATATTTTCTTGAGCCTCCTTAGAACATGAGTGAAGGTTCTCTTCGCAGAATACCACATTTTCAAGTGATTGTACATATTTTACCACATCTGGTACGTCAACAACAGAACCAATGTTAGCTCCACATCGACAAACGAATACTCCAATTCGTGGTTCATCGGATATTTCCCTTTCTGACGGATACTGTTTTTCGACAGTCAGTTGATTTCTGACGTTCCAGAGAATCGACTTGGCTTTCGCAGCCGCACCACATGCTTGCGCAACGGAGTCAGGTACATCTTTAGGACCCTGCACTGAACCACAGACATATATACCATCAACGTTGGTTTCCAAAGGACTTTCAATTTTCGTGTCAACATAACCATGGTCGTTTAACTTCAAACCCATTTGGCCACTCAGTGATTGCAACATTTTCGGGGGCCTAAGACCAACAGATAAAACCACAAGATCGAATTCTGCACTTTTAAACTTGCTGTCTTCTGGATCTTCATAGAAAAGATTGAGGGTGTCGCTATTTGGTGTACTTTTGACATCAACATCTTTACACCTAACGTACCTTATTCCCAACTCTTTGGCTCTATTTGTGAATTCTTCGAATCCTTTTCCGAATGCACGCATGTCTATATGGAAAATTGTGATTTCGAGCTCTGAATCATGTTCTTTAACGACAATACACTCTTTGGTTGCTTGCATACAACATATTGCAGAACATAGCTCTCTTGATTTGCGTGGTTCTCTTGATCCAACGCATTGTATGAGAGCTATACGTTTAGGTTTTGAACCATCAGAAGGCTTTTTAATCTCACCTATTGTAGGACCACTTGCGTTCATGATCCTTTCAAATTCCATAGAAGTAATAACATTCTTATGTCTATAATTTAACGAACTTTGAGGGCTCGGATCATAAATGTCTGTTCCGCAAGCAATTATGATACTTCCGACGTTAAGCTTGCGAATGTTCTCCTTTTGATTGTAATCTATTGCTTTTATACTGCAGGTGTTTTTGCATCTAGCGCAGGTATTGGATTCTACACCAAGACAACTTTTCCTATCAATTAAATAGCGGGTGGGAATAGCTTGTGGGATAGGGATATGAATTGCCTTTCTCCATGTAAGCCCCTCCTCGAATTCGTTAGGAACCTCGACTGGACATACTCTTGCACAATCCCCGCAAGCGTTGCAGCTTTCTGAAACATATCTGGGGTTTTGACGTAAAGTTATTTCAAAATTTCCAACTTGACCTTCAACTTTCAATATTTCGCTGAGCGTTAGTATCTCGATATTTTGATTTCGCGCAACTTCCACCATTTTTGGGGACAATATGCACATGGAACAATCGTTGGTTGGAAAGGTCTTGTCGAGCATCAGCATTCTTCCTCCAATAGTGGGTTTTTCCTCGATAATATAAACCCTGAAACCAGATTCAGCAAGTTCATGAGCTGCGTACATTCCAGCAACTCCACCACCAATTACTGCGACTGCGCCGACTTTTTCCATTCCACTTCACCAATTGAACTTATCCAATAAATTTGATAACTGCTTCAGGAGAAACTAAGTTTTTATTAAGTCCTAGTTTGCCGGGTTCTATTCCAAAAGCCAAGCCAATAAGCTGTGTGAAGTAAAGTATTGGAATTTTATGCCCGTCTTGACCCGTGTTGACTTTTTGGCTTACTGTTTCAAGTGCCAACTGACATAGAGGACATGTTGTTAAAATGCATTTTGCTCCCCTTTCGCCTGCTTCTGTTAAGATTTGTTCACTCATTTTTATTGCTTTGTCCCTATAGGTCATCAGAATACCACCGCCACAGCATTTCGTCTTGTTGGTGAACTCAAGAGGTTCGCCTCCTAAAATAGAAACTATCCGATCAAGGCGTATTGGATCATCTGGGTCATCTGACTTCATTATCTTTGACGGTCTTACCGACAAACAGCCATAGTAAGATACAGTTTTCAATCCCTTAAGGTCTTTTTTAACATTATCTTCGATTTTCTCTAGTCCCACATCAGTCCATAACAGATCCATGATATGTTTAATTTCAATCTCACGAAATTCATAATTCAGCATTTTATTTATTCTCTGTCTTAATTCGTCATTAGTACATAATTTATGCTGAACTGACAAAAGGTTATTGAGACAAGCGTTGCATGACACCGCAAGTTTTGCGGATTGTAAGGAAGTGATTTTCAGGTTTCTAGCTACCAGTGACATGGCAAGAGTGGAATTGAGAGAAGAAACTTCTAGTGCGCCACAACAATTCCAATCGTCAATTTCGATCAATTCAATGCCCAGTTGTTTGCATATTGTTTCCGTGGACAATTTATATTCTTTTGCTGAAGATTGGAGCGAACATCCAGGATAGTAAGAGATTTCCACTTTTAATCACTCTGATGAGTTTTTAAATAGCAATTTAATTTCGTCTATTGCCTTAATTTTGTCTGGGAAAAGACTTATTTTTCCCTTACGAAACATTTTCAAGCCAAGCGAGAAAAATGACATAATAAAACCCAGATCCCTTCTTTTAAACATATATTTAGAGAGCAAACCAGCCTCGAAGACTCTTCCGTTACTATGGATACTTTCTTTGAATGTCGAGTCAAATTTAAATTGGACTCCATTAATTTTGATTTTGCCTTTCTCCGCCTCTTTCACCGCCAAAACTCTTAGTGCTTCAATGACTTCTGCAAATTTCACATCCTGTGGGCAGCGTTCAAGACAACTTAGACAATGAGCGCACTTCCAAATAGTCTCGTCCGAGAGAAGTTTATTTTTCATTCCGTAAAGAATCATCCTAATTATTCTTCTTGGATTGTAACTGTCATCGATTTTTCGAACAGGACACGAGACAGTGCATATACCGCAGTTAAAGCACAGTTTAATGTTTTGCCCACCAATTTCTCTTGATACCTCGTATTTGAAACTTGGATCAAAATCGTCTAAATCTATAATGCGCGTCTCTTCACCGACCAATTCTTTTTCCCCATGGGCTTATAGAGCTTATAGAAAGAATGCCCCTCGTTTTTAAGGTTTCGTGCAGTTTATTATAAATACTACATTAAAAACATAGCGTGAGAATCAGACTAAAATAGAATACTTGACTTCATCGGTTTAAGATCGATATAGGCTTACTACTCCAAAATATAAAATGCGTATTATATGTTAAAAAATCACTCATTGCTGTCTGTTGCTTCTTGTTCATCCAAAAATTTCTGCTCAATGATTGATTTCTGGTGTGCATAAACTCGAACGGCTCTTTTTCTTCCAGAATCACTTGCTAACTCTTTAGTTACAGTCTCAATGGATGTCAGTTTCGCTAATGCAGTTAGCCAAACTGCTGAATTCACTTCACTGTGATAAATCCACTGCCGTTCTACATGAATGGCTTTTTCAGGACATACTTTTTCGCATGCAAAACAGTTTACACAAAAATTGAGATTGATCAGGGGTTTTTTGTCTTCATTTAGCTGAATTGCTTGGGCAGGACAAATGTCTACGCAAGCCATGCAATCTTTTGGACAAAGTGTTGTGTCTAACTGAACTTTTCCTGCGAAAGGTTTTTTCACGATTATAGCCTGAAAAGGACAAGCCGATTCACATCGCTTGCAATATATGCAAAATGACTCATTGATCTGGATTTCAATGATCTCAGACCCTTTTTTCGAGGCTTTAGTCAATGCATTTATTGCGCGAGTCGGACATTCTTTTTGACATACCAGTTTGCATTCTGGTTTGCACTTTTCTTTTGTAACTGTGACTTCTTTCAGTAAAACAGGAAACGCTTCGTTTTTTACAATTGTGGCTATCTCCACTCCATCAATTTCCATTCTAAGAGCATCTAATGGGCATATGATTGCGCACTCACCGCAAAGAATACATTTGTCAACATCGAAATCAACGGTTGGTTTTCTCATCAAGCGTCCTGCAACAACCAAGGGTGGATTCCATTTGACAGCTTCTTTCGGACAATTTTCTGAACATAAACCACACCCATCGCATAAACGTTTATTCAATCGAAGTAGATATTCTCTTGTTAGAAGATTGCGTTCTAGTAGTATCTCGCTTCTACTTTCCCGTTTTATAGTGCTGCTGCTCATGGTCGTCATAATTTTAATTTCCTAAACAAATGACAATGGATTGGGGTAAATAAAAATATTTTTGATAAACAGCGATAAAAGCGAGTTTAATAGAAAAGAACTATTAATATATGAAAAATACATAAAAATCCAATAAAACACGTGCTATTCTTTTTCCTTTAAACAACGCTAAAATTTAAATATACTATTAAAAGAGTAAAGAATGCCTTATATTAAAATGAAAAGAAATTCATTGATTTACGCTTCAGTTTGCGTTAATCATAATCAATTCGGACTAAAAAATGTACGAGAGCGAAAAATACGTTGGTATTCAAAAGTGTAACGGATTTACTTGGATTCTTGATGAAACAATTGAGCAGAAAGTTCTTGAGATTTACGGAAGATTGCGGTGAGCAGAAGCATCAGATATCCGCAACCCACTTCGATAGTTCTTTGCCACTATACATTCATGTTCCTTTTTGTTATACTTTATGCCCATTTTGCTGCTTCAATAGATACTCATTTTCAGAAAATAAAGTGCGACTGTACTTTCACAACCTGAAAAAAGAATTAGATTTCTATATCCAAAAAGGGTTTAAATTTACCAATTTCTACTTTGGCGGAGGTACACCAACAATACTTATGGACGAACTTTTAGATTTTATCGAATTTCTAGACGACAATTTTGACGTAAGAAAAATTTCTCTCGAGACAACACTCCGCGAAATTAACTCTGAAAATATAGACTCACTCAAAGCGGCAGGAATTAATCGGCTATCTGTTGGCATTCAGAGTTTCGATAACTATGTTCTGAAGTCCATGGGCAGATTAGCTAATAGTGGAGAAGAAGCAAAAGAAAAACTAGAAATGGTTCAGGGTCAGTTTGATACTGTCAACGCTGACTTCATTTTTAATTTCCCCACTCAAACCATAGATAAATTTTCAATTGATATAAATACCTTCAAAAACATGCGTATTGATCAGGCAACCTTCTATCCTCTGATGCCATCGCCTAACAAGATGACTGCCATGGAAAAACTTTTCAAACGGATAGATACATCTCGAGAAAAAAGTTTCTACGAAATCCTCCTAAAAGAACTTCATGAAAAAGGCTATAAAGCTTCAACCGTCTGGTGCTTTTCCAGAGGCGACAGAATGATTGATGAATACATAATTGACTTTGATGATTATGTTGGTATAGGAGCTAGCGCATTAAGCTTTCTTAATGGTGATTTCTATGTGAATACATTTTCTTTGGATCGATATGATAAGTTAATATCAAGGGGCAAATGCCCTGTAGTTCTTTGGAAAGAACTAACTGAAAGGGAGCATCAACAATATTATATGTTGACCAAACTTTTTGGCATGAAAATTGACCCTCAACGATTTCAACGCAGGTTCCACAGTGATATTTACAAAAAACTAAAACTCGAATTGTGGTTTTTCAAAACTTTCGGATTATTGATAGAAAATGAGCGAATAAGTGTAACGCCGAAGGGAATGTACTCTTTAAGCGTGATGATGAAAGAGTTTTTTGCTGGGTTAAATAAACTGCGTGAATATTGCATTCAGAACAGGATTTAACACTATTTCTTCAAACCAAGCGAGTATAAGGAATATAGAATTTGAATCAGAAAAATCCATTGAGGATATATCCAACACTGAGGAACACAGGAGTTAATAAGACCACTAAAACATTGTTAGCCATCGCCGTTGTGAAATTACTAATTTTATCAGGATTTAGTGCTCCATGGATGGCCTTTATCGCTAGTGGGCTAGTCAGCAAGGCGATAAATGAAAAAATCGGCATTATTCCTATCACAACGCAGCCGATTATCCAAAAATAAACGAGCGCAGTCAGGATAGAATAGATTATACCCGCCCTTCGTCTTCCAATCACAATAGGCAACGTTTTTCTGTTCACGGTCCGATCTGCCTCAACATCAGGAAATTCGTTTAACAGAAGTAGATTATGCACCAAAATGCCAAAGGGGATAGACGCTATTACAGCCGGGACAGCATAGGTGGCTGTGTGAATATAATAAACTCCGACCACAGGTAAAGTTCCTAAACCCAATCCAGCCACCAATTCTGGCCATCTAGTCTTAAGCATTAGAGGGGTATAGCCCAAAATACATATTGACCCGACTATGAGAAGCGGTAGGAGAAGCCATCCCCTGATAATTAAAAAATAAATACCAATAGATATTGCAATAAAAAAAGCGGCAATTCCCAACCAGAAAACCTGCTTTGGCGTGAGTTGCGATGTAGGTAAAATACCACTGCCGCCACTGAAGGGAGTTCTTTTCGTCCTCAGGTCCACTCCGCTTCGATAGTCAAAATAGTCGTTGAGAACGTTCACGCTTATATGAGCTAGGATCAAGCCAATGAGAGCATATATCGTCCAGTCGAGATGAAATGCGCCATCATACCAGGCAATACTTGCTCCCGAGAAGACTATTACTACCGACAAAAGAAGAAAGTGTGGTCTGGTCTCCAAAAACCATATCTTCAGCTTCAATATTTCATCTCTTCCAATAACTTCAGAGCTTGTATCACCATGTCTTTTTACCTCGCTCTCATACTCGACTACATCTTGCAAAAGGTAAAGATTGTATAAAAGTTAGCATACTTTTAAGGTTTACCTCCTTTTTTCTGTTTTAATTAGGGGAAAATTTCGGAGAAGCTTGCTTTGATTTCTTTGATTCTTTTGTTCAAATTGAATTAACAAGTGCGAGCTAAGTTAGCGCCATCTCCTCAAGTTAAGACATCCTCGGCGTATATTTTTTTGATAAATTTTATTAATATGCTTCAATATTCCAAAGAACGATAAACGATGGGCAAAGCAGAGTATAAAGTTAAAGGTGGAAAACTTATCAAAGTCAAACTGTCTGAAAAGGGGTTGAGAATCTCCGAAGTAGGGATTACTGGCGATTTTTTTGTACATCCAGAAGTATTGATTGATGAATTAGAAGAGGTTCTGGTGGGTCATACGTTAAAGGAAGAAGAATTAACTTCTTTTATAGAAGATTTCTTTTCAAAGAGAAACGCTACTCTGCTAGGTGCATCTTCTGCGGATTTCGCTAAGTGTATCATCATGGCGGTCGAAAAAGATGTATGATAAATGGCGACTTCTAAATACAGGAGCAAAAAATGCTTTTTTTAATATGGCATTGGACGAAGCTATTGTTATAGCAAGATCTAGGAATCTTGTGCCAAACACGTTAAGGTTTTTTAGATGGAGTCCTTCTGCCGTTTCAATTGGTTACTTTCAGAGCATGAACGAAGAAATTGACACTGAGTTCTGCAGAGTAAAAGGTATAGATTATGTTAGAAGACGAACCGGTGGCGGGGCAGTCTTTCATGATCAATATGGAGAATTAACCTATAGTTTAATAATAGATAAGGATCACAGATTAGTAACTAATGATTTCCAGAATACTTATGAAACGCTTTGTTCAGGTATTATATCGGGTCTTGAATTTCTGGGAATCCAAGCGCGGTTTAAACCAATTAATGATATAGAGGTTGAAGGAAAGAAAATCTCGGGTAATGCTCAGACTCGAGCAATGAATGTTATTCATCAACACGGTACTATTTTGCGTGAAGTCGACATAAACTTGATGTTTAAAGTATTGAAGGTTCCAAGCGAAAAAATACGGGATAAAATGATCAAAGTTGTCCAAGAAAGGGTTACTTCAGTTAACACAGTTCTAAAAAGAAATGTGTCTTTTGAAGAACTAAACAATGCTCTAATTCGCGGTTTTTCTGAAGCATTCCAAATTAAATTGATTCCAGGACATATCACTAAATTTGAGGCCATGCTAACCACGGAACTGGAAAAAACAAAGTATTCAACAGAAATTTGGAATCTAAAGAAGTAGTTTCACTTAGGTAGCGCGCGCTGAAAGATGTAAAAGTGAAGTAAATCCATTGGCGACAAGCCCTGATTCAGTGAATTTCAATCTGTGAAAAATGTCAAAAATTCTAATTTAAAGACCCATGGTCTCAACACTGCAAAGGCTAGTGCTATTTTTCGTGAATTGTTAGAAAATATGCCGTTTTTCGGACAAAACGCAGTTTAGCAATTCTTATAATAATATCGCATCACTTTACAATTATCAATGATACTGATGCTCGGACTTCGCTTATGCTTTTGATTTTGTTGGTCGTCAAATCTTCAAGTTCATCCATCGAGTTGGCTCTTAATTTCATTGCTATATCATACGCTCCATATACGAAGCAGGTTTCTTCCACATTATCGATGGTCTTAGATAAATTCAAAATTTTATCTTCTGAACCAGGCTCGACTTTTAATAACAAAAAGGCTTTTAGCATTTCAGATCTCCTCAATTATGCCGATGAGTATTCCAGTGATTTTTTTATTCATTCAATCACGGTGTTATATAATCACGCTGTTATATTTACAAGATATATTTAAGATTTTTCAGTCTAACACTCAAAAGATCACTAATGTTTTGAATCACATGGTGTTTCTGGAAAATTCTCGAGGCATCTTTTCCTGCCAGTCTGGTTTCATAACAAACGCGCGTTAATTATTGGCATACCGGTTAAGTTTCTTTAGCAAATATTTTTTTGAATGTCGATCACGGTCAGAAATTGCTTTCCTGAACAGAACTATCGTTTATTTGATAGCACTTGAAGCCACCTTTTAAGATAGCGGGCTTTATGACCATAGTAAAATCCAATACGCAAAATTGGCATCAATAAAAAATATTGCAATTTCCGTCTAAGACAAAGTTATCGATGGATAGCATATAAGAAAATAATGCTAAAAAGCGAATGGAATTGTGTAATCATATAAATCCAGTATTATAAGTTAATGTCCAAAATATACGAATACCGAGTACATTTTGCAGAAACTAAAAGGATAATATTTCTCGAAATTAATTGTAAAAGACTTGATAGTACGTGTAAACTGTTTCTATTGATGAAATTTAGACAATTAGCTATAAATAAAATTTTAAGGAGATGTATTTCTACATTGTCGAGGTTCTCTCTAATTAGAAGTTTTAAGGCAACATTTCATCATTTTTGGATTCGTATATTGCTTGCTTGATCACAATTTAGAAAAAGTCGCAGAATTATAAGAAGAAGGAAATCAAAAGAAGAGATAAGCTGTGATTTTAGCGCAGTTTCATCAGGACCATTTCTGCAGCAAGCACCATGGGGTCCCATGTCTCGTTCAGCGGTGGGGCGTAAGCTGTGTCTGCCTTAGCCAATTCGCGCACGGTCATGTCCTTCTGGATGGCAAAGGACAAAGCGTTTATTCGCTGCGTAATCTCTTCGCCTCCTATGATCTGAGCGCCGATTATGCGTTGCGATTCTTTTTCGATGACGAGCTTAACTCTTATTGGCAAAGCACCAGGGTAGTAGTCCGCTTTTGTTTTGGAGCTGATGCTCCCTGTGATCACTTCAAGTCCTGTTCTTTTAGCTGCTGCCTCAGTTAGACCAGTTACTCCAGCTTCCATATCGAATAATCGCGTTACCGCCGAAGCTATTATGCCTGAAAAAAGGGAGTAACCTCCCCCAGCGTTTGCACCTGCAACTTTACCTTGCCTAACCGCAATTGTGCCCAGCTGCGCACAAACAGGCTTCCGCGTTATTAAGTTTGGAGCTTCGGCGCAGTCACCAACGGCATAAACGTCTTTCAAAGCAGTTTCCATTCGACCATTCGTTTTTATGGCACGGGTTTCACCTGTTGGTATTCCAGAATCAACCGCCAGCTTAGTATTCGCACGGACGCCAAAAGCGCTGATAAATAGATCTGCTTCCACTTTTTCGCCTCCAGCTATAATAGCCGTCACTTTGTTGCCGTCGCCGAGAAATTCTTCCACGCGTTTCTCCGTGAGAATACACATACCCTTTTCCTGCAGATGCCCCTGAACCATCCTAGCCATGTCCGCGTCAAGCATCTGTGGCAAAATCTGTGGCAGCATCTCAACAATGGTTACTTTTAAGCCCCGCTCAATCAACGCAACGCCAGTTTCGAGCCCAATCAAGCCAGCACCCATAATCACGGCGGATTTGGCTCCGTTCTGCACCTCTTCCATGATTTTTTCTCCGTCCTCCAAAGTGCGAAGGCTAAGTATGCCCTGCTTTTCACGACCTTTAATCGGAGGTATAAAGGCATTAGCGCCAGTAGCAATAACCAAGCTGTCATATTGCAACGACGCGGCGGCGCCAGACTTATCGACGGCAGTGACAATTTTCTCGTTCGTATTTATGGCTGTAACTTTCGTCTCTGTCTTCAAATTCAATTTTAACATTTGGAAATAAGCAGGTGGATAAACGATCAAATCCTTAAAGCTCGTTATCTGCCCGCCTATGACGAAAGGCAAACCACAGCGTGAGTATCCAGCGGTTTTTTCTTGTGTTACCAGGGTTATTTCAGCTGTTCGGTCTTTTTTTCGCGCAGCGGATGCCGCTTCTACACCTGCAGCGTTTGCCCCAATAACAATTATTCGCCTAGCCATCAGGGTTTCCCTCATTTTGCTTGTTCTTTGTGCCATTCAACTGCTTTATCAAAATCCATCAGATTAGCCAGTTCCGCTTGCAAGTTCAAGGGCTTCAGAAGAATCACCCAGCCTTTCACGTATGGGTCCTCATTCAAAAGTTCTGGTTTTGACTTGACTTCTGCGTTGACTTCCTCAATGGTACCGCTTACGGCAGCAACCAAGTCGGAAACAGCTTTCACCGATTCCACTGTACCGTAAGGCTCGTTCTGCTTAACTTCTTTCCCTGCTTCTGGCAGTTCCGCGTAGACTATTTCGCGAAGCTGCTTTTGTGCGTAATCCGTTATGCCCATGCGGACTTTGTCTCCCTCAATCTTTATCCATTCAAAATCGGTAGAATAGTATAGCCCTTCAGGCACTTCGTAATTGTCTACTTTCACCATATATGTACACCTATAATTTATTTGTAATATGAACTACTGTTTTTAAAGGTTTAAAAATCTTTTAAAATTAATTAAGACTAACTCAACATCAAGGAGAAGAACCATTTCATGTCAATGTTCACAATATGCACCGCGTTTGTAGCTAAAGGAAAACTCGATGAGACTCTAGCTGGAATTGCCTCTTCAGAAAAAAAGTTTACCCATGAAATTGGAGTGCTTTTTCGCAGATTTTTTCAATGTGAGACACAACCCCACATTATTTGGTCTATTACACAGTGGAAATCAGAAAAACATCACAACGACGCAGCACAATCTTTAATGAAAAAACGTCGGGATGATCGTATTGCATCTATTGAATTTGGTCCGGACCCTTACTTTGAAATCTTCTGCAATGAGGAGGAAAACCTAAAGGTTGGCGAATTTTCTGATGATCTAAGTTTCATAATTATAGCTCATGGCATCATAAATACCAAAACCAAAGGAAAATTCTTGAAACTTCAAAAAAAACGAATATCAGCAATAAAAGGAAAACTTCGCTGGCTTAGAATTTATCGCAATATCTATAATACCGACGAATTTGTGGCAGTTTTAGGTTTTGTTGATGAAAAGTCATTTAGCCGAGTTCGTCGTGTGACCGATTTTCTTCTGGAGGAATATCTTTTTACCGGTTTAAGAAATCCTATGGGAATGTCATATCTTGCTAGTTACAATCAATTCGTCTGTACTCCTCTTTCCATTGGTGGGAGTTAATTGGTTTTCAATTGGCAAAACCTTAGAAAACCTACTTTATAATAGATGCCTAAAAATCCCAATACAATTAGGTAAAAAATGGAGCCTTTAGGGTGATATCTCCACTTGCTCGTGGGTTCGAATCCCACCCCGGTCCGTTGAGGACACACCTTTTGCGTTTCTTGAAGTAAACCAACAGACCCACGCCGATAATAGCAGCTAATGCTCCAGAAACAGCTACGACTAGTTCTGTTGGGAAAGGCTCGAGTACGCTGAAATGGATTGTTTCTGAAGTTCCCGTGTTGCCAGCAGAGTCTGTTCCGTAAACTGCTATTGCATGCGGACCATAAGACAAATCTGTGAGAATAATATTTCCTGTAATTGTAACGGTTTCTTGCCCATCAAGATAGTAGCCGATCCAAGTCGCCGTTTCGTTCAGTGTGAAGTTTAACAGCAGGTCTACTGGATTATAAGTTTGGTTTTGTGGTGACAGCAGTAGTATGCTTGGCGGGGATGCATCCACGGTGAAGTATATTATGTCAGATGAACCGATGTTTCCAGCTAGGTCACTTGCGTAAACCACTATGCTATGTGAACCGTCAGACAATTGGGATAGGATTGGTTTTCCAGAGGTTGTGACGTTTAATCTTCTGTCTATGCTGTAGCTGATCCACGTAGTAGGTTCACTCAAAGTAAACTGTAACGAAATGTCTTTGCCAGAATACGTTTTGTTTTCTGGTAAAACAACTACTATGTTTGGCGATGTTGTATCTGCCCGAGGAGATAAGGAAAAAGATGAAAACGAATACTGGAAAGAAAATAGAGGCGGCGATGGTGGAGAAGAGGACGGAACATTAACCACAGGGTCCAAATACGCGAATCGTTCACTAAGTGAGCTGATCTTATTTGCACTTGTTACGCTATTCCAGTCCGAGCCAAAATGAATCTCATAGATTCCATTATCTGAAAAATTATAAGAAGCTATTTCTGTTCCGAAAATAAAGTTGATTTTTCCTGCCCAGACGGGAATGCGAATAGTTTGTGATTCATAGTCAAAGCGGAAGTGACTTGCTGGAAACATTGAGTACCAATCTTGATAACTTTCCTCTATTACGGGTATTGCCAAGCTTCCTGAATCGGGGACTATGCCGTTGAGAAACAGGATCATCGCTCCACCGCAAGTCGCATCATCAGTGTAGTTTTGGTTCTCTCTCCAACGGAACCGTCCCTCCCTGTACATGTTGCTGTAGTTGAGTAGTCCTTGCCACGCGTTTGGAGAACCCGTTAAGAGATTGATGAAGTTTAACTTCATGGAGTCGCCCATTAAGGGGTAGTAGCTGTGCATTGCAGCCCATGCAGTAACTGTGTTTTCCAGACGCTTCTGCTGATTTGATTCTGCGTGTCTTACCACGTAGGCTTTAGGGCTCCATAATTTGGCTGACCAGTTGCCGCCAGAAATGAACTTGTAGTCGAGGTCTTGAAGTATATAATCAGGGAAGTTGGGAAGATCATATCCGTTAGTTACGTAAAGTTCTGCGGTTGCTTCAGCGAAGGGTCCAGCTTCGCATTCAACTTGACCTGATCTACCTTTGTAAGGGAAGTAGCTTCCTGACCAGTGGTTATCGCAGAGATGCTCCCACATTTGGTTCGCATAGTTTAGCGCTTCAGCGACTCCTATTTGATAAAACTTCAGGAAGATCGATAGAACCTCTGCGTTTTCGTCGTAGTACCTATCACCCCATTCAATTGAACTTCCATCTGCTGGATTGAACCATAAGAGGTCGTGGTCGGTCTCCCAACAGTTCATGTATTCTTGAAAAGCTAGATCTCTATTCCACTTTGACGTGTTAACTCCAAACTCGATCGCGTAGTTGTAAGCGAAAACCAAAAACTTCCAATAAACCAAAATCCCCCTAGAGTCAACATTAGGCCAGTGCCCTTTCATCTGCTTATTATTCATAGCTTCTGCTACCATTTGGTCCAAGAGGGAAGAGTTGACATCGTCAATTTCTGCAATTCTTTTCATCTGAATTAACGTCTTAAAATCAAGAATTGTAGAGAGCGCTGCATTATAGTTATCTTCATGTGTGAATATCAGACCGAAATGAGGGACAATAAAGGATGTCGGCGAAGACCAATCAACAGTACTTAACGTCATGTTCAGTTGGTCTGCCAAGGACGGCGTTTCCGCTTTTATGGGAACTGCGCCTAAGCCGAACAAGATTACAATCACCAAAAAAAGACTTGACATTTTCCACGCTTTCATAACCTCAAACTTCCATGTTTTGAAAAGCCTAATTTTGATTTTCTTTCTCTGACTGCTTCGAGCGTGCGTTTTGGCATTTTGCCTATCTCCACCGCGATTATTTATCATAATTTCTTTTAGAATTTTTTTCTTCAGTGTTAAACCGATTCCTGTTTTTTGTCATGTAAATTGGGTCATGATTTAAACACTATTTTTTTCAAAAGTAATTTAATGGGTTTGGGAATTAAAATTATCTTTCACTCTCCTCACACACTCATAAAAAAGTAGTACCTAATTGGCCATTGTGTTTCCTGAAGTAGACTAGCAAACCCACGCCGACAACAGCAACTGACATAACAGAAGCCGTAACCACGATTTCTAAGACCTGCTCTGTTTGTTGTGTTTCGAGTAAGTCCATATCAACACTAACATAAATCTCGTATTCACGTTCGCCCACTTTCGATAAAAACGCTATCTTAATACCGTCGCTGCTGATTGACGGTTGCCGATAATCGTCCGCTTGTTTTCCGTTTCAACATCGTGCGCCACGATTTCACATAAGAACAGAAAGAGGAAGCGTTTGCCAGATCAGGTTTCACTTAGGTTCTCTTGCAGAGCAAATATGATCATTATTATATATTGGTTTGTCTTACTCAGAGGGAGGGTACTAAAAAATGCCGTCATGGCTGGTTTCAACTAAGCTGAAAGCTTTTCTAGTTATCGATCTAATTTTCTTGGGCTTGGTCGTCTCGACTTACTTTTACTTCCAAGATCAAGGCTTGATCGTTGTTGGATCAAAACCAGCCACATTTACGTTTTCAGACTTACTAGTTGATCCATCGGAGGTTTATCCGGGTGAAACTGTACTAATATCACTTAATACAACTAATATTGGGGATGTTGAAGGCAACGAAACCTTAAGCCTTGAAATTAATGATGTTGTAAAAGATGCAAAAAACATAACTCTTGCAGGTGGAGCATCTGAAATTATTGAGTTCAGTTATTTAGAAACGGAGGTAGGCAATCATAGCATTAAAGTCGGCGATTTGGTTGGTGCGTTCATTGTTAAACCTGCTCCGCCTGAATCAAGCAACATAGTGTTATCAAATCTTAAGGTGTCTCCGTATGAGGTTTGGGCTGACGAGCCAGTCACATTGACCGCTACTGCGCAGAATCCCACCTCAGAACCAGATGAGCTCACCGTCAAAATAATAGTGGACGATGTAATATTAGAGTACAAGATTATTAAGGTAGAAGCTGGCGCGACTCAAACCGTCGAATTTACTGTCAATGCATCATCATCAGAAGGAAAACATACCGTTAAACTGAACACTCTGAGCGGTTCATACACAGTTGTCAAGACAGGGTACCATTCGCTTATAGTTGGCAGATCCGGTGGTGGATCCCAACCGTTACCCTATACTTTAAATGGAGAAGATTTTGAAACTGGTTATGTACTTGTTCTTCCTGTTGGAGAATACACCATTTCCGTGCCTGATGTTTTCGATGTTGGGACAGGGGTTCTGGAATTTAATTATTGGAGTGATGGGGTAACAAGTAGTACGAGAAGTTTCACTTTGGATAGACGATTGGTAGTGGTTGCTAATTACGTCATAATCAGCGGATGGGCATCTTGCCCTTCATTGTATGTTTGGAATGGAACCGGTTATAGTTATGTTGCTGAAGTCTCAAACTCCGGGTGGTTAGGAAACATCGATCATATGAACGCAAACGGTGAAATCGTGTTTGCGGGAGCGAACCCATGGGACTACGTTAAGCTCGGCACGAACCTTGTACCAAGAGAAGAGGGGTATTTTGATATGGTTCTAACGCAGCAATGGGATGAACTTTTCTATTTTGACACTGCATACTTGATGATTGTCGACCACCTAGCGGATTTAGAAGTTTTTGCAACCATGAGCACCTATGTCAATTCAGTCTTCAACGACCAAATCTATACAGTAAATGAAACGGGCATTATTTCACCTGAAAGCGCAACTTATCTTTGGGCTCCTAAAGACACAGATTTGGAAGGGATAGATGTTTTATCCGAGATTTCACATCTTGACGGAGTTTACACGCCTGGAAACAACGGACTTTACAGTCAGGCTTGGAATAACATTAGCTTAAACCAGTTGATCGTAGACTTAGGCAATCTTTCTGGTGCCAACCAAATCAAACTTGTAATAAATGGATTAGCGGAATGGGGAGACCCTGCGCCCTACTACCCTTGGATAGAGAGCTTCAAAACAGCGGCTACTCAGGGCTTATTGGAGGACGGCACGGAGATGACTCCACTGCCAAATATGGAGATTAAGGACATGAATGGCAACTGGGTGGATGTACCCAAGGACAAACAAATTTCTTTGCCAGCTGACTATGTTGCTAGAACCTTCGTGATGGATGTTACAGATCTATTTCCGGAAGGAACAACCGACTTCCAAATTAGAATCACAAACTTTTGGAACATAAGGTGGGACTATATTGGAATCGACCTTTCACCACAAGAGAACATAACAGTTCAAAAAATCACTCCTCAAGCAACTCTTACCCAATTTTGGGAAACGCTATCTAACTCTTCAGGAAGTTTCACAAGATATGGAGACGTGACACCACTAATGCAAAATGCAGATGAAATGTACGTGATTGGAAGACAAGGTGACCAGATTTTACTGCGATTTCCAACTGATAACTTGACAGCGCCGGAGATAGGCATGGTAAGAGAATATTTCTTGGTGACTGCAGCTTTCTATAAAGATGAACCTGGGGCTTGGGGTTTCGGATTTGAATTCACGGTTGATCCATTACCATTCCGAGGTATGAGTGGATATCCCTATCCTGCCAGTGAAAGCTATCCATACGATCAAGCCCATTTAGCATACCTCGAAGAATACAATACAAGAGTCATAACTGGACCATAACTAAGGAAAAAAGATTTCGCGGTGATGCTTACATGAAGAAAGGCGACAATGGCAAAGGCAAAAAATATGCAAGCTTTAAAAGCTTCACCCTCAATATTTGCTTCAAAAACCCTCCATGGAACATGGCGTTCAAATGATTTGGGAAATAATTGGTGATGCACTAAGATTATCGGCGCTTGCAGCGTTTGGGATAGCAGGCATTCTGATCGTTTTGATATGGAAGGAAAACTTGAGGACAAGAGTAACTTATATCAGACTGATTGTCCAAGCAGTTACTTCTGTCGCAATATTTTACCTATTTTCTAAAACTATTCCGCTTTCCTACTATCTCTTGTTATTTCCATTGACAATTTTTTTGGGTAGGTTGTATTGCGGTTGGCTTTGTCCATTCGGTTTTCTCATGGACGTAATTTCTCATTTAAAAAGAATTTTTAGAAAGACTTACCGAATTCTCCCTGACAGACTTAATAAGAATCTGCACAATCTAAGATACGTATTATTGTCGTTTTTCTTGCTTCTGCCAATATTATTATGGTTGATGGATCCGTTGCCAAGTCTTGATTTTGGCCTTCTTATGCTGCGATTTCTTTCCGGTCCTTTTCGACCGTACACATTTTTAATTGATCCATTGACACCGCTTGTAGTACCATATACAACCCCATTTTCGTTCAACTCGATTTACTTTAATTATCCATATGTTCAAAATATCGTCACCTACGTTAGCGGGAATATTGGTCTTGCAATCACTGCTGTCTTTGTAAGTTTAACGCTGGCAGGTTCGGTTCTATTTAGGCGTATATGGTGTCGCTTTTGTCCAACCGGTTCATCCCTAGCCATTGTAAACAGGTTTAAGGGTTTCAAGTGGGCACCTCTAATCTATGTAGAAAAGGACGAAGAGAAATGCAAAGATTGCGAAGTCTGCAAGATTGTGTGTCCAACGCAAGTTAGCGAATTGTATGAGCAAAAGAATGGAAAGATATACAGTTCACAGTGTATACTGTGCGCAAATTGTGTTGAAAGCTGCCCCCACCCAGACGCAATAAAACTAAAGCTAGCCAGAAAACGACTGTTCAAGTCGAGAAATTCAATTGGAAGAATCCCAAAATCATTGAGGAAACTATTTCGCAGGTCAAAATAACTGCTACAGACAGCCCGTGCCTGAAACTTGTAAATAGTTTTTTCCATTGGACTTCATTTCTTTTAAGCGTTACCTAAGCCTTGTACGTGTGACCCTGAACGAAACAAGGTAAACACTGAACTTTCCAATGCCTCTCTAAATTTATAGACTTGGTCTTAGCTTGTTGCATTCTTGACTTCAGATTTTTTGGATACTCGTAAAAAATGGAATTGGGGGTGATTTCTCCACTTGGTCGGTAGTTCGAATCCCATGTTGTCCGTTAATTAATAAAAGTTTATAGATTATATGAGTTCATTGTTTCTAAGGGCAGGGGAAAATTTGGTCAGGGTTCTGTTTGTCGAACCTCCTAAAGATTATTGGTTTGTCATGGGTGAATACCTTCCACCTCCTTATGGACTTCTTCAGCTTGCAGGATACCTGGAATCCAAAATGCCGGGAGCAGATATTGAAGTTCTAGACTGTCAAGCAATGTCGCTGGATTGGAGAGGCCTTGAAAAAAGAGTAGCCTCCTTTGATCCAGATCTCGTTGCTACAAGCGGTTTTGCAACTTGCAATGTCTATGTTGCGGCTAGAACCCTTGAAACTGCAAAGAAACTGAAACCAGAAGTACTAACGGTCGCCGGAGGTCAACATTTCTCAGCCAGTGCCCAAGAGAGCCTAGAGAACTATCCAGAAATTGACATTATTGTCAGAGGGGAAGGTGAAGATACTATAGTAGAACTATCCAAAGCAGTAGAGAACAACTCGAACTTTTCCGATATATCCGGAATATCTTTCAGAAATCAGAACAAAATTTTCCACAATCATCCTCGGGCTCTCATCGAGAATCTTGACAAGTTGCCCTTTCCCGGCTACCATTTTGTGAAGGACTATGTTCATCTATACCATTTCACAATGATGGCTGGTTCTAAAGCGAGATATGGCATGGTTGAAGCTTCAAGAGGGTGTACGCATCAGTGTACATTCTGCTCGCAATGGAAACATTGGCAAGGCTTATGCAGGTACAAATCAGCTAAACGAGTAGCCGAAGAGATTGAATTTCTCTACAAAAATTATGGAAGCAGACTCATATGGTTGACCGATGATAATTTCGGTTTAGGCAAACGAATGGAAAATCTATGCGACGAACTCATTAAGCGCGGATTTTCAGACGACATGACCTGTTTCATGCAAACTCGATGCGATGACATCGTTAGAAATCAACATATTCTATCAAAAATGAAAAGGGCAGGAATCAATTGGTTACTTCTTGGGGTAGAAAGCCACAGTCAAAGCAACCTTGAAAGCTTCCGCAAGGGGTCAAAACCCGAGGATGCAGTCAATGCTGTACGATTGTTAAAACAAAACAGCATATTCTGCCAAGCAACATGCATAATCGGAGAACGAAAAGACTCTCATGAATCTATTGAGCGCTTAAGGAACTTCGTTAACGAATTGGACCCGGACTTGGCAATTTTCATGATTCTTACACCCTTTCCTGGAACCGATTTATATGAACAGGCAAAACACAATGGCTGGATTCAAAACTGGAACTGGGCTGACTATGACATGGTTCACGCTATAATGCCAACAGAATCCCTAAGCAGGGAGCAACTGCAAAACGAGCTATTCAAGTGTTACCGGAGCTTTTTCGGTTCTTGGAGCAGAAGAATAGAAGGAATTTTTTCAAAAAGCAGAATTAAAAGGAGAGCATATCGATATATGGCGCAACAAAGCATCTTGACGCAGTTGAAAAGCTTGGTTTGAGCGGACACCCTATGAACTCAGCTGATGTAAAAAAATCTAATTTAGTTCTGAATTTTTTATTATTTGTATCAGTATTTGGTCTTTTACTATCAACTTCTTTTGTTTTTTACCCCTCTATACCCCAAGACAACTTTGCACATCGCAATCTAGCGATAGGCACCATATTTGGTGCGGTATGCATATTGGGAATCTTCGCTGCGCTCTTTCCCAGTTCCTGCTTAGTAATTCCTCAATTATGGAAAAGAAACAGATACAGCAAGCGTAAATCAAATATACATGAAACAACTTTTCGCGCTCACCATCCCTCCTGTGAAAACTATTCTACACACATTTTGCATATTGGCAAAATTAGCTTTTGTGCAACATGTTCTGGACTACTAGTTGGTGCGATCCTTGTTCTTTTTGGCACAGGCTTATACTTTCTTGGAAACTTGCACATAAGTGACCCAGCAATATTAGTTTTGATAGGTGCAGCCGGAGTCGCTTTGGGTTTGTTGCAATCGGCATTGCCTAGGTTTAGCGGTAGTTTAACTAGATTTTTTGCCAGCATCCTATTTGTTGGAGGCACTTTTCTGATGCTAATTAGCATAGACACGGCAGTAGAGAATACTTCTATTGATCTTTTTTTTGTAGCTCTCAGTGTATTTTTAATCCTAACGAAGATAACTCTATCACAAAGGGATCATCGGCGAACCTGTTCAAACTGCTCGGCAAAATCATGCGGATATAACGCAAAAAAAGGGATTCAGTAGGGTTTTTCTCGTGAGCGATTGATATTGTATAATGCACCTGCTACTATCAGAACGCCGACGACAATTACAATTATGTACCAAAACTCAAATGTTACAGGGATTACACCTGTTTGCTGAAGCATGGTTGAGATTCCCCAGATTAGGATTATCACCCCAAATATGATCCCAGCTATGGCGCCGCCATACGGCAGACCGAAACATTCTTGCTCGGCTCTTCTACGTTCACGCCGACGAGAAGAAATCGTGCCCGTTTGCAGACTGGCTCCGCATTTAGTGCAAAATTCCGCGAAATCATCATTTTGGGCACCACATTTCGGACAGTACACCATTTTGTTTTCCTCTGAAGATGCATTGTGTTGCGTTTTGTTAATAAGATTTTTGTCGTTTGAAAGTTAGATTGTAAACTTGATGTTGCGACTAATTTTAGGAAGCTGAAAACTCGCAAAATTGGAAAGAAAGGATTTGCAGAAGATACTTTTAACAATTGTTAAAGATTTAATCCATTACTACAGCATTTATTGTGGAACCACCTGATGTTTCGATGTTGCCCAATGTTGGATCTCCTATGTAGTAGAGTTGTGAGCCTCCGCTAAGGTCAGCATTAAGTGTGCCATCCAGGTTTATTGTTGCCTGACTTCCTCCACTGACTTCTATGTTTACGTCTTGACCGGTAAAATCAGTGAAGTCTAACTGACTTCCAGAAGATATATCAATTTCAAGATTTCCTGCTTCACCATGCCCTACCAATTGGCTACCTCCGGAAAGATCGAAAGAAACAGAATCAGTAGAACTGATTTCTTCGATTATTCCTTCTGCTCCACCTGACAATTCTAGTCTCCGAAGATCGGGCAGGGTAATCTTAACCTTCAATGTTACCGAACTTAGACTGACACCCCAATTGACTCCTACGTTCAAAGTATCGCCTGACTTTGACACGTAAATTTTATCCATAACATTGTCGTCTGCAGTAACTAATACACTATATGAGCTCGATTGGGAAATTTCAACATTAAAACCGCTTCCAGCATCAACTGATGTGAAATCACTAAAGAATTCCTCTTCAGTAACCAGATTACCTGAACCAACTACTTCCCCAAGAGGGGCCCAACCCCCGAGGAATATCATAGTTGAGATTAACCCTATTATTACAATGATTACAACAATAGTAATTAAAGCAATTGTCATGGTGCCTATTGGTTTTTTCCTGCTTTTTCTCAAAGGTTCGCTTACTGAATGCCCATTAGGGGGCATTGTTGCCATTCCACATTTGGGACAAAATCTTGATTCCTTGTCTAATTCGGTTCCACAATTAGAACAAAACGTCAATACTGTATCTCCTTAACCATCTGATAATGCTCATTTAATATAAAAAAACAACTCATTGAGCTAGGAATTGAATTTTAACACAGACAAAAGAAAACAATCTTAAGCCAATTTTCTGAACCAAGATATATTCGCAAGATGCAACAAGTGAAAAAATTTAAAACTTCTCAACTACCTATTACAAGATAGCAAACTATAGGAGAGAAAAAGAATGAAAAAATTTACTGTTGCCTTTATGTTGCTCATGTTATGCTATTTACTTCTTGCAAACATGGTGTTTGCCGCTGAGGAAGGTTACGTAATAGATGAGGCTTACAGTGCAGGAGGAGTCGAACTTGACGGAGAATGGGGTGAAGCTGAATGGGATTCAAGCCTTTGCTGGATTGAGTGGATAGACCCATATGATGCAAGATTTGGGTATAAAATGGCCACCATGGCTCCATATTTTATGGGATTTATTATCGAATTCCCTGATAGCACCAATGATGCTGAAGACGTATGGCAAATATGCATAGACGGCGACGCTTCCGATGGCACTGCCCCAGATGAGCAAGACAACAAAATCGAAATCGTAGGTCACGAAACAGTAACAGTTTATGTTGGAGACGGACAAGGCTGGGTAGAGATGCAAGGCGCCGATTTACAATGGAATGAAAGCTTAACTACCACCGCAGGTAGACCAGCTTTTGAATCAGACCACTATGTCGTAGAAATATTGGTAGACAAAGGAACTTTAGGTGCTTGGGGAGCAAATCCGCCACCTCACGGATTGAGAGTTGCAATGTACGACGCTAGCAACGAAGCCCAAGGATGGATAGCATGGCCACCAACCGACCCAGACATCCCAGACACATGGGGACGAATAGACCAGTATGGTGCAACTGTGCCGGAAAGCTTGAGTCTCGGGGTTGTAGCGCTACTATCATCTGTCGCAGTCGCCATAGCAATCTACTCCGTGCGGAATAGAAAGAAGTTCCCTAAGTGATACTAGATTCAGCATCTCGGATCGTTTAGGGATTTTTCTACTCTTACCTTTTTTTCTCAAATCAGGTAATAATATAGACGCAATTATCGGTACACACTATTCTCATGAATTCTTACATCAAGCTAATCAATTCAAAATTGTATGCAAGTTTATAATCTCAAGTTTAATTTAGTGAGAAGATTATACGTGTCTAATGCAAAGTATGAAAAATTTTAAAACTACTAAACTGAATATTACAAGATAGCAAACTATAGGAGAGTAAAAAAGAATGAAAAGATTTGCTATTACCTTTGCATTGCTAATGTTATGTTGTTTACTTCTTGCAAACATGGGATTTGCAGCCGAACCGGGTTACGATATAACGGAAGTTTACCAAGGTGTTGATATAACCATTGACGGCGTGTTTGATGAGGCAGAATGGGAAGACAAATGGATCGAGTGGATGGACCCATATGATGCTAGGTATGCTTTCGCAATGGATGGTGTCCCATTGCAGACATGGTTTATCGAATTCCTTGATACTACCAATGATGCTGAAGACGTATGGCAAATATGCATAGACGGCGACGCTTCCGATGGCACTGCCCCAGATGAGCAAGACAACAAAATCGAAATCGTAGGTCACGAAACAGTAACAGTTTATGTTGGAGACGGACAAGGCTGGGTAGAGATGACCACGCAACCCACTGTAGACTGGATGGAAAGCTTAACGACTACCTCAGGTAGGCCAGTTTTTGAATCAGATCACTATTTCGTAGAATTACAAGTAAGTAAGGAAGAGTTAGGCGCTTGGGGAGCAAATCCGCCACCTCACGGATTGAGAGTTGCAATGTACGACGCTAGCAACGAAGCCCAAGGATGGATAGCATGGCCACCCGAAAGCGACCCAGACATCCCAGACACATGGGGACGAATAGCTGACTACGCGGGAAGCATACCAGAAAGCTTGAGTCTCGGGGTTGTAGCGCTACTATCATCTGTCGCAGTCGCCATAGCAATCTACTCCGTGCGGAATAGAAAGAAGTTCCCTAAGTGATACTAGATTCAGCATCTCGGATCGTTTAGGGATTTTTCTACTCTTACCTTTTTTTCTCAAATCAGGTAATAATATAGACGCAATTATCGGTACACACTATTCTCATGAATTCTTACATCAAGCTAATCAATTCAAAATTGTATGCAAGTTTATAATCTCAAGTTTAATTTAGTGAGAAGATTATACGTGTCTAATGCAAAGTATGAAAAATTTTAAAACTACTAAACTGAATATTACAAGATAGCAAACTATAGGAGAGTAAAAAGACATTGAAAAAATTGACTATTGGGTTTACATTGCTTATGTTGGGCTGTTTGCTGGTGGGAAACATAGCCCTGGTTCAGAGCCAAGTAGAAGGTTATGAGATAATGGAAGCTAACCAGACGAACCCAGTCACCCTTGACGGAAATTGGGAACCAGACGAATGGGACGACAGTTGGATAGAGTGGATGGACCCAGAAGTAAGCTATACTAGATTTGGTTTCAAAGCCGATTCTAGTATAGCTTATGCGCCGGAATTCTTTCTGGACTTCGATGATAACACCGATGATGCTGCTGATTTGTGGCAAATATGTATCGGAATTGCAGACTGGGGAGTTGCTCCACAAGAAGGTCAAAACAAAATTGAGATTGAAGGTCACGAAACTCTAACAGTATACGAGGGAGACGGTACAGCATGGGTCGAGATAGACAACTCCGCAGTAACATGGGCTGACAGTTTGACTACGAGTCCTGCGCCGATGGATTATGAGCACTGGTTCTGTGAAATTATAATTGACAAGACAGCGATAGGAAGTGCAGCATGGAACGGTCCGCCGCCTTTCGCGCTTAGAGTCGCAATGTACGATGCAAGCGATCAAAGCTGGGTAACGTGGCCACCTGCGAGCGACCCAGACGTCCCAGAAACTTGGGGAGGGATAACAAGTTTTGGTGGTTCGGTCCCGGAAAGCTTGAGCTTAGGGGTTGTAGCGCTACTATCATCTGTCGCAGTCGCCATAGCAATCTACTTCGCGCGGAAGCGACCAAAAGTATAAACTGCAGGCATTAATCCACCATCCTTTTTTTATTTAAATGAAAACTACCCATTTCAAAATTTACTTCGAATTTTCTCTATTTCAGTCACTTCAATCTACTTCTAAAAGCGGGAAACAAAACTGCTTGCTCAATGGCATTGACCGATGTGCTAATTTTAACTTTGCGAGAATCTGCTGAAAAAATAAAAATGGAGGTTTAGATGAGAAAAAGGATTTCTCGACGTTTCTAGTTGGTGCTTTTTCCTTTCTCCAAGTTTGCGGGAAGCCCGGCTGGCAAGTCTGGAAAGTTGGAGCTGATTTTCTGCTCTGCAACTGTCGCTGCTTCTGTCAGGATTTTGGCTGCATCCTCGTTCACGGAGTTGAAGTTGAGATTTAAGCCGGAGCTTTGACCTACGTCGAACATTAATCCGCTTAGCATGTTGCCTATGTCTCCGAGTTCATTCTCAGCTTCAGGTAGAACGCCGACAAGTCCTGCGCTGACCGTACGTAAAACGCCTATGGCGGGTCCCAGCGTGGTTACTATATCTCCGAATTCAGTCACAGTTTGCAACCTAAGCAGTACTTGGTCGAGCGCGAGCCTCGCGTTCATGATTAGTTTTTCCATTTTTCGGAGTTCAGCTAATTCATTAGCGTAAATGTTAGCGTGTGCACTGTCATGTTTCGCGTAAGCGGCAACTATCTTTCCGAAAAGAGATTTGTCTTTTTGGCTGAACCTTTCAGCGGCTTTGTCCAAATTTTGGATTTGAAGTCTTAACCGTCTTATGGCGAAGTCCAACCGCGGTTTCAGCGGTGGAGGTGGACTAACTGCTCCTTTAACAGCGTCTATGAACGACGTTTCGTTTCTTCTGCTTTCCCATTTTTTTGCAAAACGTTCTGACATGTGAACATCCTCAAAGGTATAATCGTAGAAAATGTACTTATCCATTTTTAATATGATTAAGACATGTACGTATATACGTTGAGCTTTTTTATTGGGCTGGTTTGCACTTTAACAGTGAAGATTTTGCAATTGTATGTGAAGCTAATTAAATTAAATAAGCAGTTTTTTTAGTCCATAGTTGGTCTTTAAAGACGTATTTTCATCTTTTTTCCTAAATTTGTTGAAAAACCCAGTTTTCTTAAAAAAATGAGAAAGAGTCATAACAACACATTATGACAGAAACGCAAAGTTTAAGCACATGTTTTTTCCCAATAATAAATAATGCTCAGCTCTCAGGACTGAAAAAAGCAAGCATGGTTCTTAGGGAGAGAAAAAATTGGACATAGAAGAGGAAGCCACAAAAATTCTAACCCGATTGGGACTTACCAATTCACAATCAAAGGTTTACCTCACACTTCTTAAACTAGAAAATGCAACCGCAAAAACGATTGCCAATAATTCCAAAGTTGCGCGGCAGGAAGTCTACCGCGTGCTCGTCGAGCTTGAAGAAAAGAGCTTGGTTGAAAGAATCATAGCTGTTCCAACAAAGTTTAGAGCAATCTCGATAGAAAACGGATTAGCCTTCTTAGTTGGAGAAAAAAGAAAAGAGCTTTCCGAATTACAGAGAGAACTAAACAAGATATTACCCAAAATTAGAAGTCAATTGATGCCAAAAGAGGACAAACAAAGAGTTGCTCAAGAAGAGGCGAATGAATTCATTTTGATACCTGATAGCAAACCGTTTCTTCTCAGGATGGAAAGAGCACTAGAGGCCGCTAAAAAAAGTGTTGAGGTTATTTGCCCAAAGGAGGCGTTTCTGCGAGCTTTATTTAACTTATCCGAGAAGTTCAAAGAAGTCTTAAAACGAGGTGTTAAGATTCGATGCCTCGTAAATGAACCGTTAGATAGAAATTCATGGGCAGCATCAGTGCGAATTGTTGCGGAAAATCCCAATTTCGAAATCAGAGTTCTGTCAGTAAGTCCTAAAGAGAATTTCTGGATATATGATAAGAGAGAAGCATTTTTATTCATTTCCTCCCTGCAAAATCAGAAACAGTCATCAGTTTTATGGACAACCGCTGAACCCTTGATATCAATATCAGAAAAATACTTCAACACGCTTTGGGAAAAATGTCAAAAGCCAAAAGCAAAAGAATAATAACCTAAAAGCATTTGTAGCAAGGATTTCGGTTTATCTGAAGACGCCAACCACATACGCAAGTAAACCAATTATAAACAATAAAAGAACTCGGTTCTTAATTTTTCTAGCGTTTTCACGTGAAGGGTCTCGGAACAGAAGAACTGAATAATTCACAAGCCCAACGTCTGTCACTGAAACCAGAGGGATAAACCAAAAAGAAACCAAGTTGAGAAGCAAAGTGATGGGGGTTAAGGCCACCGCGGAAACATAAAACAATGCAGCAACAACAGCAGCATTTTTCTCACCATAACGCACCGCCAGCGTCTTAATGCCCTCAGCTTTATCGCCCCTGACATCAACAATTCCTTTTGTGATTTCTCTACCTGTGTTAGAAAGGAAAGCCATCAGCGTAAAAAGAAGAACACTCAATGGAACTTGGCTTAGAACAATTATGCTTCCATATATAAACGGGATAGACACACATGTGCTAACAAGAAAGTTACCTAACAAACCCTTTCGTTTTCCAACCGTAACGTACGTCACAACAACAACCCAAGAGATCACCGCAACCACCAAACAGAGAAAACTTGTGAAATAAGCGAAGACAAAACCCGCCACTGAAAGAACGAAAACCAAGACTAAAGCCTCCCTTGAACTCACAATTCCGCTGGGAAGCGGACGAAACGGCTCGTTTATCGCATCAATCTCTCTGTCATAATAGTCGTTAATGGTCATTGATGCGGCGGTTAACATGAAACCCGTGAAGAAACCATAAAAAATGTCAAGCCAGTTAAAGTTGGAGAACTGGGGATGTGCCAGAACCGCGCCAACAAATACTGCGAAACCCATCATTGCACAGTTTATTGGCCTCATTAGCCGTATGAAACCAGTTACTTTCCCCATTAAAGTTAAACCTTTTTAATGAAGCATAAGTTTCGACTTAGTTATAAAATATAATGCTAAAGCACGGAAACTGGATGTTTTATCGCTTTTGAAGTATGTTTTTAAGATAGCTCGAAAACAATATTGAAAAGGAAAAGCAAGATGGAAGAAAAAACGCTGTTATCCACTTGTAAAAAGCAAGGACGGAAAATCGTAAGAGTGCTATGGTTTATCGCAGGCACAATTTGTGTAGTACTAGGAGCCATAGGCATGGTGCTTCCTATTTTGCCAACAACCCCTTTTCTTTTGGCTGCAGCAGCTTGTTACTACAAAAGCTCTGAGAGAATGCACCGGTGGCTACTAAACAACAAATTGTTTGGAAAATATATACGAAACTACACAGAAGGAAAGGGGCTGCCAATAAAAACTAAGATGTTTGCATTAAGCTTGTTATGGATAACGATAATTATTTCAACAGTTTTTATGTTAGAACGGCTTTTGCCAGCCTTTCTTGTTCTCCCAATGCAGCTGATTATGTTAGCCGTCGCGGTTGTGGTTAGCATACACATCTTAAGGCTACCAACTTTCAAAGAAACTTGACTTTCACAAATAACGCTGGTCAACATGATTTATAGGTTGAAAAAGCTTAATACAACCCCAACCTGCATAGTTAACAATCTTTATGGTGAAATCTTTTGGGTTCTGATTATGCTCCTCTAGTGGGCGATAATTACGCCCCAGATAGGCTTAGAGTGATAATTCCAGTAGGCGGAAAAGCCACGCGTCTTATGCCACTCACAGCTGCAACAAGCAAAGCGGCTCTCAGATTGTTAAACAGGCCATTGGTCGAGTTTTCGCTTTTGTCTCTCGCGCGTCAAGGGATCCGCAATTTCGTATTCGGAGTAAAAGGTTACACTAACTATAGAGACCTCTACGATTATTTCGAGTCAGGCTACGGTTTTTCTGTGCGATATGAAGTTAAACCGCGGATTCACATTAAATATCAACCTAATGTTGAGGACCTAGGAAGCGCTGACTCGATAAGAATAAACATGGATTACTACGCGGTCAATAATCCAGTCTTCGCGGTTCAAGGTGACAACGTTTTCGAAATCAGCGTGAAAGACCTAATGCAGTTTCATCGGAAAAAAGGCGCGTTGATGACTATAGTGCTCAGGGAAGTTGATAACGTTGAAGGGCTAGGAATTGCGGATATTGACAAAAACAACCGCATCCGACGTTTCGTAGAGAAGCCGATGCCGAAAGACGCGCCTAGTAATCTTGCCAACACAGGCTTGTACGTGCTTTCACCCGAGTTAAGAAAGGTCTTCAAGGAAAAGGGAGTCAAAAAAATAACTAAGAATAAAAACAGGTTAGATTTCGGCTATGACTTCATACCATATTTAACGCGGTCAAATCACCCAGTTTACGGTTACACTTTAAAAGGAAACTGGTTTGATGTTGGCACTCCCAAGAATTATCTGGAAGCCATGAAAAAACTTCTCCACGGGAGTTTTAGCATGTTAACAGATTTCGGTGGAAAAATCAGCAAACAGCAACAAATTTGGGTTCAGGGAGAAAGTATTGACTCGGAAAAGAGGAGACAGGCAATTATTCGAAAAATAAAACAAAAGCGAATAGAAATTGAAGGTGCTGTACTCATCGGCAGACACTGCCAAATAGACGATGGTGTTAGAATAGTGAATTCTTGCATAGATAACTTTACGCGAATCGCTAAAGGTGCTATTATAGAAAACTCTGCTGTTTTAGACAGGGTCATAATCGGAGAAAAAGCTGATATCAGGGACAGCATAATCGGCAGACACACAACAATCCTTTCAAGCGGTAGCAAACAAACCAAAATAAATTCAATTTCAGTTGTAGCTGACGATGTCACCATTGAAAAAGGGTGCAGCTTAACAGAAACAAGAATCTATCCACACCAGCGTGTTAGAGGAGAATTCAAACGGCAAATTCTGATGTCCAACTAAGCTTTAAACCACTTGAAAATCAAGTATTTGGGTTTTTCCGATTCTAGGTCTGGCATGGCTATTATAAAGCGTTTCCTCACGGTCGTTGCCAGCCGTCCAGCCTTCACTATTTCTGTGGCTGAAATTTCAGAGTCTGCCTTTTTAACAGAAACCATATAAGGCGCATGCTCAACGCCTGGACCGTACTTGTACACAGCGAAGTCACATCCGAACTTAATACCTGGGGTTACAATTAAACCACTGTCACGTAGGTCTTTGTAAACTAAATACTTCTCATCGAACTCGATGTACAGTTGGCGGGCTTTTTTCCGGAGCTTCATCAGTCCGACTTTTCGCTTTTCTATGCCTTCGAAAATTGATATTTGACCTTTTTCAACCAAGTATAAACCTTCCATCAAATCTAGAAGAAGTGGAACTTTGAACTCAGGGATTTTCGGTTTTGGGATTCCGAGAGGTTTACCGTAAAAGCCTATTTTGTAGAGCTGTGATCCTTCTTCAGGGTTCCAGACTACTAGAAAGTTTTCTATTAGTTCTACTTTGGTTTTAGCCATTTAGGATTTCGCACTCAGGATTACATTATGAACGAGAGCACGCGAACGGTGTCGGCGGCATCTTCAGCTTTATCAGCGGAGTTTTCCAAAAGTTGAAGGATATCTCGCAAAAGCAACAGTACTGGAAGGTCAATTTTGCTGCTGAAAACTTTTATTGATAGCTCTCGGTAGATGTCGTCCACTACTCTTTCGGCAATTTCAACGTCTTTAGCTTTTTCCAAGGTTTTGGCTGATCCATAGCTTAAGACCATCATCGTTTCTCTTAGCTTAAGCACAGAATCGAAGACTGATTCGGAAAGCTTCAGCAGATCCCTTCTTATGTCATCTGGGACCTTCCAGTTATGTTCAATTATTTCGATAATGTAATAGGCAATACCTTCAGAGAAATCGGCTATCTCACTTGATAAGTTTGTGAATCTCAAGAAGTCTTCTCGACTAATTAGGATTGCTCCTATTTCAGCTAGTTCCTGCGAAACCATGCGTCTAGCTTTAACGACTTCTTCTTCTCCTTCCCGAATTTCGCTGAAAAGTCGTCTTGCTTGTTCTTTGTCACCTGTTGAAAACTGCTCCACAAGTTGAGGGATTTTTCTGGCAACTTCTACAACCTTGCGCAGGTTATCCTGACATGCACGTAGAGCTCTCCGTTTTACTCGTTGTTCTGTTTCCGCGGGAAGTACCATGTTTCTCTCCACTCTCAATAAATATACAATCTTTCCAACATTAAGTATTGTTTGAGCATTATAAAAGCTAACGATTAAAACCGAAAATTAAGTACCTAAATCTTCAAAGTTAATTTTTCCTTGGAAATATTTGTGTAAGAGTTCAGGCAAGCTTTTAATTGATGTTCTGACTTGCTGCCATGAGTCACGGTCTCTTATGGTGACTGTTTTGTCTTTTAACGTTTCGTAGTCGACTGTTATTCCCAAAGGGACACCGGCTTCGTCAGCACGGGCATATCTTCTGCCTATGGAGCCTGTTTCATCGAGTTCAGCTGTGAAACCTTCGTTTAAAAGCTGCTGTTGGATTTCCCGCGCTATCTCAGTGATACCGTCTTTGCTTACCAGAGCGTAGACACCAAGCTGGATGGGTGCAATATTTCTAGGGAAACTCATTATCACGCGATTGTCTTTAACTCGGTAAGCGTATTCTAGTGCCACGTAGAATAGGCGGTCGGAGCCGAAGCTGGGTTCAACTACGTGCGGGATGAAACGTTTGCCTCGTATAGTGATTTTTTCATGTTTTACGTCCACGTGTTCTGGTAGAATACTGTAGTTTCCAGCCATGTAGCAACCGTCTCTTTTAAGTGATTCAGCAACTTCTTCCGCAGGGGCCTTTGAAAGTAGCTCTGCAACCTTTTTGGCTTCGCCTTTGAAGGTGGGACCAAGTTTAGCCTTCATAGGGTTCACAATGAGCTTTTCTTGCTCTATAGGCTCAGGATATTCTTTGTAAACGCGAAGATCTGCCCCACTGGCTTTTATATGGCATTCTAAATCATAGTCTGTGCGGTATGCATGTCCAGAGACTTCAATCCATCCCCAACGGTCAACGTAGACTTCTTGGTCAAAGCATTGTGTTGCATAGTGAGCTTTTTCCCATGGCAGTTTTTCGATGAAACGCTGATTTTCCGCTGGCACCCCGATTTCGTTTAACAGTCTCTTCGCAATCGCCATGAAGAAAGCTTGCCACTCGGAGCGAATAATCTGCTTTGCTACGGCTTCTTTAACGGTAACTTCAACAATTTTTTCACTGCACGCTTTTCTTTCTGGAGCAAGATAAATTCTCAGGATTTCGCTTTCCACTTCTTTCAACAGGCAGCAATTCGGCTCTTCAGGATCGAAGAAAAACTCTAAATCAGCGATCGTGAACTCACGGAGGCGAATTAAGCCTTGTCTTGGCGAGATTTCATTTCTCAATGCGTGACCTATTTGAATAACGCCGAAAGGGAGTTTTTCACGTGCCATAGCGTAAAGGCGGTTAAACTCGACAAATATTCCTTGGGCAGCTTCGGGTCTACCATACCCCCTAGCGTTCGAGTATGGTCCAATGGTAGTTTGGAACATGGTTAGGAATTGCTGTGGCGGTTTGAAGCTGCAGCCGCATTCAGGGCACGTTATTCCATGTGCCTCAAGCGCTTCCCTGATTTCGGGCAGACTCATTTTTTCGATTTCTACGCAGCTTTTTTTGGCGTATTCTTCAAGTAGATGGTCTGCGCGGAACCGCTTGTGGCATTCGCCGCATTCTACCATGGGCTCTTTGAAGTGGTTAACATGTCCTGAGGCTTCAAAGACTTTCCCTGGTGTAATTACGGATGATTCTATTTCAAGAATGCCGAGTTTAGTGACAAAGAGTTCTCGAAGTTTGGCTTCGATGTTTTGTTTCAGCTTGGCGCCTAGGGGACCGTAGGTTATAAACCCACCCACCCCACCGTAAATCTCGTAGGATTGCCAGAAGAAACCTCTTCGCCGGGCTATCTCATTAATCGCTGTGAACTTATCGCATTTAGCTTCGTTGTTCAATTTTACCAACCTTTAGGTAAGTGCCGAGTGAAGATTAAAAGGTTGCCTTGATAGTCTGCTTTTTTTATTCAAGTTTGCTTTTGGCATTAATAGGATTTACTTCAAGGGTAGGTTTGGAACCATTTCAATCTCGGGTTTTATTCCAGAAAACGTTTAGGGAGTTGCCTGCGCCAATATTGTCCTTGTGAAATGGACTAGTCTATTCAAGAATTAATTGTTTTAGAATCCAGTGTTCAAGATCAACACAGTAGCTCAGCAAAAAATTATTTGTTCTGTTTTCGATATAGCGGGAATTATGTTTAAAACATTAATTAGGTTCGCAGATGTAGCTTTTTGCGGGGATCTGCAATACGTTTTAAGTGTCTGAAGCTTGGTTTCCTGCTCATTAGCATATTGCTATTGGTTTTACTTACCCCAAGCTCTTTCGCAGGCAACTATGATCTCACTTACAGGTCTCAAGTTCAATTTGGACTCGTAAGCCACCAACTGTATGTTTCCATTCCTGTTTCACTCTACGAATACTACCAAGGAAAAAATCCCGTTATCGCCGAAGACAGCCATTACGCAACGCTAGTAACACCCGACGCAGTCAAACCCATCGCAGAAAACATC
>JABAOC010000972.1_pt2 | contig 55544 bp, 57 predicted proteins | sample 7062161 | NCBI WGS metagenome assembly JABAOC01 (sample SAMN14538625, study PRJNA623070) | marine sediment metagenome | biome: marine biome [ENVO:00000428]; feature: marine pelagic biome [ENVO:01000023]; material: deep marine sediment [ENVO:00002113] | place: India: Gulf of Khambhat ... | reverse complement strand
GTGTCCAGGAGGGTCTGACATACCTACACACACCTCATCCACCTTCTTCCTTTTATCTTCCTTGGTTCCCTTATTGAAAGAATGCTGGACGCATCCCTGAAGGTGCCTGGTAAGTATATTCTCTTCCACACTTTTGATCGCACCGACTATAGAAGAAATCTGGGTGAGTAGATCGATACAATACCTTTCCTCTTCGATCATCTTCTGGACTCCACGGATTTGACCTTCGATCCTTCTCAGCCGGACGAGCTCTTCTTTATGGGTCGTCATTTGTTTACTCATGAGAAGCTCCTTTTTGTCATATCGATTTTTTTGTCTTCGTTGTCCTGCTATAATAGAATACCCCCCTATGGTATGTCAAGCCAATTTCCCTCCAATTTATTTCCAAGGTTTCTTATAAATTATGCCATTAGAAGCAGAAAGGAGTGAGAACTCGTGCTGGTTTCTTGCTTCCTATGGTTAATACTTTAAAAAGGATATAAAAGAAAAGAGAAACTCAACGGATGCCAGGAATGAAGACACCTGCGGCAGTATCTATGACCTAGACCGCTGTTTCTGTAGGTCGTACGGTTCCGCTTCAAAAAATTTAAATATCGAAAAAAGCAAATTCTCTTCCTTTTTGAGCTCGAATCCTGCCTTTCGAATATTTTCGCCTGTCTTCCTGTTAATATGCACTCCAGAAATCGAGGTCGTCAATGAATCGAGAACATTGAATATCCATCTGAGTACGGGGTTCTGAGGAAGGACATGCTCGATCAAGAGCAATTGTCCATCGGTCTTGAGAACACGTTTTATTTCTTTAAGGCCCTGAATAGGATCAGGCACAGAACAAAACACGAAAGTAGCGAAAACCGTGTCGAAGACGTTATCCTTGAAGGCCAGTTCCTGGGCGTCCATCTGGAGCAGTGAAATCCCTCTGGATTTTGCCGATTTCTTCGCTTTTGACAGCATTCCCTCACTGATATCTATGGCTACAGTCCAATGATCTGTCCCGTAATATTTCAAATTTTTTCCAGTTCCTACTCCTACTTCCAATACCATTCTCCCTTTGATTTTATGAAAAATCTTCTTTCGCCAATGCCTGTAGGTAAGGAATTCCAGAGGGAATTCCATCAGGTTATAAAAACGAGAATTCCTGTTGTATTTCTGTCGGGCTGTATTATCTCTATCCATATCAACTGAAAAATATTAGGAAGACTTTCACCAAGGATGACTTTTGATCCCTATGATATGATGTCCCATATTTTTTTTCAACTTATGATCCTTGAGTCATGACGTGGCAGAGGGCCAACACACCCATGGTGTTGGCCCTCTATTGACTGGCTATTTCTTCTCTTTCTCCAATTCTGAGGCTCTTTCAGTCATCTCCTGCATGGTTTCCATGGCTTTTTGCATGGAATCGGTCATGCCTTTCATGTGCTCCTGCATCTGCTCCAAGTGGCTCTGCATCGCATCATCTTTCTGGTATTCTTCATCCATCATCAGCGAATTCATATGTTCCATCATGTATTTGGCATGCTGGGACATGCTGTTCATCCTCATCATCATTCCTCTCATGTTCATCATGCCCTTCACACCCGGACATCGTTGCATCATCATTTTGTCCATATTCATCATCATCTGGTTTCCTTGTCCCATCATGTTATCCATATGTCCCATCATTTCCCGCTGGTGCATCCTGCCTTTCTGTGAATCGTTAAATCCAAAGCCTGTCAATGCGACGACGAGAATTGCGATAAAAGAAAAAACGCCTAATGTCTTCATATTCTTTCTCACTCAAATCACCTCCTCTCTTTCTTTCTGATCTTTCTACGGAAGAAATAAGCACCAATTTCCCGAAGTCATGCTTATCCTTCTTCTTCTCGGGCGACATACTTTTCCGGATCTTGAGCAAATTTATCCCTGCATCCAAGATTACAGAAATAATACGTCTTCCCTTTGTGCTCATAGGTTGCTGCGGCGGTATCCTTATCGATCTCCATTCCACAAACTAAATCTTTTACTTTTTCGCTCATCTCTCGCTCATCTCCTTTCTTGAATAAGTCTATGTTTTCTATGTTCTGTGGACCCATCTTTTTCGTTCTGATTCGTTTTAGGCTTTTTGTCCAAATTGAAAAGTCATGTTTTTCAGCCATCGATATACATACTGATTTTCGTCTGTACGCTTTAGCAAGTCCCATCACTGACTCTCCAGATCATCGCGAAAGCAAATCTTTCTTTCTCTGTTCGAAATCCTCCTTGCCGATTTCTCCACGAACATACCTTTTCTTTAATATCTCGAGCGGCTCTTTCTCAAGATTCTGCTCGCCCTGTTTACTTAGCTGGATGATCCATTTAATGAGAAAGATCAAACCGACAAGAACAGCTATCCATAAAATCCACATATATCCACCCATGAGACCATGGTTTCCCCACATCATCGAATGACCTCCTCACTTGATAATTTTGCAAAAATTTTCATTACTTGAATCCTTGAATTTATAATAGCATACCCCCCTATAGTATGTCAACAATTTTCTGAATAATTAAAAAGATTTGCTTCGATACAATAGTTCATGTTTATCTCCTCAAACAGGACGGAAATTTATTTTATAAGAGATGAAAGCGTGCTGAATTTTGGAAGAATATCTTGGCAAGATGGTATGAACCAAGACTGGAATAGGTTGTTTTTGAGCAAAGAGTCTGTATAATACCTATTGAAACACCAGAATCCAGCCTGACTCAACCTGAGGAAGCAGCGACTATGATGGGATTCGGAAAAATCCAGATATTGGCGAGTTTCATTCTGCCGGTTGGTCTCTAATATGCTCTATAATAAGGAGACAAACAAAATGTCACGGCCACAAAACATTTCTTTTTTCTTCCTGATGAGCGTTCTCTTCTTCCTGCGGGTGCCGAGTCATGCAGCGGTTGTGGAATACGACCTCAACATCGCCCAAGAGAAGGTCAACATCACCGGAAAGCCTTCAGAAGCTATGACCATTAATGGTGGGATTCCTGGACCGATTCTCCGTTTCGAAGAGGGTGACATCGCTCTCATCCATGTGCACAACCGGATGGATGTGGAAACCTCTATACACTGGCACGGCGTGCTGGTGCCGCCTGGTATGGACGGCGTCCCCTATGTAAGCTTTCCTCCGATCCAAGCAGGATCCACTTTTACATACCGGTTTCCTGTCCGGCAGGCCGGAACCTACTGGTATCATTCCCACACCAGTCTGCAGGAACAGAGCGGAGTCTACGGGGCCATTGTTATCGCGCCGCGCAAGAAGCGTCTTGAGACGGACCGTGACTATGTGATCATGCTGTCCGACTGGACTGACGAGGATCCCCACAGCGTCCTACGCACTCTGCGTCGGGGCAGCGAATGGTATGCGCTTCAGAAAGGAAGCGGTCAGAGCATTCTCGGTGCCGCTCGAATCGGGGAGCTGGGAGACTATTTTAAGCGGGAGCTCCAGCGTATGCCGGCCATGGACATTGCCGATGTGGCTTATGACCGTTTCCTCGCTAACGGCAGGCCGGAATCCGAACTTGGCGCTGAATCGGGGCAAACAGTGAGATTGCGCATTGTCGACGGTAGCTCGACTACATTCTTCCACTTGGAATTCAGCGGAGGACCGATGACGATCATCGCAGCAGACGGCATCGATGTGGAGCCGATTCAAATAAAGCGCTTCCTTATCGGAGTGGCTGAAACATATGATGTGCTCATCGAAATCCCCTCGGCAGGCTCTTATGAATTTAGAGCCACAGCTCACGACGGTTCAGCTTATGCCTCTGTCTGGATAGGAAACGGCATGCGATATCCTGCCCCGGATGTGCCCAAGCCAAACCTTTATCACGCTATGGGCGGTCTTCATTTGAACCGCATTTTTGCCCTGACTCCTGCGGGTGCTATGGGTATGCCTGACAGTGCGGTTGAAGCCGGCAAATTCGACCAGCCGGGGATGATGGGCATGGATTCGATGGGCTCAAAGGATATGAACAACATGGGAATGGACCATATGCCGGGAAATGCCGGCGGAAAACCGAGCCAGGAAAAGCAGGAACCAGGTAATCACTCGGATCAAAACGCAGAGCAGGATATCGACCGCAGCGGAAAGAAATACAGCAACAGGTTTGGACTTCTGGCAGCAGATATCTCAGCATCCGAACATCTGGCCGTTGACGGCATGGACCCTGAACGTCCTTGGCCGCCTTATGAACGACTCCGCGCTTTGAAGCCCACCTCATTTCCCGCAGACAAACCGGTGCGGACCATCCGCCTGACCCTGGACGGCGACATGGAGCGGTACGTGTGGTTCCTGAACAACAAGCCGCTATCGGAAAGCGACTATATCCGTATCCTTCAGGACGAGGTCGTACGCTTTATCATGATCAACCGAACTATGATGCATCATCCCATGCACCTGCATGGTCACTTCTTTCGAGTTATCAACGGGCAAGGGGCTTACTCTCCTCTCAAACACACCGTGAATGTCGCTCCAATGTCTACAACTGTGATCGAATTTCTGGCGAACGAGACCGGCGACTGGTTCTTTCACTGTCACCTGCTCTACCACATGAAAAGCGGGATGGCCCGGGTCGTTCATTACGAGAATTTCCCACTCCCGCCCGAGCTCACCGAAATACGGCCAAAGCTTTTTAGGGAGAATTGGTACGCCTGGGGCCAGCCGGAGATATCCAGCAACATGAGTCTTGGCTCTCTTGTTGTTGCCGATACCCACAACATCTTCTCTGTAAAATGGGAAGTGGGATGGCAGAAGACGCACCGGATCGAGTGGGAAACGATCTTCACCTGGGACCGTTATTTTAACCGCTTTTTCACCATTTTAGCGGGGGCAGACCTAGAAGGAGCCGATGATGACTTAGAGACCGCACGCGGGATTCTGGGGCTCCGTTATCTGCTGCCTCTCAATATCGAGTCGCGCATATGGATAGACACTGACCTCGGTGCCCGATTCAATTTGGACAAGCACCTGGAACTGACGCCCCGCATCATGCTGTTCGGAGAAGTCCAATACGACACGCACGAGAAATGGGAAAGTCTCGTCGAGTTTTCCTACACCCTGACCAAGCTGATTTCCCTGGTCGGCCACTGGCATTCAGAGTATGGCTGGGGCGGCGGTATCCGAGTCCGGCTTTAGGGCAGAAATGTCAAAAGAAAGCGGTTCGGAACGTTCAGCCGAACAAGAGATCTTGCCGGGGCCTGCCATATCTGTATCTTTTTTATAAAAGCAACCATCTCTGCCGGCATAGGGAAACATTTCTAATTTCTCCCCTCGTTTTAAAAAGGGGTGGACAAATCATGATAATTCTACCAACAAAGATGCCTTGATCCTTGCCTCCCAGGAATATGTGCTGTGCTGTCCAGCAGGACGCATTTTAAAGGCTCTAGACTTTCCCCTATATCGGAAACCGTCTTTGTACAGCCAATCACCATCCAGAGGCCACGCCCCTTCATCTCAGCCTCCTTTCTCTGATAAAAATTTGTCTCTGCACCGCTTTGAACAGAAGTAATACCTATTGCCTTCGTATTGAGCGATCAATTCATTACCTTCTGTATGGACGACCATCTTGCATACCGGATCAATTAATTCACCCTGTCTCTCCGAAGGTACCTCCACCCTCATCTTATTATTCAATGGGTTGAACTTCTTAAGAATAGTCCTAACGTCACCAGCCTTTTCAACTTCGAGACAAGCCTGAAGTACCTGCTTACAGGAAGAAATATCCAGGCCAGCTAGAGTCTCTTTGACGGACGGCATGGCATGAAAATCGATACTTATATGTTCGAATCCAAGCCCGACTAGGAGAGGCAAAAAGTGGACATCGGAGGCGATTTCCCCGCAAATATTCAAGGGTTTGTCTAACTCCTTAGCGGTTTCCACCAATCCCTTGAGCATCCTCAATGAAGTGGGGCTTTCAGGTCCATAAGCACCGGCGACGTTGGCATTGTTCCGGTCGACGGCAAAAAAATACTGAAGCAAATCGTTCGTTCCCAAGCCGGCAAAATCGACCAAACCCAGCAACCTCCTGAAATCCCAGACAGCCGAAGGAACTTCCACCAGAACACCCTGCCTGAATTCACGGTTGTGTCTTATTCCCTCCTTTCTTAAAGAACGCACGGCCTCCTTTAAAAGATTCTGGACGAACAGCAGTTCGTCGACGTTTTCGATCATCGGGTACATCACCCGCAGGTTAGACGAATATGCGGCCGCCCTCAATATGGCCCTCATCTGGGTGATGAAGATTTCCTGATGAAATCTGTAGATTCGATGGGCTCTGAAGCCCAAATAAGGATTCTCCTGCGGACCGAAAGAGAAATAAGGCACGGTCTTATCCCCACCGATGTCCAGGGTCCGGATTGTCACCGGCCTGTCCCCCGCTTTCTCAAAAAGGATAGAATAAACACGATACTGCTCATCCTCGTCAGGAAAATCTATCTTTTTCTCCATAAAAAGGCTCTCTGTTCTGTACAACCCTATCCCTTCTACACTTTCTAGGTCCTCGCTGCTCATTTGAGTGGGATCGACGATGTTTATCCAAATTTTCATAGGAAGCGAAGACGGTTCGAGCGCATCCCTGCTCTCTTTCAAAGTTCTCATCCGATCTATTTCTTCCTTCCCGGGTTGGATCACCAATCGGCCTTTTGCGGCGTCCACCAGAACCTCGTCTTTATCTTTGAGTCCCAGCTCATAAAGGTTTTCGATCTTTAGCACCGGAATGGCAAACGACTTGGCCAGGATGGCGGCATGGGAAAGCGAGGTTCCATTCTCTATTAAAATCGCCTTTACTCCTTCTTTTCTTGCTTCCAGGACTAATGAAGGTAAAAGCTCTTTGGTGATCACCACAGGATTTTGAAACTTTTTTAAATATTTCTTCAGAGGGGAAGCTTCTTTCCTGGCCAACTTGCTTTTCAACCTCATAACGATATCCCTGAAATCAGAGGCCCGCTCTGAAAACAGCGGGCTGCCCGAGCTCTCGAGCGCTTCCAGTATTTCCTGCATGGTTTTTTCTATCGCGGATTCTGCCGTCAGCCGGCGAGTCTTTATCTTTTCCTTCACTCTTCTATGGAATCCTTTGTCCTCGAGAAGAATTATATGAGTTTGAATGATCTCCGCGTCTTTGAGATACGAATCTTTTTTCAACCTCTCGATTGTCTTTCCCAATTCTTTGACCAATACCTGCGTCCCCTTTTCAAACCTATCTACTTCCTTCCCGGGCTTCCTGGCGGATAAAGTCTCGGCTGAGGCTGAGGAAGAAGAAGGAAAGACAACAAAGCAGGCCTCTCCTTTCTCTATGCCATGCGATATTATCAGGCCTTCTACGGATGTTTTCACTTTAGACTTGCTCATCATCCACCTTTAAAAAATCTATGTGATGAGTTTTATCGGGAAATAGGCCGGAACTTCTTTTTTATACCTCAGAAACTCCTGTCCGAATTTGGCCATCAGTTCCTTTTCTTCCCTCTTGGCAAGCCTATGATAAGCGAAGAGCAGTACGGCCCCCATGATAATCGAGGTCAAAGAAGGCCACTGGATCAAAAAGCCCAGGGTAACAAAAAACAGTCCGACATACTGTGGATGTCTGATCTTCCTGTAAACGCCGTCCGTTACCAGTCTATCTTCTTTTCCTTTATAAATCTTCATCCACCCCCCATACATCAGATAAAGGCCGATGAATATGAGGCCATTGGTGATGATATGCAGGATTACCATAGCCATAGAACTGTGAGCCAATCCCAAAAAGACCAGAACGAGATGGCCGCTGGGATGAGAAAACGGGTCCAGTACAGGATAGCTCTTTCCCATCCAGGATGTCAGCAAGAAAATCGTCAAGGGAAAGCCATACATTTCCGTGAAAAGTGCCACCAAAAAACCCAATAACGCACCCATGGACCGCCATTCGAATTTTTTCTTTGGCCTGAAAAAACCAAAGGCAAAGAGGAGAAAAAGAATGACATTGAATATAACAACCGGCCATAGGCCGTAAGCATATGCTGAAAGCGTCTCGCTTCCCATTTAGACCTCCTTATTTTTCCTTCCATAGATCCCCTTCCCTTCATCTCTACCATCGTCTTTCTCCCCAAGAGCAAGATAAACAAAACCAAAATAGATTTCCTTCAGCGAAAAATCGGAGAGATATCTGGAAACAGACTCCCACGGATGTCTCTCAACCAGATCCAGTTGACTCCTGAGACTTATTCTTTTTCTTCTGTTTTATGAGCTATATATTTCTCGGGATCCTCAGCGAACTTCTCTCTGCATCCCTGACTGCAAAAATAATAGGTTTTTCCTTTATATTCAAATGTACCGCTCGCCGTTTCTTTGTCAAATTCCATTCCACACACCAAATCTTTCACTCTTTCTGCCATCTAAATCACCTCCCTTCAGTTTTTTTATCGAATCAGCCTTTTTTTGAAACAAGGATATCCTCACCGACAACTTTCACTGCATATTCTTCCAACGGGGCTGGGGGCGGACCGGACAAAACATTTCTGGCCAGATCAAAGCGACCGTTATGGCAGGGACAATGAATGGTTTGAGTATCGCTATCGTACCGCACTGAACAGGCAAGATGAGTGCAGACGGCAGTGAAAGCTTTAAGTTCCCCTGAAAACGTATTGATAAGAATACCTGGAGAATTTCCAAACTTGAAAATCTTAAAAAAATTTGGAGCCAGTTCACCTACCTTAGCCGGCTGAACTTGGTTGACCACAGAGTCAGATTGCTTTGGAGGAATCAAGAATCGAATAACAGGATACAAAAGGGAAAGAAAAGTCCCGATAAAACTTCCTCCTAAAAAATAGTTCAGGAATTTTCTTCTTCCGAGACTCGACATTTTCATTCTCCGATTACGAGTTCATCCTCCATCTTGAACACTCTCTGCCGTCTTATGAATCAAACTCGCACACCATACAAAAAAATTTACTTCTGCATACTGCAGTTTACGCACCCATTCGAATCATTCTTCGGATCCTCACAGCAGGAAGAGACGGGAGCGTTTAAATGATCCATTTCATTTTGTTCCGTAAACTTCGCCATGCCCCGCTTGAATCTTTCTGAAAATTTTTGGGACAGATCAAGGCCAAGATCATTGAGCAGTCTCTCGATGGACTCGAAACTTATTTTTTTCAAGTCGTATTCAATCCTGAAAACATTCTTTCTCCTGTCCACATCTACGGAAAGAATCCCCTCCTTATTTGTCAGTCCTTCTCTGACTGCTGAAAGATCTCCCCCCTTATCAAGGCCATACATTTTCAATTTCCTCCTTTTGATGAGAGGTTCACTCATTATCCATCACCTCCTTAAAGAATCCATTGTCAGATCATTCATTGATTCTTTCCTTCAATGTTATCTATAATAGAAGATCAGTCGCCAAAGGGCAGCACTCCATCTTTTCCGGTTCTGATGCTTATGGCTTCTTCCACAGGCGAAACCGCAATCAGGCCATCTCCTTTATGACCGGTTCTGGCATGTTCCAATATAGTTTCTTTCACTCTTTCCACGCAGGCATCGGTGCAAATCAACTCTATCTTCACCATCGTGGTATAGGTTGAACTCAATTCTGTGGAAATTCTTAAATCATCCGGGTCGATTTCATCGCCCAAAGCTTTCACATCGATTGCGGTCAGCCTGGGAGCCTTCAGTCTTTTTAATGCATCGATAACATTATCGGCCGTGAATGTTCTTATATAGGCTTTCACTAATTTCATGACCAAACTCCTCTCAATAAATTTTTGCTCTATCTATAGATTTCCTTATATTTTTTATCATGTGCCCTTTCCTTAGTTTGCACCAAAGTTTCTGTACAGATCAGCACTTAACTTCTTTCATGATAAGATATCCTTTTTCATTCGTTCATATTCCCTCTTATCGATCTTCCCTAGGGCATATCTCATTCTTAAAATCTCGATCGCGCCTTTTCCAGGTTTTTGCGCATCGGAACGGTCCTGCGGTAAAATCGATTTAAACAGAAGGACCGAGCCCAAGATAATAACGAGCCAAAAAATCCACATAAGTCCTCCGAACATTCCAAAACCTCCTTGCATCAGAGTCTCATCTCCTTGTCTTATTTTCATTCATGAACGGAAAAGCCTCGATAATTATCGCGACTTTATTGTACTATACCCCCTCATAGTATGTCAAGCGCATGGATCGAAATATTTGGCTCACATCTTCTTTTTGCAATATCCCGCTTGTCTGGAGGCATTTTTAATGCAGTCCACCCTACTTTAATTATTTCATTGATTGTGTTAGAATTCAGTTGATTCAGAAAACGAGGAGTCAAAATGTCAGGGCATTCAAAATGGCATTCCATCAAGCATAAAAAAGCTGCCCAGGATGCCAAAAGGGGGAAAATCTTTACCAAAATCATTCGTGAACTCGCCGTGGCCGCCCGTATGGGAGGTGGAGATCCTGAGACAAACCCGAGACTGAGAAAGGCGGTTGCCGATGCAAAAGCTGTGAACATGCCTTCCGATAACATCAAGAGAGCTATCATGAAAGGTACAGGTCAGCTCGAAGGAACGACTTACGAAGAATACACCTATGAAGGATACGGTCCAGGCGGAGTAGCCATCCTCATCGAAGTCCTTTCGGACAATAAGAACCGGACCGTTTCCGAACTTCGGCACATATTCAGTAGAAATGGGGGGAATATAGGAGAATCCGGTTGTGTGGCCTGGATGTTCAAACGAAAAGGATACATAGTAGTGGAGAAATCCAAGGCTTCCGAAGATCATCTCCTCAATGTCATCTTGGAGGCCGGAGCCGAAGATCTCAGAGAGGACGGTAGCAACTACGAGGTCTTCACACCCCCTGATACATACGAAGCCGTGGTCGATGCTTTGAAAAACAGTGATATCGAAATCGAAGCCGCCAATCTGGGACAAATCCCACAAAATTATGTGAAGCTGGAAGGAAAACAGGCACAGCAGCTCCTCCGGCTGATGGAGGAACTCGAGGACCATGACGATGTCCAGAATGTGTGGGCCAATTTTGATATTGATGAAGAAGAAATCGCAAAGTATTCAAGCTGAGATAACGGCTATGGGTTTATCCTCAGTAAATCGGCATTTATTTTTTCTCGAATCATGAGGGTTCTCGGTATCGATCCCAGCGTGCAATCTACAGGATTTGGCATCATCGAATACTCCGACACCAGCTATTCGGTTGTGGAATACGGTGTCATAAAACCATCCCGTCGTCTTATCTTCCATCACAAGATAAACTTGATAAGAAGTCAACTGGAAAAAATCATTCAAGCTTACAGACCGACGGAAGTAGCCATAGAGAATCCCTTTTACGCCCAAAACATAAAAACGGCTATCACCTTGGGGCAAGTTCGGGGAGCCGCCCTGGTTGCAGTAGCTTCCCACGACTGCGATCTTTTTGAATATTCTCCACTGGAAATAAAAAAATCTGTAACGGGATATGGACGAGCCGATAAGAACCAGGTAAAGACAATGATAAGGACCCTTCTCGATATCAAAGAATCCGATTTGGACACCGATGCCTCCGATGCACTGGCTACAGCCTACTGCCATCTCAACTCGAGAATATTTGAACAAAAAATTAAAGGCCCTGGAAGATAGAGAGTGCGATGATTGCTTACTTGAAGGGGAAAGTGATCCAAAAATCCCCCAACCAGGTCATCCTCGAAATCGGCGGAGTCGGGTATAGTGCCTGGATTCCCCTGTCGACCTACCTGAAGCTGGGAGATTTCAACGAGACCGTCGCCCTTCATATTTACACACATATGACGGATAACACACTCGCTTTGTATGGCTTTCACTCCGAAGAGGAAAGAGAGCTTTTCCTGAAACTCATCAATATCTCGGGCATAGGCCCTAAGATTGCCCTGAATATTCTTTCAGGGATCGAGGCTTCAGATCTGGAGGACGCTATCAGAAGAAGCGACATCGCCCGGATCTCTCTCATCCCTGGAATCGGGAAAAAAACGGCCATGCGTATCGCTTTGGAACTCCAGGAGAAGCTGGACCTGAAAGAGAAAGTCCTTGAAACCTCCAGCTCCAAAGAAAAAGAAGACCTGGTATCAGCCCTCATGAATCTGGGATTCAAGAGAAGAGAAGTGGAAAAAATCGTCGACGAATGTATGCGGATCTTTTCTTTGGAAGTAGGATTCGAAAAACTTCTCCGGGAAAGCCTGAAGAGATTGGCAAAAATTTGACCTCAGCGGAACATTCACACTTTACTAATCATTCGCTAATCTTTACTATTAGTGACAAAAGGCATATGAATGACTGACGTTCTGAATCCAGTTCGAACGAAGGAGGACATTGAGTTTGAAGACAATCTCCGCCCACGAAACTTCGATGAATTTATCGGCCAGGAAACGATAAAGACAAACTTAAAGATTTTTATAGAAGCAGCTCGCAAACGTGACGATGCCCTCGACCATGTTCTCCTCTATGGCCCTCCGGGTTTGGGGAAAACGAGCCTTGCTTATCTAATGGCAAAAGAACTGGGAGTGGGCATCAAACCTACATCCGGTCCCGTAATCGAAAGAACCGGAGACTTATCTGCCATCCTCTCGAACATGCAGCATAAAGAAATCCTGTTCATTGACGAGATCCATCGTCTGCATCCGGCTGTCGAGGAAATTTTGTACTCGGCCATGGAGGACTTTCGCTTGGATATTGTTATCGGACAAGGGCCTGGGGCAAGAAGTCATAAGCTCCAGCTCAAAAAATTCACCCTTATCGGCGCCACAACCCGGGCAGGACGCATCACGGCACCGCTGAGAGGACGTTTTGGCATCATTCACCGGCTGGATTACTACGATGATAAGGATCTGGAACAAATCATAAAGAGATCCGCTTCCATCCTCAACGTAAGCATCGATGAAAAAGGAGCGAGGCACATTTCCAGCCGGGCCAGAGGAACTCCCCGGGTCGCTAACCGGCTCCTGCGGCGTGTCAGGGATTATGCAGATGTCATTTCTGATGGTAAAATCACCTCCAAGGAAGCCACCAAAGCTCTGGATATGATGGAAGTGGACTCTCTTGGTCTGGATGACGTCGACCGCAAAATCCTACTGACAATTGTCGAAAACTTTGGGGGAGGTCCTGTTGGAATCAACACCATCGCTGCGGCCATAGACGAAGAGAAGGATACGATCGAGTCCATCTACGAACCTTTTCTGATGAGGATTGGCTTTTTGGAGCGGACCGTTCGGGGGCGCCGTGTCACACAAAAAGCACACAAGCATCTTGGACTTCCCTCTAATTCTCCGGCTCAGGGGAAGCTTTTTAAGAAATAAGCTTCAGCTATATGTATCCAAACCAGTATGTTTGTATCTGATTTTGATTACCCCCTCCCCTCCGAGCTCATAGCCCAGACACCTCATGCCCAAAGAGATCGATCACGAATGCTGGTGTTGAAAAGGCAGACGGGAGAAATCGTCCATGCGCATTTTTTTGAGCTCCCCCAATTCCTCGAAAAAGAAGACATTGTGGTTCTCAACTCGTCTAAAGTCATACCTGCAAAAATTTGGGGTCTCAAGGATGATGGACGATTGATCGAATTCCTCTTTCTCCAGGAAAAGGAAACGGGGATTTGGGAAGTGATCTGCCGCCCTGCCAAAAGAGCAAGGCTGGGGGATAGGTTCCGTTTTTCAAAGGGATACGAAGGACAGGTCATAAAGATGGGGCCTGAAGGAAGGCGATGGCTTCAATTTCATTCCAGGGATATCGTTGTGCTGTTAAAGAGAGAGGGATACGCGCCCCTTCCCCCTTATATTCGGCGAAAAAAAATGGACTCTGCATTCAGACATCTGGATCTGGAAAGGTACCAGACCGTTTTTGCCAAAAAAGATGGATCGATTGCAGCCCCCACAGCAGGTCTGCACTTCACTCCTCGGATTCTTGAAAAGATCAAAAGAAAGGGAGTTACGGTGTGTGAGCTCTTCCTGGATGTGGGATTGGCCACTTTCCATCCAGTCAGAGCGGATAAAATCGAAGATCACTGTATGCTCGAGGAAACATACACGGTGCCTCCCAAAACTGCACAGCTGATTACTCAAGGAAAACAAAAAAACAAACCAGTCCTTGCCGTGGGAACGACATCGGTAAGGGCTTTGGAAAGTGCTGCCGAGGGCGGGATCACACGATCCGGACAATTTTCAACGAACCTGTTCATTTATCCTGGGTATAAGTTCAAGGTTGTGGATAGGTTGCTGACAAATTTTCATCTTCCACGCTCCACGCTACTCATGTTGGTATCGGCTTTTACGGGTCTCGCCCTGATCAAAAAAGCCTATCAGGAAGCCATCCGCCATCGATACAGGTTCTACAGCTACGGCGACTGCATGCTCATCATTTAGCCTGGTTCAAGTTGACAAATTCCAGCCTATATCATATATAGAATCGGAAGGACTGGTGATAAAGAGAATGGCGGAGAAAAAGAATCCAGGTACGGATAAAGCGTCCGAAGCAAAACTTGACAGTATTCTCCAACCCAGCACCAAGGCGAAGACGTTCAAGATAACCATTGAATTCGGTTACAAAATCTCCCCCAACTATGCCAGGGCCGTGGATCTGGCAAAAAGAAATCCCACCTACAAAGAAGAAGGGGGCGGTGAGTGGATCCGTCATTCAGCTACCTATACACCCGCAGAGGTCGAAGAGCTTTTCAAGCTGTTCAACCTTGTCCATGAGTGGGAGGGCACCGAAGTTCTGGTGAATCATAAAAAGATTCCTTATGGGCATCAGCTCTGGCTTCCGCTGATGTGGTTTCATAGGATAAAATAGCCTGAATAATTCAAGACGGGGTGTTTATTTTTTTCTTATTCTTTCCGTCTCCGCCAAATTCAACTCCAGCGTACCCGAATCGATGATCACTCCGTAATCTTGTTTTGCTCGTTCGATGCTGATGATTCCGTTTTTTACTTCTTGCACAACCAGTTCTGGAGACCGGCTATAGGGATCTCCGTATCCTCCTCCCCCCCCAGCCTGCTGGCAAAGGGTGGTTCCTGAGGGAACGTTTTCAACCAAATCCTTGCTTGTGGTTTTATAGACTTTTCCATCGGGATAGCGCAGTTCAATCGCATTCAAAGTCCCGTTCTTTCCCTCAAACAGTCCAAAAGCAGGCTCTACATCTCCGTCTCCAAAAGTTACCACTTTGGTATTACTGCCTCCGATTATGAACTCTGTCTCGACCCCAAGTCCACCCCGCCATTGGCCGGCCCCGGCTGAATCACACCAGTATTCGTGCTTGAGCAAAAGATGCGGGGTCTGCTGCTCGAACATCTCATAATCTTGATCGAGCACCCCTCCAGAGGCATCGATCATTCCGATATGGTCGTAGCCATCTACACCAAAGGTGGCGCCTGAACCACCCTTCAATCCCAGAAATCCGATGTCGACATAATTGTCTTTCTTGCGAGGATCATAACCGCTGGTAAGGTAGCACAATAGCTGGTTCCATCCAGCGGTGATTCTTTTCGGTATGGCTTTCGATAAAGCGCGAATAATGGCATCTGCATTTGGAGGACAGAGGTGGTTTCCGAAAGTCGTTGCGGCCGGATACCGGGCATTGAGGATGGTCCCTTCTGGAATGATAATATTCACCGGCCTCACCATCCCGTCATTGTGCGGCATATCCGGATTGACCATCTGGAGAAAGGTCAAGAGTGTGGCGCTGGCCGAAGATGTAAAAGTGCCGTTGACAAATCCATCGGTTTGTGCATCTGTATCGGAGTAATCGAAGATGATTTCTTCATCCCTTACGGTAATTTTGACTCTTATCTTATATCTTGAGCCGGGCGTTCGACCGTCGAAATAGACGGTCGCTTCTCCGTGATAGACTCCGTTGGGTATGGTCGCTATCTCCGAGCGCATCATTCTCTCGGTAGAATCAAACAGATATTCTTTATGGGATTCAAAGACATCTAATCCGTATTTCTCGACTAGCTTCAAAACTCCTCTCTCTCCCACCACACATGACCCAATTTGAGCTCTCATATCAGCAGCCACCATATCGAACCGTATATTGGCGAAAATGAGGTCCCAGACATCCTTTCGCAATTTGCCGCGCTCATAAACCTTAACAGGGGGGATGCGGAGTGTTTCCTGCCAAACCTCGGTAGCCTTGGGATTATACCCGCCCGGAACGGCACCTCCGATATCTGCTTGATGTCCCTTTGCGGCTGCCCAGGCTATCAGCTTGTTTTCGAAGAATATGGGTTTATACACAGCCACATCGTTATTCTGGTTGCCCATCGAAAAAACATCATTATGAAAGATGACGTCTCCGGGATAGATTTCCTCCCCGAAAAAATCGACGATATACTCACATACAGGTCCCAGGGAAAAAGAAAGAATAGGAAGATTTTCCGTTTGCTCGAGCATTTTCCCTTGCCCATCATAAAGGCCGGTGACAAAGTCCTTGGCTTCGCAGAGGATGGGCGACCGGGTTGTTTTGGTCATGACGATACTCATTTCTTCTGTGATGGATTTGAACCTTCTCTGGAAGACCGATGCCAATATTTTATCTATTTCAGCCATTCTTAAAGCCGCCAATTTTTTCTTCGATTTCCTTTTCTCTCTCTTTCAAGTACATGGTGTAACTTCCATACCTGTCGCAGAGAACGCTGTATTCGGGAGATACGAAAGTCGTTGTGTTCACTTGTTCTATCAAGGCCGGTCCCTCTACCCTATTTCCGCATCTCAATTTATGTCCGTCATAAACGGATACTTCACGGAAGGCTTTCTCAAGCGGAAGATAAACGCTGCGTCTCTTTTTAAGGGCCCTGCTAGGGTCTTCCCCATCATATTCTTCCTGTCTAAAACCGGGCTTAACAGTTTTTCCTTTGCTCAACAGCCTGAGGTTGATGAGCTCGATCGGGGTTCCCTGTTCTTCCAGGGAATATCCATACAGTCGATTGTGTTCTGGGTGAAACAAGCCTTCCATGCGACTGATATCCCCATTTTCGATGTCTCGTTTCGTGATTTTCACATTCACCTCATGGTACTGCTTAATATATCTCATATCCAGAGAATAGACGTGCTGGACAGCATCCCTCTGGATCTGCTCTGATTCAAGAAGCTTTACTGCCTCTTCCTCCATTTCCAAAAAATAGGTCTGAAATTTTTTCACATCCATTTCCGACAGAACTGTAGAATAAGTCCTGACAAAATCATGCTTCAAATCGGACATCAACATTCCGGCTGCACAAAATATCGATGACTCCTTAGGGATGATCATAACAGGGATCTCGAGCTCCAGCCCGATCATGCAGGCATGAACTGGCCCTGCTCCTCCTGCAACGACCAGAGGGAATTCTCTCGGATCGTGCCCCCGTTTTACACTGACTTCACGCACTCCTGTCGCCATATTGACATTTATCACACGATACATTCCAGCCGCAGCTTCTGTCACATCCAAGTTCAGGGGTGCAGCGATTTTTTCTCGAATGGCCTTTTCTGCCTTTTCAGAGCTCAGAGGAATTTTTCCTCCAGCAAAAAAATCTTTATCCAAATAGCCCAGTACCAAGTCAGCATCCGTACAGGTCGGCAGCTCTCCCCCCAAGTCATAACAGGCAGGTCCTGGATTCGATCCGGCACTCTGAGGCCCCATCCGCAAGAGGCCTCCTTCATCCACCCAGCCGATACTTCCTCCTCCCGCACCGATGGTTACAATTCCCAGCATGGGGAGAGCGATTTTCAATCGATCGAGTTCTCCTTCAGTGGTTATCAAAGGAGTTCTTGCTTTTATGAGGGCCGCGTCAAAGCTCGTCCCCCCCATATCTATGGTGATGCAGTCGTCGTAGCCGTGCACAGAGGTATACTCAATCCCAGCAACCGGACCTGCGGCCGGACCTGATAAGAGCGTCACCGCTGCCCTATCGATAGCGATCTGAGGAGAAACGACACCTCCATTGGACTGCATGATGAGCAGCACCCCCTCAAATCCGATGTCCTTCAATTTTTTGACCAGGCTCGTCAGATAACGCCGTAAGATGGGCCCCACATATGAATTGAGCACCGTGGTTGAAACACGATCGTAGAACCTGATGCTCGGCAGAAATTCGGCAGAGGCCGTGAAATAGGGACTTGAATCATTACGCCCAATTCCCAATTCCTCCTTGATTATTTCTGCAGCACTGCGCTCGTGAATATCGTTGGCGAACGAATTCATGAAGCAGATAGCGATAGCTTCGATCCCCTCTTTTTTAAAGAGCTCTACTGCGTCAAATACATCTGATTCTTTGAGCGCAGTGATAGAATCGCCTTTGTAATCGACCCTCTCTTGGATGGGGAATCTCAAGCATCTCGGCACCAGAGGATCGACGTTGGTGTAGCGGTTGTTATACTGCTCTTCCCTGATCCCTCTTCGCATCTCGAGGGCATCTCTCAAGCCTTTGGTAGTAAGAAGCCCTGTCTTGGCTCCTTTTCTGGTCAAGACAGCGTTGGTCGTCACAGTCGTTCCATGTACGATTGTTTTGACCTTTTTGAGAAAATCCCTCAAGGTGGACTGATGGTCCTCCGCCATTCGAGAGAGACCATTCAGCAATCCAATCGAGGGATCGTCTGGTGTGGACAAAACTTTGTATATTTCTGAATCCCCTTCGTTCGAGGTCAGCAAAAAATCTGTGAACGTACCCCCGACGTCTATTCCGATTTTGTATTCAGTCATAGGCCTTTGGGTTCTTGGAATTCTCCAAAAATTCGTCTAAAAACTCCGGTTATTTCTCCCAGGGTCGCATAGCTCTTCACGGCTTTTAAAAGAGGATGCATCACATTGCTTTCTTCTCGAGCGGCTTTTTCCAATTCTGCCAATGCGTTCTCTACTTCCGTTCCGTCTCTTCGTGCCTTTATTTTCTCCAATTTCCTTTTCTGTTCCTGAGCAACCTGGGGATTGAAAGGATGCAGTTCAACATCCGCTGCTTCTTCTTCCATGACATACTTATTCACTCCGATCTTCGGAATTTCTCCCGACTGAATCTTTTTTTCCCTTATGTAAGCCTGATGACTCACTTCCCTCTGAATACGCCCTTCCTGGACAGCCACGATCATCCCGCCCAGAGATTCCACCCTTTCCATGCATTCCACAATCTTTTTTTCCATCTCGTTGGTTAACCATTCAATATAGTAAGATCCTCCCAGGGGATCGACGGTGTCTCTGAGCCCCATTTCATCTGCCAGAATCTGCATGGTTCTCAAACTGATCAGAGCAGCCTTTTTTGAAGGTATGGTATAGGCCTCGTCATAGGAACAGAGTGCCATGGTCTGGGTTCCGGATAACGCAGAGATCAAGGCATAATAAGCTCCTCTCACGATATTGTTTTCGGGCTGCTGTACGGTGAGACCACCGCCACCGCCTCCTGCGATCATTCTCAACGTCATGGAACGGGGATTCTGGGCGCCAAACCGTTCCTTTATGATCCCCGCCCAGAGTCTTCTTCCTGCCCTGAACTTCGCCACCTGTTCCCATAGATTCCCGTGAATATCGAAGTTGAAGGCAATTCTTCCGGCAAAATCATCGATGTGCAAACCCCGTTTGATGACCTCCTGGATGTATGTAATAGCGATCTGGAAGGCATAGGCCATCTCCTGGACCGGAGTAGCCCCGGATTCTCTGATATGATAGCCACAAACGCTGAAGGGATTGAATTTGGGAACGTTTTGGGAACAGAATTCGACCATATCGCCGATCAGGCGGATCGAAGGCTCCACCGGAAAAATCCAGGTTCCTCTTCCTATGAACTCTTTCAGGATATCATTTTGAGTCGTGCCTCTCACCTGGTCCCAGGATATGCCCTGCTTCTCAGCCACCGCAAGATACATGGCCAAGAGAACAGATGCTACAGGATTGATGGTTAACGAAGTGCTGATCCTTTCGATGGGGATGTCTTCGAAAGCTTCTTCTAAATCTTCGAGCGTATCTATGGCCATCCCTACTCGGCCGACTTCTTCTTCGGCGAACGGATGGTCTGAATCCAATCCAAGCTGGGTTGGCAAATCGAACGCCACATTGAGCGCAGTTTGGCCCTGCTCCAAGAGCCATTTGAATCTCTCATTTGTTTCCTTTGGGGTGCCAAATCCAGAATACTGCCGCATAGTCCAAGGACGTTTTCTGTACATCTCGGGATGGATGCCTCTTGTGAAGGGGTAGGCACCTGGTTGACCTATCTTTTCATCAAAATTCAGGTCTTGAATATCCTCAGGCCCGTGGACCGGCTTGACTTTTATTCCAGACTCCAGAATGACCTCCTCAAGTTCTTCTGTGTCCTTTTTTTTCATTTCATTCTCTGATCTTTGTCTTTACGAATCGTACGATCGCATCCAGTTTTGAGCCTACAGAGAAGACGCCGTCGATTCCATATTGCTCGAGCGTTGGGATGTCTTTTTTTGGAATATTCCCGCCGATCAGTACCAGCTTATCTTTGATTCCCTTCTTTTCCAATCCATCCATCAATTTTTTACTCAAGGAAAGATGGGCCCCGGAATAGATAGACATGCCGATCACATCGACGTCCTCCTCCAGTGCTGTTTTTATGATTTCCTCTATGGACCGGTGGAGACCGGTATAGATGACTTCCATTCCTGCATCTTTCAAGGCGAGAGCGACCACTTTCGCTCCCACGTCATGTCCATCGAGGCCAGGTTTTCCTATCAGGATTCTGATTCTTTTTTCCTCCGATGATGTTTTTAAACTCATCATATCATAACCTAACATCTGTTTATCCACGAGCAAAGATTGCTGCTCCGGCGAGGAAGTGGCCCCTGGAGCTTGGTAGGTCGGGTCGGGAGTGGACTACCGCGAACCGTCCCAACCTACCCCGGGATACAACGATGCCGATGCCGTCCCAACCTACCTGGCAAGATTTGCTCGCCCGAAGGGTAAAAAATGCTTGTTGAAATAAAAGGATTATTCCTGAAAAAATACTTTTCAGAAATTTTGGCAATATCAGGATAATTTCCTGATGTTGCTTTTAGAACAAAAAGTAAAAGCATTTTTTATAAATAAACAGGTCAATATTTGCCGTCGATAATTTCCGTCAAAACCCCGTGAGTGGCCGCCGGGTGTATGAAGGCGAAATTCCTTTTGTATTCGGCAAAAAATCTGGGCTTTTGGTCAATCAATCTCACCTTATTTTTTTTCAGAATCTCGAGTGAGTCCTCGCAATTGTCCACGTTGTAGCTTATGAGCATCACGCCTTCCCCGGCCCTCTTGATAAATTTTGCCACCTCACCTGTGCCGTCGAGATCTTCCATTATTTCAATGGCAGTAGGTCCCACCATAAAGCCGGACACCCGGATTTTTTCCGGCTCGTCGACATACCGGTAAGCAACATCCCATCCGAATGCATCGACATAGTCTTTTTCCGCTTTTTTGACATCGTTGACCGCAATACAGATATGATCCACATAATTCGCTTTCAATTTTTCTGGCATTTCATTTCTCCCTTGTAAAGTTGATAATCGTCACCCCGCAAAAATCCTCAGTTTCAGATCTTGGAAAAATAGGGCGTGTTCCCTGTCTCAGGAGAACCTGGAGGGAGCTTGAACAGTATCGCGCCCTCGACCGGACACGCCTCGAAACATTCTCCACACTGCTGACAAAGGTCAAGAATGATCGCTGCTTTTCCCTTGTGCAGTCCGATGATATCCGGTGGGCATGCCCGCACACAGGCGCCGCAGCCCGTACATCTAAAGGCATCTATCCAGGGATACAATCCCGCATGACTGGATCCAGAGTGGGGGTACACACTCATTTTGGTGCCTGGAATGTGAGGCCGCGCACTGGATATTTTTGGCAATATCATCTAAATCTCCTTTCTCAACTTGAATTATTTACCTAAATAATTCAGGGTCTTAAAATCGCATGCCCAGTCTGTACCCATCTTGAATGGCATCGAATCCCCTCCTCACCCAAACACAATCTCCGATCATAGCGGTATCGCCTTTGAAAGAACCGTAGCCTAATCCTGTATTAGGCACAAGGCGTGCAAGTATGACCGTGTCGGCGGGAACGGATTGGTTTTTAAATTCCTGTTTTTCTTTAGTTTTTCTATCCCTGATTGTCCAGTCTGCCACAACACTTTTATCGGTAATCTGTTTAACCTTTCCGTAAGTCAGCTGTTGGACATCTGCCTTCTTGAGCCTGAGCCGATACCTCCAGATGTAAGAGGGATTCACATCCAGGCCGAAACGGGCAGCCGGATCAATCATGGCTAATTGAAAATCCTTCACTCCATCCTTTTCGAATGCTTCGATCACACAGAGAGCAAGCGAAATGGCCGCACCGGATCCTCCTAGAATAACCACATTTTTACCGAGCTTTGCTTTCCCTGTGAACACATCGAACATGCTCACCACATGTGGTTTATCTGCTCCCGGAATCTCTGGAACTTCGGGTAGAGCTCCTGTGGCAATGACCAGAGAGTCCGGCGTTTCTTTTTCGAGGAGCTCTTTGGTCACCGGGGTATTGAGCACGAATGTCACGCCGAATTTATCGCACTGGGACTTCATGTGGTTCACCCATCTCATGAATTCTTCATCATCCCAGTATCGACCGGAATCCTCACCCCAGGGATTTCTCGAAGCATAATACCATTGACCTCCGATATGGCCGGTCTTTTCATAGATGGTCACATCGTGTCCCTTCTCAGCAGCAATACGGGCACACTGCAGCCCTGCGATGCCTGCGCCTGCAATCAATATCCTCCTTTTCACATCTGTCTTCGGGAATCCATAGTAACCCCATTCCCTCTCTCCTTCATGGCCGCAAGAAGGTCGGACCGTGCAGCTCATCGGAGCATCGCGGAAAAGCCGGGCTAGACAAACCTGACAGGCAACACAGGGAATGATATCCTCCTGTTTGTCCCACATGATTTTCTTCGGAAGAGCCGGATCTGCGATCATCGGGCGGCACATCTCCCAGATATCGAGTTTCCCTTCGGCAATGGCTTTCTCCGGTATATCGGGAACAAAAAGTCTATAGGCCATGCTGACAGGGATGTTGACCTCCTTTTTTGTCCGTCCTGCGACATACAGCCATTTTCCCATGGGAATATCCCGAGAGATCACAGAACCCAAAGATTCCTGCCATCCCACCGTCACGCTGATATAGTCACATCCGGCTGCTTCGGCTGTTTTGATCGACTCCATACTCTCCTCTTCGGTATTTCCTTCCCGGTCATCCAGCATTTCCCAGCCGCAGAGGCGTATGCCTATAGGGATATCTGGCCCTATCTCCTGCCTTATTCCCTCTATAATCTTTCTCATAAATGTGCACCTTCCCCGAATGTCCCCGCCGTATGCATCGCTTCGCCAGTTTGTGTATTTGGAGATGAAGTTCGAGATAAGGTATCCTACGATCCCTGATATCTCGATGATGTCATATCCGGATTCCACGGCTCTGCGGGCTCCGTCGACATGCTCCTGTATGCACTCCTCTATTTCAGGGATACTCATTTTTCTTTGAGGCCGGAAGCGGCGCAGCCTCTGCGGTATAGCCGAAGGGCCGACTGTATAATCGAGGTTGATCCCTCCCACCCGGCCACAATGCATCAATTGAAGACAGGCTAAGGCATCTCCTGAATGGATCACATCGGCCATCTTCTTCAATCCGGGAATAAATTTATCGTCCCAAATTCCCATCATCCCCACATAACCCTGGCCCTCGCCCCTTGGATCCGTGTAGGCTCCCTGGGTAGTCACGATTCCTGCTCCCCCACGAGCGTGCGCTTCGATGTAGGCAAGTTCCTTGTCAGACACAAACCCGTCGCTGTAGTTGTAATTGGTTTCCGTGGAGGCATATTTGATCCGGTTTTTTGCCCACAATTTGCCGACCTGAACCGGGCTGAAGATATGGGGAAACTTTCTGACGCCTGGCAGCATTCAATCCTCCTTCCCGATAGCCTGATAAGCCGATTTAGCGGTTCGAACAACCATGTTGCGCAAAAAAGATTATACGAAAAGTTTCCAATTTGCAAGGAATAGAGCCAGCTTGACATCAATTTTTCCATAAGTTATAAATTTGGCATCTTGAAACCTCAAACCATCATCAGTGTCGAGCAAGCACTGACTTTGACATACGCAACCCTCCGCTTCGTTCACATGGGCTGGCGTGTGATCAAACTGGAGCCCACTCCGGTACCTGGTCGAAAATCAAAAGGCGACCCCAACCGGTATATCGGCCGCCCGGTTGCCGGGGAGGACCGGCACAGCTATTTTGTAGCGCCCAATGTCGGAAAGGAGGCTATCTCCATCGACCTTAAAAGACGGGACGGTCAGGCGTTATTAAAGCGTCTCATCGATGAGCTCAAAGTGGATGTGTTCTGTACCAACACTATGCCTGCCCGGCATAAAAAATTGGGAATCGATCACGAAACTTTGTTCCGAAACAAAAAAGACCTTATCTGGTGCTGCATCTCGGCGATGGGTCTGGCTTATCCGGACGTACCCGGTTATGATCCTGTAATGCAGGCATTGTGTGGATACATGGACCTCACAGGCTATCCCGATGGGCCGCCTTTGCAGTGCGGACCTCCTCTAGTGGACCTCAAAGCGGGAGATGAGGCCTTCGTTCAGATTATCCTGGCCCTCTTGGAGCGCAATGAAACCGGCAAGGGAAAAATCATCGATATCTCGATGGCACAAGCAGCCCTTTCTTGGCTTCAAACCTTTGTGCCTATGCTCGATATGGGCTCTCCTCCTTCTGAGCTGAAACGTTCGGGCAATGAACACCGCCAATTTATTCCTGTCAATGCCTACCGCACTCAAGACGGCTTCATCTATATAGCAATCGGAAGCGATGCCCAATGGAACAGGCTCGTTAAAAATTCTCTGTTCGCCTCCCTGGGCCACGATCGGTTTGCTACGAACGAGGGCCGCAGGGAAAACAAATCAGAGCTTCATCAAGCCATAGAGGCTATCACGCGCAGACATACCTCTGCAAAAATTTCCCAAGTCTTATCAGAAGCCGCTATTCCCCATTCTCCCATAACACCCATCGAGGAAATCCCCAACCTTCCCGTATTCAAAGCCTCTGCCCTGAGGACGGTGACCCCCGGGGGGAAATCAGTGCGTTTGCCGCCTCCTGCTGTTCCCACAGAACATTTGGAACAGTGCCAGAAAAGACTGGCCTTCGCACCCGCCTATGGGGAGCATACAGATGCCATCCTCAAAGAAGCGGGTCTCCATGCAGACGAGATTGCAGAACTCAGAGACCGTGGAGTGGTGGCATGATCCCATTTGGCTATTATCGGCCGAAGACTTTACATGAGGCATTCCGGCTGAAAAAAAGAATTTCCGACTCTTTTTATATATCCGGGGGAACAGACTTGATGGTCCGCATAAAAAGAAAAGAACTCCACCCGCGCGCCATCATTTCTCTTCGCTCTATTTCAGGACTTTCAGGAATTGAAAATGGCAACACCATTCGGATAGGAGCCATGACCCCTATCAGTGATATTCTAAAAAACACCTTGCTTTTTGAAAAATTTCCTGTTCTTTTCCAGGCCGCCCATTCGATGGGAAGCGTCCAAATCCGAAACATGGCCACCATCGGAGGAAATCTCTGCAATGGCTCTCCTGCCGCCGATATGGCACCGCCGCTTCTTGTACTCGGGAGCAAAGTCAGGCTTAAGAGCCCTCAAAAAAGCCGGGATCTTCCGCTCGAAAATTTTTTTCTGGGATCCGGTGAGACATGTCTTTTACCAGAGGAAATTTTAACCGACATCCTGCTGGAGCCTCCTGAGCCAAACACTCGAGCAATCTTCCTGAAGAAAGGAAGGACAGGAATGGATCTGGCCGTGGCAAGCGTCGCCGTCCAGATTCAGGCTGAGGGAAATAAATGTCTTAAGGCATGCATCGCTGCCGGTTCTGTTGCACCCACACCCATGCGACTTCTGGAAGTAGAAGCGCTCTTGGAAGGAGCCAACATTACCCTTCAACTCTTAACCAAGGCACAGCAACAGGCAGCCAAGAGTGTATCTCCTATCACCGACGTCCGCTCCACAGCAGAATACAGGCGTCATCTGGTAGGTTTACTGGTGAAGCGAGCGCTCGAGAAACTGATGGAAAAGGAGTTCAAGCACAGGGAGCGAACATGAAAAGGAAGATCACCTTCACACTGAACGGTTCGCCAATCGAGGTGACTGCAGAAAGCCAACAGTTTCTTCTGGACGTCCTGCGGGGGCCGCTGCGAATGACAGGAACCAAAGAAGGTTGCGGAGAGGGAGAGTGTGGAGCCTGCACGGTTATCGTTGATGGACGTCCCATAAATTCCTGTCTGTATCCTGCTTTTGAGGCCGTCGGAAAACGGGTGACCACTATCGAGGGACTAATGGGTCCGAAAAATAGACTATCCGTTATCCAGGAAGCCTTTGTAGCCAATGGAGCAATCCAGTGCGGATTCTGTACCCCTGGAATGATCCTCGCGGCTAAAGCTCTGCTCGATTCCAATCCAGAACCATCCGAGGGGGAAATCAGAGATGCCCTCTCAGGCAACCTCTGCCGCTGCACAGGATATGTACAGATTATGGAGGCAGTAAAACAGGCCGCAGCTCAGCTTAAGGGAAAAAGATGAAAGATTTCCGATACATTGGAAAGGAAGTATGCAGGACAGACGGGCCAGATAAGGCGGCGGGAAGAGCCCTTTACATTCACGATCTCCAACGGCCGGGCATGCTGTATGGGAAGATCAAGTTCAGCGATTACCCTCACGCTCGAATCAAACATATCGACACCTCTAGGGCTGAACGTCTTCCTGGAGTCAGGGCTGTCATCACTGCTGACAACACTCCTGAAATTCGCTTTGGTTTTCTCCGCGATAATTATGCTCTGAAAAAAGGCAAGGTGCGCCAGTACAGAGATGAAGTGGCCGCTGTGGCTGCTATCGACTCTGACATCGCCGAAGAGGCCGTCGGTCTCATCCGCGTCGAATATGATCCACTTCCCGGTGTCTTCTCCCCTCACGAGGCTATGAGGGAAGGAGCTCCTCTCATCCATGAAGCCGATCCCCAGGGCCGGCCCAGAAGCAATAATTATCTTCCTCTCAAGTTTCATCATGAATCTGGCGATCTTGAAACGGGCAAGCGGGCGGCAAAGTATGCGGTGGAAGGAGAGTACACCACTCCTCTGATACAACAATGCTGCATGGGGACCGCCGGATGTATCGCCGAGTTCGACATGAACAACCATCTCACCCTTTGGGCCAAAACCCAGATTCCATTTCTGGCGCAGCGCGATTTCAACCGGGCTCTGGCCGACATGGGATTGAAAAACAAAAACACAAGGATTATCGTCCCGGCCCTGGGAGGTGGATTCGGAACAGGCCTCGACACCCATGCCTATGAATACATAGCCATCCTTCTCGCCTATCAGACAGGTCTGCCGGTCAAGATCGTCTACAGCCGAAAAGAAGAATTCTCTTATCTTTCCCCCCGGCAGTCTTCTCGATCGCGTATCGTCCAGGGTTGTGATCAGAATGGCAGCCTTGTCTTTCGCGAGGTCCATGTGCTCCAGGACAACGGCGCCTACACATCATGGGGCGCTACCTATCCTTCCGTCATGATGATGCCGGCCACTTCGCTTTACCGCGTTCCCAATATCCTCTTCGATGCCAAACTTGTTTATACAAACAGCACCTACTGCCAGGCCATGCGGGGCTACGGCAATCCCGAGCTCACCTGGGCCCTGGAAAGCAGCATGGATGAACTGGCCGAGGAAGCAGGATTCGATCCCTTTGATTTCCGGATGCTCAACCGCAACCGACCCGATGAAATCACTCCCATGGGACTGAAAATCAGCACATGCGGACTGAAAGAATGCCTGGAAACCGTGGCTCAGAAGCTCCAGTGGAAGAGCGGGCATAAAAGAGGCAGACATCGAGGCGTGGGCATTGCTTCTCTGATTCATGTGGGAGGAGGGGGACGCATCTACCGGTCAGATGCCAGCGGGCTGATACTGAAGCTGGACGACTTCGGAAATGTCTATGCATACCATGGTGGAGTGGAGATGGGCCAAGGACTGCATTCCGTTTTGACCATGGCTATTGCCGAAGCTCTAGGCGTCAGGCGCGAAAAAGTCTTCATCAATCCCACAGATACAGGGACCTGTCCTTGGGATGTGGGAACCCATGCCAGCCGCGGGGCTTTTATGGCAGGAAATACGGCCATCCTCGCTGCGAATAAGCTGCGCAACAAAATCTTTGAGCTGGCTGAAGAACTGTTCCCGTCCGAAGTTAGGAGGAACCTTGAAAAATTCAAGAAAAAAAATCCAGACTACTCTCCTCCCGATTTCGATATCGAACAGACAGCAAAAAGGGAGCGTCTCGAGCTACGAGACGGATGTCTATTTATCAAAGATGGACCTCCTGAACCCTGGCTCCGATTAGAACTGGCAAGGTTACTCAGGGCCGCTCATTTTCGACAACAGGGCCAAATGTTGACCATCGAAGTCTTTTATGATCCTCCCAACGAACTTCCTGACTTCGAGAAGGGATTCGGCAACATTTCTGCGACATATGCTTTTGGAACTCAGGGAGCAGAAGTGGAGGTAGATACTGAAACCGGTGAGGTCAAGATTCTCAGGATGGTGGCGGCTCATGATGTGGGGAAGGTACTCAATCCTCCGGGACTCAAGGGACAGATTTACGGAGCATTGGCACAGGGGATTGGCTATGCTCTGTACGAAGAACTGAAATCCGAAGAGGGAAAAATACATAACCCGAATTTCAGCGACTACAAGATTCCGAGAACTCATGAGATGGACTTTCCCATCGAACTCGAATTCATCGAAACCGATGACAGATTTGGCCCCTTTGGTGCCAAAGGAGTCGCTGAACCTGGCCTCGTACCAACAGCGCCTGCCATCGCAAACGCCATCTACAATGCAGTCGGAGTCCGGATCCGCGATCTGCCCATCACTCCAGAAAAGGTACTCAAAGCGTTACAAAAACAAAAGGCCGATGGGAATCAAAGGCATCCTTAATTTTTTCTGCACCTAAATATTCAGAATCTGAGGTTAAACCCTGTGTATAGTATATGATTAGGCGCCCTGGATCTAAGGTCCTGCCTGAGATAGCCGAGGATAAACTCCACCTTCTCGCTGAGCGGGACAGCCGTCCCTAAATAAAAACGGTTTTGATTGAAAGCATTGGACTTTGTGTCCCAAAAAGGTTCTTCCGCGATGAAAGGCTTCAGATTTAGCTCACCTAATTTGACATTTACTGTAAATCTGACATAGAGCCGAAACCGGAAATGATTCACATCCGCATTTTGCTCGAAGATTCTCCTCTCTGTCTTGAAACGCCAGTCGAAAGATAAGGTCTTGCCCAGTTTTTTCTTCCATCCAGCTTCCAGAGTGAAACGATTCTCATTAACTTGAAGATTTCCAGACTTTGATGTCTGTCTTCTGTAGTAAGCAGCCAGATGGAAATTTTTCGGCAGCTTATATCCAACGCCCCCTTCCAGGATGTAAACGAATGGGTCTTGAAAAGAGATATCATGAGTTCGGATCTGGCTTTTTGTCACGAGTGAGAATTTATTGTCAATTGTTATATTGAGTGAGTTGTTGAACCACCCCTGCGCTTCTGCATGAACCTTCATGTTCAGGAAAAGGGAAAGTACCACCAAAAAAAATGCGAAGCTTAAATAGTGTACACTTTTAATACCCTTATTTAACACTCTTATAACACTCCTATAAGAGCCTTTGAGATTAGTTCAGTTAGACCTAAATGGCAAGTCTCAAAAGAAAATAAGATTCAGATCTCCATTCAGATAACGCTATTTATTTCATAAATGTTCGTCGGCAGCCGCTTGTCTTCCCTGGTTTTTCTTGACAAAATTCTGTTCTTTTGATTATCTTGCCTATGCACGAACAGTGAGTGTTATCAATCAGATGATAAATCCCTTAGCTCGTTTTTGTCTTTAAGGAGAGCGGTCTATGGCGAAAACAAAAATGCTCTGTCCTTTTTCGAACAAGCCATGTCAGGAGTGTCCTCAGTACCGGGGAAGACATTATTTCTTGTGTTTTTATACCAAATATCGCGGGTATCTGGGAAATTCCCACAAAAAAGTCGAATCGAGATTCTGGCAGACAGAACCTCATCCGACGTTTGAAATGCCTTCGTCAATCCCACCCAGTCCCAAATGGCTCGCTTTCGATGAATTCGTGGAAAGGGAAAAGAAATGATACGCAATTTCAACTACCGGCGTGCCTCATCAATCGAAGAAGCTCTCAGCCTGCTCGAAAAGCACAAGGAAGACTATAAGATCATATGCGGCGGCCAATCCCTCCTCATCCTGATGCGCCAGGGATTGGTGGCTCCCGAGAATCTCATCGATATTAAAAGCGTTGAAGAACTGGATTACATTGAATATCACCCAAAATCAGGTTTGAAGATCGGTGCCGCGACCACACACAGAAAAATTGAAAAATCCCCGGTCATTAAAAAACACTTTCCAGTGCTGGCAGCGATGGAAAAGAACCTGGCATCTATTCAAACAAGAAACTGGGGCACCATCGGAGGGAACCTGGCTCATGGAGATCCGGCAGGCGATCCGGCTCCCATTCTTATCGCCTCGAACGCGACGGTGAGAATGGCAAGCGCTGAGAAAGAACGCATCCTGCCCTTGGAAGATTTCTTCGTCGACATCTTCGAGACAGCACTCGAGGAAGGAGAACTCCTGATTGAAGTCCAGATTCCCGTGTTGCCTCAAAAGACATCTCTAGCCTACCAAAAGTTCAACATCATCAAAAACCATCAAGGAATTGTCTCTGCTGCTGTATCGATCACTATGGACGAAGACGGAGAGAGGTGTAAAGGAGCTCGAATTGTTCTGGGCGCGGCTGCTGCGATTCCCCTCCGGGCAAAGCAGGCAGAACGTTTGTTCATTGGTGAAAAATTCGATACAAAACTGCTCGAACGCGTGGGCAAAAAGGCATCGGAAGAATGCGATCCTGTCAGCGATATTCATGCCACTGAAACATACCGAAGAATTCTGGTCAAAACGCTGACAAAGAGGGTTGCAAAGAAGGCCTGGGAACAAGCTAAAACATCCGGCTAACTGGGAGGTATTCTCACATGAATAAAAAGCTGCTGCACCTAACAGTCAACGGGGAATACTGCGAGATTCACATCCATCCGAAGAAACTTCTGGTGGAAGTTCTGAGAGATGGGTTGGATCTGACGGGAACCAAAAGGGGCTGTAACACAGGCGCTTGCGGGGCATGCACGGTACTTCTGGACGGAGCCGCGGTTAAATCCTGTTCGATTCTGGCTGTACAGGCCGATGGTGCTGAGGTAATAACGGTTGAAGGTCTTGCAGACGGAGCGAAACTCACGCCCCTCCAAAGGTCTTTTCTGGATCACGGTGCCTTTCAATGCGGCTTTTGTACGTCCGGAATGTTGATGTCGGCCACGGCGTTCCTGAAGGAGAATCCTGCCCCCAAAGACATAAATGAAGGGATCCAGGGAAACATCTGCCGCTGTACGGGTTACAACAGCATTCTTCGAGCCATGAAAGCCGTAGTTGAAGGCAAGTACAAGGAGAAGCGATGAAAAAACACGCCGTCATCAATACACCTGTTCACAACATCGATGGAATCGCTAAAATCACCGGACGGGCGAAGTACACATTCGACATCACACTTCCTCGAATGCTGCATGGAAAAATCCTGCGAAGCCCTTATCCGCATGCGGAAATCCTCGCGATCGACAGCACAAAGGCAGAACGCAAGAAAGGTGTCAAGGCCGTCTTAACCGGAAAAGACACTCTGGGCTTTAAACAGGGAATATGGAGGCGCTTCAAAGAACTCTGCGATGAAGAAATCCTGGCAAGGGAAAAGGTCCGCTATATCGGCGAACCTGTGGCAGCGGTAGCGGCTATAGATGAGGATTCAGCCGAGGAAGCACTCGATCTGATCGAGGTGGAATACAAGCCCCTGCCCGGCGTTTTCGAACCGCTTGAAGCAATTAAAGAAGGAGGCCCGCAGCTCCATGAACATGCCGAAAGGAACATCAACGTCACCCGACATATCGAATGGGGTGATGTGGATGAGGGATTTAAGAAAGCGGACTATGTCCGAGAGGATTGGTTCAGGTGCTCTTCTCAAGCCCATGTGTGTATGGAAACACACTGTGCAGTTGCCGACTATACCTCAGACGGCAAACTGATCGTATATACATCCACCCAATCTCACTATTACATAAAAGTCTTGCTTGCTGAGATCCTCGGCTTGAGGGAGAACGACGTGAGGGTGATTTCCAGGTATACCGGAGGGGGTTTCGGGAGCAAATTCGAGCTGGATTCTGCTCAGTTCTGCAGTTCGCTTCTCTCCATGAAGCTCTGCCAGCCGGTGAAAATCGTGCTCACCCGCGAAGAGGAGTTCACCGCCACCAAGAGGCGGACACCCATGTTCTATTATGTCCGGAGTGGAGTCAAAAAGGACGGGACTTTTTTGGCCAAAGAAGCGCGTGTATTCACTGAAGGCGGTGCCTATACGGCTATGGGAGCAACAGCTCTCTATCTCACAGGCTTTTTCCAATCTTTTCCCTATGTGTGGCCAAATTATCGATATGACGGCTACCGGGTTTATACCAATACTGCACCCACTTCTGCGATGCGGGGATTCGGAGCTCCCCAGGCCACTTTCTGTGCAGAAACTCAGATAGACCTCATCGCAAAGGAACTGGGAATCGAGCCGATAGAGATCCGGCGCAGGAATGCCATGTATCCCGGCTATGAAGTCCCCGGACAGGCCACCATCCAGAGCTGCGGCCTCGGCCAATGTCTTGATAAGATAGACGAATGGATCAAATCTCGAGGGAAACTTCCTCCCAATAGAGGAATCGGCGTTGCCGCCTACGGCTTCATGTCAGGGGGAATATTCAATTGGTTCGATACTCCCTATGCCTTTTCCTCTGCCGTTGTTCAAATCAACATCGACGGAAAGGTTGACCTGTACGTCGGGTCTCAGGATATGGGTCAAGGCTCCAACACCACAATGGCCCTGATCTGTGCCGAGGAATTAGGCGTGAAATTCGAGGATATTCGGCTTCATATGGGGGATACCGAAAACTGTCCGGTGGATCTGGGCGCATGGGGAAGCCGTGAAACACTGATGCAGGGAAATGCGGTCAAGATGGCCGCCTCCAAGGCTAAACAGCAAATTCTCGAGTTCGCTGCGGCGAAATTATCGCCGAATATCGTCTATGATATGGACATCAAAGAGGGTTGGATCCACATCATCGCACGCCCGGAGAGAGGGCTTTCCTATTACGACGTCATCAAAGAAGTCATCCGTGGAAAGGAAGGACAGCCGATTATCGCCAGAGGGCACTATACTCCTCACCGAAAGGGAATGATCTCTCCCGCCTACAGCTTTGGCGTCCAGGCAGTTGAGGCCGAAGTGGATCCTGATACAGGAAAAATAACGCTCAGGAATTGTGTGACTGCTCATGACTGCGGACAGGTGATCAATCCGCTGGGAGTCGAAGGGCAGCTCGAAGGGGCCATAGCCATGGCAGCAGGGTACGGCTTCACCGAAGATCTGCCTATGGATGAAGGAAAGATTTTAAACCCTAATCTGGTGGACTATATGCTTCTGCGGGCGACCGAGATGCCGGAGACAAAGGTGATGGAAGTGGAAACCTACGAGCCTGAAGGGCCCTTCGGGGCAAAGGAGGCAGGAGAAGGCCTCACCAATCCGACGGCCGGTGCGCTGGGCAATGCCGTGTTTCATGCTTCAGGCATCAGTATCAAGAATCTTCCCATAACACCAGAAAAAGTGCTCAATGCTTTGAAACAGAAAAAGGAGAAATGACAAAGGAGGTTAGCCTTGAGCTACCAGTGTCCTGTGTGTGAAAAAATTTGGCCCGACACCATGGAACTAGCCCGTCATGTGTTTGGTGTGGGTGACCAATCCCATAAGGATTGGGTCAATTCGAAGGGGGTGAATTTTATCGAACTCTTGCTCATCCAAACCATGGAACCCGGCAATCAAGGCTATAGGACTTTGGCTGAGATCCTCGAAAGAGAGGCCAAAAAGGTGGATCGGGAATGAGAGAGACATAAGAAACCACGGAGGGACATATGATCATAGAGGGTAAGATCTCAATAAAAGCCTCTATCCAGATGCTGTGGGATACTTTGATGGACCCTGAGACATTGCGCTCGTGCATCCCGGGAGCAGAAAAGATAGAGCGCCTCGATGAAAAAACATACGACTGTGAGGTCAAGCAAAAAGTTGGCCCGATTGCCGTCAGGTTCAAGTTTAAAAACATTCTCTCCAAACTCGATCCGCCGAATCATGTGGAGATGGAGGGAGAAGGAGAAGATATCGGCAAAGCCGGTCGTTTTACCCAAAAAACCAGCGTAGATTTGAAAGAGAATGAAGGAGGTGATGTGGAAATCTCCTACCGATGCAATGCGAACATTGTAGGGAAGCTGGCCATGTTTGGCGACAGGATCTTGAAGGCAAAAGCCAAAAAGCTGGAAGCTGAGTTCACCCAGTCATTGAGGGAAAGACTGGAAGCAGTAGCCGGAAACTGAAATTTTATTTCACACCGACTTTCACCACCACAGCAGCAGCGGTATCTCCAGCTGCACATCCATCGAACAGCCCATATCCTCCTCCCAAAAGAACAAGCTCCTCGATGAGTTCGATAATCAGCCGAGCTCCTGTAGGTCCTTGAGGATGCCCCCACACAAGCGAGCATCCGTAATTGTTCATCTCATCGAGCTTAATCCCCATCTCTCGACAAAAATAGACATCATTGACAGCAAATGGAGTATGTGTTTTGATGGCCTTGATATCGCTGATCTCAATTCCTGCATTTGAAAGAGCTTCCTGAGCGGCAGGGACGACGGCCTTTGCCATAAAGCCTCTTTTTACCCTGGCCTCAGCATAAGAGAGAATCCGTATTTCTATGTTTGGATCGCGGCTCAGTTCTTTCGCCATCTCCTGTGTGGTGACGACGATGCTGGCGTTTCCATCTGCAGGATAGGTCTGGGTTCCGAAGGTGACCGTTCCGTTTGGCTGTACAGGTCTCAGTCTTGCCAGCGCATCAGCCGTCGTCGGAAAAACTCCTTCGTCCCCCTCGACCGTGGCCACAGTTTTGCGTCCTGAGGGATCTTTGACCTCGATAGGGACCTCCATGAACCGGTTTAAAAACGCGCTGTTTTCCTTGAGCGCCTCATGATACTGGTTGAAGCGAAGGAAAGCGACTTCATCCTGCTCTTCCTTGGTGATCCCCTCTTCTTTGGCCACATTTTCCGCTGTCTCGATCATGGCATTCCTGGCATGTGGATCATAGCCAAAGTTATCCCAGACCCAGTCTTCTTTGTCACCCGTGCCTCCAACACCCAAGGGATTAGGATAATATACATGGGGACCGTTGCTCGTTCTGTCGCAGGTCACCACAAGGATGTTCTGACAGTTCTCAAGTTCCAGCTCTTCGGCCGCAAAGGCGACACATTTAGCCGAGGTGGCACATGCCTGGCTTATCGTCGGACCCGTCACTCCACTTGTTCCGATCATACCGGCTACCCAGGGAGCCCCATAGAAGCTGCTTTTCTGGGGGATGGTCATACCCAGGACAAGCTCATCAAATATCTTGGGAGATATCCCACGAGTCCGGAGAGCATCCCTGCAAATTTTCGCGGCAAATTCCATCGAATGCAGATGAGCGAAACTTCCCTGCCATCTGCAGAATGGTGTACTCCAGTAGGCATCATACGGAATATATGCTTTTTCTAAAATCATCTCAACCTCCAATAGCAGTCTTCATGCCGCTTTTCTCTTTCCACTCAGGCATGAGCAAACTTGGCCTCTTTCTTCGGCCCGAATTTCATGAAATTCCCCATTCCGATCCTCATATCCTTTGTCTTCACGCACTCTCCGAACATTCGGGCTTCATGTTTGAGCCCCTCTTCCAGAGTCAGTTTTGCCCCCCCGAGGATAGCTTTTTTCAGGATCTCATCCGTTTTTCGAGACAGAGAACCGATATCCACTTCAGGAAGAGAATCCGGGATATCGATCGGACCTTTTGGAATGGGGTTCAGGTGCACCTCTCCTGAAATCACTCTCTTGGCAAATGCAATGCCTTCATCGACCACATCTCCTTCTGCCTCTTCACTCACCAATCCTATTCGCAACGCTTCTCCAGAAGAAATGGGATTTCCGGAACGCAGGAGAGGCCAGGCTCGGGAAAGGCCCACAATCCGGGGCAATCTCTGAGAGCCACCATAGCCCGGGATGATACCGAGCTTGGGCTCTGGCTGACCTGCCAGTATTTTCAGCCCCTTTTTGGCAATCCTCGCCGAACAAGCCATGGCGAGTTCGTTGCCGCCCCCGAAAGCCAGGCCGTTCAGGGCACAGATTACAGGTTTTCCGAGGTTTTCTATGAAATTCAATGTCTCCTGACCCTCTCGAGAGATTTTTTCTCCTTCTTCGGGATTCTTTATCCCAGCGAGCATTTGGATATCCGCGCCGGAAACAAAGGCCTTGATTCCAAAGCCTGTTAAAACGGCGCCTTTGATACGGTCGTCTTCTTTCACTTCCGAAAAGATCTTCTGAAGCTGGTTCATAACCTCACGGTTCAGAGCATTCAAGGTCTTTGGCCGTCTGATGGTGACAACAGCTATATCGCCTTTATCCTCACGGAAAATCATCGGTATATCCCAGGGCTTTCCTGATTCCGCCTGTTTGACCAAGACATCAGAGACCTTGAAACCCGGCCATTTTTCGGCATAGTTTTTGACCAGTTCAAGTGCTTTATCCACACCCGTTTGATTCATCATCTGGAAAGGAGGATTCACGACCAACGCGCTCTCAACAGCCATCTCCAAATCTCCGACCCTGGAAATTCCGGAATCGAGAATTTCACAAACAAGACCGAAGTAAGCCCCTTTGATTTGATCGGATACTTCCTGAAAAACATTCTCGTTAAACGCCACCTCATCTGCGACAAACGATGTATCCCAAGGCTTTCCGAATCTAATCTGATTTTCAAGGAGGCGCGGGGAATGAAACCATGGCATGATTTTCTCATGCATTTCAGCGGCTCCATGCTGTACGATCGGATTGCCTCCCGTAAGATTCATTGCCGTAAAAGGCCCTACCCCCAGTCCTAAGGCTTTCTGCACCATGGCATCCACCTGCTTGACTGTTCCCATGCCCTGTTCAACCATAAGTACAGCCGCCAGAAAAATCCCTTCGAATATGGGATCTATGGCATAGCCGAACCGGCTTTTTACCTTGATCGGGGCTTTTCCTATTTGCTCATAAAATTTCATTATAAAGCTCGTCACTTCGGCGGATGTATCTCTTCCCGGGACAACCTCGACAATGATACTCCTCTCAGCAGGAAAAAAGTAATGGATGACCAGGCACCTCTCTTTTTCACTGACTTGCTCAAAAATCGCTTCCGGTTCCATATGGGAGGAATTGGAGGCGAAAATCGTGGTTTCGGGACAGGTTTTTTCCAGGCTGGAAAATATTTTCTGCTTGATGCCCTTGTCTTCTGTGGCCGCTTCAATCACCAGGTCAGCTCCACTCAGCTGGGAGTAATCCGTCGTCCACAAGATATTGGATATCATCGCATCTGCCTCATCTTGCTTGAAAGTGCCTGTCTTGACTCCTCTTCCAATCTTTCCTTTCACACGGGCCTCTCCTGACTTCAATGCTCTTTCTGCGATATCCACGACCACGACGGGAACCCCGTGCGTGTGGAGGACCTTACTGAAATAAAGCGCAATATCTGGCCCGATATTGCCTGAACCAACAATCCCGACCTTGCTGATCTTTCTTTCAAAAATGTCGAAAGCCATTATGTGCCTCCTTATCTTGAACTTCTCATTAATGCGTGGGAACGATCATCTTCGAAGACGAAAAGAAGTGCCATTTTAAGAATCCATTGACTTTTCAGGAAATGCAATTTTATAATTTGCTGAAATGTTTGTAAACAATTTAAGATGCAAAATGCTCTGACTCCAAGGTTCCCAGTGTCTCAAAAAGGGCTCATCTATCTTATGCGTTGTATTCTCCAGCTAATTATAATGCATATCGAAATCATCTATATTTTATCCCATCTCACGAGAAAGGAGAGAATACAATGACAACAAAAAAAATCCATCTCTCAGAAAGGGACATCCCTCGACAGTGGTACAACTTAGCCTCAGATTTCCCCACACCGCTCAACCCTCCACTTGGCCCTGACGGAAATCCAGTTACTCCGGATATGCTTGCCCCAGTTTTCCCGATGAATCTGATAGAACAGGAGGTAAGTCGAGAGCGCTGGATAGATATTCCAGAAGAGGTGATCGAGATTCTTTACCGTTGGAGGCCGACTCCTCTTCGTCGAGCAGTCTATCTAGAAAACTATCTGAAAACTCCTGCACGCATCTATTATAAAGATGAGAGTCTCAGCCCTCCTGGGAGTCATAAGCCGAACACATCCGTTGCTCAGGCATGGTATAATAAGCAGTCTGGGATCGAGCGCCTGACGACGGAAACAGGGGCTGGACAATGGGGAAGCGCTCTGGCTTTTGCCTGCAACCTCCTCGGACTGGAATGCAAAGTCTTCATGGTAAGGATCAGTTTCGATCAGAAACCCTATCGTAAAGTGATGATGCAGACCTGGGGAGCAAACTGTGTCTCCAGTCCGAGCACCGAAACCAAGGCCGGACGAGACATCCTTGAAAAAATGCCTGATACCTCCGGGAGCCTCGGAATAGCCATAAGCGAAGCGATCGAAGCCGCCGTCACGGATAAAACAGGGAAAACACGCTATTCCCTTGGAAGTGTCCTGAACCATGTCCTCCTTCACCAGACAATCATAGGTCTTGAAGCAAAAAAACAGCTTGAGTCAATAGGTGAGAAAATACCGGATGTTGTTATCGGTTGTGCAGGGGGCGGAAGCAATTTTGCTGGTTTGGCTTTTCCGTTTGTCTACGATAAGATCCAAGGATCAGAAATAGACATCATCCCAACAGAACCTGAAGCCTGTCCGACGCTGACTCGAGCTCCCTTTGCCTATGATCATGGGGATACGGCTCGCATGACGCCGCTGCTACCGATGCACTCCCTCGGCCATACCTTCGTTCCGCCTCCAATCCATGCAGGAGGTCTTCGCTATCATGGAATGGCACCGCTGGTCAGCAAAGGTGTCGTCGAAGGACTGCTAAAACCCCGCGCCTTTCACCAGCTAAAATGTTACGAATCCGCTGTTCTATGGGCCCAAACAGAGGGCGCTATAACCGCACCTGAAACGAGCCATGCCGTAGCCTGTGTCATCGATGAGGCCAAAAAAGCAATAGAAGAAGGAAAAGAAAAAGTCATTTTGTTCAATTACAGCGGTCATGGGCTATTGGACCTTTCAGGGTATCAAAGCTATTTTGCTGGCGAGTTATCCGATTATGCTCTTCCTGATGAGGAATTGAGAAAATTCCAGGAGGCATTGAAAGGACTTCCCAAGCCAGAATGAAAACAAGGTAAATGAAAGATCAAAAAATCGATGTCCATGATCGCCTTCAGCAATACTGCAGTCCATTAGGGCACAAAGTTCCTTTCGAGTACTGCCGGAGGATGAATGCAAGCCTGCCCTGCACCAGAATTATCGATTGCTGGAAAAATATTATTCCGGTCAACGAGTTTATCGGACAGAACTATACGGCTGATGAAATTGCTCTTATTTATGAACCCGCACAACCAAAGCTGGTCCAGATTTTTGAGCTGATGAAAAAAGCCGAAGAAAATGTCAAAACCAAGCAGCAGAGAGATTCATAGTTTCCCTTCCTGATAGCCCATTTCAAATGCCTTCAAATTCATCTTGAGATCGTTTTCTCGGCTCACCTTCCCCAGTACAGAGATCATATCATCACGTTTGAAAGGCGAAAGTCCCGTCCCCACAGAATAACCGATGAGTGCAATATTGGCTGATCTTACAGATCCTATTTTTAAGGCTTCCTTGTTTGCATCGAATGCCTTGAATATGATCTTTTTCTTCTTCAAATGATTTAAGATCTTCTGGTCGAATCGTATCCGATCCTCGAGATTCGTAAAACAAACACCTCCGTTCTTCAGAAATCTCAATGTCTTGTAAGTTTCCTTCTCTTCGAACGAATAAAGAATGTCTGCTGTACCTGTGCGGATGATGGGGCCATAAAAATCCCCCAGCTTCAGGTGGGCCACAACCGAACCACCCCGCTGACTCATGCCGTGGGTCTCGGATCCCAATACATTCAACCCCAACTCCAATCCGAGCGCAGAAAAAATCCTGGAGGCAAAAAGCACGCCCTGTCCGCCGACTCCCGCTAATACAATCTGTGTTTTCATCGTCATCTAGTTCGATTACATATCTTGTTTACTCTGTTTACTCCGCGCCTTTCTCACTCGTTCGGACAATGGCACCTCTTGGGCACACATGCATACACACTCCACAGTCAATACAGAGGGTTCTATCTATTTCGACAATTTCTTCTTTCTCATCCGGCCGGAGTGCTGGGCATTCAAAAAAATCGACACAGTACATACACCCATTGCATTGATCGGTTATCTCCACTTCTATTCGATTTGTCTGACAGACCTCGGGATACCGGATGATACAAGGATGTCTGGCTACAATCACGGCGATTCCGCCATCAATCTCCTGGGTGTAATCTCTCCCTTCTTTTAGGATTTGAATCAATCCTTTCACATCATAGGGATCTATGGTCCTGATCCATCTGATCCCGCACCCTGTGACCAGTTCCTCTAGAGGTATTTTCACTCCCTCGCTTCCATCTGCAGTCATCCCTGATCCCGGAGTCGGCTGCATCCCTGTCATAGCAGTGACTTCGTTATCCAGGATGACCAATATAAATCGGGCATTGTTATAGACAGCATTCAGAAGGGATGCTGTCCCAGAATGAAAGAAAGTGGAATCCCCCATGGTGGCTATAATAGGAATATCGGAATCGTCTTGATGATAGGCTTGATAGAATCCGCTGGCAAAGGTGATCCCAGCCCCCATATCCAGAACCGTGTCCACGGCTCCCAGATTGAGTCCGAGTGTGTAGCAACCGATATCGCTGGGATAGATGGCTTTGGGAAAAGCCCTCTTAATGGCAAAGAACGCTGCTCTTTCAGGACATCCCGCGCACAGCGTTGGCTTTCGGATAGGCAGATCGAGGTCCTCGATAAGTTGATCAAGTTTCAGGTCTGAGGTCGTTTTGAGTTCGGAAATTCCGAGTTCTCTTAATATTTTCGCCAGTGTACCATGCAGAACCTCAGGTGTGAGTTCTCCCTGAAGAGGGACGTGACCGGTCAGCTTTCCCATGACTTTGTTTTTATCGATGATTTGAGTCTCGATCACCGATCCCGGCTCCTCGAGTATCAAAACTGTCTCGTGGCGGTCAATAAAATCTCGAATCTTATTTTGAGGAAGCGGATAAGGTGAACCTATCTTCATGATATCCAGAACCTCCTTCAGGTTGAATTCCTCGATAAGATCCATCAAGGCCACAAAGCTTGCACTGCAAGTGATGATTCCAAGACTGGAGCCTTGAGATGCTTTCACTTCATAATTCCATCCGGTATCCTGTTCGAATTTTTCTTTTATTTTTTCAAGGGTGTTATTCAGCTGGGTATGAAGTTTAAGCCTATGTCTCGGAGTTGCAGCCCATCGGTCTGGATCCTTCTCGAAGCAAGCCTTTCTTTCAAGAACTTGATGGGGAAGAAGCTGGACATTCTGTTTGGCATGGGAAACCCTGATTGTGGGACGCAGAAGTACAGGAATTTGGAACTCTTCAGAAAGCTCGAAGGCATCTTTTATCATCTCCTTGGCTTCCTGAGGCGTTGAAGGGTCAAAGACAGGAATTTTGGCGAACATGGCATAAAACCGGGAATCCTGCTCAGTCTGTGAACTGTGAGGCCCAGGGTCATCACAACTGATGACGACCAATCCTCCGACCACACCCGTATACGCGGAACTCATGAGAGAATCAGAAGCGACGTTAAGTCCAACTTGCTTCATGGCAACGGCGGCTCTTTTTCCTGTCAAGCTCGCAGCCAAGGCATTGTCGAACGCGACTTTTTCATTTGTTGACCACTCGACATAGGTCTTCAAACCCAATTCTTTCTTGAACATAACCACAGCAGGGATGATTTCAGAACTCGGGGTTCCTGGATAAGAAGTCACGACATGACAACCGCTTTCCACGATTCCCCTGGCAATGGCAACATTCCCCAGTAATATTCCGACCTTCCCGTATCGATCCATTTGCTTCCGCAATTTTTATTGCTGCTGATATCCAAATCAGCACAGGCTAAACAAATTTTTTATAGAGCTTACGGAACGTTTCCATAAACCTCTTGATTTGGTGGGGCGTACCTACGGTAATCCGTAACAGATTAGGCTGCCCGTACATGGACAAAGGCCTGATAATAATACCCTTTCTCTGGAGTTCTTCGGCTATCCCTCTTGCATCGGCCTTTACTTCAAAGGTCACAAAATTAGTTTCGGATGGTATATAGAAGATGTCAAGCTTTCTGAAATACTCGTACAGGTATCGCTTTCCTTTCTCATTTATCTTCTTGGTTCTCTGAATATGCTCTCTGTCTTTCAGCGCTGCGGCTGCGGCGATTTGACCTACCCTGTTGACGGAAAACGGAGGGCCGACTTTTTCGATCGCCTGGATAAATTCGTTTTTTGCTATACAGTATCCCACACGAAATCCAGCCAATCCATACATCTTGGAAAAAGTTCGCAAAACAACCACGTTCCTTCCCTCTTCCACAAACCTTACGGATTGAGGATAATCTCCATGGTTGACGTAATCATGGTAGGCTTCGTCCAACACAACCACTATATTATCGGGGATATTTTCCATAAACTTCCATATCTCGGAATGGGACATCATAGTTCCAATGGGGTTCATCGGATTATCAAGATAAACGATCTTGGTATCAGGAGTAATGGATTTCAAGATGGCAGCGAGGTCGTGCCGATACTCTTTTAATGGAACTTCCATCAAATTGCATCCTACGATTTGGGCAACAATTTTGGCCATGATGAAAGAAGATTGGCTCATGATCAATGTTTCTTCGGGGCTCAGAAAGACAATTCCAAGAAGGAGAATCAGCTCTGTGGTTCCGTTGCCAATGCTTAGATTCTCTGGAGAAACCCGAAGATGTTCGGACAACTTTTCTTTCAAATTGCAGCAGCTGTCATCAGGGTAAAGATGGGAATCTTTTAAATTCTTCCGGACAGCCTTGATAGCAAGGGGCGATGGACCTAAAGGATTCTCATTCGAGGCCAGCTTTAAAACTTCACCCTCCAGGGCAAGTTCTCTCTTCAGAACTTCTACAGGTTTACCTGGTTCATATTGCTCAATCTTCAGGACGTTATTTCTTATTAATTTTTTCACTGTGAACAAATTATCAAGGAATAGATTATTAATGAACTGTTTTTAAAAAGCAAGCATAGAGTTTTTGTTGATTCCAAAAGGCTCACATTGAAAAGATTCATCAGAAACATGTCAGGATCAATAACGAGGTGACAGGATTCATTTCCGTATCTTTGACTTCAAATTTTCCCTGTGTTATAAGTTTCTAAGCTCTGTTTTTCACCTCGATACACTTTATCAGCCTGGAGGCTATACATGATCAAACAAATCAGTCACCTGGGGATGGCTGTGAAGGATCTTGAGGAGGCGCGGGGATTTTACCGATCGGTTTTCAAACTGGAATCGTCCGCTCCAATCATAGGAGGAAACGGGACATTAAAGGTTAGTATGGTCAAGATTGGAGAAGTTTCGATCGAACTTATCGAGCCCATCGGGAATGAAGGTGTGATGGCAAAATTCCTGGAAAAAAGAGGCGAGGGATTCCACCATATCTGCTATGAAGTGGATGACATCCATGCGGCTGTTTCATCGCTCAAGGCTTCGGGACTGGATGTACTTGGAGAACCAAAGCCCGGAGCCGAAGGCATGAGTGTGTTCCTTCACCCAAGTGGAACCCATGGTGTGCTGATGGAATTCGTGGAAAAGGGAAAGTGAGGAAAATATGGATTTCGAACTCACAGAAGAACAGAAAATGTTCCAGGATATGGCTAGAAAGTTCGCCGAACAAGAGATCTTGCCCCCGCTCAAGGAAAACGAACGCCGGGAGAATTTCGATCCCAGCGTCATAAAAAAATTCGCTTCACAGGGTCTCCTGGCTCCGCACATACCCCAGGAGTATGGGGGCTTGGGACTCGACTACGTGACTTCGGCAATCATTTGGGAATCCCTCTGCATGGCGAGTTTATCCGTAACCCAGGCAGCCGTAAGTGGCCCCATCCAACCGGCGACGAATCTTTTAGATGCCGGTACAGAAGAGCAGAAACAGAAATACATCCCTCCGGTCTGCAGAGGCGAATCGATCATGTCTGGAGCTGTGGTCGAGCCAAATGCAGGAAGCGATTCTTCCATGATCGAGACTTCGGCTGTACGTAAAGGAAACCGCTGGGTCATCAACGGAACAAAAATCTTCATCACCAACGGAGAAATTGCGGATGTCGTGTTGCTCATCGCTCAGACTGATAAAACCAAGGGACTCAAAGGGCTGGCCAGTTTTATTGTCGAGAGAGGAACGCCAGGTTTCTCCAGCACTCCTCAGAAAGGAAAGATCTCGTGGAGAGGTGGCAGCGAAGGCACTCTAAGATTCACGGATATGGAATTGCCCCAGGAAAACCAAGTGGGAGAGACAGGACGGGCCCTCAGAGATGCGCTGAGAGGTATCGATACGGCACGACTCTTTCTGGCGGCTGGCTCCGTCGGTCTTGCCCAGAGCTGTCTAGAAGCCTGCATAAAATATGCAAAGGAACGGGAGCAGTTTGGAAAGCCCATCGGAGGTCATCAATTGATACAAGAGATCATTGCAGAGATGGCCACAAGAATAGAAGCTGCGCGGTGGCTGGCGTACCATGCGGCCGATATGAAGAGCCGTGGGACTCGCCACATAAAAGAGATGTCCTATGCCAAGTATTTTGCCACAGAGACCGCTCTCTGGGTGGCATCACAGGCAGTAAAGATTCACGGATCTTTTGGGACAATCGACGATTATCCGGTGGGACACCACTATCAGGACGCAATCACAGCAACCATACTCGGCGGTACGGCCCAAATGCACCAGCTAACAATAGGACAGCAACTCCTGGAAATGGCAGCTTTTAAATGATGGATTGATGCTTTGACTGTAAACCAAAGATTCGATGCCATTATCGTTGGAGCCGGACCGGCAGGCTGTGCATGCGGTCTCCTTCTGGCAAAGGCGGGACTGGAAACCTTAATCGTTGAGAGGGGTAAGTTTGCCGGCGCCAAGAATATGTGGGGTGGAGCTTTATACGGTCCTTCTCTGAACGAGCTCTTTCCACACTTTTGGGAAGAAGCCCCGGTCGAAAGATATATAGCCAGGCACAAATTTTCACTCCTTACAAAGGACGCCTCGTTCTGTGCCGATTTCACCACAAAGAAATTCACCCAGCCTCCTTATAACGGATTTTCTGTGCTCCGCTCCAAGTTTGACCGCTGGTTCGCATCCAAAGCTGAGCAGGCAGGAGTAGTGGTTGCCACAGGTCTCGAAGCCGAAGATCTCCTGTGGGAAGGGAATACTGTAGCAGGCATAAAAGCCGGCGGAGACAAACTTCCTTCAAACGTGGTTATCGCCTGTGACGGAGTAAGCTCCATTTTGGCAGAAAAGGCCGGTCTGCGCAAAAAACTCTCTCCGCATCACATCAAGCAAGGTGTAAAGGAAATCATACAGCTGCCCCATGAGCTTATTAATCGACGTTTTAACCTGAAAGGAGATGAAGGAATAGCCTGGGAATTCATCGGGCCTTTCACAAGAGGCATACCTGGCGGTGCTTTCATTTATACCAATAAAGAAAGCCTGTCGGTAGGTGTTGTGGTTCAGCTGAATGGATTGGTTGAGAAAAAAGTCATGGCCAACGATCTTTTGGAGGATTTCAAACGGCATCGCGAAGTGGAGAAGCTGATTGCGGACGGTCAATTGGTGGAATATTCTGCTCATCTCGTTCCGGTTGGTGGGAAAAGGATGATTCCGACTCTTTACACGGATGGCATGGTTGTGGCCGGTGACGCCGCTGGATTGACGTTGTCCACTGGGTTGTTTCTAGAGGGAGCCAATTTTGCCATCGCCTCAGGAAAGGCGGCTGCGGAAACCATTATCCGGGCAAAAAAAAATGGAGACTTCTCTAAAAAACATTTGGCCCCATATGCTGAACTCTTAGAACAGAGCTTTGTCCTCAAAGACCTCAAGACCTTCGAAAAAGCTCCTCTCTTGCTGGAGAATCGTCGATTCTACAGCCAGTATCCTGAGCTGGCCTGCCAATTGGCTGAAAAGATATTCACCAACGACGGCCGAGCGAGAAAGAAATCCTGGAAAGCGTTTCGAGAATTGCAGATCGGAAAAATTTCCCGATGGCAGATGATCCGCGATTTTTTCCAGATAAAGAGGTCCTTATGAAGCCCTCGAACATTGAGGACAAATTAGCCGTCAATAAATATGACATCGATAAAGAGCGCCATATCCAGATTAAAGAAGATATATGCAAGATATGTGAACAGAACCCCTGCTTATATGTGTGCCCTGCAGATTGTTTCAAGCTCAGGGATGACCGCATCTCATTTTCTTTCGAAGGCTGCTTGGAGTGCGGGAGCTGCCGGATCATGTGCGACAAAGAAGCGGTGGAATGGGCTTTGCCTCGGGCTGGATTTGGCATCTGCTATCAATACGGATAATTCCTGAACTTCTCACTCCACGAAGACTCTCTTATGCCGAATATTCAGTAGCTTGCTCGACTGTCCTCTTTCCTCTAAGTCTCGGCCCCTTGTGTCAACGCAGGAAGCATCTCTATTTGCGTGATAAATGTAGCTTTTAGGGATGGTTGAAGCGACCATTGAAGATTCCGACCCAACCTAACCCAGCCATTCCTACCGTTCTTCGAGGGTATCTGACCCAGTCAGACGGCGATGCTGTATTGAGCACGACTTTGCCAGGGAGACGAGTTGTAGGCAAGCATGGGAATAGAGGATAAGAAGAAGAGATGGGTGTTTAGGTGCGGAGTTCATCGCCGCCGAGAAGGGCGGTAAAGGAATGGCGTAAAAAATCTTCACTTGAACAAAACCTCCCCAAAAGCTGATAGATAGTCTTTTGGTATCACGGAAATAGAGTTGCTTACGTCAACGCCAGCGTCAACGCAAGAAATATTGACCTGGCTGTTCAGCCTGTGATAAGCTCTTTCGGGATTTTCAGCAGATGGAAAGATGAAAACGGGTCAAAGAATTGATAAGGATTCAGGAGAATAATTTGGAGCCTGATCTTTTCAATCTCTACCAATTGATGCTCAGGAGCCGCCTATTCGAACAGGCCGTCATTCAATTTTGGAATGATGGGAAAATCTCGGGCGAAATGCATCTCGGAATAGGTGAAGAGGCCATTGCAGCCGGAATTGTCGGACAAATTCAACACGGAGATGCATTGGCCCTCGACCATCGAGGGACTCCGCCTTTGATCATGCGCGGCGTCGATCCAACTCTCATTCTGCTCGAATTTCTCGGTCACTCCGAAGGCCTTTGCGCTGGGATGGGAGGCCATAAGCATATGTTCTCCCGCCTTCATCTCGCAGCATCTTCCGGAATTGTTGGAGCTTCAGCACCGGCTGCGGTTGGCTTTGCACTTTCTGCCAAATACATCCGTTCTGGCAGCATCTCGGTCGCTTTTTTCGGCGAAGGTGCCATGAATCAAGGTATGGTCATGGAATCTTTCAATCTCGCTGCTGCCTGGAAGTTACCGGTGCTTTTCATCTGTAAAGACAATGAATTGGCTATTACCACGCTTTCCTCAACTGTAACCAGTGGAAGTTTGGTCGAACGTGCCAGAGGCTTTGGCTTGAATGTCGAAGAAGTTGACGGAAGTGACGTGTTGGCAGTATGGGATGCTGTAAAATCAGCCATAGAACAAGCCCGCCAGGGAGATGGCCCATCCTATTTGCACATGCACTGTTACCGCCCTCAGGGGCATTTTCTTGGTGATCCTTTGATTCGGATTACCAGACATCCCGTGAAAGAGATGAAAGAACTGGCAGGCCCTTTATTAAAATCTGTGGCCAAAATAACAGGATCTTCGATGAGACAGAGAGCTGGTAGCTTGAAAAGTGTTTCAGCGCTCCTTGGAAAAACAATGAAAAGCCAACTTTTCAAACAAAAAGATCCTTTGGAGCTGCTGCGTCAAAAAATAAAATCAGATAAAGAGCGCCTTAAAAAAATAGAGAAAGAAGCGAATGAGGAAATCCAAGAAGCCGTGGATAGAGCCTTCCAAATGGCTGGCGGACAAACCGGGAGAAACTCTCTATGAAAAGAATGAGCTTTGCACAATCTATTGAGAGCGCATTGGCCCAGGCAATGGCTGAAGATGAACGGATTATCATCATGGGTGAAGATGTCCAGATGATACGGGTGAATCTTTTTTCACGTTTTGGAAAGGAGCGAGTTTTGAACACCCCGATCAGTGAAAGTGCTTTTGTCGGAGCTGCTGTAGGTGCTGCGATGTCGGGCTTAAAACCTATTGTTGAAATTATGCTGGTGGACTTTATCGGTGTAGCTATGGATGCCATGCTCAATCATGCAGCAAAAGTCGAGAAATTTTCAGGAGGGACTTGGAACGTTCCACTTGTTATTCGAACAGCCTGTGGAGGCGGGTACGGAGATGGAGGGCAGCATGAACAGAGTTTGTGGGGATGGTTAGCACACATACCAGGTTTGTCAGTTCTGGTTCCTTCAACTCCTGCCGATGCCGGAGGATTGATGCTTACAGCGATTGAGCATCATGGTCCTGTTCTCTACTTCGAGCATAAACTGCTTTCCGACTACTGGCTCGATTACATGGGAGGAAGTTCGAGAAAAACTGTTGAGTTTGATGTTCCTCCTCAAGGAGCATATGGACCTGTTCCCAAAAAATGGGAAGCAATACCCATGGGACGGGCAGTGGCACGGCGGGAGGGGAAAGATATCACAATCGTCAGTGTGGCTGTCGGTGTGCATCGATCCATGGAGGCAGCTGATACTCTAGAAAAAAAAGGGGTTTCCGCGACTGTATTGGATCTCAGATCAGTCTTCCCACTAGATAAAGATAGAGTGTGTGAATCCGTATCCCGCACAGGCCGCCTTCTTGTTGTTGATGAGGATTACAAGAATTTTGGGCTTTCAGGCGAATTGGCAGCAGTGGTTAAAGAAGCAGGTGCTTCCTTTACATTTGCCCGAGTCTGCACCGATGAGACTATTCCATACGCCCGCGCCATGGAATATCAGACACTCCCAAATACAGAAAAAATTGTCAACTCCGCTTTGCGTTTGATGGATAAATCAGAATCGAAATGAACATCATTGTTTGTGTCAAGCAAATCCAAGATCCCGAGATTCCTGTCGCAAAATTCAGATTGGATGCAGAGGAAAAAAAAGTTGTGCCGCCTGAAGGAATCCCTCCCATGATCAATCCCTACGATGAGCAGGCCGTTGAGCTCTCCCTCAAGCTTAAAGACAAACATGGAGGAAAGACAACCGTACTGACCATCGGGGATGATTCCTCGATTAAAGCGATAAAGCATGCTTTAGCCATGGGGGCCGATGAGGGGATGATCCTGAAAGATGCGGCTTTCGAAGGCTCGGACAGCTTCTCAACAGCCTACATCCTGAGCAAAGCCATACAAAAAATAAACAATTACGATCTCGTGCTGTGCGGCAGACAAGCGGCCGATTGGGACGAAGGGCTGGTCGGTTCAATAGTAGCAGAAATCCTTCATTTGCCTTTGGTTACACTGGTCGAATCGGTCGATCTCATCGAAAGCCGATTTCACGTCAAGCGGGTGGTTCTCGATGGCTATCAAGTCTTTTCCGTTCCTTTGCCAGCCGTTTTGACCGTCAGTCATGAAGCAGGACAGCCTCGATTGCCTTCAGGATGGGGGATCATTTCTGCGTCCAAGAGGGAAATCGATGTGTGGGATGCCAATACCATCGGCATCGACCCTTCTCAAATAGGTGGTCAAAAATCCCGAAAAAAGCTGATGAGACTTTTCATCCCTCAAAAGGAAAAAAAGTGTGAAATAATCCAAGAGGAAAAGCCGGAGGAAGCAGCCGGTAAGCTGGTAAAAAAATTGAGAGAGGCAGGAATCCTGTGAAAGGAATCCTTATTTGTGGAGAGCTTAAGAACGAAGGGATCTCTTCAGTCTCCAAAGAACTCATATCCACGGGTCACAAGCTGCAAAATAATCTCCATCAATCCTTAGATGTTTTATTCGTCGGAGAGAATCTTCGGGAACGGGCAGAGGAAGCCGCTCTTCTTGGGGTCAACAGAGTTTTAACGGCAGAGGGCCCTGAATTTTCAGAGTTCCATCCTGAACGTCTGGCCGGTATCATCACCGATGTCTGTCAACAGGAGAGACCTTTGATCATCCTTCTCGGTCAGACAGATTTGGGCCGGGATGTCGCTCCTAGATTGGCAGCGATGTTGGAGGGAAGTGTTTGTTTGGACTGCATCGATTTGACCTACGACCAGAAAACCAACACACTCATCCAAACCAAGCCAGTCTTCGGAGGAAACGCATTGGCCCAGTGGGCGACAGCTAGTATTCGTACCCATATTGTAACGATGAGACCACGATCAGAAAAGCCGGCAGACCCGGATCCCTCCAACCGAGCAGAAATTATCCCTATCCCTGTCGAACTGGACAAGACACAGATAAGGAGTCAACTGTTGAAAACGGTCCATGAGGAAGATAGGGGAATCAGGCTTGAGGAGGCGAAAATCATCGTGGCCGGAGGAGGAGGGATCGGCGGCAGCGAGGGTTTCGATTCAATCCGAGAACTCGCCCAGGCACTCGGTGCAGCCGTCGGCATAACCAGAGTCCCTGCAGACCAAAAATGGATGCCGAAAAGTCTTGAAATAGGACAGACAGGCCATATGGTCAGCCCGAGCCTGTATATAGCAGTCGGGATCTCTGGAGCTCCCCAGCATCTTGCTGGATGCTCAGGCTCAAAAGTCATCATCGCTATCAATAAGGATCCCCAAGCCCGGATATTCCAGGAAGCCGATTTTGGAATCATCGGGGATTACAGGGATATTCTGCCCGCTCTCATCGAAAAGTTAGAGCGTTTATAAGCTATCTGACGGGCTGAGCCAATGTGGCTGTTTCTTAATGAGCTTTATCCTTGGATACGAGGTGAACCTAAAAAGAGACCAGTTTCTTGAATTCCAAGAACCTGTTCTTAATTTCTGAACGTTTCAAGGATTTAAAGCGCTCGATTCCAAAATCTTCGATGGCAAAAGAAGCCATAACGCTTCCGTAGACTGCAGCCCTTCGCAGCTCTTTTTCATTGATCTGCCTCACCGCATCTAAATAACCCAAAAAACCTCCGGCAAAGCTGTCCCCTGCACCAGTGGGATCAATGACCTCCTCACAGGGATGAGCCAGAACACCAAAAACTCCATCCTTTCCCAGAATCAAGGCTCCATGTTCTCCCTTTTTCACAGCCACTAAACCAGGGCCCATTTCCATAATTTTTCGCCCAGCCTTGAAAAGATTTATCTCTTCGGTAAGAAGCTTGGCTTCCTCTTCATTGCAAAAGAACAGATTGCATCTCTTAAGAACTCTTAAAAGCGCTTCCCTGTTATTTTTGATCCAATGGTTAATAGTATCCATCGCAACCCACTTTGGATTTTCGAATCGGTTGAGAATGTCCTCCTGCAATTCTGGTTCGATATTGGCCAGAAAGAGAAACTCGGCCTGTTTGTAGTCGGGAGGAAGATGGGGCCTGAAACCGGCAAAGACATTCATCTCCAATTTGACAGTGGTTCTGTGGTTGGGATCATGACCGTATCGCCCCTCCCAGTGAAAGCTTTTTCCCTTGGCGAATTCGAGACCCCGGATGTCGATCTTTCTCTCTTTGAAAAAAGCGATCGTTTCCTGGGGAAAGTCTTCGCCTACCACTCCGACGATCATGGGAGAGGCGAAGTAACTGGCAGCCAAGGCGCAATATGTGCAGGATCCGCCTACGATTCCCTCTCTGCGTTCTTCCGGAGTCTCGATCGTATCAAAGGCTAGAGACCCGACCACAACAAGAGTCATGACACATACTTTCCGATGATGTGTTTCAGTCTTTCCTTTGTCTCTCGGGGGATAAGATCGGACGAGGTGACGATGCAATTTTCCAAAGCCCTGGAACACGCGCACACTTCTCCCCCCTCTGGAGGAAGCGCAACCAGGGTCTCCTTGAGGATGCTCTTGGCATTGTGGATATTTTGCCTCAAATTTTCCAGGATCAGATCCACGCTTACGGTCTCCTCCTCTTCATGCCAAACATCATAATCGGTGACCAAGTTCACGGTGGCATAACATATTTCTGCTTCCCGGCAGAGCCTTGCTTCCGTGACACTTGTCATCCCGATGACATCGCACCCCCAAGAACGATAGATTTGGGATTCGCTTATGGTCGAAAAGGCCGGTCCATCAATACAGATGTAAGTTCCCTTGGGATGCACTCTCAATCTCAGATCTTTCCCCGCCTCGGAAAGAGCTCGGGATAGATCCGTGCAAACAGGGCGGGCAAAACTGATATGAGCAGCTATCCCTTCACCGAAGAATGTATTTTCCCTCCGGGTTCTGTCGAAAAACTGATCAGAAAGCACGATATCTCTCGGTTTGATTTCTTCTCTCAGAGAACCCACAGAATTAACAGAGATGATCCTCTCTACCCCTAACATTTTAAAGCCATATATGTTGGCCCTGTAGTTGATCTCAGAAGGAAGAATACGGTGCCCTTTGCCGTGGCGATTGAGAAAGGCAATCTTTCTTCCCTCATACACACCAATAATATACGAAGCCGAGGGTTTGCCAAAGGGAGTTCTCAGCTCCCTTTTCTCCACGATCTCGATCCCTTCGAATTCATACAGTCCTGTCCCGCCAAGCAGTCCAATTTCTGCCTGGGATTTTTCTTTTTCCTCTGACAATTTCACGCCGCCTCCTCTCTAATGCGTCTGGCTCATGTCTTGAATAAGCCGTTTGATTCAGGACTCAGCATTCACTGATTGGACGCTGTTGTCTATTAATTGGAGATATTGATATAACCTTTATCCAGACGCAAGTCAAGCCGACGCCCGACGAGAAGGCAGCCGTATCAGCTTATATCGATCAAGATACAGATAGAGAGAGACGAACCGCTTCAAACGGAGATGATAAAAGCGGCTTATGTTTTTGGGGTCAGATAGGTTTTGACCTTTTCATCCTCTTCTCGATCGACCCAAACAAGATATCCTCGCTTTTTTGCCCTTTCAATCAGGGGAGCAGGGAGAAAGGGTGTGATCAATTCATAGATCTCCCCTTTCTTCAGATCTTTAGCCTCATCGAAAACGCGGGAAATGGGCTGAATACCCCTGTCGAGCATCGGTCGAGCGTCCAGATGCCGTATAACACGAGAATCTGAAAACCAGGATGGCCTTTCCTCAGTAACAATCTCCGACAGCTCATCAGAAACGAAAATATCCTGAATTCCGGCTTCTTTTCTCAATCTATTGATCAGTTCTGATAAAGGCACCCTTCCCGCAGCAGCGACCTGACGGAGGGAAGCCACTCTTGCGATCGTTTTCCTGAGTATAGGATTGCGCAACTTCTTGAATTCTGGGGCCATCTCCATCAGAACCTCTTCCAGCTGGGGGAATTTCTCCAGTAATTTTCCGATTTTCGTTTCCGGCGTTATTCGGAAATCGGAATTCGAAGCTTCCATCTCAGGCATCCTTCTTTTCGTAGTGCAGCAGTCTTTGTTCGCCGGTTAATTTCCTTTTTTCTGTCAGATCCTGACTGACCTCCAAAGTTCCCAAATATCCTCCCCTCTCATCTCTTAGGGCAAAATACTCGATATGAATAAATCTATCCTTCAGGCTGATCCAGAATGCTGCATGGTCCTGTTTGCCTTGTTTGAAATCATCCAGAATCCTCTCGACCACATGAACACTCGAAGGAGGATGACACTGCTGGACTTTGCGGCCGAGGATCGCTCGACTTCTGGCAAAGATTCGTTCTTTCCCCTGTGTGAAATACCTGACTCTGTCATCCTTATCGACGAAGGTCAAGTCAAAGGGAATAGTGTTCAAAAGGGCATTCAATTCGCTGACATTGAAACTTCCGCTGGGCAGTCGAATTTTCCCAGTCTCTTCGGGAACACGCTCTTGTGGCTTTATTCCTTCTGGCTCCCATTTGTGTTTGGGATCATAAAGGCAGAAACCATACTCGATGCTCTGTTTTTCTATCTCATACCATTCTTCATCATTCAGAGTATCCAGACACATGGGGAAAAGGATTTCCTCTTCCTTGCCGATCATATCCTCTACAGAATCGGAGGCGGGTTTGAGCACCAGATCGGCCAGGGTTTTTGCCTCATCAAGAGTCATTTCATCAGTTGCTCCGAGAGCCTCGACAGCTCCCTTCAGAAGCTCTCGGGTTTCATCATGTTTACCCCACATCACGGTCGGAGGCCCTGTTACTCCATGCTTTTCTAAAAAAGGAAACAAAAGGTTCTCCTTTCGCAGGTAATGCTTCTCTACATCCATCAAAGCATTGAAATGGTGGCGAATTTCATCGATTGTTTCTCGAACTTTAACGTCACCTTTAGTCTCCTTAAATTTATCATACAGCTTTCCTAATGCCTTAATCTCCCTCAGCAAGGCACGATTTTCTTCTTTAAAGGTATGGACTGGATGGCCAGGAGGAACGCCCTTTTCCTCTCTGCGGTCGATGATTCCGTCCAACGCTGCCGTATGAATATCGCAGAGTTTGAGAACTTCTTCCTGAGGCAAGCCTTCTGAGATCAACTCCTGCTCGACTTCGACGACATCATTATAAGGCACTTTTCCCAACAACTGGATCAGCTGCTTTCGGACGGCGTCAGGGGCTTGCCCTTCGTGCAGCTGGAGAATCATATGCTTGAGAAGCTCTTTTCTCTTCTTCGCATTATCCAGCAGCTCACTCATCACTTCCTCCTTACAGTATCGGTTATTCTTATTATACAAAACATCATCCGAAAATCATTGACATGAGTCAATTTTGTCCTTGCATTTCTCTATGAATATTCCTAATATTTGTATAAATCAGTGAATCATAGGATTAACGGCGTCCACTAAAAAAAAGGAGAGCAAAATTGGGCATACAAAAATTCTTCATAATTTTGGCATGTGCAGCATTCTGTGTGAATGCCTACGCTCAAGAATGCGTGGAGTGTCACAAAGAAGTCACACCGCATATCGTTGGCGACTGGCAGTTGAGCAAACACAGCCAAAACGAAATCAACTGCTCCGTCTGCCATGGTGATGCACACAAGGATTCCTACGATGTGGCCGATGTCCTTATTCCCACGCCCGAAACATGTGCCACCTGCCATGAAGAGAGAGTGGAACAGTTCAAGGCTGGAAAACATGCTGCCGCATGGGCGGCAATGAAAGCCATGCCGACTGCTCATTGGCAGCCGATGGC
>JABAOC010000781.1_pt1 | contig 55651 bp, 53 predicted proteins | sample 7062161 | NCBI WGS metagenome assembly JABAOC01 (sample SAMN14538625, study PRJNA623070) | marine sediment metagenome | biome: marine biome [ENVO:00000428]; feature: marine pelagic biome [ENVO:01000023]; material: deep marine sediment [ENVO:00002113] | place: India: Gulf of Khambhat ... | reverse complement strand
TACACGCCCGGACAGGAAGTCCAGTGGTTCAAAGTGCTGATCACGGATAACGAAACGGGAAAAACCAAAATCAAAGTCACGCTGCCGATCAGCGTTGTGGAAGCTTTTTTGAAATGTTCGCACGAGGAGCACTTCGATATCGGAGATGACTGCGACATTGACCTCAAAGAAGTGTTCGCAGAACTGAAAAAGCACGGTCCGATGGTTTTCATCGAAATCATGGATGAAGATGAGGATGTCACGATAAAAGTCTGGGTCGAGTAGAACTCAAACGCGCATTTCGCATTCAAAGGGAAATGGACCTCCTCTCCATTTCCCTTTTTTATGCACAGTCGCGGGGAAGTTTTTCTGGGTTAAAATCCTTGAGGGGAACCGGAATCACCCGAATTTTGATAATAAATCTAATAAGGAATGATCATTAGAGATTGGCTCTTTTTTCCGCGAATTTAATGGCGATCGGCTTCCAGACTTTAACGGCTTTGTTTCCCTTCATGGCAGGCTTGAATTTCCATCTTTGAACGGCCTTTTGAGCCGCCTCGTTCAGTCTGAAAGGCCCCTCGATTCCTCTAATAATCGCAGTGTCGATGACATCCCCTTTTTCAGAGATCAGGGCATTGATAATCACAGTCCCCTGTATATTCATTCTCTTGGCGACAGCCGGATACTCCGGATTGACTCTTTTGATCAGTTCAGGAGGTATGTCCACCTGATCGAGAGGGAGCAAATCGCCCTCTTCGACATGTGACGGAGTTTCTTTGGCTTCTTGTGCCTCTTTTTTTGATACCGCCTCTGTCTTGCGTTCAGGCTTGGCTTCAACCTCGGGTTGTGTTTTCATCGGAGATTTTTTTTCAGGTTCGGGCTTTATTTGGGGCTCAGTCTTGGATTCAGGTTTCAGACGGTTAAATAATTCCACAAAACTCAGCGGGTAGTACCGTTCATCGATAGTTTTATCCGGCTGAATTTCAAACATCTTCTGGAGATACTCCTCTGCGTTTTGGCTCTGTCCATCAGCGAAATAGGCGAGAGAGAGGTTGAAGTAGGCTTCAGAAAGTTCATCCACTGATGGACTCTTGGTCAATGCTGTCAAAAACATGATGATGGCTTCTTTGTACTCTCCGTTTTCGTACAATTCCTTTCCTGCTTTGATCAATTCTGCGGTTTCGCTCTGTTGGGGGATGCTTTTTTCAAACGCAAGCAAGGGGGAAGAGAGAGTTAAAGTAAAGATCAAAACCGAAATGGTCACTGCCCTTTGACTGAGTTTATTTTTCATTTGTATTCTCTTTAAGCCTTAATCGAATTTATGCATGATTTCTTTTCGCTCGCCCTTGGCGATGGTCACTCCCATGGTATGCGTTTTATTCAACCGCGAGGCGGTAAACTTGACGATATGCTTGCCCGCAGTCAATTCGACTTTAAGAACGGGAGGAACCTCCCTATAACTTTTCCCGTCGATCTCAATTTGGGCATATGGAAAGGCATTGATGACCAGCCATCCTTTTCCTGTTTCTTCTGCAGGAGTTTCTTCCCTCTTTGTCTGCGTCTCGGGTTCAGGAAGATTTTCAAATTTGTGATGGATTCTTTTGGTTTCTCCTGGCAGAACGGATTCTTCTCTTTCCTCTGTTATCTCTTGAACGGTATAATCTTTCAGTATGAATTTGATCCTGTGCGGCCCTGATGTGACTCGGACGACTTTCACAGGAGGAACTCTCTCTCCGGGTTTCCCTATCGGTTTTCCGTCGATCTCGACCTCGGCATAGGGATGAGCGCTGATCGAGAACCGTCCGTAGGTCCTTTCCAACCTGTATGTCTTGGAGAAATTTGAACGGAGATCGATTTCTTCTTCGACTGATGAGTATCCTTGTTTTTCAATCCGTATCGTGTAGCGCCCTCTTTCGTATTCACCGCTGAACGGAGAGCTGGTGACAAACAGGTCGTTTATATAGATGTTCGCGGGAGACGGAACCGTAGAGATTTTCACATTCAATTTTCTCGGGGGTTGGGGTTTTGTCTGGATTCTATCGAGAGTGTATTTTTTCTCTATGGTTTGAGCCGAGACGATTTCGATTTCTTCTGTTATCTCCTCATATCCTGATTTTTCGATTCGAAGACTGTGTTTCCCGGGAGACAAGGGTGAAGTCAGCGGAGTGAGCCCGAGTCGATTCCCGTCAATGGAGACACTCGCTTCCGAGGGAACAGAATTCACGACCATCTTTCCCTCTTGGGTTGGGGGCGCTGGAGGAGGAGGAAGTGAGGACTCGGATGATTTCTGTAGAGGCAAGAGTTTAATGAGGGCTATGACCAGGATAACTGCGGCGATCACTGCAAGGGCCGGAATCAAGTACTTTTTAATTTGTGGCTTTTCACGGGCATAACTGCCAAAAAAAGGAGTCTCGCCGACAGGAGTCGGTTTTTTATCCGGCACAATCCTGTCTGTGATGGGGACTCCTTTTTCGATTTTATCTAAGGCAGAAAGCAGTTCTTCTACGTTCTTGTACCTTTTTGTCCTGTCTTTTTCTAAACATTTGAGCACCACTTTATTCAAATCATCGGGAACAGTCGCGTTAAGTTTTTTTGGCTCTGGAGCCTCGTCCTTTAAATGTTTGATTGCTACGGTTATCGGGGTATCTCCTTCGAAAGGAACAGTTCCGGTGAGAAGTTCGAAGAGTATCACTCCTAACGAATAGATATCCGCCCGCTGGTCAACGTGCTTGCCTTCAACCTGTTCAGGAGCCATGTATTCCGGAGTGCCGATCATCACTCCTGTTGCCGTCACTCCTTTGGCTTGGACAGAGCGAGCGATTCCGAAATCCATGATCCTGATGTTGCCTGCTCTGTCTATCATGATGTTTTGAGGCTTGAGGTCACGGTGAATCACTCCCAATTTGTGAGCCTCAGCCAGCCCTTCGCACATCTGCCTGGCTAAAAAAACAGTTTTTCCCGCGCTGAGCGGGCCCATCCGAGTTACCGAGGATTTCAAGTCTTCACCCGACACGTACTCCATAGTGATGTAGCTGTTTTCTTCGTCTTTGTTAAAATCATACATGCGGCAGATGTTTTTATGAGTGATCTTGCGGGCGAATTTCAGCTCATTCCTGAAACGATCGATCATCTTTTCATCAGCCGCGATCTCGGGTCTCAAGAGCTTAAGCGCCATCTTCTCCTTGAGTTCTTTGTCAAATACCTTGTAGACCTTGCCCATTCCTCCTCTGCCCAGCTCTTCGATGATGTGGTACCTTCCTGCGAACAGAGTCCCGATATCTAACCCGATCAAGGGTGTTTTGAGCGTCTTGGTGGGGGAAAGGGTTTGTTCCTCAGATTGAAACAGTTGTTCGCCGCAATTCCCGCAGAAACGGATGTGGGCGGGATTTTCAAATTGGCATTGAGGACATTTCATCCTCGTAATCCTTTTGCATTTTTTAGGTATATACTAATAAGTCAAGGAATAAGAGTCAAATTGAATAATTCGTTTGACTGTGAGCAGGGCGCTTTATTGATAACTGGATTTTAAATCATTTTGAGGAAATCGTCCCAGGGGATTCCGGCCAGTGTCTCTGTTGTTGAGTGCCCGTAGGCCCGGATGATCATGGCGGCTTTCATCACCTGGTCCGCGTTATCGGATTCGATAATATCCACCACATCAAAACGGCCTGTCGTCGAATAGCTTTCCTTCCATACGACATCAGGACAATCTTTCTTGATCCTTGAAGCCACATTTTCGGCGATTTTTTTGAATTCGAACGGATCGCTGAATGCTTCTGGAGAAATCCGGCTGAGGATGATATAGGTGGCCATGCGTCACCTCCTTTTCGAATTGAGTAATAGTTTACCAGAAAACGGCACAAATCAAAAAAGGGGTCAGGTCTCAATTTTCCACTTTCCCTATAAAGAAGTTTAAAATATCAGAATAAAAATCGTATCTCCATGCAAAGCGGAAAAATTGAGGGCTGATCCGTTGTGCTAAAATTTTTTTTTGTTTATTCAATTTTTTCAAGTGTCCTTCGACTAAATTGATGACCCTGTTAGGCTGGCTGGGCAGGGTATATTCACAGTCAACCCCTTTTGCTTCTTTTCCCCTCAAACAGCCAGCGCCCCCCCTTTTTTCATCATTCTCAAAAAATACACAATCATCCCGGAGTATGCGGTGTTTTTAGCTGGATGGAGAAGGGAATGGGTGTGTTCGGATATCCGGGCCTGTGTGCCGCAGATTCCGCTGGTGCATGCGGGATGTCAAAACGGTTTCTTGGATTCACCGAGCATGGAAGGATTTTTCGGCTGCGCTGTTTTTGGATTATTTTATTTTTTTTTAAAAAAAACTTATTATTACTACATATATTATATGATTTATGTTATAATACTAAAAAATCCTGTTTGGCTGGCTGGACAGGATACCTACCAATAATCCCCTTTTGCTTATTTCCCTAGAACAGCCAGCTTTCTCTCATCTCATTTTTTTCTCTTTCGATTTTTCGGAATTTTTCTCCTCTTGGTCATAATCCAAATGCTTGTCGAGTCCCAAGGCAAAAAGAATTTTTAAAAATTTCTTCAGTTTTGCGAGTGATTTTTTCCAGAAAGATTTTTCTTCAGGAGATGGAGCCTTGTTTTTCTTTTTCATGAATTCTCGCAGTTTTCACTGACCTTGCGGCCGTCTCAAGCTCCTCCCGATTCGCACGATATCCAAAGAGAGATAGATATAGGAAGCTTGACCTGTAACATTTTTGAGAGGGAGAAAACCCCAGTACCGGCTGTCATGGCTGTGGTCGCGGTTGTCTCCCAGTACAAAGCACGATCCCCAGGGGATGATCACCGGGCCATAATTATCTCTAATAAAATCGGAGTCAGGAGAATCTTTCTTGGTGAAGACCCGGCTGTCCTCATGAGTTTTGTAATCCTCCTGAAGAAGGCGGTCATTCACATACACCCACTTGTTTTGGATCTCGAGTTTTTCCCCTTCCAGTCCGATCACGCGGCCGAGAAACTCCTTGGACGGGTCTTCCGGAAATTTGTAAACGACCAGGTCTCCCCTCCGCATCTTTTGAGACCCGCGGTGTTTGATGTTGACCATCACGTAGTCTCCTTCCCGGAGAGTCGGCTGCATCGATCCTGACTGAATTCTGTATCCTCTGATACCCAGGATGTCATGGAGGAGAAAATCAGTCGAGATTACGTCAATCCCAAAAGCCAGCAGGACAATCAGCAGGTAGATAGGCCACTTGTTGTAGGGTTTCAGCCTGATCTCTTTGATTTTCGTCGCTGCGACCCAGGCTTCTGCGACTATGAACAGCCAAAAGAGAAGCGTGATCATGATGAGGGCCATTAATCCGTAGAAATGAAACTGCAAACCTGTCAAGGACAGCAGGATGACGATCAGGAATGTGGCGAAGAAGAGGATGATCCCCTTGATCATCTGGCCGTTATAGACCTGCCCGAGCCCGGGAGTCACGGAAGACAGCAGGGCCGCAATAATCGGCTTTCTTTTCATGGCTGCCAAATCATCCTTTTTTTACGTCCTGTTGTTTTTTATGAATCAGCCGATATTTGAAATTCGTTAATAATTCTCCTTAAATCCGGAAAAAAATCAAGGCGAACAAAAAAGGAAAAAAGGGGAAAAATGGGGGCAGGCTGCTTTTTCTTCGGGGACTGTGCGCTTTTTTGTTTTAAGTTTTTGACATTCTGGAATGACTAAATCAATGGAGATGCGCGGGGAATGTGTGGCTTTTAAGAGAATATCGTCAGGCGGGGAATTGAATTTGAAAGGAATGGTGGTCGAGGTAAGCATTGGAACTGCTTATTTCTCTTCGCCCGCCTGACGACTTCATGTTCATGTGAGACGCTCACTGGAGACTCTGCAGCGCTCAAATTTTATGTCCTCGGAGAGAGGATGTTATGGATTTTGGCTCTTAAAATTTTGGTTTCGACCGGCTTCACGATCGTGTCATCCGCCGAGAATCCAGATTCTTTGTCCCATGACACATCAGAGCTGCTTTCTGTCATCATAATGACCGGAATATGATATGTTTTTTCGTTTTTCCTCAGTCTTTTCAAGACTTCATATCCATTGAGACCGGGCATCATCATATCGAGAAGGATAAGGTCCGGGTTTTCTTTAAGGGCTGTCCTTATCCCTTTCCTTCCTCTTCTTGCGGTGAGGACGGTGTAGTTGCTGATGAGCTGAAGGTTTTCTTTGATAAAATAGGTGAAGTCTTTTTCGTCATCGATGATGAGTATCTTTTCTCTCATTTTCCTGTTCCTCCTCTCATTTAAGGGAAAGAACGATGCGGAATATTCTTTGATCTTCAACGACAGTGTTTGTGTGCTTTGTCATCTTTTTATCTTCAGCCGAAAGTGATACCCGGTCCCTTCCTTTTTGTCTATTTTGACCTCGCCGTTCAACTGGTCTTTTGCCAGTATGTTCACCAGGTACAGGCCCAGAGATTTCGTGTTGTTGAAATCCACGTCTTCGGGCATGCCGACTCCATTGTCGCGGACAGTCAGTTCGACTTCATTTCCGTTCAACGGGCGCATCGAGATTTGAATTTCGCCCTTTTTCCCGTTCGGGAAAGCATGCTTCAAAGAGTTGGAAACAAGCTCGTTTATGATCAGACCGCAGGGAATGGCGGTGTTAATGCCCAGGATAATGTTTTTGATGTTGATTTTCAGGCCTATGGCCTCCTTGCTGATTCCGTATGTGGTGAACAGGTGGTTGGTCAGTCCCCGAATATAGTTGGCTACATCCACGCGCGTGAAGTCTTTGGATTGATACAGCCTCTCATGGATGAGAGCCATGGATTTGACTCGGCTTTGACTGCTCTTGAACAGCTTTAAAGACTTCTCATCCGTGATATGCCTGGATTGCAGGTTGAGGAGACTGGATATGATCTGCATGTTGTTCTTCACCCGGTGATGGACTTCTTGAAGAAGAATCTCCTTCTCTTTGAGCGACGCTTTGATCTGATCTTCGGCTGTCTTGCGTTCGGTAATATCTCGGTAGATGCCGTAGGTCCCGACGAGCTTGTCATTTATGATAATCGAAGACGCAAGAACCGATACATCGATCAATGTTCCGTCCTTGTGGCAGCGGATGGCCTCGAAAGCGGCTCTTCCCCCCTTCGCGACGTCCCGTGTGATCGATGTGGCCGTCTTCTTGAAGTCCGGAGGGACGATCAGGTCATCCAGAAATTTATCGGCGACTTCTTCTTGTGTGTATCCGAATAATCGGGAGAATTCATGATTGACGCGCTGCACTCGGCCCTGGCTGTCAGCCAGAGTGATGGCTTCTTGAGCGCTATCGAACAGATGATCAAGATAAGCTTCCCGGGCATGCAGCTCCTCTTCTGTTTTTTTGCGTTCGGTGATGTCGATCGTCTGCATGACAACGCCCAGGAACTGTCCTTTTTGACCCCACAGAGGCTCCCAGGTGCTTGAAGCGTACCAGATATCTCCGTTTTTCTTGACGGCTTTATATTCGTAATTCTTCCCTCCGGTTCCCTTTTGAAAAGTTTGTTTGAATATTTTCTTCGCTTGGGGAGTGTCATCTTTATGGACCCACCATTTCGTTTCATTTTGGAGCTCTTGCTGGGTGTAGCCAGTGAGCTTTTCGCAGTTGGGACTGACATAGATGTTGTTACCTTTTGAGTCGGCAATCATCAGCATACCCGGAGCAGTCTCGACCATTGTTCTGAAGCGTTCCTCATTCTCCCGGAGCGATTCCTCCGCTTTTTTTCGCTCTGAAATGTCCCTTGTCGTGGCGATGACCATTTTCGGGTTCCCGTCCAGATCTCTTATCAAAGTGCTGCTGAATTCCCCGGTTAAACGTTTTCCGTCTTTTTTCAACATGTTGTACTCAATGTTTTTGAGGAATCCGTCCTTTATAACTTTTTGAGAGTCTTTTCTGGCGCGTTCATGGTCTTCAGGAGCGATCAGGTCAAAGGCGCTTTTCCCGACCAATTCCTGGGTTCTCTTATATCCGAGCATTTTGAGTGTTTGGGGGGAAGCGAAAATGATCCGGCCTTCCATATCCGTGGCCGCCACCGAATCCGGAGACGTTTCCACCAGAGTCTTATACTTCTCTTCGCTCTCCCGGAGCGCTTCCTCGGCGTGTTTACGCTCGCTGATATCGATGACAGCTCCCTGGATGGCCGGTTTTCCGTCGAACATGATTCGGCTGGCGAACATTTCCAGCCACACGAGATTGCCGTCTTTCCGGAGACTGCGGTATTCGTAGTGCGGAGGTTGGGGCTTGCCAGCTAAGCGGTCTTTCAAGCGTCCCCATACAAGCTCCTGGTCTTCGGGATGCACCAGTTCCTTGACTTTTTTAGGTGTAAAATCCAAAAGTTCCTTCACTGTGTATCCCATGATTTTGGCCAGGGCTCTGTTGGCGAAAACGATGCGGCCCTCCTGGAGAATGACGACCCCCTGGATTGATTTTTCGATCAAATCTCTGTATTTTTTTTCGCTCTCGATCAGCTCTTTTTCTGTTTTTTTGCGCTCAGTGATATCCATCAATGATCCCTGAATTCCGGTGACGCGGTTATCTTTGAGAATCGGCCGGCTTGACGTGAGGATCCAACGGACCTTTCCGGATTTTGCAATGATTCGATACTCATGGGATTGGTTCTTTCCCGAGAGGATTTTCTGAATAGCCTCTCTTGCCCCCGGCAAATCGTCTTTGTGGACCATGCCGCCAATGGCTTGACTTTCGATTTCCTCAGGAGTGTAGCCCAAAAGAGATTTGACCGCGGGGCTGACGTAGGTGACCTTGCCGTTCTTATCGAGAGAATAGATGACTTCGTTCAAGTTCTCAATCAAGTCCCGGTGTTTTTCTTCGCTTTCTTTGAGTGCCTCCTCCGCGCGCTTGCGTTCGGTGATGTCCCGGAGCACTCCTTCGACTCCGTTCGGTTCCCCGTCTTCTCCGTAAGCGATGTGCGCGCTTATCGAGGTCTCTATCACGCTTCCGTTTTTCGCCTTGAGCTTGAGTTCATAATCGTTGACGGCTCCTGTTTCCTTCAACTTTTGAACAAAGGTCTCCCTGTCTTCCGGCTCGAGATAAAAATCTGTCACCGGATGACCGATGATGTCTTCTGGGGCATACCCCGCGTGTGCGCGGGCCGATGGGCTGATTTGGACGACCCGGCCCTCTTTGTCCGCTTGGAAGTACACGTCATGGAAGGACTCGAAAATAGCCCGGTATTTTTTTTCACTCTCGCGCAGAGTGGCTTCCGCCTTCTTGCGCTCGGTGATATCCCTCATGACGCCTTGAACCGCGATGATCTTTCCATCTTTCTTCACTGGTGTGACATTGATTTCCGTGGGAATGATCTTTCCCTTGGGATTCAGTTGATTGATCTCAAAATGCTCGATCTCTTTTCCTGAAAGAACCTGATTCAGTGCTTTTATGGCTTTGGGCATGTCGCTCATCGGAGTTGTTTTTTTAAAATGCCTTCCGATCAGCTGATCGAGTTTATACCCGTAAATTGATTCGGCATTCGGGCTCACATACTGAATGAAGCCCTGAAGAGAAAGTTGAAAGATCACGTCTCGGACGTTCTCCAGTATGATCTTGAGTTTGGCTTCTGACTCTCGAAGCGCTTCCTCCATCCGTATGCGCTCTTTAATTTCCTCGTTCAGCTTTTCATTGGAGACCAGAAGCTCCGCAGTCCTGTCGGCAACTCGTTGCTCGAGCTCGTCATGCGCCACCTGCAATTTTTCTTCTATTTTTTTTCTGTAGCTGATATCCCTGGCGATCCCGAGGGCGGCGACGATGTTTCCTTCAGAATCAGAAATGGGTGCGGCGTTATTGAGGATGTGGATGTAGGGGCCGTCTTTGGTCTTGTATCTGTACTCGATATCATTGACCGCATTGCCCGCTATGATCTGAGCAAACTGCTGTTTCACTTTGTCCATATCCTCGGGATGGACCAGTGCGAACCCGTTGATCCTTTTCATCTCCTCTTTGGAATATCCCAGGCATTTCTTGAATGCCTTATTGGTGAACAGAAAGTTGCCCTTGAGATCGACCGTGAACAGCATGTCCGTCGAGGATTCCACAAGCAAGCTGTATTTTTTTTCAGACTCCCTCAGGACCTGCTCTTTCTGCATCTGTTCGATTTCCGTGATTTCTAATTCTTCATTCCGCTTCTGCAGCTCGGTAAGCTCTCTGAGGAGTTGTTCTTTGCTTTTTTCAATGTTTTTCATTTTAACCTCCCCTTTTTGAGGAAGTGAGGGCCCCGATTGATGAAATGGATGTGTGTTCGGGACCGATATGTCATGTTTAATTCTTTCTGATTTTCAAGTTTTCAGCCGCATTGTCCTGGGATTCTGGGATGTGTTTGAGCACATCCGCGATTTTATGAAATTCGGTGGATTTATCGAAGAAGAAATCCGCCCCGGCTTCCTGGCATTTTTTGCGGTACTGCGGGAAGGGATAGTTGGTGAACATGATTGTTACGGAAGCAGAACTATCTTTCTTCGTTTTCTTGAGGACTTCAATCCCGTTGCCATCGGATAACCGGATATCCAGTATCACCACATCTGGATTGAATTCTTGAATAGAATTCAGAGCCTCGGGCGCACCTTGGGCCTGACCGATCGCTGTGACTCCGGGGAGCTCGGAAATCATGGATATCAGCCTTTTCCGCAGGAGTGCCGAGTCATCCACCACAAGGACTTTCATGAAGAGTTCCGTTATAACGTTTTCAAGAAAAAAGGGAATAGGCCCCTTTTCCCGCGACGATGAGGAATGCCTTGAGAAAGAAAAAGGGACCTGCAAAAGGTGAAGAAAGCCTGTGCTCTTTTTTCTTGGTATCAGTAATCAAGCTTTTGTTCTCTTTCCTTTTATTCGAGGAGCTGCAGATCACTCGCGGTGAAGAATTAAAGCGGCAAGCCGTGTTCTTTGCGTTTCCAGCCACCTCGACTCATGAATGATCCGGATGAATAAGGCTATAAAAAAAGAGCAAGGGATGGTATAGGGAATTAGCTGATTTTTATGTCAGATTTTGTCTGACAAAGCCATAGAAAAAATGGGGGCTGCCCCTTTGTAAAAAAATGGGGACTGTCCCCTTTTACACCTTTATTCGACGAGCCGATTTTTTATCGCATACCGCACCAATTGCGAGTTGTTCTTCATGCGCATTTTTTCCAGGATCCGGGCGCGATAGGTGCTGATCGTCTTAGGACTCAGAAACAGTTCCTTGGCAATTTCTGTCACGGTTTTCCCCGAAGCGATCAAGCGCATCACCTCGTATTCGCGGACAGAGAGAGTCTCATGAAGTGGTTTCTCAACATCCTTCTCCAGAGCATAGGCCAGTTTCTCTGCCAGGGAGGACGAGATATATTTCCCTCCGCTGGAGACTTTCCGCAGGGCCGTGAGCAGTTCTTCAGCAGCACTTTTTTTGGTCAAGTATCCAGACGCCCCGACTTTAAGCGCCTGCACAGCGTATTGTTCTTCAGGATGTATGCTCAAGACGAGAACCACGAGCTTCGGTTTTAACCTTTTTAAGTCTCTGAGGATATCCAGCCCGCTTCTTCCGGGCATGGAGATATCCAGCAGAACAACATTTATATCTTTCTGGAAAACTTTTTCTAATACTTCCTGACCGTTGGAGGCCTCGTCGACCACTTTCATGCCCGGAGTCTCTTCGATGATTTCCTTTAAGCCTTTCCTGACGATCGGATGGTCGTCCGCGATGAGTATTTTGATCACCGGCTGTCTCCTTGCCCGTGAAGAGGGATGGACACGGTCACCGTTGTTCCCTTATTCGGGATTCCTCTGATATTGATCTTTCCATCCAGAGAGTGAACGCGTTCCTGAATTCCCATCAGCCCCAGAGATTTTGGGTTCGAGATCTTTTCTTCGATGATTCCTCTGCCGTTGTCTTTGACTTTGAGTTCTAAGGTATTGTCCTTCATGGTTAGGTTCACTCTCACCCGTGACGCGTAAGCATGTCTGCTGATATTCGTGAGCGTCTCCTGGAAAATGCGGAATAAGGCCGTGGAGCGGTCCTGATCCAGGGTGATATCCTGAGAGCTTACGGACAGGTCGCAGGAGATTCCGGTTCTTTTTTGGAAATCTTCCGCCTGCCACTCTACGGCGGCCAGAAGGCCGATGTCATCCAGCAAACCGGGCCTCAATTCCGCAGAGATTCGCTGCACTGTTTGAATCGTGGAGTCGACCAATTCAGACATTTCTTTCGTCTTCTTAAAGAGAGGGCGGTATTCTTTGGGTATTTTTTTATCCAGCCAGGATAAGTCCATTTTTATGGCGGTCAGCGCCTGACCGAGTTCATCGTGGATTTCCCGGGCGACGGCCGTCCTCTCTTCCTCTCGAACAGATTGTATATGGGTGGCCAGTTTCCGCAGTTGCTCGCGGGATTCTCTGATGACTTCCTCGGCGCGCTTGAGCTCAGTGATATCGGTGATGATGCCGAGTATCGCTTTTTCCCCTTCGTAATTTATCAACCGTGATGTGAGGATGGCTTCGATCCGTTCCCCGTCTTTGGTGATGAGAGCATATTCATAGGGCCTGACATCTTTTCCTTTCTTATGCTTGCTGTAAAACGATTTTATCTTTTCAAGATATTCTGGCGCAATCAAGCGGAAAAATTCAAAATCAGGGGAGTAGAATTCCTTCCTTGCGTATCCCATCATTTCTTCGCAGCGTTTGTTGGCATAGACGATTCTGCCCTCCCTGTGGATGAATATCATGTTCGGAGACTTCTCCGCGAGAGTCCTGAATTTTTCCTCGGATTCTCTCAGGGCTTTTTCTCCCATCTTTTTTGCCGTGATATCTCGTGCGATGCCCTGGACAGCAAAAGGTTTCCCGTCTTTATAGATGAGCGAACCTTCGGTCTCGACCCAGATAAAGCGGCCGTCTTTTCTTTTCAATTTGTATTCATCTGGTTTTTTCTGATGGCCGGTGCGAATGATTTCTTGAAGGGATTTGAAGGCTCTGGGCAACTGGCCTTTGTCGAGTAAAGAAGCGAAATTGAGGGGGGTCATCTCTTTTCGTGTGTAACCCAGCGCTTTGAGAGCGGCTGGATTCGCATCGATAAATTGTCCTTTAAAATTATGCACATAGACATAGGAGAGAGAACGTTCAAACAGAGCCCTGTATCTTTCTTCACTCTCTTTGAGCATGTTTCTGAGCGTATGCCGGTAAAGGGCCATCTCGATGGCTGTGTATATTTCCGGGGCTTCGAAAGGTTTGATGATAAACCCGAATGGTTCCGTGGCTTTGGCCCTTGCCAAAGTCTTTTTGTCGGAATACGCGGTGAGATAAACGACGGGAATATTGAACCGGGAAAGTATGACTCCGGCCGCTTCGATCCCATCCATTTTCCCTTCCAGGACGATGTCCATCAGGACGAGATCCGGTTCAAGCTTTTCTGTTTTTTTGATGGCTTCCTTTCCAGAACTGACTATGTCCGCAACAGAGTAACCGGTCATCTCGAGTTTCATCTTTATGTCTTCGGCGACGATTCGTTCGTCCTCGACGATCAAGATCTTCTTTTTCTTCATTTTTCACCCGGGATTTGTGTGAATTCAACCTCTTTACTTCAGGTATTGTAAAAACCGAGTCGAAGCGGACTGTCGAACAAACGAATAACCGTATGCCGATTTTTTCAATCGGTCACGCTGTGACTCTTTCCTGTGCTTTTTTTGAGGATCGATATTTATTTCTTCCTTCTCCAACCCAACACTTCCCCGCTTTGCGTCTTCTCCTCTTCAGTCTCGGTTAAGATAGCACAGGGGTGAGTTTTCTGTCAATCGAATGAGATCTGTTTGAGTTGACAAAAAATCCCGCTGTTTGAATAATAGGGGAACGACAGGAAAAAGCAAATGGCACGGCTTTTCGAATATCAGAGCAAAAAACTCCTGAAGAACATGGGGATTCGCGTTCCGAAGGGCGAATTGGCCTTTACTCCTGAGGATGTGCGCCAGATTGCGTTCCGGATCGGGGGTCCTGTGGTTTTGAAGATTCAGGTCTGGCTCACAGGACGAGCCGACCGAGGCGGGATTCGTTTTGCAGAAGGTGTGGGAGAGGCAGAAGCCGCCGCACGAGAGATGTTCGGAATGAAGGTCGGCAACTTCATCGTCGATAAGATCCTGGTCGAAGAAAAGTTGAATATCAAGACGGAGTGTTTTGTAGGGCTTGTGATCGATGATGCGAGGAAAGCGCCTCTTCTGGTTTTCAGTTCAATAGGCGGGACGGGGATTGAGGAGATTGCCAGTGAACATCCGGATAAGATCTTTCAAATCCCGATCGATATATTGACCGGGTTGAGGGATTTCGAAGTGCGCAACCTTCTTCGGCGAGCCGGATTCTCCGGGAAGCTTCTGGTCCAGCTCTCCGCTGTCCTGGCCAAGCTGTACAGAGTCGCCCGCAGGTATGATGCCCGGTCCGCAGAGATCAATCCTCTGGTCATAACAAAGAATGATTTAGTTTTGGCCGCTGACTGCCATATCGCCGTGGATGATTACGCGGTTTTCCGCCATCCTGAGCTGGACATCGAGGTGGCCAGAGAGTTTGACAGGCCGCCGTCAAGGCTGGAGAAAATAGCCTATCAGGTGGAGGAGAATGATCACCGGGGGACGTTTTACTTTTTGCAGATGGTAGAGGACATTCCTCGTGGAGAAAAGTATATCGGTTTTCACGGGGCCGGAGGAGGCGGTTCGATGATGTCCATGGATGCCGTGCTGGATAAGGGATTCAAGCTGGCCGATTACTGCGACACGAGCGGCAATCCTTCGGCCAGCAAAGTCTACAGGGCGGCAAAGATCATCCTTTCCCAGCCGAATATCAAAGGGTATTTTGCCTCCGGTTCGGGCGTGGCCAGCCAGGAACAGTATCATTCGGCCCGCGGGATGGTCAAAGCCTTTCATGAAGAGAACCTAGAGATTCCCGCCGTGATCCGACTCGGCGGGAATTTTGAGGAGAAAGCCATCGAAATCCTCGGGACCTATCTGAAAGATATCCCTGCTGCAGTGGAGGGATACGGACGGGACGACTCTCCGGAATTCTGTTCCCAGAGGTTGGAGGAGCTGACAGAGAAGAGCGAATCGGTTCATGCCGTCCGGCCTATCGATTTGCCCGATCTGCCCGACGACCTCTATTTTTTTGAGACTCTGACCGGGAGAATCTTCATCGACCATCAGAAATGTCCGGACTGCCAGTCCAAAGGGTGTGTCGAAGCCTGTTCGGCCGGGATCCTGAAGGTCGAGGAAGGGAAGTCCGTGCTCTCGATTCCACTGGTGGAAGCCAAAACTGGGAAATGCACGGAATGTCTGGCTTGTGAGATCTACTGCAAGTTTCATGAAAAGGATGCGATAGTGATTTATCTCCCGATTCCGGGTCTCAAAGAGTACAGGGAAAAACTGGCCAAGAACGAGGGAGAATAAAGAATCCCAGATGCATTCTTATTGGGATAACGAGATACGAAAATGGCGATTTTAGTCGACGAAAAATCCAAGGTGATTGTCCAGGGAATAACCGGAAGGGAGGGGATGATCCGCACAAAGCTGATGAAGGATTACGGAACACAGGTAGTGGCAGGAGTCACACCCGGGAAAGGGGGCGGAGAGGTTCATGGAGTTCCCGTGTACGATACAGTGGAAGAGGCAGGGGAGAAAACGGGCCCGATAGATGCCAGCGTCATCTTTGTTCCTGCCGGATTGGTGAAGAATGCGGCCTTAGAGGCTATCGATGCGGGGGTCAAGCTTTTGGTCGTCGTCCCCGACCGTGTCCCCATCTATGACGTCCTGGAAATCTCGCGCCTGGCTCAGGAAAAAGGTGCGTGTTTCGTCGGTCCGAACACCCTCGGTCTTGTGAGCCCTGGAAAAGCCGTCCTGGGAATGATCGGCGGCCGTGCGGAGAGGGCGAAGGAATGGTTTGCCGCTGGTGATATCGGAGTCAGCTCGCGCAGCGGCGGGATGACATCGGCCATATCCTATTATCTGACGGATGCGGGATTCGGACAGAGCACGATTGTTCACGTGGGGGGAGATGCGGTTGTCGGATTGTCTCATCCGGAGGTCATGGAGTTGTTCGAGAAAGATGACGAGACACGGATGGTCGTGATGTTCGGCGAGATCGGAACATCCCAGGAAGAACGGGTCGCAGACCTTATACAGAAAGGAAAGCTCACGAAGCCGCTGATTGCGTTCATCGGCGGAAAAGCCGCCAAATCCGGAACCCGGTTTTCCCATGCCGGAGCCATCGTCGAGGGGTCGAAGGGTTCGTATGAGAGTAAGGTCGAAAGACTGACAAGGGCCGGAGTCCATCTGGCGGACTCGGTATCCGATATCCCCAAAATGGCAAAAAAACTGAAAAACGTCAAGGGAGGATGACAATGGGCGAGTTTCACTGGAAAACAGCCATCACTGATGTGAAACCGAATAAAATATGCCTGCGAGGGTATCCGGTCGACCAGCTCATCGGAAAGATCTCGTTTGCTCAGGCCATTTATCTGGTGTTGAAAGGAGAATTCCCGTCGCCCGAAAAGGGGAAGCTTGTGGACGCGATTTTCGTGTCTTCGGTAGATCATGGCGCCAGCCCTCCTTCGGTTCTGACAGCGAGGACTGTCGCTTCTACAGGGGCGGAGCTCAACTCCGCCGTGGCTGCCGGTGTCTCTGCGATTTCCCGTTATCATGGAGGCGCGATCGAGGAGGGGATGAAGCTCTTCCTGGAGATTGCGCGAAGGGTGAAGGAGACAAAGGCATCGGAAGAGGAAGTCGCACGTGAAGTCCTCAAAGAAATGAAGGAGAAGGGGAAGCGGGCTTCTGGCTTCGGTCACCGCATCCATACCCGGGATCCGCGGACTCAGAAGCTGTTTTCCCTGGCAGAGGAGCTGGGTTTAGCCGGCCAGTTTGTCCGGATTGCCCGTGCGGTGGAGAAAGGCCTTGAAGAGCTTATGGGCAAAAATCTTCCGATCAACGTCGATGGAGCGATTGCGGCTCTGCTCTGCGATTTGGATATTCCTCCAGAGATCGGTAACGCTTTTTTCATCATCGCCCGGGTTCCTGGCTTGGTGGCCCATGTCCACGAAGAGATGACGCGAATGAGGCCCATGCGAAAGGTCGATCCCCAGGATTATGAGTATGACGGGCCCGGAGAAAGGAAGGTCGAATGAAAAAAGAGCTTTTATCCATCATGCCGGAATTCAATCTGATCAAGGACACTAAGCTTAAGGAGCAAACGATCCAAGTCTGGATAGAGGCCATTAAGGAAGGAGGATGGACGATAGATGACCTCCGTCAGATGCCTTTCACCCTGTTGATCAATGAAACCCCTGTGAGCATCGTCGAACACACGCGCGCCGTGACTCTCAGTTCGTTGGAGATCAGCGAGGTCATGGTCGAAGAGTATAAAGGAAAGGTCACTCTGAACCGGGATTATCTTCTCTCCGGAGCCCTCCTGCATGATGTGGGCAAACTGTTCGAATACAAGAGAGAAAAAGGGAAGTTTGTCAAAAGCAGGGGCGGAGAGCTTCTTCGCCATCCGATTTCTGGAGCTGCGTTCGCATCCCAGCACGGACTTCCCAAGGAAGTGGTCCATATCATCGCGGCCCATTCTAAGGAAGGGGATGGAGCCCGGAAGACTGTGGAAGCTGTGATCGTCAACCATGCGGACTTCGTCAATTTCGAAGCTCTGAAGATAAAAAAATAAGAAAAGCACAAGAAAGGAATTTTAACAAATTGGGGACAGTCCCCAATTTATCAGGAATGCAGAATTGATATGATTACGAATGGAGCGAAACAATTTCATAAGAGATAGAGATTGGATTTAAGGTGTCATTGCGAGAAGCGAAGTGACGTGGCAATCTCATAAAAATAAAAAAAATTTTTCTGTACGAGATTGCCGCGCTCCGCTCGCAATGACACAAAATGAACGAGATTGCCGCGATGTGCTCGCAATGACACAAAATGAATGAGATTGCCGCGCTGCGCTCGCAATGGCAGAGGAAAAAAGCTTAGAGTAAGACAAAGGAAGAAGTTTTGGGGAAGACGTTTTCAGAGAAGGTCCTCGGGTCAAAAGCGGGAAGAGATGCCCGGGCTGGAGAGGTGGTCACAGTATCTCCGGATCATATTCTCTCGCACGATAATTCCGCTGCGATCATCAAGGAATTTAAGAAACTCGGGGTCAAAAATGTGAAGGCTCCTCAGAAACTTGTCATCATACTCGACCACATCGTCCCTGCTTCGAGCGAAAAATACGCCGCGAATCATAAAACGATCAGAGAGTTTGTGGCCGCGCAGAGCATCCCGAACTTTTTCGACGTGCCGAACGGTATCTGTCACCAGGTTTTTTCAGAAAACGGCTTTGCACTTCCAGGGAAATTGATATTGGGCGCGGATTCTCACACCACCAGCTACGGCGCATTCGGGGCCTTTTCCGCGGGAATCGGCCGGTCGGAGGTCGCTTCTCTCTGGGCTTCGGACGAGATCTGGCTCAAAGTGCCCGAGACCATAAAAATAGAGATTTCCGGAAAGCTTCCCCCCGGAGTTTATGCCAAAGATGTTGTTCTCAAGATAATCGGAGATGAAGGCGCAGACCGGGCCAATTACAAGGCTTTGGAATTCTCGGGCGAGGCGGTCCGGAGATTCAGTCTGGCCTCCCGCCTGGTGTTGACCAACATGGCAGCGGAGATGGGAGCCAAAAACGGATACTGTGAGCCGGATGAGAAGACCATTCAATGGCTCGAAGGCCGCGCGAAAGAGAATTTTCACGCAGTGACATCTGACCCGGATGCCACGTTCGAGGCTGTCCTCAAGCACGACATCTCTTCTTTGGAGCCTCAGGTGGCCTGCCCCCATACCGTGGACAATGTCAAACCCATCTCCGAAGTAGAGGGAACCGGTTTTCATCAAGCCTTGATCGGGACCTGCACAAACGGCAGGATTGAGGACCTGGAAGTGGCGGCCGGATTATTGAACGGAAATAAGGTTCATCCTCAAGTGAGAGTTCTTGTCATCCCGGCTTCGAGACAGGAATATCTCAATGCGTTAAAAAAGGGGATTATTGAAATCCTGGCGGAGGCCGGATGCGTTATCCTCAACCCGGGCTGCGGACCGTGCCTGGGAGCTCATCAGGGAATCCTCGCTCCCGGTGAAGTGGCGTTGAGCACGGCCAACAGGAATTTCCGGGGACGGATGGGAAGCCGCGATTCCGAGATTTATTTAGCTTCTCCGGCCACGGTGGCCGCATCCGCTATCGAGGGAAAGATCACTGACCCGAGAAAGTTATTATGAAGAAGGGAAGAGTCTGGAAGTACGGGGATGATGTCAACACGGATGTGATTTTTCCTGGAAAGTACACCTATTCTGTCATGGAGCCAGAAGAGATGGCCCGTCATGCCTTGGAGGATCTCGACCCGGATTTCGCCCGGAAGGTCAAACCCGGAGACGTGATCGTGGCCGGCCGGAATTTTGGTTGCGGCAGCTCACGGGAGCAGGCCGCCGCGTGTCTGAAACATGCCGGAGTCCAGGCCGTGATTGCCAAGTCTTTTGCCCGGATCTTTTTCCGGAACGCCATCAACCAGGGACTGCCGGTCCTCCAATCCGAGAAGGCTGCGGACAGCGTCGCCAACGGAGAGGAGATCGAAATAGATTTTTCTTCAGGAAAAATTATAACCGCTAGAGGAGCTTTCCCGTTCTCTCCTTTTCCGGAATCGGTTCTGGGTATATTAGAGGAGGGGGGGCTGATTCCTTACACGAAGAAGAAAATGAAGGGAACGAAGTAGAGGAGGTCAAATGGCAAAGTACAGGATCGCCGTGCTGCCCGGTGACGGAGTCGGGAAGGAAGTCATCGAAGCCGCCCTGATCGTCCTGGAGAAGATAAGTTTAGATGCCGAATATGTGGAAGGGGACATCGGATGGGAATTCTGGTGCAGGGAGGGAAATCCGCTTCCAGACCGGACCACTCAGATGCTCAAGTCGACGGATGTCTGCCTGTTCGGAGCGATCACGTCCAAGCCGAAAGAGGACGCCTTGAAAGAGCTCGATCCCGCGTTGAGGGACAAGGGATTGAGTTATTTCAGCCCGATCGTTCGCCTGAGACAGGAATTCGACCTCTACACAAACCTCAGGCCCTGCAAAGCGTATCCGGGGAATCCCCTCAATTACAGGGATGATATCGACCTGGTCATATTCCGAGAGAACACTGAAGGCATGTACGCGGGCGTGGAATTCCACCCGCTTCCGGAAGAGGTCAGACAGGCCTTGCTCGTTCACCCCAAGATGGCCAAATTCAAGAGCCTTCCTCTCGAGGAGATTGCCTTCTCGACGAGAATTATGACCAGGAAGGCCTGCACGAGAATTTTGAAGAGGGCTTTTGAGTATGCGCGGAAGAAAAAGCGCCGCTCCGTGACTCTTGTGGAAAAACCCAACGTGCTGAGAGAGACCGGAGGTTTCATCCTGGATATTGCCAGGGAGATGGCGGAGGAGTATCCGGATGTGGAATTCTGGGAGGCGAATGTGGACGCGATGGCCATGTGGCTGGTGAAGAATCCTCAGGACTACGATGTCCTGGTGGCAGAGAATTTATTCGGGGATATCATCTCCGACCTTTCTGCCCAGCTTGTCGGAGGCCTGGGTTTTGCCTGCAGCGGGAATATCGGGGATGATTATGCGGTGTTCGAACCCACGCACGGCTCAGCGCCGAAATACACAGGGCTCTACAAAGTTAATCCCACAGCCATGCTCTTGGCCGCAAAAATGATGCTCGAGTGGCTGGGAGAAGAGAACAGGGCTGTGAGGTTGGAGGAAGCCATCGCCGGTGTGATTAAAGAAGGGAAAGTGAGAACTTATGACCTGGGCGGGAAATCAACTGCCCTGGATGTGGCCCACGCCGTGGCCTCAGAACTCTGAGAGGGGATAAATAAATTATGGGTCGGACAGTCATCGAAAAGATCATCCAGGACCACACAAAAGAGGATGCCCAACCCGGAAAGATCGTCTGGATGAACCTGGATGTTCGGTCGGCCCGGGATTTTGGGGGCCCGAACGTGGTCATGAACTACGAGCGGGAGTACGGGAGTGCTCCGCTGGCCGACAATCAAAAGACTTTTTTCACTTTTGACCTCTGTGTGCCGGCCTGCTCGTTGAAATACGCCGACAACCAGCAGGTCTGCCGCGAGTTCGCAAAAAAGAGGGGAATCAAGGTTTATGACGTGGACCGCGGGATCGGTTCCCATGTGATGATCGAAGAAGGCCTGGCGCAGCCGGATGCGACTGTGGTCGGAACAGACAGTCACTTGAATATCCTCGGAGCCGTAGGATGTTTTGGCCAGGGAATGGGAGATGTGGACATCACATATGCCTTTAAAACGGGCCAAACATGGTTCGAGGTTCCTGAATCGCTCAAGGTTGTGGTGAAAGGCAGCCTCGATTCTCCCGCAACAGCCAAAGACCTGACACTCTTCATCCTGAAAAAGCTGGGAACACACAAAGCCGCCTTGAAGGCTGTGGAGTTTTACGGAGAGGCGGTTAAAGACCTTTCACTCTCAGGGCGGATCACTCTCTGCAGCATGGTGACCGAGATGGCCGGGATTATCGGATTCGTTCCCGAGGCCAGTGATTCTCTCAGAGAAGAAGTGCGTGAGCTTTCTGGTGTGGAGTTTTTTCCTCATCAAGCCGATGAAGATTCTGCCTACTCAGAAGAATTGGAAATAGATATCAAAGGAATTCCTCCTCAGGTGGCGGCGCCCGATTCGCCGGATAATGTCAGGGATATTTCAGAGCTCAAAGGAGTCAAGATCGACACCGGTTTTATCGGATCTTGCACGAACGGCCGGACCGATGACCTCGCGCAGGCTGCGGAGATACTCAAAGGCAAAAAGCTCAGTGAGGGTGTGACTCTCAAAGTCGTCCCGGCGACAAAGCGAGTTTATGAAGAAATTCTTGAACAAGGGATTCTTGAAGATCTTTTCCGAAGCGGGGCAGTTATCGGCAGCCCGGGATGCAGCGGTTGTGCGGATGGACACGTGGGCCTGACGGGAGAAGGGGAAGTCCAGGTCAGCACCGGAAACAGGAATTTCGCAGGAAAACAGGGAAAAGGACAGACATACCTCGCCAGCCCCGCCGTGGTGGCGGCCTCATGTCTTGCCGGACAGATTGTCAGCCCCGAGGACTCGTGAGATGACGAAGTCAGTATTTTCAGGAAAAATATGGGTCCTTCTGGACCAAAAAGGGAGATTGATCGAGGACATCGATACCGACCAGATCTACCATAATGCTTTCCTTCATATCACTGATATTTCTCAAATGGGACAGTACGCTCTGGGGAATCTGAACGGTTGGGAGGATTTCCCACAGAAAGTTCGCCCCGGAGACATCCTCGTGGCCGGTCGAAATTTCGGAGCGGGTTCCTCCAGGCAGCAGGCAGTGGATTGCTTCATTTCGTTGAAGGTGGGATTGATCCTGGCGCCTTCTTTCGGCGCCATTTATTTCAGGAATGCTGTCAATTCTGGATTTCCTGTGCTGAAATGTCCGGAACTCGATAAGCTGGTGGCTCAACAACTACTCGAGACAGGAAACAAGATCCGGATCGATTTGAAATCAGGTAAAAGTAGGAATATCACTAAGAAGACCCGGTTTTCGGTTGAGCCGATGAGCACGGTGCAGTATGATGTGTATAAGGCGGGCGGCCTGTTCATCTACGGGAAAAAGTCAGCGGGATGAATTGAAGGATGATCATTCTTGCGGTTGACACCACGACGTTCACTGGGTCTGTCGCCCTTCTGGAGAAAACTCGGCTGATCGCTGAGGTCAACATCGATTCATCCTCCACGTATTCTGAGCGTCTGCTCCCCGCAGTGGATTTTTTGCTCAACACAAACCAGTTAAAAATTCAAGACATGGAGGGCTTTGCGGTGTCCGTGGGTCCCGGCTCGTTCACCGGAATCCGGATCGGGCTCAGCACCGTGAAATCTTTTTCCTGCGCGTCCGGAAAGCCGGTTGCAGGAGTTTCGACCTTGAAGGCCTTGGCTGAGAAACTTCGGCGGACTCAGGCGCACCTTCTCTGTCCTCTTTTGGATGCGAAAAAAGGAGAGGTTTACGCGGCTCTGTTTGAATCGAAGGGGGACAAACTCTCCGAAATAGTTCCCCAGGGAGCCTATACTCCTGACCGTTTCTTCTCTCTCCTTCCCTCACACAGAGTGATTTCTTTTATCGGAAGCGGAGCGCAGGTTTACAGGAGACAGATTTTCCAGTATTTTAAGGACAAAGCCAGATTGTCTCAGCGGTCTCCGTTCATTGCTTGCGAGATAGGGCTTCTGGGTTACGAGATGCTGAGGAAGAAGAAGGGAGTGAGCGCTGAAAAGCTCGAACCCCTGTATTTTCGAAAATCTCAGGCGGAGGAGAGCGATTAAAAAAGTCAAGATTCTGCCGGATTTCTTCACCTTACGAAAGATGGAAGAAGAGGACCTCCGGGCTGTTGTGGAAATCGAAAACCTCTCCTATCCGAATCCCTGGCGCGAAATGACATTCAGAGGAGAACTCTACAACCAGCCTGTCTCTTTTCCTTTTGTCATGGTTCATAAATTTCAAAAGAAAATCATCGGCTATGTCATCTTCTGGTGCATTAAGGATCGAGCCCAGATCAATAATATTGCGGTTCATCCCGAATTCAGACGCATGGGTGTGGCTGAGACCGTCATGCACAAGGTTTTAGAACAGATCAAAAAGACGGGGGCCAGCCTTGTAACTCTGGAAGTCAGACCGTCTAACGCAGCAGCGCGAGCCCTGTATTACAAGTTGGATTTTGAAGTTTTGGGAATCAGAGAGAATTACTATCACAATCCTCCGGAAGATGCTCTGGTCATGGGCAAGTTTTTAAATTGATATTATTGAAACCAGTCCTGTATTATCGAGACAGTCCCTCTATCTTCAGAGGCTACTTGGCTCTGTTTTCAGTCCGGATTGTATTGGCAGGGCTTAGAGGCGAAGAAAGCATAACAGATCTTTGTCGGAAAAATATATCAATAAGTGAGCAATCCTTAGACTTATAAAGGCTCTCACTTGTATTGTATTTGTCAATATTGAAGATTAGAATGGCCCTTCCTTAGCCTGTCAATGGAAGTTGATTCCTAACCACTCTTCTCTTCTCAATGCTGGAGTTAATATGTAATAAGCTGGACTTTGATATGAAATACTCAATTGAAAAATTGAGTTGGCAAAAGCTAAATTAATATAAAAATAAAATTTCACTTGACATAAATAACTTCATTGTATATTTTTTTGCACGTAGCTAGCTTATTGGGAATGGTGGAGAGGAATATTATCTTCACAAAGTTAAACATAACTTTTCTCCCCAATCATTAAGGCTGCAGTCTAATCAGAAAATAAGAGAGGAGGTGGTGCCCCGGAGGTAAGAAAAAAAACGGGAATGGTGCTATTAGGGGAAAAGGAGATTTTTTTTTACAAAAGGAGGAAACATTGAAAAAGTCATTTGCATTTTTCACCATTTTGGCTCTAGCGGTGCTCGCATTCGTTCTAGGAGCTTCCGAAGGTCCAGGGGAAGAGAACCCTGGCAGCACCCAGCAGACTGTTACGTCCCAATTCTACGGCCTGGCAGGCTGTTTTGCGTTGGCTGATGCTTACGATTATGACCACGACATAACCTATCCTTGGTATTACTGTCCCTGGTGGATAGACACCTGCGCGGAAGCGTATGCTGGAGCGTCCGCTTACGCCATGGCGTTTGTAGTGGCCGAAGTAAGTGCCGATACGCAGTTGACAATTACGCGGCACGGCAAACATGGAGCGGTCCACCAGATTGAATTAGACTCAACTCTCGCCAACGCGACAATCCACTTGTCAACAAGTATCGCCGACGCAAGCGCCTGGGTAGAAGCCCAAGGTGAAGAATTTGCTGAATGGTACTGGTCTGTCTATGCAGAAGCCTATGCGTGGTTTGCCGATGCCTATTCGAGTGCTTACGGCGGCTCGTGGTATGATGCAGACGCTGAGGCAGGCGCTGGTGCATCCGCATCCGCATACGCCACGAGCTATTCGAGTAGCGCTTCGGGACAGGACACCGGGGTATCTGTGAAGGGCGCTAACATCCGTGAGTTTGAGGCTGGGTTAACGATGAATGCGCACAGCTTCGTTTCGACTCAAGCATCGTCCTATGTGGATGTTATAGCCGACGCCTTTGCCCATGCTTCTGCCCACGCGTACGCAAGTGCGTATGCATATGCGTATGCCCTTGGTTCCTATGATTGGGATTACGATTACAAAGACTTCTACTTTTCAGGATGGTCCGATGCTTTTGCTTTTGCGGCTGCAGATAGCTATGCTGCAACTCTTGCGAGTGCGACCTATAGCGTTAATGTCACTGCAGGTTACGAGAATCTCCCCGGTATCCATGACTTTTTGGAGATCGTAACCGTCAACTCCAGTTCGCTTTCCTGCGGGGCAGGTGCTGGTGCTGGTGCTTTTGCGTATGCTAACGCCATTAACTATTGACTGTTTTGGCACTGCCATTTAGCTTCCGCGCCAGCCGCTTTTTCTAACGGTTTACAGCGCTGATAACAGAAAATCGCGGCCCCCGGGCCGCGGTTTTCTACACCTCGATTTACGCGTGAGCTTAAGGACGTACTCTATTTTATAAGTTCAGGATTGAAGGGGGGGTGTCAAATCGTAACTCACGTCAACAAAGAGAAAAGCGATTGCCGCTTGTCGCTCGCCACGACAGGACAACTCCACTTCCCGCATCGATATCAGTAATTCACTTGAATGAGGCATAGACCTTTGGCCGGGGCTGTGGGGCTGGCAAGAGACCTTTTGTTTTTCCGGAAAAGCTCCTCGATCTGTTCCAGTGATATCTTGCCTTTTCCGGCCTCGAGAAGTGTCCCGACTATGGTCCGGACCATGTAGCGCAGGAATCCGTTGGCTTCCACCGTATAGATGATTTCATTCCCCGTCTTTTTGATCTCAGAGCGAGTGATTGTCCTGATGGGATCGAGCAGTCTGTTGGAAGAGAATGCGGTGAAATCGGCTTTCCGTCTGAACAAAGCAGCGGCTCTTCTCATGAGATGGACATTCAATGCAGAAGGCCAGTGAAGGACGTACCGGACGACAAAAGGACTGACTTTTGGAGAATGGAGTATTCTGTACTGGTAGATCTTTGACATGGCCATTTTTCTGGCATGAAAGTCTGGATCAGTTTTGATGAGAGAAGAAATTCTGATGTCCTGCGGAAGAAGAGAGTTGAGTGCCCGCAGGAGCGCGTCCTCATCCATGCGGAGATTAGCCTTGAAATGGGCCGCCTGTGCCAGGGCGTGCACGCCCGCATCTGTGCGGCCCGCTCCAATGACGCTAATTTTTTTCTGAGTGATTTGAGCCAGAGAGTTTTCAAGAGTGCTCTGGATCGTTTTCTTGTCTGGCTGGCGCTGCCATCCGTGGAAATCTGTCCCGTCATAACTGAGAATTATTTTGTAATTTTGCATTTTAATGCGGCGCTCGAGTCCTAAACAACCTAAAGAAACCTCATTTTTTTGTCATCCCCAATAATCCAGAGCAGATGAATAGAAAAAGTGTCATGCCAAGCCACGAGTGGTAATTTCATAAAAAAATCCCTTGTGTGTCCTTGCGAGTGAAACGCGGCAATCTCTCCTCCGTGTCATTGCGAGTGGAACGTGGCAATCTCATAAAAAAGATACTCCTTCTCTCTTACAGATCCGATCCTTCAAGAAGTCAGGGGAAAATAATCTTTCAAAGCTTCGTCCACCGCCTCTTCTGCGGATTTGACCTGATTCACACCCTCAACATCCCACGTTCCGATCCCGACAACCTTCTTTCCGTATATGCACCCGTAGGCGATCTCGCTCAGAGTCCCGTACTGTCCATCTACGGCGATGATGACATCCGAGTTCATGGCAACGAGAGAATTCCGGGCGTATCCCAGTCCCGTGGCCACCGGGATGTCGATGTACGTGTTCGCGTCGTCCAGTGAATTTCCGGGAAGGATGCCGATCGTGAGTCCGCCGGCTTCTTTCGCTCCCCGGCTGGCGGCCTCCATGACTCCGCTGAGTCCTCCGCAGACAAGAATCGCTCCTTTTTCCGCGATCAACTGGCCGACCCGGAATGCCATCTGGCGGGATTCTTTATCGGGTGAGGAGCCTCCGATGACTCCAATCCTGATCTTCTTTCTCCATTCCATCTTAGATCGTCTTTCTCCTTCATAGAATATAACTTTATTAGCACAGAGAGATTCTCATTTCAAACAGAAAGACTTCTCACGAACAGATTTGACCTTGTGTGGGGAGGCTCGTTTTCATTGCCGAGAGGATGCGGCGGTCTCATATACGTGTCATGGCGAGCGAACGGCGTCGATCCCATTTCGTTGTCATTGCGAGAGGCTGCGGGATTTCTTCGCTTGCTCGGAACAGACTTGGCAGTCTCATCATGTGTTATTACGAGCGAAGCGCGGCAATCTCATCTTATGTCATTGCGAACGAAGTGTGGCAATCTCATAAAAATATAATGCATTTCATGCTTTTTCTCAATTCATTGATAAAACCGCCCTCACCCGGTCGTCTTTTGAGATGACGGGAAATGCTGTTCAAGATTGCCAGCGCCTCTTTGGTGGGAATTGATGCGTATCTTGTGGATGTGGAAGTCGATATCTCCTTCGGAATTCCGGGCTTTGTCACTGTCGGGCTTCCGGATGCATCGGTGCGGGAGAGCAAGGAGAGAGTCAGGGCGGCTTTGAAAAATTGTGGTTACAAGTTTCCTTCGCGGAAAATCATCATCAACCTGGCTCCGGCAGACCGCAGAAAAGAGGGGTCGGCCTTTGACCTTCCCATCTCGCTCGGACTCCTTGCTCATCTTGACCTTTTTCCTCATGAAAACCTGCGCGATTATCTTTTTTTAGGAGAACTCGCACTGGACGGAAGGCTCAAACCGGGAAAAGGAATCCTCTCCTCGACCGTGCTTGCCAAAGAAGCCGGGTTCAAAGCGATAATCGTTCCCGCGGAGAACGAGAAAGAGGCGGCTTTAGTTCCGGGTATCGATGTGTACGGGATGGAAAATATCGTCCAGGTTGTGAGACTGCTCACAGGAAAGAATGAGATTTCTCCCTGCAGCTATTCACTCCGGGAGCTTCTGCCGCGATCAGATTATGAAATGGATTTTCAGGAGATTCGCGGCCAGCAGCATGTCAAGCGCGCGTTCGAGGTGGCGGCGGCCGGCGGCCACAACGTGCTTTTGATCGGGCCGCCGGGCGCGGGGAAGACCATGATCGCCAAGAGGTTTCCGACGATACTGCCTCCGATGACATTTGATGAAATCATCGAAGTCACAAGGATCTACAGCGCTTCCGGGCTCTTGAAAAATAAAGGGGCTGTCGGAGAAAGGCCGTTTCGCGCCCCGCATCATACTATTTCCGATGCGGGATTGATCGGCGGGGGGCTCATCCCGAAACCTGGTGAGGTCAGCCTGGCTCATCATGGAGTTTTGTTTCTGGACGAGCTGCCGGAGTTCAAGAGGAGAGTGCTGGAGGATCTCAGGCAACCTGTTGAAGAAGGTACAGTGACGATCTCTCGATCCTCGATGTCCGTCACCTTTCCGTCTTCCTTTATGCTCGTGGCGGCCATGAATCCGTGTGAAGACGCCTTTGGTGGTCTTGCCTCCTCAGAGTATGACTGCACCGACACTCAGAAAAGCCGCTATTATTCCAAAATTTCTGGACCTCTACTGGACCGCATCGACATCCAGATCGAGGTGCCCCGTGTCGAGTTCAAGGATATGATTTCCAGAGACCAGGGCGAGAGCTCTGACGAGATCAGGAAAAGGGTGGTGAAGGCCAGAAAGAGGCAGCTTCAGAGACTGAAAAGAAAAAAAATCTACTGCAATGCTCAGATGGGGACCAAAGAAGTGAGGAAGTTCTGTCAGGTGAATGCAGAAGGAAAGGAACTTTTGGAGATGGCTGTGAACCGTCTGGGATTCAGCGCTCGAGCGTACACGCGGGCTCTCAAGGTCGCCCGCACGATCGCCGATTTGACTGGAGAGCAGGAAATCAACCCGGTCCACGTTTCCGAGGCTATCCAGTACAGAATGCTGGATAAATATTTTTTATAATTTGTCCGTCTTTGACCGCAAGCGTTCCGTTCTTGATGACATGCCGGACGGGATTGATTCCCAGGTGGTAGACGATGGTCGGATAGTTCGGCGCATTGTAGAGAACGAGGTCCATTTTTTTCCCGACCTCAAGGCTCCCCGAATCCTGATGCCTGGCGAGGGCGAATGCGGCGTTCGCGGTGGCCGCGTTAATGGCTTCTTCGATGGTCATTTTCATCGTGAAAACGGCCAGCTGCAGGACGAAGAGCATGGACTCTGTCATCGCGCTGCCCGGATTAAAATCCGTTGCCAGAGAGACAATCGCGCCTTGCTCGATGAGCTTCCGGGCCGGAGCTTTCTTCTCGAGCATCAAAAAGAAGGACACCGCAGGGAGAAGGATGGCCGCTGTCTGGCTCTGGGCGAGCTTTTGAATTCCCTCATCGGTAATGTTGATCAAGTGGTCGGCAGAGCTGGCGCCTTCCTCAGCAGCAAGCTGGGCGCCTCCGAGAGGAGAGAACTCATCGGCGTGGATCTTGATCTTGAACCCGGCGTCTTTCGCGGCGCGTACCAGTGTCCGTGTCTCTTCGATCGAGTAAACTCCTTCTTCACAAAAAACATCGAAAAATTCTGCCAGATTCTTTTTCTGGATCTCCGGAAGAATCTGGTTGATTAGAAGATCGATGTAGTCTCCCTTCTTGGATTTGTATTCGGAGGGGACTTCGTGAGCACCCATGAAAGTGGAGACGATATCGGCTGGATGAAGATCGTCCGCTTGCCGGAGCGCTTCGAGCTGCTTGATTTCATCCTCGAGATTCAGCCCGTAGCCGCTCTTGCCTTCAACCGTGGTGGTCCCGTTCAGAAGCATCCTGTCGAGGCGGGAGAGACAGAGGGAGACAAGCTCTTCTTTGGTCGCTTCACGCGTGGCTTTGACCGTTGTCTGGATTCCCATGCCCTTCTCAGCCAACTGCTGATAAGTGGCGCCTTTGAGGCGCAGGACGAACTCCTGCTCTCTGGTTCCGGCAAAAGGAAGGTGCGTGTGGGGATCGACAAATCCTGGAAGCCCGACCAACCCGCTTCCTTCGATACAGTTAGCGTTGTCCTCTAGTCTGACTTCTTGGGCATAGCTTTTCTCGTCTCCGATGAAAACAATCCGTCCTTGGTGGGATGCGATGAAGCCTTTCTCGATGACCGCCACTTCCTGCAGGGCGTCTTTCCTCTTCGGGATCGGACCCCCGCAAGTGACAAGTTCCTCGCATCCGAGGACGGCCAGATCAGCTGATTTCATCGGGAGTCTTTCTCAGGGGAGTGGTTTTGTTTTTCCTGATGAAAGAAGGTGTTTCATACGGCTCCCATTTCTTCTCCCAGGACGGTCTGTCCCAGGGAGTCTGGCTTCCTTTCGGCTCGAACAGATAGGGAGGCGTATCGTGTTGAACCTCGAAAGGAGGGGGCGTTTTCGGTTTTGCGGGAGGGAAGTCTTCCTGGACTTCGGCATCGATACGGGGTGTCAGGTCGAAACCGGTGGCAATGACAGTCACTTTCACCATTTCTTTCAATCCTTCGTCAATCACCGTACCGAAAATGATGTTGGCTTCGGGATGTGCCTGGTTGTGAATGAGCTCGGACGCCTTAGAAACCTCATGCAGAGTGACATCTTTGCCTCCTGTGATGTTGATCAGGACTCCCTGAGCACCGTCTATCGATGTGTCCACAAGCAAGGGGCTGGAAATGGCTTTTTGCGCGGCGTCCAAGGCCCTGTTCTCTCCGGACGCCATCCCTGTGCCCATAAAAGCCATGCCCATACCTTTCATGATGGATTTGACGTCCGCAAAGTCGAGGTTGATCAATCCAGGTTTAGTGATCAAATCAGAAACTCCTTGAGCCGCCTGTCGGAGTATGTCATCCGCCATTTTGAATGCATCCTGGATCGAAGTGTCCAGATTGACTGTCTGGAGCAGCCGTTCGTTGGGAATGGCGATGACCGTGTCCACGGCCGATTTCAGATCGGACAGTCCTTCCTGGGCCTGCTTGGCCCTGACCTTTCCTTCGAACTCGAAAGGAAGAGTCACTATGGCAATGCACAGCATGTCCAATTCTGAAGCCAGGTTGGCCAGGATCGGAGTTGAGCCGGTTCCTGTTCCACCTCCCAGGCCCGCAGTCAGGAAGACCATATCCGCTCCCTGAAGGATCTCGATCAATTTTTCCGTGTCCTCCATCGCGGCTTCCTTGCCGGTGTCCGGCCGTCCTCCCGAACCCAAGCCTTTGGTCAGTTTTTCTCCGATCTGGATTTTCGTTCTCGCCTTGTTACTGCTGAGTGCCTGGAGATCCGTGTTGACGGAAATGAACTCCACTCCTTCGATTCCTGTCTGGATCATCCTGTTGATCGCATTCCCCCCGCCGCCGCCAATTCCAATGACTTTGATTTTGGCGCCGAAGCGTTCCTCCACCAAATGAAATTTGAGTTTGTTTTTCATTTCTTCAGTCATTTTTACCTCCTAAGCTTCCTTGAGCCAGTCTTTGATCTTGACCCAAAGGCTTCCTTTTCTATCTTTGGATAGGCCTTTTTCTTTCCACTGCGTGTTACCGTAAAGAAGAAGGCCAACTGAAGTGGCATAGTCGGGTGTGTTGACCCTATCCACAAGCCCGCCTACGCCACTGGGATCGCCGCGTCTGACCGGAAGGTCAAAAATTTCCTCCGCCACTTCCTCTAATCCTTCGAGGAGAGCGGTGCCGCCCGTAAGCACGACTCCAGAATTCAGGGATTTTTCATACCCCATTCTTTTGACGTCGTTGTCGACAAGGCGGAAAATCTCCTCTGCTCTCGGCTGGATGATATCCGCCAGAAGTTGTCTGGATAGAATACGAGGTTTTTTTCCTCTTCCGACCGAAGGGACTTCGATCGTCTCCTGGTCATCGAGAAGAGTGCTGGATACACAGCCGAATTTTTTCTTTATTTTTTCCCCTTCAGGGATCGGTGTCCTGAGGCCGACAGCGATATCATTCGTGAAGTTGTCTCCGCCGATCGGAATGATGGAGGTGTACCAGAGGCTTCCCCGTTCGTAGATGGCGATTTCTGTCGTTCCGCCTCCGATATCGATCATCCCCACGCCGAGCTCCATTTCGTCGTGTGTCAGAGTGGCCTCGCTCGCCGCGATTTGGTTGAGAACAACCTGTTCGACTTCGATCCCGGCCCGTCCGACACAGGTTCTCAGGTTCTGGACAGAGGTTGTCGCGCTCGTGACGATATGCACGTTGACTTCGAGCTTGATTCCGCTCATGCCTAACGGGTCTTTGATCCCATCCTGGTCATCCACCACGAATTCCTGAGGGATGATATGAATGATCTCTCTGTCCGGGGGGATGGAGACAGCTTTGGACTGGTCGATGACGCGTTTGATGTCCTCCCGGCTGATCTCTCTATTTTTCCCGGAAACAGCGATCACTCCTCGGCTGTTGAAGCTTTTGATGTGTGCGCCGGAGATTCCGACAAAGGCCCGGTCGATTTCATACCCGGCCATGAGCTCCGCTTCTTCCTGCGCTTTCTTGATCGCGCTGACTGTGGCTTCAAGGTTGACCACGACTCCTTTTCTCAATCCTCTGGACTCGGCGGCTCCGACGCCGATGATCTCGACTTTGTTGTCCTCTCCGATCTCGCCTATGATGGCAGCGATTTTTTTTGTTCCGATGTCCAATCCAACAATATAACTGTTTTTAGGCATCAGAAGGCCTCCTTATTGGCGGTGGGAATGAAATTCCTCTGGGCGATATTTCTCTTGGGCTTGATGTAGATCCGGTCGTGAAGCCGGAGGTCAACATATTCCAGTTCCCCAAATCTCTCCAGTTTTGCGCGAAGCCGGCTGTACAGGTTGATTTTTTCGGAGAATCGGGTGTTCCCGAGGATCAACCGCGTCGGATTGTTTTTGAGCCGGACAATCACGTTCTCGTATTCAGTCAGGTCGAGGACTTCAATGCGTTCTTTCTCCGACGGAGCCAAACTGCGGAGACATTCCCAAGCCAGGTTTAATTTTTCCTCGTAGTCTTTTTTGAATGTGTTCGAATCGATAAGGAGAGGAAGGTTCTCTTTTTCTCCCCGCTCGATTTTTTCAAGAAAGACTCCGTCTTCGTCGATCATGTAGGTATGGCCCTGCTTCAGCAGGGCGACCGGAGTTCTTTCTTTGATCTCGATCTTAAGAGAGGAGGGAAGAATTTTTCTCACACGGACTTCTTTGATCCATCTGTGTGCCGTGAACTTTTCCTGGAGGAGACTGATATCGAGAAGAAGGATATTACCGAGATGTTTCCCTTCAAAAAATCGCTGAGTTTCTTCCTTGATTTCGGGCATACGGCAGAGGACTGTCACGTCTTTGATATCCAGTTTATCCCAGGAGATGAGGAAGAGATAGACCCTCTGCAGCGCGAAGAATATCCCTCCGATCAGGATCAAATGGAACAGAATATGCTTGAATTTCAGCCTGATTTTCCTCTGGATCTTTTTTGTCTTGGTTTTTCCTCTTGCACGCTGGAACTGCACCGGCTCGGAGAGAAATGTGTGTGTCCTGTTCCGGGCAGACGGGATGAGGTTGTATGCCATTCTATCCTTTGGCCTCCAGAGTTTTGATGATGTCCGGGATGATTTCATAGATGTTTCCGGCACCCAAGACAAGGATAATATCCTCGGGTTGCGCCAATTTCGCAACAAGAGGAGCGATTTTTTTCATATCCGGTTCGAAATACACATTTTTATGTCCGAAATGGACGATTTCTTCATGAAGCGTTTTTCCGGAGACTCCGGCGATCGGTGTTTCGCCGGCCGGATATATTTCTGTGGTGATGAGCACATCCGCCTGGTTAAAGGATGTGGCAAAGCTGTTCATCAAAACGGAAAGGCGGCTGTAGCGGTGGGGCTGAAAAATAGCGAACGTCCTGCGCTTCCAGCCTCTTTTGGCTGTTTCGAGTGTCGCTTTGACTTCAGTCGGATGATGCGCGTAGTCTTCAATGATCATGATATTGTAGATTTCCTTCTTCAATTCGAAACGGCGGCCGCTGCCGGAGTAGGTTCCCAGTGCCTCCAGGATTGTCTCGGACGGTATGTCAAGGTCCAGTCCGACAGCTACGGCGGCCATGGCGTTATAAATATTATGAGTGCCGGGGACATTCAGGCTGAGTTTTCCGAATTTTTTTCCTCTCCAGTAGAGAGTTGAGGTGCTCGAGAATTTCTCGAACTGCATGTCCCGGGCGAATATATCGGCTTGGGTGGAAAATCCGTAACTGATGATTCTTCTCTCGAGCGAGGGGATCAACGCCTGAAGATTGGGGTCATCGAGGCACAGGATCACGGGACAGTAGAACGGAACTTTGAGCGCAAAATTGATGAATGTCGATTTGATTTCATCGATGGTCTGGTACTGGTCCAGGTGCTCGTCGTCCAGGTTTGTGAGGATGGCGATAAAAGGGGATAAATACAGGAAAGAGCGGTCGCTTTCATCCGCCTCCGCCACGATGAAGTCCCCTTTACCGAGTTTTCCGTGGGCGCCGACCGTGTTGAGACGGCCGCCGACCACGATCGTGGGGTCGAATCCCGCCGACTCGAGCAATTGAGCGATCATCGATGTCGTGGTGGTTTTTCCGTGGGAGCCTGCCACTGCGATGCCGTATTTCATGCGCATCAATTCGGCCAGCATCTCTGCCCGGGGGATAACCGGTATTTTGCGCCGCCGGGCCTCTTCGACCTCGACATTGTCCTGTTTAATGGCCGAGGAGATGACCACCACGTCGGCTCCCTTGACTTTTTCCGCGTCGTGTCCGATGGAGATTTCCGCGCCCAACTGCGCGAGACGTTGAGTCACTTCCGTTTTCGCTATATCCGTTCCTGATATCCTGTAATCCATGTTGAGAAGGACTTCAGCGATGCCGTTCATGCCAGTGCCGCCGATACCTACCATATGGACATGGTTGATTTTTCTGTAGGCGTGTTTTCCCACTGTTTATTCCTTTCGTCCCGCTTCCAGGAGCTCAAAACAGAGATTGGAAATTTTTTCAGCGACCTTTTCATTTTTGATCCGGGCGATATTTTTTTCCATCCGGGCGATCTTTTCCCTGTTGTGCAGAAGATCAAAAATCTTCTCCACGAGGCGTTCGGGAGTGAACTCCTCTTCCTGGAGGATCTCTGCTCCGTTTATTTTTTCCAGTTCTCTGGCGTTGAGAACCTGATGGTTGTCCGCGGCGTGAGAGAAAGGGATCAGAATGGACGCTTTTTGGGAAGCGATGAACTCTGCGATGGTGGTGGCTCCCGCACGGCTGATGATGAGATCAGATTTTTGAAAATAGCTGGCCATATCGAGAAAATAAGGGGCCACGGTCACTTCTGTAAATCCGTTCTGGGCGTAGTGCTCCTTGACCCATTCCAGGTCCTTTTCCCCGGTTTGATGGTAGATCCTCAAGCTCTTTTTCTCCTGCTTGAGAAGAGGAAGAGAAGCGGTGATCCCTTTGTTCAGGAAGTGAGATCCCTGGCTTCCTCCGAATATGAGTATCGCGAGCTTTGCGTTCCGGGCTTTGGGGGGGAGATCGTAGAATTCCTCCCTCACGGGATTTCCGATGAAGATCCCTTTGCCCTTGAAATAGGAAAGGGATCCCTGAAAAGCCACGACGGCCTTCCGGACCCAGGGAACAAGCATTCTGTTGGTGAACCCGGGGTAGAGGTTCTGTTCGAGGATCAGGGTGGGGATTTTCATCCAGGAGGCCACGAGAACTATGGGTCCGGAACTGTATCCTCCCATGCCGATCACCAAGTCAGGCCGGATGCGGCGCAGTATGGAAAAAGATTTCAGAAAAGAGAAGGGGAGGAGAAATAGGGATTTGATCGTCCTCAGGCCTTTTCCCTTTAATCCTTCGATCCTTAAAGGAATAAAACTGACCTTCTGGTGTTTCATGATGTTCTTTTCCAATTCGCGATGAGTTCCGACATAGGTCAATTGGAGAGAAGCATCCTGTTCTTTAAGTTTATTCCCGACAGCTAAAGCGGGGTAGATGTGCCCTGCCGTGCCTCCGCCGCTTATAATAATTTTTTTCTCCTTCATTTCCTTTTGGGGAGGTTTTTCTTTCTCTGAGATATGTTGAGAAGAATCCCCACTCCGAATAGCGTGCAGAGAAGAGAGGACCGTCCGTAGCTGATAAAAGGCAGAGGTATGCCGGTCGGAGGGCCCAGACCCAGTACGATGCTGATGTTCAGCAGGGCCTGGGAAAAGATAGCCAGTGTGAGCCCTGCAGCGAGAATTTGGCTGAAGAAATTCGGAGCACTTTTGGATATCACCAGCCCTCTCCAGAGAAAAACAAGAAAAAGGAAAAGGATAGCCAGTGTCCCGATCAAACCCAGCTCTTCTCCCACTATAGCATATATGTAATCGGTATGAGAGCAGGGAAGAAAGAACAGCTTTTGCGAGCTTCCTCCAAAGCTGACTCCGAAGAGACCCCCCGTGCCGATCGCCAGTTTAGACTGAATGATCTGGAAGCCGGTTCCCTGCGGGTCCTTTGCGGGCGATAAAAAGGCGAGAATCCTATCTATTCTGTATGATGCCTTGAACAGGTAAAACGCGAAAAGACACAGCGGGGGCAGTCCCAGGAACAGGAAGTATTTGAGCTTCACTCCTCCGATGAAGAGCATGATCAAGCAGATCAGAAAGACCAGAATCGCAGTGCCGTAATCCGGTTCCTTGATAATCAGCAGGATAAACAGACTGAGAATGATCAGCGGAAAGATGAGGGTTTGAAACTCGTTCATTCTCTCTTTTTTTCTGTCAAAATAGTGGGCGAAAAAGAGGATGAGGCTGAGTTTGGCCAGTTCCGAGGACTGAAACCGGAGTCCGAAGAATTGAATCCAGCGGTTTGTCCTTGCCACTGCCGGCATGAGCAGACACAGCACCAGGAGGAGAAGAGAAAGAAACAGGAGGCCGTAGACAAAATAAGAATTCTGGTAGAACGGTTTTCGTATAGGAAACATCAGGAAGATCAGGATTAATCCAATCCCGGCCACGATGCTCTGGTTTATGAAGAAATGGAATGTGTTCTGGTATCTTTCTGCGGCGAGAATGGCTGATGAACTGTAAACCATGATCAAACCTAAAGCCACAAGGATGAGCATAGTGATGAAGAGTGTCTTATCGAATCCGTACGACCTGAAGATTTCCATTCGTTTCACTTCTCTTTCTGTAGATCCCTTTCTAAAGAAAAGATTTCTTCCTTGAAAGTTTTGCCCCTTTCCTCGAAATTTTGAAACATGTCGAAGCTCGTGCATGCCGGCGCAAGGAGGACCACTTCACCGGCGGCTGCCTCGGAATACCCGACTCTCACCGCCTCTTTATACGAGGGGACCTTTTGCATCGGCACGCTTCCCTCGAGTGCTTCTCTGATCCTTTCACTGGCTTCGCCGATAAGAATGACCTTTTTGACTTTTTTCGCCACCGGATCTTTGAGTTTCTGGAAATCACCTCCTTTATCCCTTCCGCCGAGTATGAGGATGATTTTTTGCTCAAAGCTCTGGATGGATTTGAGCGAAGCATCCACATTCGTGGCCTTGGAATCGTTGTAAAATTCTATTCCCTTGAGAGTTGTGACTTTTTCCAGCCGGTGCTCGAGACCCTGGAAACTGACGACGGATTCTCGAATCCTGGAAACAGGGATGTCCAGGACATACCCCACGAGAGCACTGGCCATGACGTTCTCCAGATTATGGATTCCGAAGAGAGAGATCTCGGAAGCTCTCATCAGTTTTTCCTCTTTGGAGTCCTTGAGAATTAACCAGTCTTCTCGAAGGAAACACCCTCTCTCCACCTCTGTTTTCCGGCTGAAGGCGTAAATCCTGGTATTTATTTTTTCTTTGAGCTTCCAGATGAACGGATCATCTTTATTCAGGACAGTGATGTCGTTTTCTTCCTGAGTGGAGAGGAGTTTCTTTTTTGATTCAAAATAGTCATCGAAGGAGGGGTGCCAGTCGAGATGGTCAGGAGATACATTGAGGAAAACCGAAACCGCAGCCCTGAACTGTTCGATGTGCTTCAACTGGAAGCTCGAGACTTCGGTGACATAGATGTGGTGGTCCAGGCTGTTTTCCACAAAGTTAATCAAAGGATTTCCGATGTTCCCCGCGAGGAATGCTTGATGGCCGCCTTTTTTCAAAATTTGGTGTGTCAGAGTGGCCGTAGTGGACTTTCCGTTGGTTCCGGTGATGCCTATTATCTTTCCTTTGAGGAAGAGAGAGGCCAGTTCGATTTCCGAAAGGATTCGGATTCCCTTTTTCATTGCCGCATCGAGCTCCGGAATCCAGGGGACTCCCGGGCTGGGAACGATCAGATCCGACTCGATAAACGAGGATTCAATGTGCTTGCCGGTTTCTATCACTATCCCTTTGTTCTCCCAGTCAGTGATTTCTGGGCCGAGTTCCTCTCTTGTTTTTTTCTCACTGACCTTCACACGTGCTCCGTGCTGAAGGAGGAAATCACAGAGGGCTTCCCCTGTTCTTCCGAGGCCTACTACGAGCACTTTTTTATTCTCCAGATTCATATCACCTCAATTTCAGAGTGGTCAGGCTCAACAGGGCAAAGACGATACCCGCGATCCAGAACCGTATGACGATCTTCTCCTCAGACCATCCGATGAGTTCGAAGTGATGGTGGAGTGGAGCCATTTTGAAGATTCGTTTGCCCCCCGTTATCCGGAAATACAGAATTTGCATCAGTACGGAGAGCGCTTCCAGGATGAACACACCAGCCACCATGAAGAGAAGAAATTCTTGCTTGATCAGTATGGATATAACGCCGATAGTGGCTCCCAAAGAGAGAGCGCCCACATCGCCCATGAAGATCTGGGCAGGATGGCTGTTGTACCAGAGAAAACCCAGACAGGCTCCGGCCATGGCTCCGACAAACACCGTGAGCTCTGCAGCCTGAGGGACATAGGTGATGTTCAAATATTCTGATAAGTCGACACGGCCGATGACATAGCACAGGGCTGTAAAGGCTCCAGCGCTGATAAAAGAAAGGCCGATGGCCATTCCATCAAGCCCGTCGGCAAAATTGACAGAGTTTGAGGATCCCACAAGAATGAGCATGATCCAGGGAAGATAGAACCATCCGAGGTACGGCACCCATTTCTTGAAAAACGGAAACTGCAGCTGGAGGCTGAAGTCCCCGGTCAAACCGAGAAAAATAAGATACAGGCCGATGATTGCGGCGAGGATGATCTGGGAAGACAATTTGTGACGGATGATCAATCCCCTGGGTTTTTTCTTTATGATTTTCAGAAAATCATCCCAGAACCCAAGAATGCCGAAAAGGACCATGGTGGCCATTGCGAGGCGAACATAAGAATTCCACAGGTTTCCCCAGAGAAGCGAGGAGATTATGGTGGCTCCGATGATCAGGATCCCTCCCATCGAGGGAGTTCCTTTTTTCTCGAGGTGAGATTTCGGCCCATTTTCGTAGATCTCTTCGCCGAGCTGGTATTTTTTCAGCATCCTGATCAGCCAGGGGCCCAGGATCAGACACAGGAGGAAGGCTGTGCTTCCCGCGAGCGCAGTCCTGACCGTGTAGTAGCTGAACACGTTGAAGAAGAAAAAGTATTTTTTCAGCGGAACCAGAAGTGCATACAGCATGTTATTCCTCTTTCAGTCTTTCAACGACCTTTTCCATCTTCATTCCTCTTGATCCTTTGACCAGAACGAGGTCGCCTTCCTGGATAAGAGACCAGATTTCCTCGGCCGCGGCTTCAGAATCCTTGAAGTGGACAACCTGATGAGGGTTCATCCCCGCGGACAGGGCGCCTTCCGCCATGTTTTGGCTGAGAGGCCCCACCGCCACCAGGATATTCCAGCCCTGTTCAGCGGCCTGTTTTCCCGCTTCGATGTGGAACTCTGCCTCCGTCTTTCCGAGTTCCAGCATGTCCCCCAAGACAGCGATTTTTCTTTTGGCCGGAAGTTCTGCCAGCCCTTTTAAAGCTGACTCCAGAGCGGCCGGGTTCGAATTGTAGGAATCGTCGATAAGATGTATGTTTTTGGGCAGGCGGAGATGGACGCCTCTCATCGAAAGCGGTTTGAGCGCCTTCGCTCCTGTCAGCAGCGAATCGAGGGGAACGGATAAAGCATATCCCACAGCCGCCGACGCAAGGAAATTGTACAGGGCGCTCTCATGAAAAAAAGGAAGGCAAACTTCGTCCTGCAGTTTTCCGTAGACGAGCTTGAACACGATTCCTTCCCATCCGTTCCTTTGAACACTGTGAGCGCGCACATCACACCCTTCCGAAAGTCCGAAGAGCAGCGTTTTTCCTTTCCAGTCTTTCGAGATTTTCTTGACTAAAATATCGTCTCCGTTGAGAACGGCGGTTCCCTCCTTTTTGGTCCCGTCGAGTATTTCCTTTTTGGCCAGCGCGATCTCGTCCAGGTCTTTGAAAAACTGGAGATGGACAGGATTGATATTGGTGATAACGGAGATGTCCGGAGGTGCTATTCGCGTTAGGGTTCGGATTTCCCCCGGGCTGCTCATGGCCATTTCGAGGATGGCGACGTCATGGTCGTCTTCCAGTTTAAGGAGGGAGAGGGGAACTCCAAGGTGGTTGTTAAAATTTCCCTCGGATTTGAGAACCTTGAAGTTTTGTGAGAGAAGGCAGGAGGTATACTCTTTGGTAGTGGTCTTTCCGATACTTCCTGTGATGCCGATAACTGTGACAGAAAACTCTTGAAGGACTTTTCGGGCGAGTTCCTGAAGAGCCTTGAGAGTGTCTTTGACCTGGATCAAAGCAACGTCTGTATCGGCGAGAGCGACTTCTTTAGAAATAACAGCACCTGAAGCTCCCCTCTTAACGGCGGACGGGACAAAGTCATGGCCGTTTCGTTCTGCGGTTAAAGCAAAAAAAAGTTCTCCCGGCTCTGTCAGCCGGGAATCAATGTTGAATCTCTGAAAAGAGAGAGACCCCACACCCTGAAGGATGGTCCCATCAATCTTTTCAGCGATATCATTCAGTCGGAGGCTCACCAATTTCAGATTCCTCCCCTGGCTTCGAGGATTTCCCTGATGACTTCCGCATCATCGAAGTGAATAGTCGTATCCCCGAGAATTTGATAGTCTTCGTGCCCCTTCCCGGCCACAAGAATATAATCTCCCTTTTCTCCGAGAGAGAGGGCTTGTTCGATGGCGGCTCTCCTGTCCGGGATGATCTCGTAGTTCTGTGTTCCGGTTTTTTTGATGCCTTTCTCTATATCCGATATTATGGCCAAAGGGTCTTCTGAGCGGGGATTATCCGAAGTGATGATGGCCCAGTCCGAAAGAGTCCCCGCGGCTTCTCCCATCCTCGGTCTTTTGGTTTTATCCCGGTCTCCTCCCGCTCCGAAGACCAGAATGATGCGTTTGGGATTGAGCTCACGGACGGTTTCGAGTAGATTCTTCATGGCATCATCGGTATGAGCGTAATCGACGAATACATGAAGACCCAGGGCATTTTCGATTTTTTCAAACCTCCCCGGGACTCCCTTGAGCGAGGCAATACCTTCTTGGATGGAGGATAGCGGAAGGTCCAGAGTCAGGGCGACGGCCACAGACGCCAGGATGTTGTAGAGGTTAGGCTTTCCCAGAAGGGGAGAGGAGACGGAAAGTTGGCCTTCAGGATACATGATTGTGACCTTGATGCCCTTCTCGCTGAGCACGAAGTTTTCTCCTCTGACCGTGGCTCCTGGTTCGAGACCGTAAGTTATTGTTCCTTCGGAGAGCTGCAGTATCAATTTCTTTCCCCAGGGATCATCCCCGTTGACCACAGCTGTTCTTTTTTTCGGATTGAGAAAGAAAAGGCTTTTTTTGGCCTCAAAGTATTTTTCCATAGTTTGGTGGTAATCCAGATGGTCACCGCTCAAGTTCACGAACACAACCACGTCAAACTCGATGCCGATAACCCTTTTAAGGTCTAAAGCGTGAGAGGAGACTTCCATGAAACAGTGAGTGACTCCGTGAGCAACCATTTCTCCCAGTATCCTCTGTATATCGGGCGCCTCAGGAGTCGTCAGTGCCGCGGAGACGTTCATCTCCGGTCCCCGGTAGGATATGGTTCCGATGACTCCGGGCGTGAAGCTGGATTTATTCAGTATTTCTTCCAGGATGTACGTGATCGTGGTCTTTCCTTTCGTCCCGGTGATGCCGATCACTTTCATTTTTTGAGACGGATGAGCGTAGAAACTGGCTGAACACAGAGCCAGTGCTTCCCGCGTATCAGAGACCTGGATCCAGGTTTTGGGGAAATTTCCCGGTTTGGCCTGGTCTGACAGGACGGCCGCGGCACCGTTCTGAAGAGCTTCTTCAACATACTCAAACCCATTCTTCTTAACACCTTTCAGAGCCGCAAACAGGAATCCAGACTGGACATTCTTTGAAGAGTACGCGATGCCCTGGATGTCTTCCCTCCTATCTCCGTGAAAGCTCTTCAGCGGCACTCCGGCAAGCACGTCTTGGAGTTTCATCTGTTGCTCAGCCTCCAGCGGTTGTCCACGATTATTTTATTTGGAGGAGTTCTCCGGCTGGGAACTTTCAGATATTGAAGGACCTGCCTGGCGATTTCTCTGAAAACAGGACCCGCGACTTCTCCGCCATAGTACGGCCCCGCGGGTTCATCGATGACCACGATCATCGAGAAGGCGGGATTATCCACAGGAACAAAGCCGGCAAAGGATGCGATATGAGCTTCAGAAGAATAGATTCCTGTGGAGGGGTCGAATTTCTGGGCTGTTCCTGTCTTCCCCGCAATCGGATATCCTTTGATTCGAGCGGGGCTTCCTGTGCCGCCTTGAACGACTCTCTGAAGGATGGCGGTCAATTCCGAAGCAGTTTCTCTGGATATGATCCTCATTCCGGGAAGAGGACTTTGTTTGATTCGATCAGAAGTGTTGAGGACTCTTCTTATGATTCTTGGAGGGATGAGAATCCCTTCGTTGGCGATTATGTTTACAGCCTGGAGCATCTGGAGAGCTGTCACAGAGATTTCATAGCCGATCGAGAGCGATGCGGAGGATATTCGGCTCCAGTCTTTCACCTTGCGGAATATCCCTTTTTCTTCAGCGGGGAGGTTGATCCCGGTTTTTTTACCGAATCCAAAGTTTCTGATGATCTGGTAAAAAGAATTTCTGTCCAGGTCGCGGCTGAATTGGACTGTTCCGACGTTGGAAGAATAAATGATGACTTCGGGAAAGGAAAGGATTCCATAGCGTTGATGATCTCGGATCGTCTTGCCGGCCACGGATACGTAACCCCGGCTGCAGTCAAAGGAGTCGGCCAGACTCACGATATTTGTCTCCAGAGCTGCGGACGCGGTGACGACTTTAAAAGTGGAACCTGGCTCGAAGTTGTGGTGGATGGCGTTATTCCTGTCCACCACCGTCGGATTCTGTGGGAGGTTGTTTAAGTCGTATGTGGGGAAATTCGCCATCGCCAGGATCTCCCCCGAAGAGGGATGAGCGATGATGACAGTGCCCCATTTGGCGCCTGTTTTTCGCACCGCTTTTTCCAGTGCTTTCTCTGCATAAAACTGGATGGTTTCATCTACGGTTAAGACCAGATCCTTTCCATCCTCGGGTTCTTTCAGGATCTCGAACTCGTATTCTCGTTTTTTTGCGTCTTTCAGTATCAGATGTTCTCCCTTTATTCCTGCCAATACGGAGTTGCAGCTGTACTCGATCCCACTGGCACCGACTTCATCGATATCGACTCTCCCCAGCAGTTGGGCGGCTCGCTTTCCATGAGGATAGAACCGTGTGTTCTCCTCCAGGTAGTGAACTCCGCTCAACCTGAGTTTTCTCACTTTTTCTTCTCTGGCCGGGTGGATTTTCCGTTTTACCCAGATAAATGAGTTGTTTTTTTCGATTCTCTCGATGATGTTTCGGTATTCAGCCTCGGCGAGATTCAGGACGGCCTTCAACTTCTTTATTTTTTCGGATTGTTTCTCCAGTGACTCGTCTTCGTTGGGAATGTAAAAGACGGAGCGAAACGGGAGGCTCCGGGCGAGAATGATGCCTGTGCGGTCATAGACTGTGCCTCTTTTGGGAATGATGTCTTTTTTGTTTTGGTTATGCTGAGTGACCTGTGTTTTGAGACTGGGGTGTTCGATGACCTGAAGCTGGAGAAGGCGGATGATGAGAAAGATCAGCCAGAGCATAAAGAGCATGGCCATCATGCTTATCCTTCGGTGCGCTTTTCTCTGGTTCAGGATGCTCATTCCGGCCCTTTTTTTATTGCTGTCTGAACTCCTCATAAATTTTCTGGCTCTCTTGGGTCTCGACCATTTTCAGCTGTTCCTTAGCGATCCTCTCCACTTCCTCGAGTGAAAGCCGGGAAGATTTTTCGGCTTCAAGCTCTTCCACCTCTATTTGCAGATTTTGGACTTTTTCCTCTAACCGGTTTATTTCATAGCCTAACCTGACCGCTTCCACCTGATGCCAGATGTAGAAGGTCAGGATGGAAATAATGAAGATCGTGCCGAATATGACCAGCAGGATTTCCTTTCGCGTGAATTTTTTTCTTACCATTTATATTCTTTCAGCGGCCCGGAGTTTCGCCGAGCGGGCTCTGGAATTCGCTTCAACCTCCTCTTCAGACGGAAGCACGGGCTTCTTGGTTAATATTTTGAGGAAGGGATGAGAATCTTCGGGAGCCGCCAGACTCGCGAAGGTGTGTTTGATGATCCTGTCCTCCAGAGAGTGGAAAGAGATCGCGGTGATGTAAGCTTTTTTCGGGATCGCGTGAGCCATCCTTTCCAGGAAACCGGAAAGACTTTCGAGTTCCTGGTTGACTTCAATCCGGATGGCCTGGAAGACTTTCGCAGCCGGATGGATTTTCCCCTTCTGGGGTCTCCAGCGGCAGATTTCTTCCACGGTCTGACAGAGCTGAGTGGTCGTCTCGAATTTTTTTATCTTTCTTTTCGAGACGATTTCCCGGGCGAGCCGTCTTGCCTGTCTGAACTCACCGTACTCGTGGAAAATTTGGCTCAGCCTGGGCTCTGAGTATTTATTGATGATTTTGTGAGCCGTGGTCTTGTTCCGGAGGTCCATCCTCATGTCCAGCGGACCCTCTCGGTTGAAGCTGAATCCTCTCTCCGGTGAATCGAGCTGGAAAGAGGACATTCCGAGGTCCAGCAGAACACCCCTGATTTCAGAGAAATCAATTTTAATGTCGGGAAGATACCTGAAATCAGAGTGGTAGAGTTCCACTCTGTCTGCGAAAGGCTGGAGCTTATCTTTGGCTTTGAGGAGAGACTTCTCGTCTATGTCAAAACCGACGAGTGATGCCTTGGGATTTCTTTTGACTATTTCGTAGGCATGGCCTCCCAATCCGATTGTGCAATCAATATAAATTCCTTCTCTCTTTATATCCAGGTATTCCAGGACCTCTTCTAATAGAACAGGGATGTGTCCGTTCCCGTTCATTCGGTTTTTCCTTGAGGCAAGAGTTCCGCGATGTTTTTAAAATCTTCATCGGTCAAAGGCCTTTCCTCGAGGATTTTGTCAAGTTTCTTCTTGTTCCAGATCTCCAAATGATCGGTGAGGCCAAGTACGGCGACCTCTTCTTTGAGCTCCGCCTTTTCTCTGAGATCCTGGTTGATGAGAATCCGGCCCTTGGAGTCAATCCGGTAGTGATTTCCTTTCCTGTTGACTCGGATCAAGAAGCTTCGCACAGCGGGATTGAACTGCAGGGCTCCCTCCATCGAAGCTCCTGATAGTTTTTCCCAAACCGAGAGCGGATAAATCTGTATGGATTCGTCAGTCAGAGAGGTGATGAAGAGGTCTTTTCCGTACTGTTCTTCTATGGCAATCCGGAATTTTTCCGGGATTTTTATGCGGCTGCTTTTGTCGAATTTTGCCGGATAGCTTCCGAGTAATAAGCTTCCCATTTTGTCCCGTTCCGTCCCGTTTTCCACTAATATAGGAGAGATAATTCCCTATGTCAAGGAAAAAATGCAAAAAAATCATATTTATTTGTATTGTTTTCTAGATATTGTGTGAATTCCCAAACTGCCACTATATATAAGGATGCAGGCTTTAAAGAAAAGACATTGAGCACACTGAATACAAAGAAAAGGAAAATGAGCAGAAAAGCGGGAGAAAACGGGAAAAAAGGGAAGGAAAAAAAGTGGACAGGCTACTTTTTCTTCAAGAAGGGGGACAGTCGCTCTCTTTCTGAAATATAAGGACTGAAAGGGACAGTCCCCGGAAAAAGCAGCCTGTCCCCTTTTCCGCTTTTTTATATGTCGATCTTTTTTTTGAGGAGCTTTTTGGCTTTAGAGTAATCCTTTTCCGCCACAAAAATTTTGATTTCTCCGAGGCCGTCTGCTGAAAAGGGATGGACGGATTGAACCACTTTTCCTCTGAGGATGCAGCGAATCCCGTTGCTTTCGAGATAACCCTTTATGACTTCAGCCTCGACAGGTCCCCAAATCTTATGCAGCTCCTTGAGTTCCATGTCTTCTTCATTCTTCTTTTTATGATCAGTTTTATCCATCCGTCTTTCCTCTCACGCATGGCTGAGGCGGCTCTGCATCGCTATCTATTTTAAAGGAATAAATGTGGATAGCGCAAAGAAAAAGTTGTAGGCGCCTCCCCCCATTTTTTCCTCCTTTCTTTAAAGGCTAAATTTTTCGTTTTTTTTCTTTTTCTGTTCGAAATAATCCTTGAGTATACGGCTGTGGTCAAAAACAAGTGGAAAATCGATTTCATTCCGTGTGAATATCCCGATTTCCTCCGCGTCGTCCTGGGCTTTTGGCTGTCCTTGGGCTGTGGCTACAAAGACCGTCGCGATCGTATGCTGGCGGGGATCCCGGTCCGGATCAGAATATGTGTGAAATTGCCTTTTGAGTTCCACGTCGAGAGAGGTCTCTTCTTTAGCTTCTCGAGCAGCGGCGTCCTCCAGGGATTCACCGTAGTCGACGAATCCTCCCGGGAGGGCCCATCCGTGAGGGGGATTTTTTCTCTTGATCAGAACGATTCCTTCTGTCCCGTCTTCCCGTTGGATCTCGATGATGATATCTACGGTCGGAACAGGGTTTCGGTGTTTGTTCATCTTGGTATGTGAAGAGAATTTTCCAGTCAGAGTCCTCTTCTGTCAGGACGAGTTTTCAGAATTAGAAAGCTGAAGAAAGCCTTCTCAATCGAGAAGTTTGAATTTCTTTTCCAGCTTTTCTAGCTTCTCCACGATACCGCCGTACTCGAGCTCGCTGTAGGGAAGCATGGCTGCGCCTGAGAAACCCTGGCGCCGGATTGCAGTTGCTTTCTCGGATATCTGATCTCTCACGTGATCCCAGTAGGGATGGTCGAACACGTCTGCGGGTTCGGTCATCTTTCCTTCTCTTACGCAAAAGGCCGCACCCGTGACCACCGGAGGCCCGTCGAAGAAGGAGATGGTCGAGTTCAGCTTGCAGGGCATGAGGGGACCGTTGTGGCTGCCTCTCATAAAACCGGCGACAAAGGGCCCGATCTGGAAGGGAGCCAGCACCTCTCCGGTTGCAGGGAATTCCCCTTGGACTCGGACTAGAGCTACAGGATCGTCTTTTCCTGTATATTTTCCTGCGATGTTGTGCAGCCGCGTGGTGGAGATCACCGCGGCCTGGTTCCCGGAAGCACGGGAATAGATGCTCTCGATGACGTATCTTTCGTTATCGCGGAGCAGAGCGGCGATGTCGTAGATCTCATCTGGTGCGTTGAGTTCAACGATCTTGTCTTTTTCAGTGTGCTCGACGTCGATGATGCGGAACATGAATCCGTCGCTCATCTTGGGGCTGAGGATGAGCCCTGCATTGTACATCGGATCACAAAAGCCCAGGTAGAAAGGAAGGTTGTAGCAGCCAGGATCAGTCTTGTCTGCGGCGAAGAAGACAAAGGGCTCGTTCGGTCTTTCCTCGAATTCCATCTCGCACACGGCCGGACCCATGCCTTTGATGTTTCCGCTGAAGGCATCCTTGAGCAGATCCTGTCCGGCGCCGTAGAGCCCCTGTTTTTTCGCGACTTCTGTCCCGGAAATAAAAGCATCCCAGGCCATCTTATGTATTTTTTCGTCTGATACGCCCTTTTCGTGCGTGCACAGGATAGCAATGTCATCTCCGGTGTGGCTGATGTAATGGTCGATCAGTAGATTTTTGCCGTTCTCCTTGACAAAATTTTTAACCTCATTGACGAGCGCCTGGCTCGGTGTGATGTGTCCGCCAATGCTGCCGATATCTGCTTTGAGAACGCTGAGGGTGACTTTCATTAAAACCTCCTTAAATTTTGAATCTTAAAGAAAAGTCAATTCTAATGATATTGAAGTTCCCTTGTCAATAGCCTGACCCCATTTATAGACATATGGCTGTGAAAGAGGACAGGTGAGAAGGCGAACGGCTGAGCTGCCCTCAGGGATTATTTGGCACAAAGTTTGCTCTCATTCAAGTGGAGAAAATAGTTATGAAGGGGGTAAAGCGATGAAAAAGAAAAAATACATACCTATTCTTATTTTTATCCTGGCCCTCCTGATTTCTCAATTCCTGTATTCCCAGTCCAATTATAAATATATTCATTCCCCCAAAGAAGATGTGTATTTCGGCTATATCACCTACACAGAGGTTGAGCGTGAAGGGAAAGATCCTGTGGTTATACGAGAAGGGGCCGAAGCTCCTCAGGTCGCGGTGCTGAATTTTCCTCTGCTCCCCGGGGATGTGATCCGTACATTTTCAAGCCGGAGATGTGAGATCCAGCTGGATACGGGAACGATCATCCGGCTGGACCTGGATACGGAGTTAAAGATCGAAACCATCATGGCCAAAAGTCTCAGCACACGTCGCAAAATCACGAATTTTCTCCTCAACAAAGGGGAGATTTATATCATGTACAAAAGGTACAATTATCCGGAGATCTTCCAGGTCATAACGTCCCATGCGTCTGCGAAGTTGAATCACAGGACGGTGGCGATGATCGCAGCGAGAGAGGATGGCCGCACGGATATCCAGGTGAAGAAAGGAAAAGCCCTGGTTCTCTACGGGCCTGACGAGGATCATCTCAGAAGAGAAGTCGTTAAGAATTCCAGGAGGTTAACGGTCAATCGGCAACACCAGGCTCTGCAAGGAGAATACACGACGGATGTGGACTTTGAGTTGTGGAATGAGTCCATCAACAGGAATTTCGAGGAACTTCACAGGGGGATGGCTGTTATCCCCAAGCCCATCTTGCGATATTCCCGGGCAGTTGTCTATTTTGCCCAGAAGTATTCAGACCTGTGGGGAGAATGGGTCTGGGACAGCCTGTACGGGTATGTCTGGAGGCCCTATTCGAACGACCTTTATCCTGCAGGGAGATGGCGTCCGTACTATTTCGGGCAGTGGCGAGAAGTGAACGGGCAGCTCTTCTGGGTGCCTCTAGAGACATGGGGTTGGGTGCCTTACCACCTCGGCGTCTGGGTCTGGAAGAGGAACCGCGGCTGGCTCTGGCTTCCCGGGTCCGCATTCTCTCCGGCGTGGGTTGCCTGGGGTAACTATATGGGCTATTGCTGCTGGAGACCCTGGACCGTGTGGGATTGGTATTTGTACGGCACGTTTGGCTGGGACTATCCCTATTATGATTATGGATCTTCCTATTTATGTGGTCCGTTTGATGACCCCTCCAATCTCCCTGTAATAGAAGGGAGAGATGTCCTTCGCAGGCTCCGGAAAGACCAGCTGCAGAGCAAACCTGCCATTTATTATCCGTTGCAGAAAGGCTACATGGGTATTCTCCAAAGGCTTGTCTCTGCTGTGAAGAACGGTGATCCAGGAATACTGGCTTCGATCCGGGAGTATGGAGAACAGACAGTCTTGGTCAGGAAAGAGGACCTCAATGCCGCGAGGATTTATCAAAAAGCCGTAAATTTGCGCGATCTCTCTCCGCAGATGCAGAAGAACTCACAGCCCCCGAAATCCCTGAAAGATCCTTATCGAGAAGCGGTGAACACATACCGGAAGAACGCGGGCGGGCTTTCTTCCAGAAGTCCTGGCAGTATTGAACCGGCCGGCCAGAAAGCCAGAGGAACATCTCTGTCGGGAAACGCGGCGAATTCCAGCATCGCGAAGAAGGAAAATCCAACCAAAGATCCTGGAGTCAAGCTGGTCGTCGATCCTTCCGGAAATATTTACTTTGTTTCCCCAGAGGGCAGGATAGCACCCGTAAATGACAGGACAACACTCAGACCGTCGAAACTCTCAGGGTCTGTCCACTTCAGAGACTGGAATCCTGACTCGGTAGTCGCGAACCGGGCCGGAGTTTCTTTGAGGTATTCCAGCATTTCCAACGAGATTATGTGCCAGGAGCTCAACCTCAGGTCCAGAAGTGTACGGCCCTCAAGAAATCTTTCGACAATCACAGGCATCTCGGCTTCAGGAGGAAGTTATCGTTCCAGATTCAGAGATTCCTCTTCGTCCTCCTCCTCATCTTCTGCCTCTTCAAGAAGTTCGGGAAGCTCCAGGACTACGAGCGTGCGGAGTATGTCCAGCAGCGGGAGTAGCAGTTCCAGCAGTAAAAGTGAAAAGAAGGAAAAGAAGTAGATATTCCTGAGTTTGAAGATACCGGCTCATCCGATACCTGTTTTCTGTCGCCGAGCGAACATTTCCCTTTTGGATTCTCGGATTTCATTCATCCGGATTTCTGACTGAATATTTTTCCTTTCGAGCCTGAGATGGGGTGTGCGTGAACAGAGAAGAATCAAGAAGAATTAAAGATTCAGAGGGTCACCCCAGCAGGAAGCGACCATTAGAGAAGGATCGAAACAGAGGATGTAATTCTCGGCGATCCTCTTGAAGTCCTCGAGGAACTCGGTCCTGAGGGGATTGACAGACGGAGGATTGAATTTCAGAGGATTGATGTATTTTCCATATTCCTTGATCCTGTAATCCAGATGGGGGCCCGTAGACTCCCCGGATGAGCCGACGTAGGCAATTTTCTTTCCTTCCTTGACTTTGATTCCTTTTTTTATGTTTTTCGGGATTCCTCTGAGGTGAAGATACTGGGTTTCGTACTTATTGCTGTGCCGGATACCGATCATATAGCCAGAAGCCCCTTTTCTTCCAGCGAAGATAACCGTCCCGTCGGCTGTAGCCTGTACAGGAGTTCCGATGGGGGCGGCATAGTCCACTCCATAGTGAGGACGGTAGACCTTCCGGATGGGATGGAGCCTGTTATAGCTGAACCGTGATGAGATCCTGTTGTATTTGATCGGGGACTTCATGAACGTCTTTCTCAATGACCGGCCTTCGAAATCGTAGTGGTCCGATTCTTTCGTATCGGGGTAAGTGTACCGGAAAGCATGAAATGTCTGGCCCTGGTTGGTGAATTCCGCGGCAAGGATATTCCCGTAACCGATGAATTCACTATCCAGGTATCTTTTCTCGAAGATGACCTTAAAAGAATCCCCCCTGCGGAGGTCTGCGTAAAAATCAATGTCCCAGGCGAAAAGGTCGGCCAGATCAAGAGCCAGCTGCACGCCCTCACCCTCGTCGTTCACGGCAGATATCGGATAATCTTGGATTGTCCCCCAGATCATGCTGACTCTGTTTTCATACGGAATTTTTTTGATCTCAGCCGTGTAAACGCCTTCTTCTATCTGGATAAGGAGGTAATCTTGTTCATCAATATCGTATTCCAGCGAAACGACTTGGTCTTCCTCTGTCGAATAGACCCTGATCTCCTGGCCGGCTTTTATCCTGGAGAGGTCATAGACAGGTCTGACACTCCGGCTCAGGTCGTATATCTCGGTCGGGGTGAAGTCATACGGAGCCAGGATGTCTGTCAGAGTCATCCCCCAGCGAATGGTCTTTTTGTCTGTTTGCAACGGAGGCGGAGAATTGGAAATAGCGGGGAGAAGAGTATGCAGTGTGACTTCAGACTGGATATTTTTTTTGGGAATAAAAGTGAGGATCAGGAACAGACTGAAGGAGAGGAAGATGAAAAGAAGGAGATGGATGCGCTTGGGATTAGTCTTTTTCCGGTATGTCCGTATTCTGACTTTCATTCAGTCCGAATTCTTATGAGGAAAGTCATAGATATAAAAATAATGGATTTCTCATTATTAGTCAACAACCTTCATCGGAAAAGAGTTGCATTTTTCCCCTTAACATTTCCGGCGGAAGACGGGTATATTAATGTGGATGAAGAATGAAGATGATCTGGTTGGCGAAGTCCTCAACGGAGACCCATCCTCCTTCGAGCGACTCCTCCGGCCGCATCGCCAGGGGCTTTTGAACATGGCCTACCGAATGACGGGAAACTTCGAAGAGGCCAAGGAAGTCTGCCAGGAGGCTTTGATCAAGATCTACAGATACCTCCATAGGTTCGAAAGAGGAAGAAGCTTCAAAAGCTGGATCTACAGAATCACGATGAATTCCGCCTATGATTTCTTGAGGAAGAAAAAGAAAGCCGGAGACATCATAGAGAGTCAAAAAATGCTTGCTGTGGACGTCAACTCGGGCCCAGAACAGCAGTTCCTGAACAAAGAGATCAGGGCGAAGATCGAATCCTGCCTACGGAATTTGAGTCCTAAGGAAAAAGCCGTTTTTCTTCTTCGGGACGGAGATGGCTTCTCGGTCGAAGAAACATCCAGAATTCTCAAGTGCTCTTTATTGAGCGTCCGGACTCATCTCTCCCGCGCCCGGAAAAAAATCCGGGCTCAACTGGAACAAACAAATTTGGGCTTTCAAAAAGAGGTGAACAATGAAATGTAAAAAAGTACAGCGCTGGCTTCCCCTCATGGCAGGCTCGGACCTCTCCGTGTCCAAAGCCGAGGCCGTGAAAGCCCATTTAATTGAATGTCCCGAGTGCCAGCGCGAATATGATGCCTTGATCCTGTCGCGCGAAAAAATGAAGGAGTGGCTCCAAGAAGACAGAAAAGAATGGGAAGAGACAGAATGGCAGCAGGCGGTCCGGAAAGCTGTCGGAGAAAAAACGCCTGCGTTCTCACCTCTGGCTTCCTGGCCGTTCAAGAAAGGCTGGGCTTACGCGATGATGGGAGTGCTGGTCGTCGTTTTAACCATAATATTCGTCATCAAACCTTTCCCTGTGGGAGAGACAACGCTGGATTCAGAAATGTTGGCGCGAACCCAGGCGCAGCTTCTGGGAAGTGCGTTCGAGGAATCCCCGCAGGATGTCGTGAGAATGACCATGGTTCTGCCCGAAACAGGGCAGAAAATCGTCTGGTTTTTCGATAAAAATTTTGAATTGGAGGATACAGAATGAAAAAAGCGATCGGAATTTTACTTGTGTTTGCCGTGTTGAGCGCTGCTGGCATTAGCGCTTTTGGCTCACAAGACCAGGTGCCGAGACCGGAATTGAGAAAGGAGCTTGTCAAACTCAAATACATAAGAGCCAGGCAGGTTCACCAGCTTCTTGTGGGTTATCAGAGTGAATACGGGCGGATCAGGGTCGAGGATGAGTTGAATATCATCACCATCCAGGACACGCCAGAGATCGTCGAGAAGATGCTTTCGGTCATCCAGGAGATCGATGTCAAGCCCGTGGATATCCTGTTCACTGTGGATCTGATCGTGGGTGCGTTCAAGGAAGAAGGCGAGGAGGTCACCCGGGTTGGAGGCAAGGCTTCGGATAGGGAGCTGGAATCGGACCCGTTGATGAAAGAAATGCAGCGCGTAATGAGGTTCGAAACCTTGAACAAGATCGGTTCGGCTTTGCTGAGAGTTCAGGACGGAAAGCGCTCCGAGCAGATTCTCGGGGGTTCAGGCATGGAATTCATGCTTCAGTTGAGGCCACGGCACGTGAAAGAAGAGAAAGGGGATGCTTTTCAGGTGGATCTTGAACTGAGGCATCAAAGAGTAAGAAAAATTGGGAATTCAACCCAAACGCAGATTGTCGCACTCATCGAAACCGCCCTGACATTTAGAAGCGGGGAAAAGACTATCGTGGGCGTGTCCAAGCTGGACGGCGGAGACAAGGCTTTGGTCCTGGTGATCTCCGGAAAGATCATCAAGTAGTCATGACTGAGGACGTTCCCTAAGGGGACACTTTAGAAGTACGATTGAAGTTTGTCCTCCTGAGGGAACGTCCCCATTTTTTTTATCTGTCGGCCCAGTTATATCCGGTCAGGAACGCGAGCCGCGCGATGTCCGCCATAATGTCCGGATTAATCCTGTAGATCGTGTCTCCAGGCAGATGGTAGTACAGATGCGGTCCGTTTGAGGAAAACGAGATGCAGGCCGCACCCTTTAAGAAGAAGGGGGCATAATCGGAACTCCGGACTCCCACGCCTCTGATAATCCAAGGGCCGCGTTTCAAGATCTGGATATGTTTATTCGCCGCTTCGAGGACTGATTTCAACTCTTCCGGTTCGGCACTGACCGCGCATCCGGCTCCGTCTCCCTCTCCCACCATGTCGAAATTGAACATCGAGTCGATCTTCTTAAACTGCGGAGGGAGGTTGCTGGCGAAATGCGTCGAACCCATCAGTCCCATCTCTTCACCTCCGAAGAGCACGAAGACCACCGACCTCTTGGGCTTTTTCTTCAAACTGGCGAAAGCCTTGGCCATGGTCATGACCGCAGCACTCCCGCTGGCGTTGTCGTCGGCTCCGGCAAACAAAAATCCCATGTGCTCTCCGCAGTGGTCGAAATGCCCTCCCACGACCAGGCATTCTGTCTTCAGCTTCGAGTCAGAGCCCTCGACATACCCGGCGACGTTGTACCCCACGCCTTCAGGAAAATTGCGGGATTCGACCATAAAGCTGACCTTTGATCCGAGAACAAAGGAAACCGGCTTTTTATAGGTCGAGAGATCCCGTCTCAGGTCGGCGGATTTTATGCCCCGCTCCTTCAGGAGCATATCGGCGACCTTCTCGCTGATGATAGCTGGAGTGAATCCCTCGATCCAGTCCCCGTTGGGATTGGCGATGGGTTCTCCGTAGATGTAAAAAAGCCCCAGCGCTCCTTTTGACTTGGCCGTTTTCATCCGGAAGCGGTGGTGGTCGTGCTTTTGGTAGCCGGGTTCCCTCCGGTCGGGTGTTCCGCGGAAACAGATGATGAATTTGCCTTGGACATCGAGCCCTGCGTAATCGTCGTATCCAAGCTCCGGCGCAGAAATGCCCCATCCGGCAAACACGACTCCTGCGGTGTTGTGGCCGCTGTCCGAATACAGGATGGGGAGAAAATCTGTCCCGGGCTTGAGGGGGACTTCTTTCAAAGAGGAGTCATCCTGTTTTTGGCTCCCTGTTTCTTTCAGATGCAGCGTCATCTCCGCTCTATCCACCACGACATACGGAGACGGGTAAGCCTGGAGATACCCTTCCTTTTGACTGATCGGCCGGAGTCCCCATTCCTTGAATTTTCCCGCGGCCCATTTGGCGGCTTTGGTGTAGCCTTCGTGTCCTGTATGGCGCCCGGCAAATTGAGGAAGACAGAGTGTTTTCACATAGTTATAGGCATCCATCGGGCGGATGGAATCGAGCCCCTTCTGCAGATGGCTGTCCAGCTTTTCAGCAGGAGCCACAGAATACAAAATCAGAGAAATGAAGATGAGGCCGAGTGGAAAATACAGCCTATTTCGTTTCATCGAAACCTCCAAAAGTTATTTGAAATAGTCTCCTTA
>JABAOC010001787.1_pt1 | contig 55746 bp, 55 predicted proteins | sample 7062161 | NCBI WGS metagenome assembly JABAOC01 (sample SAMN14538625, study PRJNA623070) | marine sediment metagenome | biome: marine biome [ENVO:00000428]; feature: marine pelagic biome [ENVO:01000023]; material: deep marine sediment [ENVO:00002113] | place: India: Gulf of Khambhat ... | reverse complement strand
CAGGGTACGGAGCGCCTCACCCCGCTCCAGGTCCCACACCTTGAGCGTGCCGTCCATGCAGCCCGAGACCGCCTGGCGCCCGTCCGGCGTCACCGCCACCGCCAACACGACACTCGCGTGGCCCTCCAGGGTGCGGAGCGCCTCACCCCGCTCCAGATCCCACACCTTGAGCGTCTGGTCCCCGGAGCCCGAGACCGCGTGGCGCCCGTCCGGCGTCACCGCCACCGCAGTCACAAAGCTGCTGTGGGCCTCCAAGATGCGAAGCAACGGCCCGCCCGCCTGCGTGAGCAGCGCGGACAGGGGCCGAACCCACACGGCGCCCTTCCACTCGCGAGTCTGCTGCAGCAGCCTTGTGACTGTTGGGTCGTCCGATGAGAGAAGGCGGCCGACCAGCTGCCCGGCAAGCTGCGTGGGGTCGCGGCGAACCACGTGTGCGGAGAGGCGGAGTGCATCAAGCACTAGATGCAAGCTTGCCTGCAACTGAAGCCACCCTCCTCAGCTGGACATCAACGATGAGCTTCCGTCAGCGCTACTTGCGAAAGACGAACGTATTGCCCTCGTCAACGATGGTGAGGGTGTTCCCGCTGATGGTGCCGCTACCGATGTAGTCCCCGCTGAATTCTATGTTCGATCCATCTACAGTAAACGTACCGTCACCTGGATCAGGAGGGACACCGTCGATGGTCATTGATATTGTATATGTGCCATCACTATCGAGTCGAATCCACCCGGCGGTGATCTCAATCCCTTGTATCTCGACGGGCACTTCCTGGCCGTTGACTGTCAGTAAGGTGTACGTGCCAAAGATCGAGGCTGGTCCTGTGCCATCGTCGCCGCAAGCCGAAAGTAGCCCCCCAGCTGCCCAGGCCATCGCCAACGCGAAGCACAGTCGCATCAGCCGCGTGCGGTGCAACAGACGCTTGGAGCCACCGCCGCCACGCCCGTCGCTTTTCAACGAGAAGTTCGCATACGACATGGTCGATCTCCGCAGATTTGGGTAAAGACCTTACTCCGGTTAGCTCATTTCTACCCCTTCAACTCCGTTCGACTGACTGATGCCTTGTCATGCGATCACGTCGAAGAAGGTCGACAGCGCTATCCAGCGGTCGCCCTCCAGCCCCTGCAAGCGCTCCAGCAGGGCATCGATGTCATCCTGGTCGAGGATGCGGGCCGGGCTCTTGGGGTCGGAAGGCAGCCAGTCGAATCCGAGCGGTTCGTCCGTGATGATCGCCAACAGCTGCTCCCGGCCGGGCTTGCCGGTCACCACGAACGAATCGAAGCGCGAGCCCTCCTGAGGAAGGTAGCCGCGGCCGGCGTGCAGACGCGTGTCCGGTGCAAACGACGAGGGGCAGAGGCAGTAAATCTTGCCTGACGTGCCCTCGTTCAGAAGCAACAGGTGGCCCTCGCGGTCCGACTCGATCGCCAGGCTCACCCGGCTGCCGAGCCGGTAACCGTGCTGCACGTCGTCCTGCAGAGCGCCCAGGTCCCGCATGATGGACCTCGTACTGCCCCGCTCAACGCGGTCGGCCGGAACCGGCCAGATCTGGTCCGTGAAGCTGGCGAGCGAGTGCAGACCATCCAACGCGTGGACCAATCGAGTTGGCTTCGTGACACTCTGGAGCGAAGAGGCTCCGGGGACGTCCGAAATGCGAATCCCGGCGTAGGCCAGGGCTTCGAGCACCTGAGGAAACCACAGCTCCGGCGGCTGGTCGAGGACTTCGATCCATTGCCAACCCTCCAGCCAGTACTCCACCTGCTCCGGAAACTGCTTCATTGGCTCCAAGAGTAGCGGCAGATAGGGCCGTTCGTATCTCCACGCGAGCTGGATCTCGGCTTTTACGTTCCGCGAGCGCATCGAAGACGCAGAGGCCATGAGCAGGAGCACCTTGCAGTCTTTGATACCGCGGACGATCTCCACTCCGTAGTTGGCCCCGCCAGGGATCTTGTTCCTGTCCACCCACAGGCGCAGGCCCGCCGACTGCAGCCGGTCCGCGATCTCCAGAACTTTCTCGCGGTCGCGGCTGGAGTAGCTAATGAATACGTCAAGGGACTGATCTTCCTTAGCCATTCCCTGAACTCCCTAGCCGTGCAGCGGGTCGGGGTCACCCTGCAGTATGAAGGCTCCCCAGTAGGCCGGGGCCTGGAAGGGCCGCCGGTCGCTTGGAGATTGGGCCAGTTCAACTAGCTCCGACCGCGCGTCGTGGCCCAGCCACCGCGTAGCCGATTCTTCCCGGAGCCACGTCCCCTCGAGCTCACGGATCGTGACATCCCTCGTATATAGTTGGGCTTCCCGGAGTGACTCGTTCCGGGGCAGCTTTCTCGCGATGAGGTTCTCGTAAAACCTGGCCATGAGGACCGCCGTCGCCAGGTCCGGGACTTTCCACAGACTCATGACCAGGGAGTCGGCTCCGGCGAGCACGAATGCCCTCCGCAGGCCGAACACGCCCTCGCCTGTTCGGATCTCACCCAGGCCAGTCTCACACGCGGAGAGTACGACCAGCTCCGTGCAGATGAGGTCGAGACCCGATACATCCTCCGCCGTCAGGATGCCGTCTTCGGCTTCTTGTGGAACGGGCTGATTCCTGAGCCAGGTGTTGGCGCCGGCGAGGGCGAGACCGGCTCGGAGTAGCGGGTTTTCCAGCTGCGACTCAGCGATACGGTCTGCGAGATCGCCGCTGAGCGAGGGCGCGTCACCCAGGTCCCGCACACCGACGGCTGAGGCATCCAGCTGGTTTTGGAGGAAGAAGCCGTGGGTGGCGATGTGGAGTATGCGCGGCGAGCGGCAGGCCTTCAGCCGGGACTCCAAGGTGGCTGGGCCGAGGTAGGGTTCTACACCAAGCTTGTCTGCGATATGCTCCCCTTCGGCGCGCGTTCCGGGCAGCCTCACAAAGTGCATGGTGTCGCGTGGCAGATCGCGCGAGCGTCTGCTGGGCCGCCGCTCTGCCGGCCGGCCGCGTGGCTCGGCCGCGGTGCCGAGATCGAAGTCCGGGTCGGCTAGAACGAGCGGCTCGGTGGCTTGCCGTGCGGGAGGCAGGCCGAAGCGTAGCACATCGCGGCCTGACGAGACGTAGCTGATTGAGCGCTCGTCGATCAGGTGTCGTCCTTCCGACCCCTGAAGGACCTCGAAGGGAAGTCGGGTCAGGTCCCCGTCCGGCGCCAGCAGAATCCGCTTTGCATCTCCGACTCCGGCGAGCAAAGGCTCCAGCAACAGTTCCTTCAGACGGCCGCCCACTTCCGTGTCCTCGGGGCCCGCCGTCTTCTGCTCTGCGCCCAGGTCTCTTCCGCCGAGGCCGTGAGGCTCACCCGTGATCGCGCTCCTGAGGGCCGCGATGAGATGATCGATTTCCTCCGCCTCTCCGATATCGATCATCTTCGCGCTGTCCGGCTGACCGGCTTGCAGGACGAACGCCAGGTACCTGGCCGGCTTCCAGCGGGGCTCGCCTCGACCAGCTCTGGCGGTGAAGTCGTAGACGTTGAAGCGCACGAACTCGACCAGCACGGTGCCGGGGGGCAGCGCCCCAGCCACCGCTTGGCGGTCCGCGGCCCGAATCTTCTCGTCGATGTCCAGCTCCGGTATCTGCTGCACGAGCTCTCGCTCGAGGCTCTCCTTTTCGGAGCCCCACTGAGCCAAAGCCGCCTGGTGGGCACGCAGACCTTCTTGTCCCGGCCCCGCCAGCGCCTTTTGAGCGATCTGCATACGAAGAAGCGTCAGTCTATGCAGCTTCTCGCGCAGCTCCGGATAGGACCCCTGCAGCACGGCATCGCGCTGGGCTGCAAGGACCTCGGCTTCGATCGCCTTGCGGCGCAGCACCAGATCCAACGCTTTGAGGACTACCTCTGCGGACGATGAGAAGTGCGCGTAAACGAGAGACAGAAAGCCGAAGAAGATGCTTCGTGTGGTTTTGAGAAACGCGGCTCGCTGACTCTCAGAGCCCATGGCGACGACATGCCCAATCGTGTGGTCGTCTATCGCAGTGGCGTCTTCCGCCACCCGTAGCGCCTCCTCCGGGCGCGAGGTCGCCGCGTAGACACATGCTAGGCTCCTCAGTGCCTTGGCAACGTCAGGATGGTGCTCTCCCAAAGCGGCCCGGTATATCTCCAGGGCCGACTGCAAGAGCGGCTCGGCCGACGAATAGTCGTCCAGGCTCATGTAGAGGCTGGCCAGATTGTGGAGGCTGCCTGCGAGATGTGGGTGTCTCTCCCCTAGCGCCTCCCGATGGATCTCTATCGCCTGACGCAGAGAGGCCTCCGCTTCGGCGTGATTGCCTATCGACGCTTGCAGCACCCCCAGGTTGGCAAGGCAGCGCGCGTAATCAGGGTGCCTCGCTCCCCGGCCCGCGCGCACGACGTCGAGCGCTTCCCTGTGGAGCTGTTCTGCTTGCCTGTAGTGTTCCAGCACTATCCGAAGCGTGTCCGCGCTCGGGGGTGTCCGGTGTCGGTCCGGCAGCGCCGCGAGAGCGTCATCGGCCAGCGCCTTATGGACTGCAGCCAGGTTGTTCAGGCCACTCGCCAGATCTGCGTGTTTCGGCCCCAGTGTGCGCCGGCCTATCTCCAGCGCTTCTTCTATATGACCGCGGGCCGACTCGTAATCGCCCAAGCCGGCGTAAAGCGCCCCCAAGTTGTCGAGGAACTTGGCGTAAAGGGGGTGATTCCTCCCAAATGCCTTGCGGACGACCTCCAGGGCTTGTCGAAAATGTCGCTCGGCGTTTCGATAATCGCCCAGGTGCTCGTACACCAAGGCGAGATTATTGAGAAAGACCGCGACGTTCGGGTGCTCGTCGCCCACCGCTGCCGCAAGAGCCTCGTAAGCTCGACGGTATAGGGGTTCGGCGGCACGGTAGTTGCCCGCCGCATCGTAGAGCAGCGCCAGATTGTTCAAACTGGTGGCAACGTACGGATGTCGTTCTCCGAGAGTGACTCGGCGGATTTCCAGCGCCCTCTTCAGATTCTCCTCGGCTGACGCGTAGTCACCCATGCCCTTTTGGATCTCGCCGAGGTTGTTGAGGCTGTTGGCGAGGCTCGGATCCGTGTCGCCGAAGTGGTCACGCGTGATCTCGACGGCCCGTCGGCTGAGCTCAGCGGCCTCGCTGAGCCTGCCCATCGAGTGGTAGAGTTCCGCGAGTCGGTTGAGGCCCTTTACGTAGTCCGGGTGACCTTCACCCAGAACCGCTCGCCGTATCTCGAGCGCCTGGCTCAACAGAGGCTCCGCTTCGGTGAGCCTGCCCGTCACTCTCAAGAGCTGACCCAGGTTGCTCAGAGCGACGGCATACTTCGGGTGCCGCTCGCCTATCTGGTCGCGGTAGATGCCTAAGACCTCTCTGAAGAGCGGTTCTGCCTCGGCGTGCCTACCCATCGCAGTACACACTTCGGCGAGGTTGCATACGACGGAAGCATAATCCGGGTGCTGCTCACCCACCTGATCGCGGAGGGTTTCGACTGCTTCTCTGAAGAGCGGCTCCGCCTCGGAATACCTGCCCGTGGAGTAGTACAGGGCAGCCAGGTTGGCCAGCGAGACGGCAAAACCCTGGGTCCCTTCCCTGCCGAGCCTGCGCCGCATTTCCAACGCCCGCTCGAGCAGCGGCTCGGCAGCCGAGTGTTGACTGGCAGCGCTGTAGACCGCCGCGGCGTTCTGTAGGCAACTGGCGTAGTCCTCGTGATCCCGGCCGCCTTTCTGCTCGATCCAGCCACACAGCTCTGCGGCGACCGCCGTCGCTCCCCGAAAATCCCCTTGCTGATACAGCTGGAGCATTCGGTTGCAAAGCTGGCGAGCCCGCAGTCGTGCAAGAGTCATTGTTATCACAGCGTCGGGCCGGCGTGGTACTGGATCATTCAAAAAACGGCTCGAGCCACGAGGGTGGCGTACCACCGCGATCAACGATTCCCACCAACATGAGCAACCATCGACCGGCGAAGTACAAGAAACCGCCGGTCCCCGACAGCATCACGAGCATCAAGAAGCAGCCTACTGACTCCAAATCGATCTTGAAGAGCTTGCTGGCCCCTTGAGCAAGAAGCCCCGTCGCCAATACCGCGAGAAAGAAGATCCCGGCTGCGGCTATGTTGCCCGAAGGAGTACCGTAGGCCTCTGCTCCGAGTTGGTGGCCAAGCCACACGATCATGAGTACTACCAAGACGGAACCGACTACATCCCATGCGACAGCGGCATTCGGTCGACTGCCGGGTTGAAGCTCCATTGCTTTTTCTCCTGCTCTACGTTCAACAGATCGCCCGAAGCGTGTGCAACCCGCAGCCGTGCGCCGGCACCCAGGGCATCACTAGCCGGCTGGTTGCAGCCGCACGCCAGATGTACGCGTGGGATGATCTGTGGGGGTATTGTCATGGCTGAGGTCCCCGCCACTGGCGGGACACACTTCACGACCGATTTAGCTAGCTCCCGGTGGCCGGAATCATGCGCCCTGGCACTTGATGGAGCAACAGCAACCAATAACTGTTAGCGAAAGCGTGGCCGCAGCCGCTGCGAGCCTACCGGGGGGTGACATCAGTTGCCGGCAACCCTCGGAACCAATCCTGTGCAATTGGGTACTGTGGCCAACCAAGTCCCCCTCCGCCCGGACCCCACCGATTCTTCCTACAAAGGAGGCCCAAGATGGCCGCAAAGTACCTTATCGCCCGACGAGTGAAGGACCGCGCGAAGGCGCTGAAGGTCCGCATCAGCCCAGCCGCGATCGACGTCGTTGACGGCCACATTCAGGACATGCTGAAGAAGGCCGCGGAGCGGGCGAAAGAGAACAAGCGTAAGACCATCATGCCGCACGACATCTGATAGGGCCGCGGTGCGATGGTCAGCCGCCGGACTACTCGCGCGGTGACGACCTAAGCCAGCAGCGACAGCATCTCGAACGGTTGAAGGCGCCAAGAACGGCGCCTTCATACCGAACACCGCGAGCCGTGCGAGCGGTGTGAGACTCCACCCACGACCTGCGGATTAAAAGTACGAAAAGACCCGAGGACTATTGGGGTCCATCGGACTCGAAACAAGACAGGAAGCGGCCTTCCAGCCTGTTGAGGATCCCGATAGTCCCGATCGAGACGAATGGTCTGTCTACAGTTTGTCTACAGTCGGGGGCAGCTGTTCGCTGTGCCCGGATACGGATGATGAGTGCCAATGGTGTTTCCAATTCAGAGGCATTAAGTCTCCAATCAGACCGTAGGGCCCGGAACTGCGCTCGATTGGAAACGACTATCGCCAGTGCGGTATTGAGATTGACCATTTCAACGCTGTTCGCACATTCCTAGATCCAAGGGCAGCAAAGCATCCAGACCTCATTGAGGTGAAGACGCTCGTCAACCAAAACCTGCCGAGCGGCTTCGCCGAGCACGAGCGTAGGGCTTTTGCACACGACGTGAATGAAGCAGAGACAGTTCCGGAAGCGATGGAACTGTACCTCAGGTTCGTCGGGAGAAAGGCGTTCAAGCGTGTTTTCGATTGACGGACACCGAAACCGTGACCTCCTGAACCCCATTCAGGACTAGAAGGTGCCAAGATACGGGAAAATGTAGTATCACGCGGTGTTTCGGGCGTCCTCTGCCGTATCAGACCGACACGAAACCGCCCAAATGTAGCATGTTCTTACCCCACTTTTTACCCCACCCTCGGGCCGGACTATCCCGCTGGCTTCCCCTGGAGTCGCTACCCACGACCTGCGGATTAAAAGGCGGTCCACGGCTGGCACCACTTACTGGACAATCCAGAATCTTCGCGGCTTTTCCCGAGATCTTCCCACACGCATAGCGTGCAAAGATGGGAGATTCTCGGTCCAACTTCGCACACATCCTAGCACACTTTTCAGGGCAGTGCATTTCTCCAGCAGCACCTGGAAGCGCAGGTGTGCGCGCGCAGGGGCGGCCAGTTCGTCGACCGCCCCGCTCAGCTGCCACGCAGCCTCGCCCTAAAGCAGCAGTCCGATCTCATCGCGCTATAGCCCGAACTGCCAGCCGACGGAGAGCGAGATGTCGGGCGTCGACTCGGTCAAGCCGAACCCTGCACTGGCACTCAGGCTGCGCTCGAATCCAACCAGGTAGCTCAAGCCGAAGCCAAGCTGCAAGGCTGGATCAACGCCGGGCACTATCTCTGTGTACCCAGCCAAGGAAGCAAGAAGAGATACCCTCCCATCTCCGAGTGGCCGTCCGAGTGAAACAGCGTAAGAGACAGGATCCTTCAGTTCGAGGTCGGGGAGATCGCCGAGGAACCAGTACACAAGGTCCACAAGCACTAAGGTCCGACCGACGTTCTTTGCGAATGAAAGGCCGCCGGCGTAGTCCCATTCACCAGTGCCGAAGCCTCGCTCGACATCGGCCAGGGGTACCTTTACGTAGCCCGTAAGGCGCACGGACGGTCCCACGCGGCCCTGTCTCAGCACCTCGATTGTAGCGCTGGCTAGCGGGTCACCAACACCGACGCTGTTGTAGGTTGACGTATCTACAAGCGCTACTCCCCCACCGCCCGATCTGCCGTTCATTCCGTGGCCAACTTGACGAGCGGTTTCCGAGTGCTCTGTACCGCCGGACGGGATCATCCCACCACCGGCGAACGACACCCATGGGGTGCTCTGATAGATGACGGGAATGTTGGCGGAGACCCGCATAGGTCCCAAGTACGCCGAGAAACCGTTGAACAGGTACGCGCTGCTAGTACGCTGCGCGAAGATGTAGTCGCCGGTGGCGAACTGGATGGACCCCGTATAGACGAGCTGCTGGGCGGTGGCAGGTGCGGCAGCCAGGATCGCCAACGCGATCCCGGCCGACGTGCGGCATGTAGCGGATCGAGCTACTGCGCCTCTCATTTATCCCTCACCGACCTGGACGCTGCTGTACGGCTCGCTTGTGCATCCGCTCCATGACTTCAAGTCCTTTTTCCATCCACTCAGCCGCAGCCTCAAAGTGCATATTGAGAAAATCCATGTCCGCCATCATGCTTGGATCACGCATGAGAGCCGAGTCATGTGCTATCTCCTGCATGTGCTCCATAAGCCCCTTCATCTCTTCAGCCATGGACGCCATCGACTCGTCCATGCGCTGCATCGCCTGATGGCCTTCCGTCATGCGTCCGTGCGAATGCTGAGCCATCTCCTCAGCAAGATGGTGTGCCTGCTCGCTGATGCGATCCATACGCTGCATGGTCTGCTGCATCTGTGCCATGTGCTGCTGCATCATCTGCTGCTGATGTTGATCCTGATGTTGACCCGTGTGCTGCGCACGGAGTCCTGGGATCACGAGGACCCCAAAGGTCATCGTGAGCGCCACTGCGATCGTCAGCTTCGACATACCCATAGTCTGTTTCCCCTTGTTTCAGTTTGTCCGCTCTGTTGTGTTGAGATCGCCTCCCGACTCAGAGAGACACCGGGGCAAGAGACAGGCCAATTCCAGAGCGGCCGCAATGTCGAGGTACGGAGCAAAATCTCCCGACAGCCCTTTGGTAGCAGCTGTAACCTCTACGGGGTAAGCCACCCGCCCGCTGGGGCATATAGCGCAGCGCGGCAGGCACCTCCTCTAGCCTAGAGCGTAGGTGCAAGTCTCAGTCGAGTGCGCCTCCAGTGCCGGGTACCCCGCGGGCCATTAGAAGCTGGCCCTAACCCGAAGGTAGACCTGGTCTGCGTCGCTCCAGCTGCCGAACAGCGTGGCGAGGGCTCCGTCCGCGATAAAGGCCCCAATCGACGCGTCGATATTGTCAATCGGGGAGTAGACTACCTCGGGGAAGAATACAAGCCCCAGGTGATCCGACCAATTGGACCATTCGGCCACCTCCAGAGCTCCCTCCAGCGTCAGAGTCACCGTCTCGCGGAACAGCTGCCGTTCGAGCCTGCCCACGAGATAGTCGTGGAGTTGGCCTGCACCGCGCTCGAGGAACAGCCCATGCGCCCACTGGAGGTTGAGGTACCATCCGCCGGGGAACATATAATCCCCTCCCAGCGTCCACGTCGCGTACGGGCGGTCCTCGAGCGCGACTACCCGGTCCCGCACACTGTCTCCGTTCGCTACGACGTCAGTGACAAGCCCGATCTGCTCCGGAAACACGACGGCGCCCTCGCCCCACACCCCAACGCCACCCCACTCGGTAGCGACATCCGCGCCGAGCACGCGCATGCGGGGGAGCGCGGTCCACGCGTGACCGTCTAACGTCTGCGACGCTTCATCTTGGCTCACGAGAAGCACCCGGCCGGCCGCAGGTATTCCATCGAATCCATCGAAGTAGCTCACCGAGACGTCGAAACCCGCTGCGTGCCCCGCGACCTTCAGCCCGTATTGGCTGTCGCTCATTCGCAGCGACGGCGCCTCGAAGTGCTCTTCCCACGACGGGACGGGCGCCGGTAGCGTGCCTCCTCCCGCCCCGGCCAGCGCGCCGTCCGCCCCCGGCGGCAGGAGCGGCCCGTGCGCCGTGGGCGTCCATACGGCCTCGAGACGCCATTCGTCCGTCGCGTAATACTCTGCCCGTACCGCCCACGTTGGCAGCCGCGCGGTGAAGTCGGTCGGGTCCGACAGGTCGTACGGGTTGAAACGGTCGGTCGGATTGAGTCCGTCGGCCGTCCCCCACTGTATCCGTTGCTTGCCGATCGAGAGGTCGAGCGCCTCGAACAGGAACCCGGAGACACGTACCTGCGCCTCCCAAACTGTTAATGAACTGGGGAGGCGGTCGTCCGCATCCTTCTGTTCGTCGGTCGGCCACGAAAGAGCGAAATCGTAAAATCGAAAATCTATGCTCACGATGACGTCCACGCCCCCCCCCAAACTGGCGGTGAGCCCGGGCCGGAACACGTTGTAGAAGTCCGGGATGGCAACCGCGTCCCCAGCCAGCGCGAAGCGCCGGTCGAGCTGCACGAACCCCCCGACGCGCACCTGTTGTGCCTGCAGCGGAGTCGCGGCGAGCGCAGACGCTGCGAGCGCAAGCACGGCAACGACCCGCGCGCTGCCCCGGCGCTCAGACCGGGCGTTTGAGCTGCCGCTGGCTGAAGAACTCATCGTCGAGCCCGGTGTCGAACTGCAACTCCTCGATATCGAGTATCGTGCGGTGCCCGTCCTTGACCGTCGTCACCTCCATACGGCGCGCGATCCAGTACCCGTCCACGAGTTCGATACCCGACGCCTCGATCGTTTTCACGAGCTGGCCGTCCCGGCCGAACAGCTCCAAGCTCGTGATGACCCAATTATCGCGCTGGACCTGCATCACGATCCGATTGTAACTCACGTCGGCTTCGGGCAACGGCTCGAGCGTGAGCTCGTGTCCCTGCTCGGTGGGTGCGGCCTCCACCGCGCGATAGTCGTCGCCAAAGCGCGTCCGGGACAGATCCTCATAAGAGAGATCGCTCCCCATGAAATCCTCGTTCTGGATCGACGAGGAGATCCGCCGCACGCGCCGAAAGGCCGGGAGGTAGAGGTACATCCGATCCTCAGCGAGACGAAGAAATCCGACATCGCGAACGTCCGCAGGCACGACGAACTTCACCATACGCTGCTCGGGACCCTTCTGGTACATCCGAAGGGTGCGGACTTTCTCACGACCTCCGGCGTCGACGAGCGTCATCTGCTCAACGGCCACAACGTCCAACGGTGCGTTGAGCGTCGAGTCGACCCGCTCCAGGATCCAGGCACCGTCCTGCGCCGCCGCCGACCCAGCGTTCAACAGCGTGGCAAGCACGCCAGTAATCTTCAAGATATCCTGCGTTCGCATCCGTCCTCCTCATGTCTGAACGTGGGGGGCAGCACTTCTTGTGCCCTCCTGCACGGGTGCCAATTCCAACGCGCTCGCCGGCGAGTGCGGAGCCGCGGCAGGCGCGACCAGGAATCGCGGCCGCAGTTTCACGTAGAGCGCCGGCAGCAATAACAGCGTGAAGAGGCCTGCAACCAGCATGGCGAGCGACGTGAGGCCACCCAATCGGCGGATGTGCTGCCCACCGGCTGCAAGCAGAACCAAGAAGCCCAAGCCGACCGACAACGCGTTCACCAGAATCGCCACACCGCTCGTCCGCAACGTCTGCGCGAGTGCGCCCAACGTCTCTCCGCCCGCGCGGTGCAGCTCATGGCGGAAGCGGTGCGTGAAGTGGATCGCGTAGTCGACGCCCAGGCCGATGGCGATGGACGCAACCATCGCCGTGAAGGAGTCGAGCGCGACCGACAGGTAGCCCATCACCCCGAAGGTCACGACGATCGTCGCCGCAAGGGGAGCGACCATCAGAGTACCGGCTAGCGGCGAGCGAAAGATGAGCGACAGCAGCACCATGATGACGACGAGCGTCAGTAGAACACTCTGGATCTGCGTCGGCAGCAACTCCTCCTCCATCTGCTTCATCACGGACGCCAGCCCTGATCGGCGGATAGTCGCCTGGACCACCCGTATCGCCGCCTCGCCGTCCACACCCCATCGATCCGCGACCGCTGCGTCGAGAACGATGAGGGGGTCGTGGGCTTCCCAGAGAGCACCGCTAACGTTGCGTCGCAGCACGCTGTCCGCCGCGAGAACCGGTGCGCTCTCTGCAAGCGCGGCCATGGCCGTGGCAACACGCTGGCGACCCATGGCCTCGAACGTGACGCTCTCGAGCGAGAGTCCAAGCGCCTCGCTGCCCCACTCGTCGATTCCGCGAGCCGCTGTTCGCACGGCCGCCTGCGCGCCCACTGCATCGACACCCCACTCGGTGGCCGTGTTGGCGAGGACTCCGGCGAGCCGGGCGGCGGCCTCCGCATCGAGAGTTACCTCGGCCTCGGGGCTCCCGAGGTAGCGTAGCACGGCGTCACTCACACCAGATCGCGCCGCAGCATCCGGCGACCACTCGACGAAGGCGGTGGCCACCGTTGCGAGCGACGAGGGAGCCTCGAGGCCCGCACCGGCGAACTCCCACTGGAGTTGCGTGATGAGGTCGGCCGCCCGCTGGTCCCGCACGGCGGTGGCAGGCAAACCGACCAGCGTCTGGGGATCGACCACCACCATCCGGTCGGGCTGCATTGCGAGCCACCCGTCCACGCCCTCGACCGCCTGGATGATGGCGTTCGTCTCCCAGTCGGCCACGCGGCCCTGCACTAGGCCCTCCGTCGTCCCCCCGTCGGCCACGAGCTGCTCGATCTCGTCTTCCTCCTCGATCAGGAACCAGAGGTTGGCCACGCCCTCGCGCGTGTTCGGAATCGCGTAGCGACCGTTCATCGCTGCGTTCATCTCGGCGATGATCCCCGCCAAAGACTGGCTCTTGCTAACCAGCGGCAACGCGTCCATACGCCGCTCGAGCTTCCGCATCGCCGTCAGGGTGGCGGGATCGAGCAGATCGCCCCGCACAACCAGCTGAACGGGCAGAGAGCCGCCCAACTTTTCACGGATCAGCATTTCGGCGTGATACGGCGAACTGCCGCGCTTGAGGCAGAGCGTCCAGTCGACTGACTTGACGATGAGGAACATGCCGGAACCCGCGACCACAATGGCGATGAAACCCGCTGCGAGTACCACCCCCGGGGCATGCGCTACCCCGCGGGCGAGTCCGGCCATCACGCCGATCCGCGACTTCCTGGTGCGAGGTCGCGGTGCACCGGCCCCGAAGGCCGCCAGCGCCGGCAGGAGCGTGAGGGTGACCACAAGGGCGAAGAAGAGACCTAACGCGGTCAGCAGCCCGAACTGGCGGATGACCGCGAAGTCCGAGATCGCCAAACTGCCAAAGCCGACCATCGTCGTGACCGTCGTCAGAATGAGCGGGACCCGGATCTCCCGATAGCTGCTGGCCGCGGCCGCCGAAGCGGATTTGCCGCCGCCACGCTGCTCGTAGTACCGCTTCATGTAATGGATCCCGTCCGCGCTCCCGAGCGCGATCAGCACAACCGGGACAAGTCCGGAGAGCAGATCCATTCGCAACCCGAAGACGCCCATGACGCCTAGCACGAGCGCCGAGCTGACGAGCACGACTGTGAGCGGGTAGACGACGCCCGTCCAGCGGCGGAGCCCAAGATACAGCACCAGCACCAGGAACCCCACCATGAGTGGGATGAGGGTCGCCATGTTCCCGGCGATCAGCATCGTCATGTTGTACATCAGGAACGGCAGGCCTCCGAAGTAGACCGCCACGTCATCGGGCGAGCCGCGTGCCGCCAGCACCTGCTCCGTCGCCCGGCCCACCCGTTGCGCTGTGGCGAAGTTGGCCGCCTGACGTTCCTCACCGCCACTCGCGAAACGCAGCTGGATAGCTGCCAGCGTTCCGTCGGTGCTCACGAGGTTGCCCGAGAGGCGCGGGTTGGCTTCCACCCGGTGTCGGAGCGCTGCTACCTCCGCCGCTGTCGCCGGCAATGCATCCCGGCGAACGAGGCGGCCCACCTCGACCCCCCACTCCGTCGCCGTGAACTCCAGCGTGTTCGTGAGACCGGTGGCATACTCGATCCCCTCAACCGCCTGGTAGGTCTCGGTAAGCTCCTCGATCAGCGACAGCACATCAGGCTGATAGACGTCCGGTGCCGTCACCAGCACCATGCCCGTCTCGTTCCCGCCAAAGACCTCGCCCACGCTGTTGTAGGCTCGAACGAGCGGGTCCTTCGCGTTGAGGTAGGTGACGAAGTCCGCATTCAGGCGGACACGCGTCGCCGCCAGGCCGGCGGCCGCTGTGAGAAGCAGGGTCACGACGACCACGATGCCGCGCCGCCGTATGACCCACCTCGTGAAGCGACCATGGACGTAGTCGGGCTCGATGCCCAGCTGACGCCCGTCCTCCGGCTCAGCCGTTTCGTAGTTGCCGTGTTTAGGTCTCCGCAACATGGCCGTCTCCCCTCTTAGCTCGGTTTGGCGCAGCCGCTTGGTTCAGTCACGCGCAACAAAAATGCCAGGGCTCTGTCGATCGCATCTCACCGCGACGGTTCGAGTTACTCCCCGGAGCACAGCCGCGCAGAGCCGGACGCAGCGGGAAATCGCCCGGGCGGTGGGGTAAAGGCCCCAGGGGGAGGCCGGGCTGAAGGAGTGCGGTCGGGGAGCGTTCAACGCCGCAAGGAACACCGCGAGCCGCAGGCAGGGGACAAACCGTGTCCTCTCCCCGATTCGTGTTGGCTTCGGCGACTTTCCTCATAGTGCGGACCTCGAGTCGCGAAATCGTTGGTACGCCGCGCCGGCCTTTTCTGCCGGCTCACCCAGGTAGACGGGTGGCGCCCGATCCCATTACACCCTGCGATCGATGCCTGCTTGAATCAGTGGTGGTGGCCCGGAGAATGGCGGCAGGTACAGTCGAGGCACCCGTGCTCGGCACACGCTCCGCAGCAGAGCTCGAGCTGCTTCCGCAGCGCCGTGCGTGCCCGGTGAAGCTTCACTCGGACATTGTTCGGCGTCATACGAGTCTTGGCGGCCACGTCCGCGATGCTTGCCCCTTCGAGGTCCACACGCCGGAGCAACGCGGCGTAATCCTCTTTTATCGTGGGCAGTAGGTCATTCACGCACTGGCAGATTGCACGCTCGACCGCGGGCTCGGGCTCATCGGTATCGATGGCCAGGCCCGCCGCCCGTGCCAGCGCCGCGCGCTCCGCGCCGCGGTGCCGGTAGTGATCGATGAGCGCGTTCCGGAGCAGGCGGTAGAACCATGCTACAACGGTTTCACCACCGCGGATGCTGTCACCCTTCTCGATGCTCTTGAGGAAGGCCGCCTGCAGAATGTCTTCGGCGTCGGAGGCGTTTCCCACACGCCGCTCAAGGAATGCGCGAAACCGCCGGTGACTGCCAACCAGCATGCCGATGAGCTCGGGCGTCGGCACAGGCGTACTCATCGTATACGCCTACACGCTGGCGGCGGCAGGTTGGCCAGGATTTCTCGTACAAGTTCGCCCACTGTGCTCACCGTGCTGCCGCCCGTTCATTCTGGAGCGGCATCCCACGTGCAGGGCCCACCATCTTCTCAGCCCTTCTGCACCTCCCGTGCGCGTAACGCCCTGAGCGCAGATTCAGCAGTTCACATCGGTCTGAACTAGAGCCAGTCCAAGGCTCCTTTCTTCCATTCGTAGAGGAGCCCGGCGACAAGCAACGCCAAGAAGATGAGGATCGCGAGGAAGCCAGAAAGGCCAAGTTCCCGAAACACTACACCCCAGGTGAAGAGGAATACGACCTCAACATCGAACAGCAGAAACAGCACCGCCGTTACGTAGTACTTCACCGCAAAACGTTCCCGTGTATCGCCGAGCGGCGGGATTCCAGATTCGTACGGCTCAGCTTTGACCGGCGTTGGGCGGCGCGGACCAACCATGTGTGACATCACCACCATCATGACGGCAAACATCAGACTGAGCCCGAACAGAAACAGAACTGGTATGTATTCTCTGAGCATAGCCGCTGCTTGCTGGTTGGAACCCTCCGGGCACCGTAAAAGACGACCACCGCTCGCCACAGCTCCCGCGTGGTTCTAGTGGTCGGCGCGTGTGGTCAGACAGTTTCACCGCGAGACCGTCCGCTTGGCTGGGAAACATCAGGGGTACCTCTCACCCTCCGGCCCACGCTGCGCCTTAACATGTGCCCCACCGTCTCTGCGCGTGGCTCAGAGAGGGTGGCTGCGCGTTAGCTTTCCCCCGGCTCCACCTTCTCCGCAGGGCCTTCGAGATACCGTTCTGGATCTTCCTCGAACGCCTGGCTGCATCCATCTCCGCAGAAATAGTACCTCGTCCCAAGATACTCGACGGTAGCTGCGGCTTCTTTTGCGTCGAATCGCATCCCACAGACCGGATCCAATACACCCATGATTCTCCTCTTTCTCCACTAGATGCTCAGTAGCGCTCCCAAAATCATTCAGCCACGAGTTTCCCGCGTAGCATTCCCATCTGGCACATGAAGTCGTACTCACCTGCCTCCTCGGGCGTAAGTTGTATCGTCGTTATCTCGCCCGCCGGCAAGTTCCGAGATATGGCGAAGTCCGGGAACACGACCATTTCACTGCAGGCGGCCGTCTCCTGCCGGTTGAAATGCAGCTTCACGGAGCGCCCGCTCTCGACGATGATCACGTCAGGGTCATAACCACCTTTCACGCGAATCTGCACCTCCTGAGATTCCCCATCCGCCAGTGCCCGAACAGCTTCCTTCTCAGACAGCCAGAAGTACCAAACGACCCAAACAATCGCCCCGAGTACTCCAACGTCGACGAAGACTATGTCCCAAGACATTTACACCCCCCTCGGCTCGAAGCGCCGTAACCGGTTAGCGTTGGTCACTACGGTGACAGAACTGAACGCCATCGCTGCGCCCGCGATGAGCGGCGAGAGCAATACGCCGAATAGGGGATAGAGCAAACCGGCCGCGATGGGAATTCCAAGCGTGTTGTAGCCGAAAGCTCCAACGAGATTCTGCTTGATGTTGCGAAACGTCTTCTTGGAAACCTCGATGGCCAGAACGACGCCACGCAGACTGCCACCCACGAGGGTGATGTCCGCTGCTTCAATCGCCACATCCGTCCCCGTGCCAATGGCGATTCCCACGTCCGCCTGTGCAAGCGCCGGCGCGTCGTTGATGCCGTCCCCGACCATGGCGATCTTCTTACCTTCAGACTGGAGTCTCTGGACCTTAGCGGCCTTGTCTTCGGGGAGGACTTCTGCAAATACGCGTTCAATTCCCACCTGGCGTGCGATAGCCGTCGCCGTCCGCTCGTTGTCGCCCGTCAGCATGACGACCTCCAGCCCGAGATCTTGCAGCGTTCTGATTGCTTGCCACGAGTCCTCTTTTACCGTGTCAGCCACTGCCACGATTCCCGCGGCCCTACCATCTACTGCGACGAACATCGCGGTCTTCCCATCGTCGGACATACTTTGTGCGCTTTCCCGTTGCGCACCGAAGTCTATCTCCCGATCGGTCATCAACTTCCGATTGCCGAGTAGGACCTTCCTACCTTCGATAGTTGCCTCGATCCCATGCCCTGGAATGGCTTTGAAGTCCGAAGGCTCGGCCAACTCAAGTGCACGAGCTTTCGCTCCCTCTACAATCGCCTCGCCTAGGGGATGCTCCGATCGGCGTTCCGCAGAGGCGGCCAGGCGCAGTACCTCACCGTCGTCGATCTCACCAGTCCCAACCACATCGGTGAGCTCTGGCTGTCCTTTCGTAATGGTTCCCGTCTTGTCCAGGACGATCGCATCTAGCCCACGTGCCGTCTGCAGCGCCTCGCCGTTGCGAATGAGCACTCCCTTTTCGGCAGCCTTGCCGACACCTACCATGAGCGACATCGGCGTCGCCAAGCCCAGCGCGCACGGACAGGCGATGATCAACACCGTGACGGTCACGACAATGGCGTACGTCAACTGTGGACTCGGCCCGAACGTGTACCAAAGCCCGAACGCCAAGAGCGCGATGATCATCACTGCCGGCACGAAGTAGCTCGACACGATGTCCACCGTACGCGCGATGGGTGCTTTTGAGCCCTGGGCTTCCTGCACCATCTTCACGATCTGAGCGAGCGCGGTGTCTTTCCCGACTTTGGTCGTTCGAAGCTTTATGCTTCCCGTCTTGTTGATCGTTGCGCCTATGACCTCATCCCCCTCACGCTTTTCCACTGGGATGCTCTCCCCGGTGACCATCGATTCGTCCAAGGCGCTGGAACCTTCTGTAACCACACCGTCAACGGGCACTTTCTCGCCGGGTCGCACGACGACTATGTCGTCGACCTCAACCTCCTCTACCGGGATGTCGATCTCGGTCTCGTCGCGAACGACACGCGCCGTTTTCGCCTGCAAGTCGAGAAGCTTGCGAATGGCCGCGGAGGTCCGTCCCTTGGCACGCACTTCGAGAGCCTGTCCAAGCACCACCAGTGCGATTACGACCGCAGTGACATCGAAAAAGGGCTCCGCCGTTCCTTCCGGAAAAAGTCCCGGCACAGCGATCGCAAACACCGAGTACAGCCAAGCCGCGCTCGTACCGATCGCGATAAGGGTATTCATGTCGGCAGAGCGGTGCTTCAACGACGAAATCGCTCCAACGAGAAAGTGGCGGCCCGAGTAGAGTAGCACGGCAAGCGCGAGGAGCGCGTCCAGGGCCCAGATCCAGCGGACCGTCATACGGGTCAACCCAGACAGGCCGGGCACCCATTCGGGGTATGCTGTGGCCAGCACAGGAATCGACACCGCCGCGGCGAACCAGAATTTCCTAAGAAGCGACCGATATTCGGCTGTCCGGTCCTCGGCCTCACGGTCCGGCTCCTCCTCTCTCACCAGGTGCGCCGTGAAGTAACCCGTAGACTCAATGGCCTTCTTCACGGCCGAGAAGCCCGTAACGCTGGGCACATACTCGACTGTCGCCGTCTCGGTAGCCGGGCTGACTGATGCCTTTAGGACGCCAGGCGTCTGGCCAAGGGACTCCTCTATAGCTGCCACGCAGCTGGCGCAGTGAATGCCTCGAATGCGCACACGCAGTGAATCTCGGCCCACTCGGTATCCCAGTTTCTCGATCTCCCGCACGAGCGATAATAGCCTCGTCCTGGACGGCTCATAGGCGACATGGACTTTCTTTGTTGCGGTATTGACGTGGGCATCCCTAACACCCTCCAGCCCCTGTACCGCCTTCTCGATCGTCGATGCGCAAGTCACACACTCAATGTTGACGAGCGAGAGCTCGGCATTCGCGGCGTCGTGCGCCGGAGCCGATGTGGGCGTCTCTCCCGAAATCTCTGTCGCTGTTGTTTCCATTATTTCTCGTATCCTTGTGTCTCTCACTCTTCGTTACGGTCACCGCTGGCAACTGCCGCTGATGCCTCCTCACACAGCCACGTGCAGATCTCGCGTAACGTAGATTCCCTGCCCGTGCCCAGGGCAATGCCGAACTCGAACCGGCCGGTGGGGCGTGCCACACGGCAGTATGTCACACCCGCGTATTCGAGCAGCTGGTTCCTTACCGTAGTCAGCCGCTCCGGCCCGCCGCCGAGCCAGGTCGTAACGCGGACGTCGGTGTCTACGGAGTATCGGCGCCGCTCTAGAACACTTAGAACGGCCTCTATCCGAGCTAACGAGTCCACTTCCACCGCGAGCTTGTCTCTGAGGGGGTTCGCCGTCACGTCCTGGATCCCCTCTATCTTGTTCAGAGCCCTCTCGAGCGACGCCGCTTCCGAGGCGCAGCCGAAGCCCGAGACCGTCAACCAGACACGGAAACGCGGCAACCGACCCCGTTCGGACTTCGATCCCTTCTCGCGGTTGCCGGCCTTTCCCATCGAACAACCTCCTGGAGTCGTCAGACCTGCTTGACGGCCCCAATGCAAGGAGTAATGTCTCGGGGCCGAGCATCGGTCGGTATGCTCAAGGATAGCCGACCGGTTCTTAAGTCGCGCCCAATGGTCGGCTAAGATTCCTTAAAGTGGCGTGTGGCTCCGACCTTCTCCGACTCCTCCAGCGGTCTGTCCCTACTTATCGGCGCCGGCAGTACCAGGCTAACAGTGGTTCCGCGCCCCACCATGCTCTGAATGTCGACCCAACCTCGGTGTGCTTCGACGATCGCCTTCACAATCGCCAGACCAAGCCCTATCCCACGAGTCGAGCGACGACCGGTGTCCCCGCGATAGAACCGCTCGAACAGGTTCGTGCACTCTTCAGCAGGGATCCCGGGGCCATTGTCTCGTACGACTATCTCTACATTCCCCTCTGACCGGCGTGCGGCGGAGAGAGACACAAAGCGGCCGACGCCGCTGTACTTAACGGCGTTGTCCACTAGGTTGCCTACTGCCCGCTCCAATAGGGCCGAGTCTCCAGCGACCACGATTCCGTCGGCGACGGCCAGGTCTAGCCGGATGCCCGCTCCTTCCGCTGTCACCTTGTACCTGTCTGCTACTCGCGTCAGCAGCTGCGCTACGGTCACCTCCTCGAGGCGCGGCTCCAGACCGCCGCTGTCGCTTCGGGCGAGGGTGATCAGATCCTCCGCCAGCGATGATGCTTCCCTGAGATCCTCCAAGGTCTGCCCCAGCACAGCTTCATATTCCTCTGGCGTTCTGCGTCGACGGAGGGCTACTTCCAGGTCACCCCGCAAGACTGTGAGCGGCGTTTTGATCTCGTGGCCGGCATCCGCCAAGAAGCGCCGCTGGTTCTCGAAGGCCTCATCGATTCGGGCCAGCATCGCATTGAGGACACATACCAGACGATTCAGCTCTTCCGTGTGCGCCTCTGCCGCGATTCGGTGGGCGCCCCTGTTCATATTGAGAGCTTCGGCCTGCTTGATAATCTGCATGACCGGCCGCACGGCGTGCCCGGCCAGCCACCAGCCGAAAGCGGAGGCGACGACGGCACCGCCTAGAACCAAGAGCACCAGCATTCTGAGGAAGCGACCAAGTACAGTCAGGACCTGATCCGTCGGAGCAGCGACCTCGAGTAAGTGCGCTCTGTGTTGAGGGCCCAGCAGTCTTAACGGATAGACCAGACCCCGGAACCGGCGTTCCCCCCACGCAAACTCGAAGAACTCCGGTACTTCGGATGTTGCTACCCGCTCGAGGATACCGGTGGGCAGAGGCAGATCCCGACCCTGGAGGTTTCTAGTCCTGAGGACCGACTCACCGTCGACGCTCCATACCTGCGCGTAGCGGGTCGGCCTTGCCTCGTGTTCGGCCGCTTCTCCGAAAAGCTCTTCGTGGAAATGCACCGTCTCGTCGCGTGAATCGGCCGTGCCGGCTGCCTCGATCTCAGCCAGACGATGCAAGCTGCTATCAAGCTGCGAGAACAGTATGCTGCGGAGCGCCGCGTAGCCGATCGCCGATGCGACGGTAGCGACCAGCATGAGCGTCGCGCCGAAGCGAAGCGCCAGTCGGCCGCGAAACGAGTGAAGGATCTTCACGAATCTTCCTGGATCTGGAGCTTGAAGCCCACGCCCCTGACCGTAACGACAACCCTTGGACGTCCACCGTACTCAAGTTTCCTTCGCAGGTTGGCCATGTGGACATCGATCAGGCTGGTACCAGGGTCGAAGCTCATCCCCCAGACACGATCCAAGAGCTCCGTCCGCCTGACCACCTGCCCAGGTTTTCGCAAGAGTGCCTCCAAGAGATTGAACTCGGTGGGCGTGAGGTCAACAGCTTCACCACCGCGCTGCACCCGATGCTGGACACGGTCCATCTCAATGTCCGTGTATCTCAGGACTCCCTCCTGAATCGGCTGGCTTCGACGCCCCAATGCGCGGAGACGAGCCAGAAGCTCCGCGAAATCGAACGGCTTCGTCAGGTAGTCGTCCGCGCCCACGTCCAAACCGTGGACGATGTCCTCGCGGGAGTCCCTAGCCGTCAGCATCAGTATTGGCGTCGAGTTCCCCTCGGCACGTAACTCTGACGCTACATGGAAGCCACTCTTAGCCGGCAGCATTACGTCGAGGATCATCACGTCATACTCACTGACCGACGCCAGGGCGAGTGCCTCCGCGCCGTCGGCGGCGAGATCCACAACGTGCCCCTCCTCCGCTAGGCCCTTCTTCACGAACTGAGCTACACGCGACTCATCTTCAACGAGCAGGATTTTCATACCCTGGGCCTGGTCTAACTACACATACTATGCGCCGGGGACTCTTGGACATTGCCTGCGACCTACTTCTTGGGGGCAAGAGCGATGCCACGCGGACAACTGGGTCGAACCCGCAAGATGTCCGAAGGTTCTCGATCCCCGGAAGGGAGTCATCTCGCCAGTCTGAGGGGATAAGCCGCGGAGGCCGGGGCATTTGCCCCGGTTAGAGGCTTACCACCTATTCCATCGAAGAGCAGCCAGCCAAGCTGAAGAAACCTTACACCTGCCTTTGGGCCATCTTAGCGCAGAACCCATTAGCCTTCCGGTCGGCCTGATAGCGCTGTTGCCGTAAGCAGAGCTCGCCTCAATCCAACACGCAGAGTGTCTGCTGGGATAGTCGGGAACAAAGCTCGCTCAAGAGCGAACAAAGAGTGGATCACGGAATGGGCAACCCTCTGCACTACAAGGACTGGCTTCGCAGCCGACTGGCGGCGGACGCCCTGGATTACCCAATCCCGAAGAAGGCCAACCGCTGGACTTACATGCTGGGCGGGCTCACTGCATTCTTCGTGCTCGTCCTGGTCCTGAGTGGGCTGTACCTGGCGCAATTTTATGACCCTACGCCAGCAGGCGCTCACGACAGCGTCCTATATATCATCACGCGTGCGCCGCTTGGGGATTGGGTGCGCAGCCTCCACTACTGGTCCGCGGGCGCTGTCACTCTGACCGTCGTGACTCACATCGCCTATGTCTTCTGGCGGCGTTCCTACAAGAAGCCGCGAGAGCTGACGTGGTGGGCTGGGGTGACGATGGCCGGTCTGTTGTTCCTTCTTATCGTGACAGGCACCTCACTGCGCTATGATCAGGAAGGCTTCGAAGCATTGGCCCACTTCGTGGCCGGCGGCGAGAGAACTGGGGCGCTAGGAACGTTCTTCACCGAAAGCTTCACGCGAAGCACTGCGCTGCTGTCGCGGATCTACAGCCTCCACACAAGCCTGCTACCGCTGGCCTTGTTTGGGCTCATGGGCCTTCACTTCTGGTTGATCCGCCATCTGGGGATCCACGCGTCCGACTCGGAAACGAGCGTATTCCGCACCCATGCGATCCGCCTGGCGGGCTCTGGGCTCCTTCTGTTCTCGGTGCTGGGGCTACTGGCCGTTCTCTTACCCGAGAACCTGGGATATCGGCCCGTGGCGGGCGCTGAGGTTACAAAGCCGCTCTGGCCCGTGCTCTGGGTCTACGGACTTGAGAACTTGCTCGGTGCCTGGGGGATGATCCTTGGCCCCGCCGTTCTGCTCGGGTTCCTTGCCGCCGTCCCACTCCTAGATCGGCGGGCCGACGACGCACCGGGGCTCCGCGGATGGGTTGCGTGGGTCGGGCTTCTAGTAGCTGGGTCGCTTCTCGGCCTCTGGCTCTACGGCGCACTTGGCTCGCAGCAGCAACACATAGGCATGTAATCTCGTTCATTCAAGAGGTGCAGGATGCTTACACAAATGTCCAGGGTATTTCTACTGTTTCTCCTCCTTTGGACAGTGCCAGCCGTGGCGCACGAGAAAGCCGTACTCAGCAGCCCAGAGTCGTCCGTGACCGCGGGAGGCATTCTGACGCTCCGCGGATCAGACTTCGGGAAGGACGAAACCTACCGGCTGAAGCTCACCGGTGCCTTGACCGAGTACGATCTAGGCGAAGTGACAGCTGATCGTGCCGGCGTTTTCTCCGTGGAAATTCAGTTGCCACGCGGGGTCAGGTCTGGCACTTACAGGGTGATCGCCGTCGCGCCTGACGGGGACGAGGTGGCGAGTTTGGACCTCACAGTCGCAGGGTCATCGCCACCGCCTGGCGCCGAGGCGGAGCACAAGCTCGCTGTGCAGGATACCCCAGAGCATTCAGCTCAGACTCCGGCCGCACGGGCAGATGAAATGCCGATTCAGCGGCCTCGAAGCGGGATCGAGTGGGGTATCATTGGACTCCTCGTCGGGCTCTCCGGCGGTCTGGGCGTGAGCCTCCTCCGCGTGTCGCGAGCCGACTGAGAACGCAGTGATCAACTGGAATGGAGCCGAGAATGACCATGCAACAGATTGTAAGAGTCTTCGTAGGGGCCATCGCCCTCTCGCTCGCTACCGGCGTCCCGTATTCGAATTTCTTAATGGCGCAAGAGGCCCCGGTCGAAGGCAAAGCTCAAGCCGTTGCCGCGACGATAGAGGCGGTGTTCGCTGCGACCGAGGCGGCGGACTATGCAGCTCTCGACACTCTGTTTGCCGGTGATAGTCTCACCATTATCGAGGGGGCTGGTATCGATCGGGGCTGGAGTGACTATCGGGACCATCATCTCAGACCGGAACTGGACGCGTTCAGGAGTCTCCTGTACCGGCCCTACGAGATAGAGGCTCATGTGTTCCAGGAACGGGCGTGGGCCATCTTCCGCTTCGACCTCAAGATCGATCTCGAAAACCGCACAGTGGACAATGTGGGACGCGGAACGGCGATACTGGAAAGACGGGGCGGTCGTTGGGTCTTGAGACACATGCAGACAACGAGTCGACCGCGACGCTAGACGGCACGGTTCAGCAAGCAGGCACCGCGCCAGACCGAGAGCGCCAGTGAGAAGAGAACTCACTGGGGTCAACCCCTCAGGCGTCTCTGGACTTGCCCTGGTAGCGGCGTCGGTTCTCTTGAGCTCTGCCATTCAGGCGACCTCAAAGACACTCCTCGAAACCATCGACTCGTTGTACCTCCTCTTCATGGGACAGGTAGTTGCCGGTGTATTCATGGCTGTGCTCTACGGCCTGCTCAGCTCCTTGCCCGATCTCAGACGACTTGGCACCCGAGCTCTCCTAGCCTTCCTGGCCGTCACTGTCCTCGGAGGTTTGATTGGCCCGCTCCTCCTGTTCGAGGGTCTCAAGCTCACGTCCGCCACAAACGCGGTTCTAGTCGGCCGAAGTGAATCCGTCATCACCTTCATCGCGGGGGCCTGGCTCCTGCGGGAGTCAGTTACGCGCTATCAATGGGTGGGCGGCGTCCTTATTCTCGCGGGTTCTGTGCTCACGGTCGTAGTGGAAAGCAGTAGCGTATTGACACTCCCCGGCGCGGGTGACGTGCTCGTCCTCGGATCAGCGGCGGCATGGTCTTTGGGAACCGTCATCTATAGAGCGGTTCTCCGCGATGCGCCTACGCGAGTGATAGTCCTGTATCGCAACCTTGTTGGCGCCACGCTGTGTTTGATCTTCGGGGTTCTCTTCTTTGGGAAAGGGCACCTGCCCCTGGTATTCAGCGCCAACAGGCTCCCGCTTGTGATTGCCTATGCCGTTGGCATCATGACGCTGTCACAGCTGTTCTGGTATAAAGGACTAGCGTTAGTTTCGATCACACGCGCATCGGTTTTCACGCTCGCCGCGCCTGTCACCGGCGTCGTATTCGCAAGCCTGTTACTCGGGGAGAGCATCTCACTAGGCCATATCCTGGGCGGCGTCTTCATCCTTGTGGGCATGGCGATCGGGCTTCTCCGCTACCCGGTGCAGCACGGCAATCGAAGCCTAATGGAGTTGCGGTGGCTGAAGTAGACTCAGCGGATTTCGTTCGGCGGTACAGCGCAAAGGAGGGGCCGGCCGGACGTGTAACGCCCGGCCGGTAAGAGTGGGGCTAACGGCTGGCTCCTCCAGCGGCTCCCATCATCATCGGGCAACCTTCCATCGGCGTGTTTTGCATCATCCCCTGCATCATCTCGCCACTCATCATCCCACGCATCAGCCGAATCCCGTACCGTAAGTTGGAACGCTGATCGGGTGTGAGCACATCCACGGCCTCGCGCGCTAAACCGGCCATCTCCACCTGCATCCTCACATGCTGATCAGCGAGACTTTTCAGCGCGGACTCGTACTCCGACAAGTCCAGCTCGTCGCTCTGAGCAGCACCCAAAAGCCGGTTGCGAAGCGGTTCGACCTCCTCCATGTGGGACCGGTGGGCGTCGGCCGCTTCCTGCTGTAGCGCCTCCAGACGCTGAACCTGTGAATCGTTGAGTTTCAAGGCGTCCTTCTGCTTCAGGATCATTGCGGGATCCGGAACGCCTATCATTCCCATCATTCCCATCATCCCCATCATTGGGTGACGTTGCGCCATCATACCCATCATCATCCCGGGGCTCATCATGCCCTGCCCCATCATACCTGCTCGTTGGACAGTATCCTGAGCCTGCGCATGGTGGGCCTGGTGATCCGCCTGTGCAAACACAGTTCCAGGAACAACAAGGGCGCCCAACAGCAATGCCAGTGTCCTCGATCTCATATCCCTGCCTCCTTTCCCTTATCGCAGCTTTCGCCGCGAGCTATCCCGCGGTTCATGCTCGTCATGATTGCAGTTGACGTGTGAACAAGGTAGCAGCACCGGCTTTAAGCCCAGTTTAAAGGCGTCCTAAGGTATCTTCACAATACTCGACACCAACGAGAGGGCCGCCAGGACCTACGTGACCAGTATCGCTTGGTAGACATGCCTACCATCTCCTGCGGCCGCTACCGCTTCCAACAAGTCACGATACAGGGTGCGCTTCGGGTCGTAGTTCACCTTGGCCAACCCGTATTCCAGGTTGATTTCCACCTGGAGTACGCCGGGCCAGGCCAGCAGGCTATTTCGGACCCGTGTGGCGCAGGCGGGACAACCCATCCCGGCGATCCCCAAGACGGCCGATGCCGACTTCTCCAAGTTCCGTGGGTCCACAACCTTCAGTATCGGCTCCACGTAGCAAGCTTGATCATTCCCTTTATCAGACATCTTGGATTCTCCTCGGTCAGTGCGTGAGCACCCCTCAGTGACATCCGCGACGCCTGTGGCGGGGTTCACTGCTCACAGCGTGCGAGCTGTGCACCCGTTCTCCCTCGTCGTCTCCGCCCACCTCACCCCGCGTGCGCGTCGCGCCCTCATTCTCGTTCCTTCGTCCATGGCCGTGACCGTGGCCGAAGAGATGCATCAGCAAGCAGGCTCCGAGCGCCACAATGACTACCCAACTAATAGCGTCCATTTTCGCCTCCTGTGTTGAAAGGAATCACACCTTCACTGCGGCCACCCCAGTACAGTCAGCACCTTCTCATCGATTCGCTCCATCAGTGTGGAGCTTCGATCGAACTCCAGGTCACCCTGAGAGAGTACGTCCCAGATGGCCTGCGACAATCGGAAGAGTTCCCCCTGAATGTGTCTGCGGCTGAAACCCCACGCCTCCAGCTCAGCGACCTCTTTCCACAACATATCGTCGACAATGCTGTTGCGTATGGGGCTCTCAGGCTGTAACGCATACACGATCAACGCTCGGATGAACTCCCGCGGATGCTCGCGACGGTAGGCGCTCTTCCCCATTCGCTTCGAGAGGCGTCTGCGCCATTCGTTCCGAACGAGTGTCTCGAATTCGTCCATGGAGAACGATCTGAGTTCCGGCACCGGCTCGCGCCGGATTCCCGTCTCGATGCCGCAGTACGGGCAGGCCGTAGCATCAGGCAAGACGTCCTGTGCCCGTGTATCTGGGGTCGTCTTCCCGCCACTGTGTGGATCACCGCGACGTTTCTGCATAGAGCACTCTCCAATCTCCAGAGCAACGATCCTCGCAGCCGCATCAACTCACAGTGCATGATGAGGGAGACGGCTTTAACTCGCGGCGAAGTGAAGGCTAAGCTTTCTTCAGACGGAGGATCGTCGTCCTATCCAATGTGTCACGCGGCGATCTGGCGGCTTCATGGCCGGCCAGCGCGCGTACATCCCTAATCTGGCGGACGTCTTTCGTAACCTTCGCTTCTCCCCACCGCCGGTGGCACTCCACCCTCCTGCCGCGCGGAGGAGGCATGTGGGCGCGCCAGTAACCTCGGAATCCAGGTATCCAGTATCGCGCGGCTGACCGGGCCAATCTGCTTGAAGGCAATCACACCATCGCGATCCACGAAGAAGGTCTCGGGGACGCCGTAAACGCCGTATTCGATGGCAGCTCGCGAACCGGGGTCCATTACGTTGGGCCAAGCCCCACCGCGTTCTCTAACGTAGCGGATCGCGTTTGAGCGAGTGTCCTGATACACGACACCCACGACTCGCACGTCAGCGTCACCATATTTCTGCGCAGCCTCCAACAGGAAGGGGTGTTCCGCTTCGCACGCCAGGCACCAGGAAGCCCAGAAGTTCAGGACAACGACCTTTCCCCTCAAGTCCGCCAACGCCAGCGAATCACGGTCTAGTGTTTCGAGGGTAAAGTCCGGCGCCGGTCTGCCGACCAGGGGAGACTCGATGACGTTCGGGTCTCGCGTCAGCCCCCAGGCCAGGAGCCCGACGACGGGCACTGACGACACCGGCAATACGATCTTGCTCCAACGCACTGGATCCAAACCTCCCCCCAGGAGGGGCATCTTCACGCACTCCTGCTTACCACGATCGTCTCACCGCGCTGGTTGACGGTGTAGGCCTCGAGCGGCCGCGGCGGAGGACCCGCGATGTTCCGCCCGTTGAGATCGAAATGCCCATTATGACACGCGCACCAGATATGGCTAAGATCGGCTCGGTACTGCACGGTGCAGGCCAGGTGCGTGCAAACTGCAGAGAATGCCCGCAACTCCCCGCCAGGTGTGCGGATCAGAATTCCCGGTTGGCTTCCAAACTTGAAAACGCGGCCAGAATTAGGCGCTACATCTTCGCCCTTGACATCAAGAGTCACGGTCGCCGATGCGGACTCGGCAGCGGCCGGCGGAATAAGGTACCGGATTACCGGATAGAGCATCGATAGCAGGAGCCCTCCCGCACTTGTTCCGAGAAGCGCAGTGAGAAAGCCTCTGCGAGTCGTTCGGGAACGCGTCTCCTCACCCATAGTCCTGTTCACCTGCGTCAACGATCACTCCAAGTGGAGAATTGCTCCACGACGGAGGAGCGATATCCCCCCGAGATTTCCCCATACACCCTCAGCGCCGCTCCCTGTGCGAGAATGCCGGCTCCGCCAGCGGCCGTCCCCGCATCCGGGGTACGAATGCCGGCACCCGCTGTCGATACGTGTCATAGGCCGCACCAAATCGTTCGCCTACCTCGCGTTCTTCCCGAAGAGCCAGCCGGTAATACGTGAAAATCAACAGTGGCCACATGAGAAGCGTGAGCACCGTCGGCCACTGANNCGTGAGCACCGTCGGCCACTGAATCAGCATCCCGACTGTGATCAGAAAGAGCCCGCTGTATTGCGGATGGCGCACATGACCATAGATGGCGCCGGTCACGAGCGCTCCCTTGGCCAGGTGGATCTGACGCCACGCCGACCACATGATCCAGAGACCGGCCGCCATCACCGCCCCACCAACAGCACAGACAGCAAGAGCGGCCCAAGCGGGAAACCCAAGCAACGTGGCGAGAAGGTGTCCTTCTAGATGGCCAAACGGGCTGGCAACCCCTAGGTTAGCACCCAAGAGGCTCGCCAGGACATATATGGTCAGCGGGAATCCGTACATTTCCGCGAAGAGCGCCACGATGAACGCCGAGAACACACCGAGCGATCGCCATTCGACGCCGCGCCGCGGCCTCAGCAAACCGACGACGAACGCCCCGAAGATGACGACGTTCAGGGCAACCATACCCCACAACCCGTAGTCATAGACCTGTTCTGTGATCATCGGCCCTCCTTCTGCAGTCTGTCCTTGTCTTTCCTAACGCCGAACAGCAGGAGCGATGCCACAACAGACAACCGAGAGAATTCGGCGAGCTGAGTAGGGTTCTGTCGAGACATCGGGGCGTAGTGACTCCATTCAGACGGGCCAGACCACTCGCGGGTTGGGGCATTTCGCCCGAAGCTGGCCGGCTCTGAAGTTGCCTCATCGAAGGAGCTTGAGATGTCTCCGAGCTCGGCCTTCGCTGGGCGCCAACCGGCATCCGTCACAGGCCGCGGTGTCGCCTTCCTCCGGAGACCGATGACACCCTGCAGAGCGCTCGTTCTCACGTCGGACGAATCCAAACCCGACGAACAGAAGAGCCAAAGCCAGGATCGAAAGAATTGTGGCTATCATGTGCTCAACAGGCCTGCGAATCCCATAAACGCCAGTGAGAGAATCCCAGCTATGATGAACACGAGGGCCGGTCCCCTGGCGAGCTCCGGGATGTTAACGAATTCCATCTCTTGCCTAATGGATGCCATCAAGACGAGCGCCAGGGTGAGGCCGGCACCGGCACCCAAGGCAAACATGATCCCTTCTAGAAAGTTGTAACCGCGGTATGTCTGAAAGAACGCGAAATAGAGAATCGCGCAGTTTGTCGTAATCAGCGGTAGAAACATGCCTAGCTCATGGAACAGCCGTGGACTCAACTTCTTGATCGTCATCTCTACGATTTGTACTACGGAGGCGATCACAACAATGAAAGAGATCAACCGGAGGTATGGAGCGAATTCAAGAATGAAGGTGTTCAGGATCCATGTGAAGATTGACGTGATGAGCAGCACGAAGACATCTGCCGCACCCATCCGCAGTGCTGTCGACACCCTTGCGGAAACACCCATGAATGGACATAGGCCCAGGAAATACGAGAACGTGAAATTGTTCACGACCATTGCTGACACGAAAATCCAAAACAGCTCCCCCATCACGCGACCTCCTCCGATGCTACACCCCCTAGCAGGCCTCTGACCCCAAACCCCCTAGCCCTTCGTACACGGAACCAGCCGAGCGCGAGGAGAATGAACCCTATGGCTAGGAAGCCGCCGGGGGGGAGGATCATGACGATCCACGGTTCATAAGAGGCGCCGAACACCCGAATGCCTAAGAAACTCCCATAACCCAACAGCTCACGGATCGCGCCCATCAGGAGAAGCGCAATGATGAACCCGAGCCCCGTTCCCATGGCGTCAAGGAGAGAGCGCCCGACAGGTTCCCTAGAAGCGAAGGCTTCCTGCCTGCCCAGGATCATGCAATTGACCACGATGAGATACACAAAGGCGCCGAGCGCATGGTGCACATTGGGTGCGATGGCCTCCATGACCATTTCGGCCACCGTTACCCACGTGGCGATGATCAGAATGTATGTTGACAGGCGTACTTCGGCGGGGATCACGCGCTTGAAAGTCGACACGAAAACGCTGGAACCTGTCAACACGAAGAAGGTAGCGACTCCCATCGCAAGGCTGTTGGCAACCGTGTTGGTGACGGCCAAGGCCGGGCATAGGCCAAGCAGCTGGCGAAGGACCGGGTTTTCTCGCCAGATACCACGCACGAAGACCTCGCTGAGCGTGCCGCGGCGCCCGGTTCGGAGCACAGCCACGCCTGCATGTCCGCAGTGGGAACCGCGCACTATATCTTCCGAAGATGTCCCCCGCTTCATCTGCCAAGTCACTCCGTCCAAAGAGAGAAACGGACAAACGGTCGGGACGTCGCCCAACGGAGCTCCTCCGACTGATGACCTGGAGCACGGCGCGAACACACCGACCGTGCGGATTCCTTCATCTGTTGTTTGGCAGGATGCGAGCCGGAAGGTCTGGATCTGTAGTCGGGTGCGAGTAAGAGACTTAGAGGCACCAACGCTCCTGTAGGAGGGTGGCGCGCTGGGTGAGTTCATCCAAGATCTGCGTGATGTGACCCAGGGCAAATCACCGCCGGGCGAAATCTGGGCCCACAGCAATGCGGTCGCCTTGGCCGCTCGGAGCCTCCGCCGTCTTTGAGAGTCGTGCTACAGTTCAGTTAGAGCGGCTGACCAAGGCCAGCTTGACGCAGAACGTCAAGGTCCGTTCCGGTGCGCGCGCAGCAACGTGCCAGGATCCCGTCAATCGCCACGGCGGGTACCGTGCGAACGCCGAGCTCTCTCGCCCGCTCAGCAACCCCGGGGTGCTCCATACGCAAGGCGACGACCTCGCATGATGGACAAGCCGCCTGGCTCACCTCGCTAACCACCCCTTCACACAAGGGACAACCGGACGTGAAGACCTCAATGAGTCGCTTGTCAGTCATCAGCGTGCCTCCTTTCGAGCGCGTTCAAGGGCATCTAGGATCGTTTCGACAGATGGCGCCCCTACGAACCCCCCGTCCCGGCCCTCGTACAGGCGGCACGCATCACCGCTCTCGACGTTGCCACTAGGATCGACGTCGCATCCATCTATCAAAACAGTTGGCGACGCGTAGTCTCGAGTGTACATCGGAGCTCCGGCGCTTGTCCGATCCCACTCCGTCCAGCGCGGCTCCACTCCAATCTGAAGCAACGCGACGCGCAAGCGCTCGCGGGCCAATCGAACATTAGGACAACCTGGGGCGTAGACGAGTTCGACCGCCGGGATCATCTCTCAAGCCTCTCCAGAATGGGACATTCCCCCGTCACCTCACGACCCTCGCAAGCCATGATCAGTTGATCGAGTGAACGCTTCATCTCACCGAGAGCGGCTATCTTCGCGTCGATCTCACGGCGCTTGTCGTTGGCCTTTTTCTGGAAATCCTCGCAGTTCGCCGGGGAGTCGACACGGAGCAAGAGGAGTTCCGCGATCTCGTTCAAAGTGAATCCAAGGAGCTTCGCCCGTTTGATGAACTGGATGCGGGCGATCGCATCGCGTTCGTACTGGCGGTAGCCAGATGAGCTGCGGGCTGGCTCCGGCAGCAGGCCTCGCCGCTCGTAGTAGCGAACCGTTTCGATCTTCACCTTAGCCTTGTCTGCAAGCTCACCAATCGTCATGCGCATGGTCCAACCTCCACACGTATGTTACACCCTGTACCCTGGTACAGGGTCAAGTGGAAGACAGTCATGTGAAGCTCCGACCCGGGGCGATGGTACTCACGCCGCGTCCTAACACTCTCTCTGCTGCGATCTGGCGCCTGTGCCGTTCGCCGTACCGTCCAGTGGGGAGAAGTGGCCCACAGTCCGTGTCCGGCTGCGCAGCGTAGTTTCGCGGGTGGGAGGCGCTACCGAGGAGGGCTGAGACGATCTCACGACTCGATCGTGCCTTCGTATACGCGGTTGGCTAGCTGGCGGTCACGGAGACGGGACCCCAGTCACCCAGGCGACTGCCTCATCGAATTCTCGAAACACCCGAACCTCTCTCTGAGCGCCGGTAGTAACGTACAGCTCGAACATTCGTGCGATCCCGAAGTCGACATCTCGCGATACGACTAGAGCCGTCCTCGGCACACCGGTCGTTCCCCAGTGTTGCTGAACGAGTTCTGCAATCTGACGAACTTCAGCTGCCGAGCTTCCCGTCAGGTCGGCCTCTCGCAAATCCCACAAGGCACTCTGCTGCGGCTGAAACTCCCGCGTCGCATAGAGCGCTTCGAGTGTCTCACATAGCTCCTCGTGAGTGAGCTCTCCCCTCACCACGTGTACACGCAGATCGGTGATATCATCGAATCGAGTCGTGATCGTCATCGGACCGTCCGCTGCCACTGCAACATAGCTCCACGAGCTGCACGGTCAGGCAGCGTCTCCAAGCTCAATCGCGTCCTTGCACGCCGGGGCGAAACTGAAAAGTCCAAAGGTAGTCGACGATAGCCCACGTCTGTTCTTCCGTGAAAATCGGGCCCCAATACGGCATGCCGGTCCCCATACCACCCCGAATGATCTTTCCCTGCAGAAGGGCAGGGCTGGCCCCCAGCATCTGTTGGGCGTCCGTGAAATCCGCTGGCTGGGTGGTCGTATGGCCAAACTCCGCTAGAGAATCGCCTGCCAGCGCCGATGCCATCACCCCGTCACCGGCTCCACTTTCTCCGTGGCACGCAGCACAGTTCGCAGCATAGAGCTCTTTGCCGATCTCCAACGATTCAGGCGTCGTGTTTTGCTTCCATGCCAGCGCGACGAGATCCCAGACCGCCATATCCGACAGGTCGGCTGTCACTGGATTGGTGCGCAGGGATCGCCAGATCTCGAGCGGGCTCTGGCTGCGATAGTAGTCGAGGCTTAATAAGTCCCCTCTGAGGTTCACGTCGAGATTCGCTGCGCGCTCTGCGGACGGCACCCCTGCCGGGACAACGTCTGCCGGGTGAGGGGCGTCGAGGTCTAGTCCCAGCGACAGGTATAATGGAGGCCGACTCGCTTCTACTTCACTGACAGCCCCCGTCACCTCGATCACTCCTCTCATACGCCAGTGATCGGGACCACACCAGCGCGTGCAATAGAAGACGTATTTGCCAGGGCGACTAAACGTGATCGCGGTCTCAGTGACCTCACCGGGTTTCACGTCAACGGCCGCAGGATCGGTGAGCCCACCAACGGCAAACCCGTGCACGACATCGTCCGAGGTGAGACGCAGGTGAAGCGGTTCTCCGAGGGCAGCGGTGAGCTCGCTTGGAATCCACCCGCCAGCTTCAGCCATCTTACCGCGTATCTCCACGGTTCGATGATGATCGGTACCGCTTTGCGGAAGCCAACGGACGATAAGCACCGTGAGGGGCAACCCTACAACCGTCGCGAAGAGCAATAGACGAGCGGCGCGTTCAGATTTCATCCGATCAACAACCCTAACAAGGCCGTCGCCATGATCGTATTGAGGCCAACGACTGGTACGGCAAGCCACCCTGTCCCGCGGGCAGTCCGCTCACCGTCGAGAATCTGGCCCGCGAGACGCTGAGCCGTAACGCTGGCCCACGCCAAGCCTATGAGAATCACGACGGTCTGCAGGTACGGAACGGCCCAGCTTGCTAACGGCATCCAGCCGACTCCCGCGCTCCCGATGATATTCCAACCCCAGCCCAGTGGATCGGACAGCACAGGCCACAGGTACGAGATGTTCGCGAACACAAACGACAGACTGAAGGCGATCCAGGCTGCTAAACCGAGTGGGATGAGGGAATAGGCCAAATGCACGAACGCCTTTCGAGCACCAATCTCTGAGCCGACCAGCGAGCGCCCAGCCAGCACGGCGAGGAAGAACACCCCCGGCATCAAGACGAGTACGAATGAGATGAAGGTTAGCACGTAGATGAGCCAATCGAGCGACCCAACAGAGTAAGCAATTGACTTTAGAGCGCCCCACGGGCCCAACATCAGCGCTACGTAGATAATGGAGCTGCCGAGCATGATGAAGGCCTTGAACGCTTCATCCAATCTGCGCCCCCGCGCCTGCGCAAGATCGGCGCCCGGTGCCCGCACGCTTAACGCGATATTGTGGTACGGGCATGTGCGCACGCACTCGAAGCACAGCCCGCAATTGATGTTCTTCACCAATCCAGCAGGAAACACCTGCCAGGGACAACCATAACCTTCAGCGTTCCCCGTGTAGCACGTCTTGACTCGGTGTGACGCACAGATAGCCGTGTCTTTCACCCGTAGCTCGACCGGTGCTAGCTGTGAATAAAGCCCTATGAAGCCGCCTACCGGACACAGATAGCGACAGAAGGCGCGACGCTCAAAGATTATGCTCGTGGCTGTCGCCACTAGTAACAGTCCCAGCAGGACAAGGGCGGTAGCAAATGGCTGCGTGAGTATCACCGTGGCAAAGAGGGCCAGCAACACGAAGGCAGCATTCTGAACCCAGATATTCCGAAGCACCTTCGGCCAGCGCCGGCCCAGTCCTAGGCCACGGCCGGCTGGGGCAAGCAAGGCCCCGCGCTGCAGCCATTCCCCTGGCGCCGGAATGGGGCAGATGGTGCACCAACCCCGCCCAAGCAATGGCACCGCGAGGAGCATCAGTAAGGCCCACCACGCGATCCACACTGCAACAATGCTGAAATTCCGGCTGCCAACCGGCGTCCCGAACAGCCCAGCTACAATAGCCAGAATGAACCCAGCCAGGGCGACGACAGTCAGGAGGAACTGGGGCCAGCGGTTGCGAAGCAGCGCACCGATCGGAGGAAGCCGGGCTAGGTCCATGCTGGTCGTCTCCAGGTGACCAGCACCCCGCCCGCCGCGACCAGGACAGCGAGCGCCACGGCACGCCACAGGAGCCAGTTCCGGCCTACCACCAACTTGCCCACCATGAACGGATGGAGTGCACCACACGTAACCGAACAGCGGAACCGGAAAGACCCTGATCTGTCAGCAACAAAGCTCAGCCTTGCTGTCTGTCCGGGGTCGGCGATGATGGAATGGCCGTACCCATCGATGTACAGCCCGTGGACCACATCCTTGGCTACCAGCTCGATCGTAACTCGCTCGCCCGGATTAACCCGCACCGTACCAGGGTTGTACGAGAAGCTGCTGGCCTCAACGCGTAGGGTCCGATCGCCACCGCCGGAGCTAATCGAAGGCAACGGCATCAGCATGATCACGGCGATTGCCAGTGTTAGCGATATTGCAACGCCCATCCGCCGCGGATGCTTCATCGCGCAACACCCCACTCAGTAAAGAAGCCCGACCGCGTCCAGCTACGACATGTTCGAAGGACCATACTTCGAGTAGACGACGTCGACGTAGAGACGCATCTCTGCGATGCTCTTGTCCTCCTTAAGCATGCGCATCGCGTCAAGTGCGATATCCACGCAGATAGAGCAGCCCAACGCGTGGCCATCAAACCTGCTCGTGCCATCTGGCATCACGCTCACATAGCAGGAATAGTTCGACGTATGTCCCATCCCGCCACACCCACAGTAGCAGGGTAGCTGCTGCAGGACATCAGGGTTCGCCACCGCAAACTGATAGGCCTGGCGGACACTTTTTGGTGCTCGCTGAACCGACTGCGGCATCATGTCCAGTGATGCCATCGCTACTCCGGATTGACCACCCTCATCAGCACAGCCCGCTGTGAATCCGATTCCTAGTACTGGCAGGGCGATCGCGAGGATGAATCGACTTCGCGTAGTCATTAGTACCCTCCATTCAGGAGCCGCCGATCAGGCTGGCCGCCGTGTTGCTGCAGTTTGCGTCCCGTAGACGGACTCTGTTTCATTGCCGGGTGCAAGGCCAACTACTCGCGAACCACCGTCGCCGCGATGATCACTTGGGTCCTACCACCGCCTTCGGTCTCAAGCGTCACTCCCCGGCTTATTTCACCCAAACCGTCGCGCCCGTGAGCAGCCGGATCGAAATTCACACGTACGCGAAACACTTCACCGGCATCCAGTACGCGGTCGATTGCTGTCGATAGCCCGTGACCGGGCATGCCGAAGGGGCCTGCGCTTGATCCATCGTCGAACTCCACGACCGCTGTAGTGCAGCCGCAGGAGGTGGTGACCGAGACGAGGCGAGTAGGAATTTCTCCTTCGTTCGCGACCCGGAACACCGTCTCCACAGTGCCACCGTCGATAGAAATACTCCCGAACTCGTGACTGATCGGCTCAGCCCGCAACGGAGACTTTGCGAACAGCGGTTCCCGCTGGGACAAGTCGACGCCTTCCCTCTCCAACTCCAAGAGAGACCGCGGCTCAGCCGATTGCGAGCCCGTGCGCCCTCCTGCACGGTCACCGCATGAGACCAGGCTAGCTAGGCTCACGACCAGCACTACGTCTAGCAGTCGCATCTCCAATACCCCGCGATCGCCTTGGGACAAACAGCAAGCCACCTCGTTCGCTTCGGCAAGAGTCACTCGTCATCCAGCGTTGCCAAGAACGAGAGGATGGCCTCGATCTCATCCGCCGATAGCCCGAAGTTCGGCATCATCGACGTCTCTTTGTCAAACGTCGGGTCTTCCAACTTTCTCCAGACGAAATCGGCACCTCGGCGGTTAACGGCGCCGTTCAACGAGGGACCTACCTGACCCCCCGCGCCCCGTACCACGTGGCAACCGAGACAAGCCCTCTGCTGAACAAGCGCCTCGCCTCGGGAGATGACCTCGGGGTCCGTCGAGACAGCCCGCGCAGCCGCCTCCTGCCCCTCTGCTCCTTCCCTAGCAGCTTGCGCGGCGCCTGGAAGCGGAGTCCGCTCACGAGGATCGGTGTTCGTGGCTTGGAGGAATGCCAGTACGTTACGAACCTGCTCCCCAGTCATATTCGCGCGGACTCGCATGTGGTTGATGATCGTGACCCAATCGCGATCCGACCGCTCCAGTGGTGAGCGCGCGTTGTGGCAGCTCCCGCAAACTGCTCCGTACACACGAGCACCCTCAGCTACTGGGGTACTTCCCTGGCCTGCAACGCTGCTCGGGCCAGCTACGAGAAACGTCAGAGCCAGTACGGCGGTAACCGAGCCACTCATCACATGCTGTATATCTTTCATCGTTCCTCTCCTAGAAGCCGAACGCGAGGTGAGCCACGATACGATCGTTGTCGATCTCCGGTCCGTTCTCGCGGTTGAGCTCATACCCAGCCATGATCGCAATCGACGGACTGAACCAATAGTCGAGGCCGATCGCCGCCTGCCAGGCACCGTCCTCGACCACTTCACCGTCCAGCTGGTCATCGAAAATTTGGGTCCACCGGAGCACGGGCTCCCAAGACCGCCACCAGTAGCTCAACTGGGCGTAGAACCCGTGACGTCGGAGTGTTGGAAAGCCGTCCACTGTTTCGATCTCCTGGCGCGTCTGGATGTACTCGCCCCTGAATCTGAGGTCCCGCCAACGTGCCTGCGCTGCCACGTTCCAGCCGGTGAAGTCCAGTACAGATTCCTCGTCGTAGTCTCCATTCATGAATGACACGTTGACTTCTGCCCATGGCGGTAGCCCGATATCCAGACGCCCGCCGAACATCTTGTTTGTGTTGTTGTCACTCGATGATGCCGGGAATTCCAGCTCCGGGACCTCCTCGACCCCATCTTCGATCGTTGGGCCATTTGTTCCGTAGACGGTCAGGCCGATCTCAAACTGACCCGGCCTGGCCGTTGCGCGCGCCATCAGGCCGATGTCCGAGAGAATCGGGAGCAGCGGATCCGCGCCGAACTCCGTAATGTGATGGCCATAGAGCGGAGGTGCCGTAGGGAACTGGTTTATCCAGTTCGGGTGATAGCGTTCGCCGAAGACGCCGAAGGGAAGCAGGAACTTGCCACCCACAAGAACGAGGTAATCGCTGGCGATATAGTCTACCTGCGCGTACTCGAGGCCGGTCTCGGTGATACCCTCCGCCAAAGCGAACTCGAACTCGGCCTCAAAGAGAATCCGATCCTGGAACTGAAACAGGAAGATAGGATTGAACGAAGCCGTAAACTCGTTTTGGTTAGCGCCCTGTGTGCGGTAGAAGTAGCCGACCGTACCGTAGCCGCTCAGCACAGTGTTGTTGGTAGGGATTATCCGTTCTCCCCCACCGTCCTGCGCCATGGCTGGCTGAACGGCCAATACAATACAGACCATCAAGCTGGCCAGTGTCGCGACGACCTTGTGTGCCCTAGTGACCATGGGGGTCCCCTCCGTGACCGTGATCGCCATCCGTATCGCTATCATCTAGGGACGTGATCACGGGGATGTGGAACTCGCCGACTTCCCCGTCGATCGCAACGTGAAGCTCGTAGAGCCCAGCTTCGCCAAACGTGTACTCGGCCTCGTATTCGCCGGCCCCCTCCTCATTCGCAACCAGCCCAGTCTCCACACCGTCGAGGTCATGGATTTCCAGCCCCAGCTCGAGGCCCTCCACCGGGTCACCAACGGTGCCATCCTGTAGAATCTGGAACACGAACAAGTGAATGTGGGCACCCTGGAACTCCAGTATCGGCGCCGGATCCAGCTCAAGCTCAACCCAATACGGACCGATCACCTGGTGCCGGCGGTGGACCTCCACCTCGTGGTCGCCCATCTCTCCCATCAGGCTGTGGCCCTGGGGGCGCCCTCTGAAGTGAAGGTGATATTCGCCGGGCTCGAAGAACATCACCCGTGCCATATAGCCACCCTCGTGAGGTTCCATCTCCACAGTGCGGTGCGGGCCGCCAGCGTCATGCTCAATTTCCATCTCGGCCTGCCGCATCATCATCGGAGATCCACCCTCCATCACGTCCACGTGGATCTCGACCTCCTCGAACGTCTCGACCCGATCCGCCCGGATCTCGAATTGGGTTTCCGGTTCGAGTTCTGACAGCGCCGTGGGATTGTCGGCATCAGCACATCCAACAACGGCCACTCCCAGGGCCAAGCCAATGGCGGTCCAGTCAACTACTCGCAGCATCGTTTCCACCTCCGTTGTGGAATGGCTCAAGTGTTGGGGCTGTCTATTGCAGGGCATCGAGCCCGCTGGCCCCAGTCCGCACCTTTGTGACTCCGACAACCGGATGAACAGACACTATTCCGTCGCCTTGACGACCTGTGCAGGCCGCCCCACAGACCAACTCTGTGTACATTTCGCACCGGTCGCCGGCACAGATGAACTGGACCAGAGCCTTGTCTGCGTATGCTGTACCTTCTTCGAGTGAGAATTTCGTGGACGCCGGGTCGACGCCCGCACCGATCGCATGCACGCGCGTCACTGTGAGCCGTGGGACGCCAGATTCCTTCAGGCAGCGCACCACCCGGTCAAGCATCTCTACGCGCACGATCGCGCGAATCTCCACCATGTCATTCATATGTCCTCCTGCTAGTCACCTGGCGTCGACGCCATCCCGTCGCGAAGCGCTTCCCGAAGTGCCCGGTCGGGTCCGCGTTTGACCTGCCAGCGCCGCCAGAGCAGATAGATCGCTGGAATCACCACCAGAGTGAGCAGCGTCGCGGTAAGCATGCCGCCCACCATCGGCGCGGCTATGCGTTTCATGACATCAGCTCCTGTACCGGCACTCCAAAGGATGGGCGCGAGACCCATGATGATCGCGGTCACCGTCATGATCACGGGGCGTAATCGCTCCAGGGCACCTTCCCGTACCGCGTTGGCCACGTCGGAAGCAGAATGCATCCGCCCCTCCAGCCTGCCGCGATGGAATGCCTCGTCTAAGTAGATGAGCATCACAACCCCTGTTTCCGCGGCAACACCGGCCAATGCGATGAAGCCCACCCAAACGGCCACGCTCGTGTTATAGCTAAGCAGCCACAGGAACCAGATTCCTCCTACCGTAGAGAAAGGGAGGGCAAGCATCACAATCAGCGACTCTGGCACGTTGCGAAAATTGAAGTAGAGCAGCAGAAAGATGATCGCGAGCGTCACGGGCACTACGAGGCGCAGCTTCTGAGCCACCCGTTGCATGAACTCATACTGGCCACTCCAGACCAATGTATAGCCCGCTGGTAACATGAGTTCGCGATTGACCAGCTCCTGCGCTTCACGTACATAGCTGCCAACGTCACGATCCCCGTTGTCCACGATGATAGTGGTCACTGGGAACGCGTCCTCGGTCTTCACGGCCATGGCACCTTGAAGAAGGTCCACGCTAGCCACTTGTCCCAACGGGATCTGCACGCCCCCCATGGCGGGAATTGTGACTTGGCGCAGTTTCTCCACATCGTCTCGGAGTTCGCGAGGATATCGCACATTCACCGCGTAACGCTCTCTGCCTTCCACGGTCACGGCCGCCGTCATCCCTCCAACCGTCGCCATGATCGCGTTGTGAACGTCGCCCACGTTCAGCCCGTAGCGAGACGCTTCGGCGCGGTCGACATCGATGTCCACGTAGTACCCGGAGACACCCCGCTCAGCGAAGGCGCTGCGTGTACCCGGGACTCTCTGGACAATCCGTTCAACACGCTCTCCCAACATCTGCAGCGTATCGAGATCGGGGCCGAATATCTTGATGCCCACAGGGGTACGAACGCCCGTTGCAAGCATGTCGATCCGTCCCTTAATCGGCATGGTCCAGGCGTTTGTGACACCCGGCATTCGCACCGTTCGATCCATCTCCGCGATCAACCGTCCGTATGTCATACCCGGCCGCCACTCATCCTTGGGCTTGAGGGTGATGGTTGTCTCAAACATCTCGAGAGGTGCAGGATCCGTGGCGGTTTGCGCTCGTCCAGCCTTACCCAGCACGATCTCAACCTCCGGGAACGCGGCAAGCACGCTATCCTGGTAGGCCATGATCTGCCTTGCCTGTGCGATCGAAACGCCAGGTACTGTGGTCGGCATGAAGAGGATCGAGCCTTCTTGCAGCTCTGGCATGAACTCGCTCCCCAACTGTCGCCAAGGGACAATCGTTGCACCCATAACCAGCGCAGCAGCGACAATTACTGTCCAAGGCCGGCGAATCACAAAACTGATGACCGGCCGATATGCCCAGCGCAGCGCCCGGTTGATTGGGTTCTTGGCCTCCGGGCGTATCTTCCCCGTGATCAGATACCCCATCAGAACCGGCACTAGGGTGATGGAAAGGAGTGCTGCTCCCGCCATGGCGAATGTCTTGGTGAATGCCAGCGGTTTGAAAAGACGGCCCTCCTGCTGCTCCAGCGCAAACACTGGCAGGAAGCTGAACGTGATGATTAACAGCGAGAAGAAGAGTGGCGGACCCACCTGCTTGGCGCTCTCCAGCACGATCTCCCAACGCGACACGTCGCCTTCGGCGCGCTCAAGGTGCTTGTGCATGTTCTCGATCATCACGATCGCACCATCCACCATTGCACCTATGGCGATAGCGATACCTCCCAAGCTCATGATGTTGGCGTTGACGCCGATCCACCTCATGACGATGAAGGAAATCAGGATGCCGAGGGGAAGCGTGACGATGGCGACCAGGGCAGAGCGTGCGTGCAGAAGAAACAGCACCGCCACCAATGCAACTATCAACGATTCCTCGATCAGTTTGTCCCGCAAGGTCTCGATCGCCCGGTGGATGAGCTCGCTCCGGTCATAGGCCGTACGCAGACGTACGCCGGGAGGCAATCCCCTTTGGATTACGGCAATACGTTCTTTCACCCGCTCTATGGTCTCGAGCGCATCGGACCCGAAGCGCATGACCACGATGCCCGCAACGACCTCACCCCGGCCGTCAAGGTCGGCCGCGCCGCGTCGCGGTGCCGGGCCAATCTGCACAGTCGCCACATCGTCCACGCGGATCGGCGCGCCGCTCGGCGTAGCGCCCAGCGCTACGTTCCTGATATCCTCCACGCCCTCCAGGTAGCCGAGCCCGCGGATCATGTACTCGCGGCCACCCATCTCAAGCACGCGGGCACCGATGTCGACGTTGTGGGAGCCGATGGCCTGTGCTACACGCGTCACCGGGATGTTGAAGGCTCGCAGACGCTCCGGATCGACCTCCACCTGGTACTGCTTCACGAAGCCTCCCAGGCTCGCCACCTCCGAGACACCTGGTACTGCGGTGAGCTGGTAACGGATGTACCAGTCCTGAAGCGTCCTGAGCTCAGCCAGGTTCAGGTTGTCTGACTCCAGCACGTACTCATAGACCCAGCCTACGCCGGTCGCGTCCGGCCCTAGCGTGGGTTCGATGCCGGTCGGAAGTTGCTGCCGGATGCCGTTCAGATACTCCAGGACCCGTGACCGTGCCCAATAGAGGTCGGTGCCGTCCTCGAAGATCACGTACACGAGGCTCAGCCCGAAGAACGAGTACCCCCGCACTACCCGCGCCCCCGGGACCTTGAGCATCTCGGACGTGATCGGGTATGTGACCTGGTCCTCCACGATCTGTGGCGCCTGGTCCCGGAAATCCGTCTGGATGATCACCTGGACGTCCGACAGGTCGGGAATCGCGTCCAGAGGCGTGGTCGTCATCGCCCATACCCCGGCGCCGATCACCGCGGCGGTGGCCAGCAACACGAGAAAGCGGTTACGGAGCGACCATTCGATGATCCAGTTAATCATGTTGGTGCTCCTCCTTGGCCTTTTGGGGCTCCTCCGCTTCGATCACCGTGCCATGACCGGCGTGACCTGGCATCTCGCCACCGGAGGTGGCCAGACGTGATTCGGCATCTACGAGGAAGTTCGCCGACGCCACGACCGTCTCGCCCTCTGAGACGCCGCGAAGGATCTGCACCCAGTCGCCGGCACGCGCGCCCAATACCACCTCCCTGGGCTGGAGCATTCCGTCCGCATCGCGGACGAAGACAAGGTTCCGCTCACCTGTAGCCACCACCGCCTCCATTGGCAGACTCGGAACTTCTGCACCGAATTGCGCGTCGAAGTAGACCGTGGCGAACATACCAGGCTTCAGTCGCAGATCCCTGTTGGGTACCGTCAGCCGCACGCGACCCGTACGGCTGCGCTGGTCCACTGTGGGATAGACGAAGCTCACGCGGCCCATCACATGCTCCCCGGCATATGCAGCGACCTCGATATGCGCCTGGGATCCCTCCTGCACGGACTGGAGATCCCGCTCGAACACTTCACCTTCGATCCAGACCTCTGACAGATCAGCAATACGGTAGAGGCGCATGCCTGGCCTCACCTGCTGGCCTTCAAACACTTCCTTCTCCAGCACAATCCCATTGACGGGGGACACGAGGGTCATCGTCTTGGTCACCTCGCCCGTGTTCTCGATGCGCGAGATCTGGTTGGCCGTAATGTCCCAGTAGTCCAGTCGCCGCCGTGCGGCTTCGAGCATGCCCTGTGCGTTGCGCCAAGCCTCACCAGCAGAGGAGTCCACCTGCGATGCAAGGCGTTGTGCGGTCAGGAGCTCCTCCTGGGCGGCAACGAGCATGGGACTGTAGAGGGTCAACAGTGATTGCCCGCGCCGCACTTCCTCGCCCGTCGTGTTGACGTAGAGGTCCTCAACGAACCCGTCGATCTTCGGAACGATGTCGGCAATATTGGGCTCGGCGGCCTCTACTAGACCTACCGTCCGGATCGTGCGGCTGAGCTGTTCGCGTCGGACTGTCATATAGGTGATGCCTAACGACCTCTCCTGCTCTGCGGTGAGGTGCACCGCTTGGCGCATCACCATTCCGGCGGTGTCAGTTTCACCCTGGGTCCCTCCGGCCTGCATGCGGGCGTGCTCTTCGGCTGTCATGCCCTGCATCGGCGACTCCTCCTCGGCGGAGCCGCAGGCCGAGATCCCCAGACTCAGGATCGCTAGCACAGTTAGCAGTCTCATCGCTCACCTTCCAAATCAGCGCCTATGAGAGCTTCCACCTGTGCCACAGCGCGGTGAAACTCCGCGGTAAGGCGTACGCTCTCGATCTGATAGCGGTTTACTGTCATCTCGTTTGCCACGAGCGTCATGTAGTCCACCCGGCCTACGCGGTAGGCCGACAGTGACGATTCCACGGCGGCGCGCGCCTGTGGCAGCACCTCGGCGGCGTAAAGGTCCCATAGACTGCGAGCACGCTCGGCCTGCGCTCTGAGTTCCGCCAGCTGAGCGAACGTCTCGTTGAGCAGGTCCAACTCCCTGGCCTCCTGCATCGCCTGCATCGCCTGCATTTCGTCCCGCAGCGGCAGCTGTTTGGACCCTGCCCAAAGCGGGATGTTGACACCGATCATCAGCGAGGCGAGGTCCGGGTACTCAGGTCGCTGCCCATACTCCAGCATCACCGTGAAGTCCGGATACAGAGCTCGCCTGGCAGCCCTGTACCCCGCCTCTGCGGCGAGGACTCGCTCCCGCGCAGCGCGCAAAGCAGGCCGCTGTTCGATGGCTTGTTCCATGAGAGCCTCCGTAGCCGGCAGCTCTCCACCGGGCGGCGGCAGCTGAAGCGCCCCGACCGGCACCGTGGCCCCACGGCCGAGTAGCGCGTTCAAGCGAGCGGCCGTGGCCAGACGGTCCTGCTCCATCACCGTGATGTCTTCCGTCATCTGTGCGACTGCGACCTGCGCCTGCAGCACGTCCTGCTGCAATCCGGCACCCACGGTGTACATCGCCGAGGAGACCTGAAGAAAATCGCGCAGCAGACCTCGCGTCTCTACCATTATCCCGAGCGCGCGATCCATGAAGGCCAGCTGGTAGTACACGGATTTCACCTGTGCCAGAAGGCGGACCTCGACCTCATCCGCAGTCAGGTTCTCAGCCTCCGCCAGGTGCTCGGCCCGCTGCTCAGAGAACCCCAGCTTTCCGGGCCAGGGAAAACGCTGCCCAAGCTGCAGTGAGTTCTTCAACATCCTCTCAGCGGTGCTCCCGAAGTCGCCGACCTGCCGGTTCATGAGACCGAACACCAACTGCGGATCGGGCAACGCTCCTGCCTGTGGCACGCGGGCCATCGCGGCATCAGCTCGCAGACGAGCCGCTTTGAGCATTGGGTTTGCTTCCTGCGCCAGTCCTAGGGCGGTCGTCAACGTCATGGTATCCGCCGATTGTTGCGAAAAGGCAGACCGCGGTGCCGAGAGCAAGGCGAGCAGCGCCACTACCGTCATCAGTCTGTGCGACGCTCTCATGCCGCCGCCGATCTTTGCTGTATCAGCATCCCGAACTTCTCTTCTTTCGAGAGGTTGAGAGGGAGTCCCTACGCGCAGGGCGCCGTTCTTCGGCAGCCGCGCCAATGTTTGGGGGTCGGGCAGGTTTAGGGCCACGGACAGGCACGACACTAATTCATTGGAAGACAATGACTTCGCTGACTCGGGAACCTCGGTGAGGCAGCTGGCGCCGTGGGAACACACGCGGCCTCCGGGGGAAATCCCCCAGTCCACAAGGGAACTGGAGCCCGCAACCCAGGACGGGTGGCCCGAGACCCCGGGCACCTCAAGGAAGTGCCCAAGTGGACCGCTCAACGGCCCTCAGTACGCGTGGGATGGACCCGGGCGCATCAGCGCTGGCTTGCGTGTGCTGGTTGGTGTGCTCTCAATGACGGCCGCGCGTGGCCAAGGCAGGCGAGGGTGTAGGCACCCGCCTTCTCTAGTGCCGGCAACAGCAGAGCAGCGATCCGCGAGACACAGCTACCGCTATGGAGAGGTGAGCCAGCGATTCTCAGGCGTACTTCTCCGGGTCGCTTTCGAATTCTCGACGGCACGCTTCCGCGCAGAAGTAGTAGGTCTTGCCCAGGTACTCGAAGCTCGAGACAGCTTTCTCAATCGAGAACTGCATGCCACATATAGGATCTGTTACCTGCCGAGTAGACTCTCGGGTGCGCTCCGAGCGGTTCGACCGTGCTGCTACAATCCAAACGACGGCGACTACAGCTGCCGCTATCAAGACCCACCAAGCCCACGTCCATGACATATGCGACCAAAAGTTCATTGCCTGTTCCTCCTCTTAGCTGGCCGCCGAGAGCGGCCTTCTGATTTCAAGAATTCCTAATTCGCTTCACTCCACAATGATTCGACCGAGAAGTGTCCCCGTCTGGCACACGAACGGGTACTCCCCCCTTGCGCCTGGCACGAACTCAACGGAAACTTCCTCACCCTCTGGAAGCATCGCACTGCGGTCAAACGCCGGAAGGATTACGCGCTCGCTGCAGAGCGCCGACTCCTCACGCCGGAACACGATGCGAGCCGGCCGACCACGCTCCAGTATGATCGTGTCAGGTGTGTAGCCACCTTTCACGACCACGAGCGCACCTTGCACGCCGTCCCCCACGACGCCTCCCTCTCGGCGACTCCGGGAAAGCAAGACGTACCAGACGACCGTAACGATCGTGATTAGGCCGATGGCATTGACGAGGATCACATCCAGCGACATGACTACACCTCCTGCGGGACAAACCCGCGGAGCCGGTTCCCGTTCGCCATGACCGTTACCGAACTGAAAGCCATTGCACCCACCGCGATAAGCGGAGAGAGCAAGATCCCGAACACTGGATATAGAATGCCGGCGGCCAGCGGGAGACCGACCAAGTGGTAGACGAAGGTGCCGAACAGGTTCTGCTTGACGTTTCGCATCGTCGCACGGCTCAGCTGTATCGCCGTTATGACATCTCCTAGGCTGCCTTTGACCAGCGTAATGTCAGCCGCTTCGGCGGCTACGTCCGTTCCCACTGCCAAGGAAATCCCGACGTCAGCCTGTGCCAGTGCCTGAGCGTCCTCAATCCCTTCACCGACCACAGCTACGCGCTTTCCCCTAGCCTCGATAAGGTTGATCTCCTGAGCCTTTGCCTCCGGGGGCACGTCAGCCAGCACGCGATCCACTCCAACCGTGCGCCCGATGGCCCTTGCAGTACGCTCGTTGTCGCTCGTAAGCATGACGACTTCAATGCCAGACTTCCTAAGGACCGCTATGGCCGCCACCGAATCCTCATTCAGTGTGTCTGCCAATGCGACAACCCCAACGACGCTGCGGTTGACCCCTATGAAGATCGGGGTCCTGCCCTGCTCCGCGAGCGACGCCGCTGCCGCCTCGGTCAGTTCACCCAGCTCCAACCCCACCTCGTCCATAAGCCGGTGGTTGCCCAACACCACTTCCCGTCCGTCGAGCAGCGCACGGACTCCGCGACCCTGTAGCGTTTCGCTGGCAGTGGGCTCCCCAAGCCTGAGCCCGAGCCTCTGGGCCTCTCTGACGATCGCGCCTGCGAGAGGGTGCTCGTGCTCACGCTCAACACTCGCTGCCAGAGCCAGTAAAGCAGCCTCGTCTCCGTCCACCGCCACCACATCTGTAACCGAGGGCTCGCCCCTGGTGATCGTGCCCGTCTTGTTGAGCACGATCGTGTCCAGCTCTTGCGCGTCCTCCAGCGCCCGACCCGAGCGGAAGAGGATGCCATTCTCTGCACCCTTGCCGATGCCCACTATGAGGGATGTAGACGCCGCCAGGCCGAGCGCGGCTGGGGAAGCGATGACAAGCATCGTGACAAAGACGACCAGCGCGTGCACCAGCACCGGCTCTGGTCCGAACGTGTACCAGATCATAAAGCCGAGGATCGCAAGGCTGATCACGGCGGGAACGAAATAGCTGGAAGCAACGTCCACTAACCGCTGGATTGGGGCCTTAGTTTCCTGAGCATCTCCCACCATACGGATGATCTGGCTCAGCATGGTCCCCTTCCCAACTCTCGTCGCTCGGAATCTGAAGCTTCCTATCTTGTTAATCGTAGATCCGATGACCGAGCTTCCCGGGTGTTTCTCCATCAGGAGCGATGCGCCAGTCACGTGCGACTCGTCCGCCGCGGACCTCCCATCGAGAATCGTGCCGTCGACAGCAATAATCTCGCCCGGTCGGACAACAACGATGTCACCGACTACCACCTCTTCGAACGGGACCTCGAGTGCGCGGCCGTCGCGAACCACGCGAGCCGTCTTGGCTTGGAGGCCCATCAGTTTTCGGATCGCGCTGGATGACTGCCTTCGTGCTCGGACCTCAAACGCCTGGCCCAGCACCACAAGCACTACGACGATGACGGTCACGTCGTAGAACACTCTCGTAAGCTCGGCGCTCGAAAGCAGCGATGGCACCAGTACTACTGCGCTCGAGAAAAGCCAGGCAGTAGTGATCCCGATAGCAATCAGCGTGTTCATGTCCGCACTGAGGTGCTTCACTGCCGCCCACGAACCCTGGTAGAAATGCAAGCCGGAGTAGAACATCACCGGCAGGGCCAGCAATCCGAGCACGCCCCATACCGCACGTTGCGTCAGGCTTCCCGGCAGCATCAGAGCCTCGTAGCCGAATACCGCCGGATACGAGAGGAGGACGGTCGGGATGGCCACAAGCAGGGCAAGCCAGAACTTCTGCATCAGCGAACGGAACTCACCATCGTAAGCAGCGTCCGACGTCGAGTCCTCCGCGGGATCATCGAAACCGCACCCCGAGTCGATGTCGAACCCTTCAGCCCTCACTGTCCCGCGGACCGCAGTCAAGTCGGCACGCCGTGGTGTGTACTCAACCGTGAGACTCTCGGTCGCGAGATTGACCGTCGCCGCGTGTACACCCGGGACTCTCATTACCGCGTTTTCGATGCGCCGGACACAGCTTCCGCACTTGAGACCAGAGACCGCCAGATGCCAGCGGGCTAGACTGCGACCAACTTCGACTTGTCTTCTCTCAAATTCTCGGACAATCCTCTCTGCCCCAATACTGCCTGGATCAAACAGCACCAACGCCCGTCGAGTGATTGGATTCACCATGGCCTCGTGCACTCCTGGAAGCCCTCCTATCTGTGCCGCGAGCGGCGCAGCATCTCCCGCGCACGAGAAGCCAGTGACGGAAAGCTCGATTCGTTGCAGCCCGAGCCTTTGAGGCGTCCGACCGGGCGCCAAACCGGTATCGCAAGATGCGCAGAAGGCCTCATAGTTCTTGCTGTGTCCTAGAGTCGGCATCGACACCCCCGCCTGGCAGTTTCCACGCCTGGAAGGAGCAAAGCCTGGGCCGGGACGTAAACTGAGTTCATCTACAAACTCCACAATCGATTAGGCTCTCGCCTCCGGGCGGCGCACGCTCAGTCGATGCTCCATTTCCCCTACCACTCGGTTCTAATGCCCCACTGCCATCTGGGCACTCACACACGGACTTTGCAGCCGTCACATCGGTAGGCCGTGAGACAAGGCACCGTAGGAACGCGCCACGAATCGATCCGTGCTCGTTGACTGCATCTACCAGCGACATCAAGAGCAACGCGGTGCGAGGCGACCGGCGCGCCCGCCGGACTAGGTGCTCCGCAACACCTGTTCGGTACAGCCAGCGCCGGATGAGTCGGGCTCGTTTCATTTCCGTCGAGAATGCTGCCCAAACAGCGTCCGGATAGCCTAAGAAGCCGCGATCTTCAGCAAAGGTCCGAGCCGCCAGCGTGGCGGAACGCAACGCATAATCGATTCCCTCACCGGTAGCCGGGTCTGCAAGCCCGCCAGCATCTCCCAGGAGGACATAATCACGACCACCGAGGTTTCCAAAGCAGCCGCTGACCCAATCGGATGTTGCAATCACTGCCCCGCTGTGCTCCACCGACACGAGGTCTCCGGCTTCTGCCAGGCGATACTGCGCGATGGCATCGTCAAGTGCACCTCGTGCGAAACCGCCGGGAGGCACACCGATGCCGATGGAGTGATGGTCGCGGCGCGGGAAATCCCACAAATACCCCTGAGTCGCCGAGAGGAACAGGAAGACAGCGCGACCGTGGCTCGAGCCGAGCTGCGGATAAGCAACCCGGGTGGGCGCTAGTTCAGGACGGAGGTCAGATGCAAGCTGCCCACGCAGGCGGCTGGTGGCCCCGTCGGCGGCGACGAGCCAGCGAACCCAGTGCAGATCACCTTGCGAATCCGTGACAAGCCATCCGCCGTGAGCCCGCGATGCCGATCGTACTGCAACTCGAAGAAATCGAGCACCTGCAGCTTGAGCCCGGTCGAGCCCCCACTGCGAGAGCACGAGGCGGCTGACGACACGGTACGGGTTACGAATCGGGATCACGACGCTCGCGCCGCTGGGGGCTACCGCCACGAGCTCGGCAACTGTTTCACTCTCAGAGCGCAGTTCCGCTAACTCCGGCGTGTTCCGCAGGGCCGCAGCCGTAAGCCCACCGCCGCATGGTTTCTCCCAAGGCGCCTTCGGGTCGAGCAGCAGAACCTGGGCTCCTCGTTTTGCGAGAAGTTCGGCGGCGCGACTGCCGGCCGGGCCAGCTCCGACCACAGCGAAATCGGACTTGCTCGTAACAGCGGCACCGACAGCGTTTCCCTGCGGAATGCGATCCAACAGACTAGTTGAACGCATCGTGAGCCCCGCTCCTTTCAATCCCCGATGAGCAACCTCCCCATGCCGAGCCTGGCCTCGCCCTTCACGCGGTGCGGTCCAAGGCTTGCACCTCCCTTAGGCGGAAGGGCAACTTCCAAGCCAGGACTGTTCGACGCATATTTGTCATTGACGCAGGAGTTTAGACCGATTCTATCTGGCTGGCTGCAATCCAGTTTCTGGGTTTATTCGCCCGCACTCCGGGGGAGATCCCCCGGACATAGACGGGACGTCATACGGTGCATGTGAGCCGAATCGGGCTTCGCGGGAAGTTGCTGATCCTGCTGCTAGCGTTCGGAGCCATACCGCTCGGCGCTGCTATTCTGGTCGGCTACACCGTCAGCCGAAGCATCATCACGGAGCAAGCCGAAAGCGCGTTGCGGGAGCTCACCGTTCGACAGGCGGTCCACATAACTACGGAACTCACCCGCGAGCAGCTCCTACTTCGCACGATCACAGGCCAGCTTCCGCGACCGCCTCTTCTCGAAGAGACAACCTCCGTCGTTCTATCACGTCTGCTTGAGCAGAGCTTGCCGGAGGATGGCGTCTTCGATGGGCTACGGCTGGTCAGTGCTGACGGGAGGCTTCTAGCAGGCGTCGCTCTTCGCAACACAGCTCCTCATTGGCCTGCCTCAGTACCCTCGGCCGATTGGACGCAGAAATCGATCATCGTTCACCGGGAGAACAATCACGTTCTGGCCTACGTGCTCGCCGTGCCTGTCGGAGATACTGATCAGCGACCGTGGCTGGAAGGACACGTACCGGCAGAAGACTTCACGAGACTCTTCTCCATGCCGACCCATATGATCGGAGCCGTGGAGTCTGCGGTCTTTGAACACTCGGGCGCACCGGTCGTCGTCGGACACGAACATGCCGCAGAGGAGCTCGCGAGCGCCATTCCGGTAGTAGGAGACAATTCGGCTACAATCTCGCAGATCGACCTGCAGGGGATGCCATCGTTAGTCGCAACCGTTCCTATCGACAACACAGACTGGGTCTTGACAACAGCTCTGCCACTAGAGATCGCCCTGGCTCCGCTCGCGCGCCTGCGCGATACTGCCAGCATCGGTGCGATTGTATTGGTCGTGATCATCCTGCTCACTGGGATCCTTGCGGCACGGTCGATCACTACACCGCTTCATGAACTGGCGGGCGCCGCCCGACACTTCGGTAGGGCAGGTACGTACAAGTCGGTTCACCAGCGCAGCAGCGATGAAGTAGGTGTGCTTGTCGCGTCGTTCAACCGTATGGCTGACGACTTGCAGCACTCGCGCGAGGAGATTGACCGACTGCACGCAAAGGAGATGGAGCGCGCTCAGCAGCTCGCGAGCGTCGGAGAGCTAGCTAGTGGCGTCGCCCACGAGATACGCAACCCGCTAACCGGCGTACGCGGGGCGCTGGAACTGGCCTTGAAGGAGCTATCACAGCAGGATCCGTCCCGTCCGCTTCTTGAAGAAGCGCAAAAACAGCTCGAACGAATCCAGGCGGCCACTACACAGTTGCTCCGATACGCGCGCCCGCCTGAACTGCGGGAAGTCACAGTCGATGCCAACCATCTCGCTGACCGGGCGACACGTGTGGTGGAGGCACAAGCGACAAACGCCGGCGTCAAACTCGGCACCGAACCATCATCAGATCCCGTTCCTGTCAACGTGGACCCTGAGTTGATGGTTCAGGTCCTGGTTAATCTCATGCTGAACGGTGTGGATGCGATGCAACCAGGAGGAGAGCTAACGGTTTGGGTAAGCCGTCACGCCCCTGAGGTATGGATCGGCGTTCGCGACACGGGTCACGGAATTCCACCGGAAGTACGTTCTGAGATCTTTCGTCCGTTCTTCACAACCAAGCACCAGGGCACCGGTTTGGGCTTGCCGATTTCGCATCAGATCGTCGCGCGTCACGGAGGTTCCATGCGGGCTGAGGACACACCGGGTGGTGGGACGACCTTTATCGTCACCCTGCCGCTCGCGCATCAGGAGGAACGCAGTGGTGAATGAGGGTAGGCATAGCGTATTGGTCGTAGATGATGAGCACCTGATTCGGGTCTGGCTCGAGTCTCATCTCGAAGAAGCCGGATACGCGGTGACCGTAGCCGAGGATGCCGCATCGGCGCGATCCGCATTCGGGGACTCACACCCGGATGCGGTCGTGCTCGACCTCAAGTTACCCGACGGCAATGGAATGGACCTCCTGAGAGAGTTCTTGGAAGCAGATCCGGATATCACTGCCACCATCCTGAGCGCACACGGTGACATCCAGACCGCAGTAGAAGCGGTAAAGATCGGCGCTTACCACTTTCTGGAGAAGCCGCCCAAGCTAGAGGAACTTGTCAACACCCTCGCGAAGGGTTTGGAAACCCGAGCACTGAAGCGCACCGTGTCGGGACTGCGTCGGCAAGCCGGTTGGCAGTTTGCCGGCGTGGAGATCGTTGGCCGCTCGGAGGCGATGCAACACGTCGTGGATATGGTGGGCAAGGTCGCTGCCAGTGAAAGTACCACCGTACTCGTCCGTGGTGAGAGCGGTGTGGGCAAGGAGGTCGTCGCCCGGGCGATCCACGCCCGCAGTTCCCGCGCCGATTTTCCCTTCTTGGAGATTAACTGTACGGCGTTGCCTGAGACGTTACTAGAGTCCGAGCTCTTCGGCCACGAGAAAGGCGCCTTCACCGACGCCCGGGAACGCAAGCAGGGACTGCTAGAACTTGCCGACCGCGGTACCGTTCTGCTTGACGAGATCGGCGACCTGCCGCCCGGCGCTCAAGCCAAGCTCCTCCGATTCCTTGAGACGCGGACGTTCAAGCGCGTCGGGGGCGTCCGCGACATCAAAGTCGACGTCCGCATCATCGCCTCCACAAACCGGGACCTCGAAGCTGCCGTCCGAGACGGCTCGTTTCGACGTGATCTCTTCTTCCGACTCAAAGTCGTACCGATCACAATCCCTACACTGAGAGAGCGCCCAGAGGATGTCGAGCCGCTGGCACAGTATTTTCTTCAAAGACTGACGACCGACATCCGCAGGCCAGCCCGGAAGATCTGCAAGGAAGCGCTGGCGATGTTGGAGCGCTACGCGTGGCCGGGCAATGTCCGCGAATTGAAGAACGTGATCGAGCGAGCCGTCATTCTCGAGGAGGGGCCGGAGCTACTGCCCGCGCACCTGCCGGACGAACTCAAACCTGGCGGCCGGGCCCTCGACCTTGAACCAGGATTCAGACTCCCACCAGGAGGCATAGGGCTGGAGAAGCTTGAGAAAGATCTGATAGAGCAGGCGCTTGAGCAGACGCGCGGGAACAAGACCCGGGCGGCGGAGCTACTAGGACTGTCACGGGACACCCTCCGCTATCGGATCGAGAAGTACAACCTCTCGGCTACAGACTGACCCGGCGACACGCAGAACGCTGGATAAGAAGGTCGATGGCCTCCGCACGTTCTAGAATGGAGGGCGCGAGCTCATCCGGAGCTGCCACCCGGCACGCGACGTGATCGCCGACGTCACGCAGATCCGCGCAACGTTTGGGACTCACCTTGCGGACTTGCATCCCTGCCAACTCGGGAATCTCGCTGTCGCGGCTGAGCCCAGTTCGTCGGTGGGTGAAACCGCGCAGTCGATAGTTCAATTGGCCCGCACCAAGGTGCCTTATTGCTGAGGGATAGTGCCCTCTCTCTCTGTGCCGCGCCGCGTTACGGGCCAAACGCTTGCGGCACAGGCCGTGCAGACCATGGGCGGCAGCGCGGGTCATTCAGACATGACTGTCGCTGCGCCAGGTCGTTGACGCTGATCATCGAGAGGAGGAGCTACATGTGTAGCCGAGCGATCCCGTCTGCGGCAAGCCGGTCAATTTCTGGTTTTGGATTGCCTTGGACCGTTGGTGGCAACTCAACCGTGGCGCTGTGACATCGGCATTGGGAATACGCTGTGCCACAAACTGCTGAACCTGCTAGTGCGGACTCTCAGAAGTCTCGACCCTATGGCCTAGTCTCGGAAGAACAGCACGCGGCCTCGGCCCCCCTCACGTTGCATATGCTTGAGGCCAGTTGGAGCGGAGATTCGCTGCGTCGTTTCCACGTCCGAAAGGCCCTTCTCCACGCGGCCGTGGGACTAGTGTTCGGACTCCTGGTCCTCCACCCGCTGTCGATGTTCGTGTTCGGGTGGCTCGGAGTT